>Ga0194053_10000961_pt1 | contig 19588 bp, 18 predicted proteins | sample SepL228m_MetaG_FD_161684 | JGI IMG/M metagenome (GOLD analysis project Ga0194053, IMG submission 161684) | Anoxic zone freshwater microbial communities from boreal shield lake in IISD Experimental Lakes Area, Ontario, Canada - Sep2016-L227-8m | ecosystem: Environmental > Aquatic > Freshwater >... | reverse complement strand
GACAACAGCAACCGGACCGTCATGTCCACCCTTTCCAGCGCCCGCCCCACCACCAGGAACCGGTAGCCGTCATCGCGGGACAGCGTGGAGTCGGCAAGCCCGGCGAACATCGCGGCGCGGCCCTCGACGAAGGTGAAGAACTCGTGCGGTCCCAGGCGTCGCGCCGCCCGTTCCCGCTCGGCCAGTGCGTTATAGGTGGTGTTGAGACACTCCCACATGTCGCTGGAGATCACTTCCCTTGCCGAACGGGCGTTTTCGCGCGCGGCGCTGATCGCATCGACGATCGAACAACCGCGGCTGAGTCCGCGATTGAACGCGACCAGATCGGTCAGCGCCCACATATCGAGCCGAGTTTGCGGAGACTCGATCCCGAGTACTTCCAGCAGGACCCGCGAGGTTCGGTCGGGATCGGCGGTGGAGTCTTCAAGGAGTTGATGCACCGTCACATCCAAGATGCGTGCGGTGTCATCGGCGCGCTCGACATAGCGTCCAATCCAGTACAGCGCTTCAGCATTGCGGGCCAGCATCACCGGACTCCCGTCTGCTGTTGCTGCTGCTGTTGCTGGTCACTGATGGTCTGCTGCTGGAGCGGATGCATCTCGGTGGTGGCACTCGATCGGGGCAGGGTCTTCACGACCTGCGCTGCGGCAAGCTCACGGGACTCCGGCGAGGTCCGCGACGCCAGCACCCAGGTGTCCTTGGATCCGCCACCCTGACTGGAGTTGACCACCAGCGATCCCTTGGTCAGGGCCACCCGGGTCAGTCCCCCGGGCAGCACCCACACCTTGTCGCCGTCGTTGACCGCGAACGGGCGAAGGTCGACATGCCGCGGCGCCAACGTGTCACCGACCTTGGTGGGCACTGTTGACAGCTGCACCACCGGTTGGGCGATCCAGCCGCGCGGATCGGCCTGAACTTTGCGGCGAATTATCGCGAGCTCTTTCTCTGAGGCGCTGGGCCCGAAGACGATGCCGTAGCCGCCGGAGCCCTCGACCGGTTTGATGACCAGTTCATCGATGCGGTCGAGCACCTCGGCACGCTCCTCGTCTAGCCAGCAGCGCATGGTGTCGACATTGGCCAGCAGGGGCTTTTCACCGAGGTAATACTCGATGATGGTGGGAACGTAGGTGTAGACGAGCTTGTCGTCGCCGACACCGTTGCCGACCGCGCTGGAGATCACCACGTTGCCGGCCCGGGCCGCGTTGAGCACGCCCGCGACGCCGAGGATCGAGTCAGGCCGAAAATGCAGCGGGTCGAGGTATTCGTCGTCGATTCGGCGGTAGATGACGTCGACCTGCCGCTCACCCTCGGTGGTGCGCATGTAGACGGCGTTGTCGCGGCAGAACAGGTCGGGCCCCTCGACCAGTTCGACACCCATCTGCCGGGCCAGCAGGGAGTGCTCGAAATAGGCGGAGTTGAACGGGCCGGGGGTGAGCACCACGACAGTGGGATCGGACTCATTGGTGGCCGCTGCGTTACGCAACGCCCGCAGCAGCTGCGATGAGTAATCGTCGACCGACCGAACCCGGTGGGTGCTGAACAGGTTTGGGAAGACCCGGGTCATGACCCGACGGTTCTCCATGACGTAGGAGACACCCGACGGTGATCGCAGGTTGTCCTCCAGCACCCGGAAGGTGCCCTGGGCATCCCGGACGAGGTCGATACCGGCGACATGAATGCGGACGCCGTTGGGCGGACTGATCCCGGCGGCCTCCCGGTGGAAGTGCTCGCAGGAGGTGACCAGCCGGCGGGGAATGACCCCGTCGCGCAGGATCTCCTGGTCGCCGTAGATGTCGTCGAGGAAGCGCTCCAGTGCGATCACCCGCTGGGTGATGCCGGTCTCCAGTCGCGCCCATTCGGCCGCCGAGATGACCCGGGGAACCAGATCGAGAGGAAACGGCCGCTCCTGCCCGGACAGCGAGAACGTGACGCCCTGATCGACGAAGGCCCGTCCGAGCGCATCGGCCCGCGCCCCCAGTTCGTCGGTGCCGGTCGGGGCCAGTTCGGCGTAGATGCCCCTGTAGGGCGCCCGGACGGTGCCGCGGCGGTCGAACATCTCGTCGAACGCGGCCCCATAGCTGCCCAGGTCGCGGTAGCCGCCGAAGATGTGATCGTCGATGGGCAGCGCCGACGGCAGGGCGGCTTCATCAGTACCGGACCGCGCGCTGGGAGGAGTCACGCGTCACATGCTGCATGAGAACCGCCGTCTCCGCAGGCTGACGGGCTCCACTTTGGGACTATCCGCCCGGTGCTGGTATTCTCAGGACGCGCCGCGAGGGCACCTGTCCCGGCGCTGTGCAGACCTAGAAGTACCGACCAAACCGCCTTTGAACTGTGTGAGGGAATTAACGCGTGGCCAATATCAAATCGCAGCAGAAGCGCAACATCACCAACGAGCGCCGCAGGCTGCGTAACAAGTCCGTGAAGTCGTCACTTCACACGGCCATCCGCGCCTTCCGCTCCGCCGCCGCCGAGGGTGACAGGGAGAAGGCCAGCGAGTTACTGGCCTCCACCAGTCGTAAGTTGGACAAGGCCGCCAGTAAGGGCGTCATCCACACCAACCAGGCCGCCAACAAGAAGTCGGCGCTGGCGCACGCCCTGCGCAAGATCTGATCACCGCCGCGATCCAGGTTTGGGTCCGTCGGCAGCCAGTTGCGCGACCTTGCGCACCGTGGCTTCCAGGACATAGTCGGGATCGGCTGCCGCCCCTTTGACATCGGCGTTGAGATCGGCCACCAATCGGATGGCCGTTGCGACCGTTTCTTGAGTCCACCGCCGCGACTGCTTCTGCGCCTTCTCGATTTTCCACGGCGGCATACCGAGCTCGCCGGCCAGCCGATGCGAGTCACCGGACAATGGCCGCACCCGCGCGATGGCGTGGACAGCCTCGGCTAGCGCGTCGGAGAGCAGCACATGAGCCACCCCGCGTGACATCGCCCAGCGCAACGCTTCTGCCGCTCCGGCGATATCACCCGTAACAGCCTTGTCGGCGATCTCGAAGCCGGTGACCTCCTTACCGCTGTGATAGCGACGTACGGCGTTGGCGTCGACCTGCCCGGCAGTGTCGGCGACCAATTGCGAACAAGCCGATGCCAGTTCGCGGATATCAGAACCGATGGCGTCAAGCAGCGCGTCGACGGTGTCATCGTCGGCCTTGATCTTCAGCGCGCGGAATTCAGCACGGACGAATGCGGCACGCGCGCCGGTCTTGGCGATCTTGGCGCAGTCATGGGTCTGGGCGCCCAACTCACGCAACTGCCCTGCCAGGGCCTTGGCCCGGCCGCCGCCGGAGTGCACCACCACCATCACGGTGCCGGGCGGCAGGTCAGCCGCCGCCGAGGCGATCAGAGTGGCAGCGTCCTTTCCGGCCTCGTCCGCGGCTTCCAACACGACCACCCGTTCGTCGGCGAACAGCGATGGGCTCAGTAGTTCGGCAAGCTCGTTGGTGGACACATCGCCGGCCCGCAGGCGGTTGAGCAGTACGTCGGCGGTTCCGGCGGATGCCCGGGCTGCCCGCAGGATCGTTGTTACCGCCCGCTCGACGAGGAGTTCTTCGCCGCCGAGTATCAGGTGCAGGGGCTCCACTGGCGCGCTCACCCGTCGATGGTGTCACGGGCCGCCGACGACACCCGACACCGACCACGCAAGAGCACAGAGCAGCCCGGTGGCCATGCCCAGCCGGAACCAGCGCCACCGCCACAGCACGACGGCCCCCACCACGGCGCTGCCCACGGCGGCGATACCCGGCCAGCCGGACGGCACCGCGACCGCCGCACCGGGCAGCGCCGCGGCGGCGTGCGCGCAGCGCAGGAGCCACCACACCTCAGGTCCGGTGAACCGGATCAACAGATCTGCTGCTGCGGGCCAGAGTGTGGAGAGCGCCGCGGCGGCGGTGCCCAACACGGTGATCGGTGGGATCACCGGAGCCACAATGAGATTGGTGATGACAGCCACCAGGCTCAGCTGTCCCGAGATCGCCGCGATCAGTGGTGCGGTCACGAGATGTGCTGCCAGCGCGATACATACCGCATCGGCCAGTGGCTTGGGACATCCGCGCGCCACCAGCCTCGCCGACCAGAACGGCGCCACCACGATCAGCGCCGCCGTCGCCGATACCGACAACACGAACCCGACATCCACCGCCAGTTGCGGCGCACACACCAGCAACGCGACCACTGCGGCCGACAACACCGGGATGCCCTGCCGGCGCCGGGCGGACAGCACCGCCAACAGTGCGACGGCGCCCATCACCGCAGCACGCAACACGCTGGCGGTGGGTTGAACGACGATGACGAATACCACCAGTGCCAGTGCCGCCAGTGCCACCGCTGGCCGGGGTCCGATCAGCCGGGCCGATAAGAGCACGGCACCGCAGACGATGGTGACATTGGCACCCGATACCGCCGTCAGATGTGTCAACCCTCCGGTGCGAAACTCCGCGGTGGTCGCGGCACTCACGGTCGCGGTGTCTCCCAGCACCAAACCGGGCAGCATCGCGGCCTGGTCGGCGGGCAGTGCCTTGCGAGCGGCGGCGGCAAACCGGGTCCGCACCCCCTGGGCTGCCCGCTGGACGGCGGAGGCCTCCCCGAACGCAGGCCGACCGACAGCCGTGAGCGCAGCCACGGTCAGATCCCGGCGCCTGGGCCGGGTGATCCGGGCGCGAAACCGGGCCGGCCGGCCGACGGTCAGCCCGGCGAAGTCGACCCCGCGCGCGAACACCACGACGTGGCCGGCGGTGTCATCGTCGGCGATCCGAACCAGTGCGGCCCGAAACATCAGCCGGCCGCTGCCCACCGAACGCGGGCTCTCCTCGGGCGTCACCGTCACCCAGGCTGTCCTGCCGAACAACTGCCCGACCGGGTGGTGCTCCACTGCATGGCTGCGCAGCGCGATCGCAACTCCGAACCCAACGCCGACCAGTGCAACGCTGAGCACACCCACCCCGGCCGCGTGCAACACCGGACGCGAGGAGCCCAGCGTCCGCCAGGTCAGCCACCACCCGGTTGCCGCCGCGCAACAGATCCCCGCGATCAGCGGGCCGATCTGCCAGGTGATCCCGGCGGCGGTCACCGCCCACGCGGTCAGTGCGGCCGGTACCAGTCGCACGTCCAGCGTCGGCTGCGGTTGCACCGCTCAGACCCGCACCAGCGGCCGCAGCTTCTCCAGCCGGGCCGGGCCGATGCCGTCGACCTCGCCGAGCTGATCGACGGTGGTGAACGTGCCGTTGGCCTGCCGCCAGGCCACGATCGCCGCAGCGGTCACCGGCCCGACGCCGGGCAGGGTGTCCAACTGCTCAGCGGTGGCGGTGTTCAGATCGACCGGGCCGGAAGGTTTGGGACCGGTGCCTGTGCCCAGCGGCGACCCGCCGCCTACCGAGCTGCCCAGCACCGCCGGATGCCCCGCCGGGGTGGCGATGCCGACCACGATCTGCTCTCCGTCGACGACGCGGCGGGCCATGTTCAGGCCGACGGTATCCGCCCCGTTGAGTGGGCCACCCGCCGCCGCTACCGCGTCGGCGATGCGGGCGCTGGGTGCCAGTGTCACCAGGCCGGGCTGCGCCACCAGCCCGACAACGCTGACCACCACCGATTGATCCCCCTGTTGCGCCGGCGGGGAGGCCGGCGGGAAGGTCGGCGGGGAGGTCATGGCGGCGCCGGGCCGCGGCCCCGTCGAGGAAACCATGTCCACCGGCGGGAGCTTCGCCGATGACACCGGCGCCGGGTGGTCGCGAACCAGCGTGAACACCGTGATCAATACGGCGAGGGCGCCGATGGCCCCGAGCGCAATACCGCCGGTGCGGCCGGGATCGGCGCGGATAGCTGCCAGCCAGGCCCGCCCGCGGTGTCGGTCGTCCGGAACCCAACTGGGGGCCAACGGTGCCGCGTCGGCCAAGCCGTCCTCGCCGTCGTCCTCGGTGTCGTCGGCCTCGGCGGCGTCGTCGGCGGCGTCAATCGGGCCGGGTCGCGCGAATAGACGACGGTGCAGGGTGGCCAGTGACTGCTCGGTTCCCATCCGGCGACCGTAAAGTCGTCAACGGACCCACGGCAGTCGGCGACACCGCGCCGGTGCCGGGCTGTGGATCGATCCCGGACTGTGCAATCAGGATGCAATCAGGAGATGACATGAGTTCAACCACGGACCGGCCGCTGCGGGTGATCCAGTGGACCACCGGCAATATCGGCCGCCGATCATTGCATGCGATCATCGGTCGCCCGGATATGGAATTGGTGGGTGTCTACGCCCACGGCGCCGACAAGGTCGGGGTGGATGCCGCCGAATTGGCGGGCTGGCCGATGGGAAAGGGCAATCCCACCGGCATCACCGCCACCAATGACATCGACGCGCTGCTGGCGACCAAGCCGGACGCCTGCTGCTACAACCCGCTGTGGCCCAGCATCGACGAACTCGAACGGCTTCTCGAATCAGGCGTCAACGTCTGCACATCGGCGGCCTGGATCACCGGCGGCAAACAGACACCCGCAGACCTCGACCGGATCCGAAAAGCTTGCCAGCGAGGCAGTTCCACGATCTTCGGCAACGGTGCACACCCGGGTATGACCAACATGGTCGCCATGGTTCTCTCCGGTTCCTGCGAACGGGTCGACGAGATCCGGATCACCGAGTCGGTGGACTGCTCCACCTACGAGTCGGCCGGAACTCAGACCGCGATGGGCTTCTCCTGCGATCCCGATACCCCCGGCCTAGCCGAGAGCGTGCGCCGGGAGAGCGAGGTGTTCGCCGAATCGGCGGCGATGATGGCCGACGCGATCGGCGCCGACCTCGACCGGATGACCTTCGACGTCACGTTCACCCCGGCTACCGGCGACACCGATCTGGGGTTCATGACGATCCCCAAGGGCACCATCGGCGGGGTGATGGGCTACCACCGCGGCTGGGTGGGCGAGCGCAATGTCGTCAGCGTCGGGTTCAACTGGATCATGGGTGATCACGTGGTGCCGCCCAAACCGCTGGAGCACGGCCACGTCATCCAGGTGTTCGGGGTGCCGAACATGCGCACCGTGCTGCACTGCCTGCCACCCAGGGAGTGGACCGAACCCGGTTTCATGGGACTGGGCATGATCTACACGGCCATGCCGGTGACCAACGCGGTGCCGATGGTGGTGGCGGCCCCGCCGGGCATTGTGACCCTGAAAGACCTGCCACCGGTCACCGGACGCTTCGCGGCTCGCTGACGACCGAATCATCGGCGGGCTCGGTAGCCAGCACCACCCCGACCGCGCCCGGACCCAGGTGCACCCCGAGCACCGGACCGAGGTCGGTGACGACCGCCGGGCCGCACCCCGGCAGCGCGGCGGCCAGAGTTGCGGCCACCTCGGCGGCGCCGGCGGGATTGTCGACGTGATGCACCGCCAATGCGGCGCGCTGCTCCCCCACGGCGGCGAGGACGTGTTCGACCATCGCCACCGTCGCCTTCGAGGTGGTGCGCACCCGCTGCGCGAGCACCAGCTTGCCGTCATCGATCCGCAGCAGCGGTTTGAGAGCCAGCGCGGTTCCCAGCCAGGACGCGGCAGCGCCGATACGGCCACTGCGGCGCAGATTCTCCAAGCGCTGCACCACCAGGAATGCATGCACCCGTGGCACCGTCGCTTCCGCTTGCGCCGCAACGGTACTGAGATCCCCGCCGTCTCGAGCGGCTCGTGCGGCGGCGAGAGCGACGAAGCCGGTGCCCATTGCCGCCGACTTGGAGTCGACCACCCGCACCGCGCCGTCGAACTCCCGCGCCGCATGCTGCGCGGCTCCAAGTGTGCTCGACAGCTCATTGGAGATATGCACGGCCACCACACCGTCACCACGGGAGTCCGACAGCGCTTCGCGGTACACCGCGGACAACTCGGTCGGGCTGGCGCCGGCGGTGGTGACCTGTCGCTGATAAAGATCAGCCGGCGTCTGGTCGACGCCGTCGCGCAGATCGTTGCCGTCGACCAGGATGTGCAGGGGTACGACCCGGATTCCCCACTCGGCGATCATGGCGTCAGGCAGCCGCGCCGAGGAGTCGGTCACCACGATCACCGGCACCCGCTACTCCCCGCCTTCGTCGTGTTTCACACCGGCTTCGGCGAGGGCCTTGAGCATCAACTCGGCGACCGCCTCATGCGCCTCGAAGTTCCAGTGAATTCCATCCGGATTGCCGCGGCCACCCAGGACGTGCGGTTCAACGGCTTCTTTGAGGTCGACCAGCGGTATGCGGTGACCGTCTGCCCACGCCGTGATCGCCCCCACAGTTCCCGACCGGCCGCGGTGGGAATATCCGTAGGTCTCGGCGATGTGGACCGACGGTAGGGACGCCACGATCGGGATACCGGGACGATTGAAGTCGATTGCGCCACGGGTCATTTCGAGGTATTCGACACTCAAGCGCGGGGGAAGCGCTGACCGTGACACCGGTGACAACCGCGGTTGCAACCAGCCGTAGGAGTCCCGCACCCACCGCCGCAACCACGGCGGGCGCACATAGCGGATCGCCTCACGCAGCGCTGTCGGCAGCGGCGAGGGCAGCGAATCCATGCCACTGGTGGCGAAGATCACCGCGCCCGCCCTCGGCAGCGCCGCCCAGGAACGGGGATCCTGGATCGCCGCCCACCACACGTCGCGGCAGGTCCAGCCGATTCGGCCGATGAGCTCCAAATCCCAACCAAGTTGGGAGGCAACAATATTGGGCCAGATCCGTGGATCGTCGGCGGGCAGACCGCCCTGCGGTCCGTAGTAGGACAGCGAATCGGCGAATACCAGCAGGGCCTTGCGAGTCGGGACAACCTCAGAGGACATCGTTGGCTACCTGAGCGGAGGCGTTCCACACGTCCAGGCGCCACCGAAGGTCGGCGAATGCGGCATCGGCGCCAGCGTGTGCGGACAACTGCGCCCAACTTGCGTTGCCCATCCCGCCGAATGCCGGCCAGTTCTCGACCGGTAGCTCAAGCAGTGCGGCGGTCAGCGCGGCGATCAAGCCACCGTGCGCCACCAACACCACCGGCCGGTCCGCGTCGTCGCGACCCCAGTCAGGTTCGTCAGCCACCAACTCCTCGACCAGGGGCACGCTGCGGTCGGCGACGTCGATGCGGCTCTCCCCGCCATGCGGCGCCCACGTCGCGTCCTCGCGCCAGGCGTACCGCGCCCCGGGTGAGCCGGCGTCGACCTGTTCATGGGTCAGGCCCTGCCAGTCTCCGAGGTGAGTCTCCCGCAGCCGGGAGTCGGTGCGGACCGGCAGTTCACAGCACTGGCCGAGGGTCGCGGCGGTGTCGGCTGCGCGACGCAGATCGGAGGAGACAATGAGCAGCGGCTGCCGTGTGGCAAGCACCTCCGCGGCGGCCAGAGCCTGGGCCCTGCCGAGGTCGGTCAGATCGGTGTCCAGCTGGCCCTGCATCCTGCTACCGGCGTTGAACTCGGTCTGTCCATGGCGCAGCATCACCAACCGCCGCACCCTCACGTCGGCCCGCTCTCTGCTGGCGCCTCGTTGAGATCGACCTCCACCACGGGGCAGTCCCGCCAGAGCCGGTCCAGCGCGTAGAAGTTGCGTTCGTCGACGTGCTGGATGTGCACGACGATATCGATGAAATCAAGCAGCACCCAGCGGCCTTCCCGGGCCCCCTCACGGCGGGCCGGTTTGTAACCGGCCAATCGCATCTGCTCCTCGACCTCGTCGACGATCGCATTGGCCTGCCGCTCGTTGGTGGCCGACGCGATCACGAAACAGTCGGTGATCACCAGCTGTCCTGATACGTCGATAACGATGATGTCTTGGGCAAGTTTGTCGGCGGCGGCCTGTGCCGCCACGGTGGCCATCAGGATCGCTTCGGCCGAGGCGGTCATTGATTCACCCGGTAGAGACCCCGTTTGTTGACGTACTGCACGACGCCGTCGGGCACCAGGTACCAGATCGGTCGCCCATTGGCCGCACGTAACCGGCACTCGCTGGACGAGATTGCCAGCGCAGGCACCTCGACGAGGGTGAGGGCGTCGGCGGGCAATTGATCAATTGCGGCCGCGATGTGCTGGCCGTTGAGCTCGTAGCCGGGGCGACTCACGCCGATGAACTTCGCCAGCCCGAACAGCTCCTCCCAGTTCTGCCAGGACAGGATCGAGGCCAGCGCATCGGCGCCGGTGATGAAGTAGAGCTCGCTGTCGGGGTTCAGTGCGCGCAGATCCTCGAGCGTGTCATTGGTATAGGTGGGCCCGGCGCGGTCGATATCGACGCGGCTGACTGAGAATCGCGGATTGGACGCGGTCGCGATGACCGTCATGAGATAGCGGTCCTCGGCGGCTGTGACATGGCGGCGGGCCTTCTGCCAGGGCCGGCCGGTCGGCACGAACACCACCTCATCGAGACCGAACAGATCCGCGACCTCGCTGGCGGCGACCAGGTGGCCGTTGTGGATGGGATCGAACGTCCCGCCCATTACGCCAAGCCTGCGCCGGGATTGCACAAAGAACCAGCTTACGGGAGCCCACGTTCGGCCTCGGCAGTCGGGAGACACCGATAGTGCGGGTGGCTATCGTGTGGCAGGTGTTCGAGCAAGACCACCGATGACGCGCATCCTGGCCATCGACCAAGGCACTTCGGCGACGAAGGCGGCCGTGGTCGACGACGGCGGACGGGTGTGTTCGATTGCCGAGGTCGCATTGCGGCCGGCTTATCTGCCCGGCGGAGGCGTCGAGCAGGACCCCCGCGCCCTGCTCGATTCCGTCATCACCGCGGGCCGTCGTGCGCTGACCGAAGCCGGGTCGGGAGTCCACGGGGTTGCGTTGGCCAATCAGGGCGAAACGGTGTTGGCCTGGGACCGTGCCAGCGGGGAGCCGCTATCGCCGGCGATCGTCTGGCAGGACCGACGCGCGGAATCGATCTGCGCGGAACTGTCGAGCGCCGCCGAGGGCATCCGAGCGCGCACCGGACTGGTTCTCGACCCGTATTTCTCCGCACCGAAGATGGCATGGATACGACGCAACCTGACCAATGCCGGCGTGGTCACCACCACCGACGTCTGGCTGGTGAACCGGCTATGCGGTGCGTTCGTCACCGATGCGGCCACCGCCAGCCGATCACTGCTCACCGATCTGGATACCTCACGATGGAATGACGAACTGCTCAACCTGTTCGGCCTCGCCGATCAGACGCTGCCCGAGATCGTCGGCTGCGACGAGATCATCGGCAGCACAGATGTTTTCGGACCCCGGCTGCCGGTGGCCGGGTTGATCGTCGATCAGCAGGCCGCGCTGCTGGCCGAGAGTTGCCTAGAGCCCGGCTCGGCAAAGTGCACGTACGGCACGGGTGCATTCCTGCTGGCGCAACTCGGTGACAATCCGGTGCGTTCGAGCTCGGGGCTGACCACCTCGGTGGCCTGGCGCCTGCGAGGCCTCACGTCGTACTGTGTCGACGGCCAGGTCTATACCGCCGCTGCCGCCGTGCGCTGGGCCACCGAACTGGGCCTGGTGGAATCGGCGGAACACCTCGATGCCACAGCGGCCGTCTCCAGTGACGGCGCGCTGTGCGTTCCCGCGCTGGCCGGACTCGCCGCCCCGTGGTGGGATTCCGGCGCCACCGCCACCTTCACCGGCATGACGCTGTCCACCGGCCGGGGGCAGGTGGTGCGCGCCCTACTGGAGGGCATCGCCGCGCAGGTGGCCGGACTCACCGAGTTGATCGCCGTCGATCTCGGGCAACCGCTGACGCGGCTGAGGGTGGACGGCGGGCTGACCCGCTCTCGCGTTCTCATGCAGGCCCAGGCTGATCTGGCTCAGCTGCCCATCGATACCTACCCGTCACCACATGCCACCGCCCTCGGTGCGGCGGCGTGCGCCCGGCTGGCCCTCGATCCGACGATCGATCCCGCGCAGGCGGTCGGCGAATGGGTGCCGCAGCACACCTACCAGCCGCGGTGGTCGGCCGATCAGGCAGCAGAGTTCATCACACGATGGAAACGTGCCGCGCACGCGGCGCTCTCGGACCGGGAGACCACACCGCCATGACTGCTCACGACGTCATCGTCATCGGTGGCGGAATCGTAGGGTCTGCGATCGCTCGCCACCTGGCTGGCGCTGACCTGTCGGTGCTGCTGCTCGAGGCACGCGACGATATCGGCGATGGAACCAGCAAGGCCAATACAGCCCTGTTACACACCGGCTTTGACGCCACACCGGGAACCCTCGAGTCCCGGCTGGTTGCCCGCGGCTATCACCTGCTGGGCGAGTACGCGCAGCAGACCGGAATTCCGGTGGAACGTACCGGTGCGTTACTGGTCGCGTGGACTGACGACGAACGCGACATCCTGCCCACGCTGCAAGATAAGGCCGAACGTAACTCCTACCGCGCCTGCGAGATCGTCGGAGCGGACGAGGTTTACCGACGGGTTCCCCACCTCGGGCCCGGCGCCCTTGCCGGGCTGACCGTCGCGGGCGAGTCGATCATCTGCACCTGGACCACCAATCTGGCACTTGCCATCGACGCCGTCGGACGAGGTGCTCAGCTCCACCGGTCCACCCGAGTGCTCGACGTGGCCGTCGGTACCGATCACACGACGCTGTCCACCACGCGCGGTGAGGTGAGCGGCCGCTGGATCATCAACGCAGCGGGACTCGGAGCCGATCACCTCGATACCGCATTCGGGTACCGGCGCTTCACGGTCACCCCGCGCCGCGGCGAGCTTCTGGTGTTCGACAAGCTGAGCCGCCCACTGGTGCCCTGCATCGTGCTGGCCGTTCCGTCCGCCGTCGGCAAGGGCGTCCTGATCAGTCCCACCATCTACGGCAACGTCATGGTCGGTCCGACATCAGAGGAGTTGAGTGACCGCACCGCCACCGGCACCTCGGAAGCCGGATTCGACTTCCTACTTGCCAAGGGCCGGGCACTGATGCCGACACTGTTCGACGATGAGATCACTGCGAGCTATGCCGGGCTGCGCGCCGCTATCGACCACAGTGATTACCTGATCGAGCTGGACGCCGACCAGCGCTATGTTCTCGTTGGAGGAATCCGTTCGACCGGGTTGACGGCTGGGATGGCGATCGGCGAGCACGTCGCGGACCTGCTCACCGAAGCGGGCCTCGACACCACACCCCGCTCGGATCTTCCGCCGCCACCGCTGATGCCCAACCTCGGTGAGACCGGGATGCGGCCCTATCAGGACACCTCGCGTATCGCCGCGGACCCCGAATACGGCCGCATCGTCTGCTTCTGCGAGCGGGTCACCGCCGGTGAAATCCGCGATAGTTTCCAAACCCCTATTCCCCCAGTTGATTTCGACGGATTGCGCCGACGCACCAGGGCGCTCAACGGTCGCTGCCAGGGGTTCTACTGCAGCGCCGCAATTGCGTGCGAGCTCGAGTCCCGCGCGTGACGGGCGTTCGTCAGGTGGCCGTCGCGATCGTCGGAGGCGGTCCGGCCGGGCTCACGGCGGCGGCGACTCTCGCGCCCGCGGTGGATGGCGAGGTACTGGTCATCGAACGAGAAAAGCAAACCGGTGGGATTCCCTGCTATAGCGACCATCTCGGCTACGGCATCCGCGATCTGCGACGTTTCATGTCCGGGCCGGCGTACGCACGGCGATTGTCTGAACGGGCCCGAGACGCGGGTGCGGTGCTGACCACCGAGGCCATGGTCACCGGGTGGGTCGGCCCGCACCGCCTGGCGGTCACCTCACCGGCCGGCCGCCAGATCGTGGAGGCCGATGCCGTTGTTCTGGCCACCGGCGCACGGGAGCGGCCCCGCGCGGCCCGGCTGATCCCCGGTGACCGACCGGACGGGGTCTACACCACCGGAGCGCTCCAGCAGATGGTGCATCGCCACCACCGTCCGGTCGGTACCCGGGCGTTGATTGTCGGCGCTGAACTCGTCAGCTGGTCGGCGGTGCTGACATTGCGTGAGGCCGGTTGCGCGACCGTGGCGATGACCACCGTTTATTCCCACTCCGAGGCCTATGCCGCATTCCGGATTCCCGGGAAACTTCTGATTCGCGGCCCGGTGCTGGGCCGTACCCGGCTGGTGAGCATCACCGGCGGGGATCGGGTACAGGCGGCGGTGGTTGAGCATCTCGACACCGGCCGACGGACCACGATCGACTGCGACACCGTCGTCTTCACCGGCGATTGGATTCCCGATCACGAACTCGCCCGCTCCGGTGAGCTGGAGATGGATCCGGCAACCCGGGGCCCAGTCGTCGATGCCGGCCTGCGCACCAGCCGGCCGGGCGTGTTCGCGGTGGGTAATCTGTTGCATCCGGTGGATACCGCCGCCGGCGCGGCCCTGGACGGCCGGCGCGTGGGTGCGGCCGTTCAGTCATGGCTGCAGGATCGCCGACACAACGCCGCGGGCGTCAGGCTGCGGGCCGATGCTCCACTGCGCTGGGTGACCCCGCAACTGATATCCGCCGACGATCACCCGCGGGAAGATCTGCGGTTCTGGGTCGATGAGTACGTGCGGATGCCGAAACTCCTTGCGGTCCAGGACAACCGCGTCATCGGCTCGGTGCGCACCCTCTGGCCGGCCGCACCCGGGCGCATTTACCGCGCGCCGTGGACTCTGGTATCCGGTGCCGATCCCACCGGTGGCGAGGTCACCATCTCGCTGCGCTAAGCGCTCCCGGTCAGACTGGCAGAAGCTGGTCGATCACCCCAGCAAGCTGCTTGGCGGAGCGACACTCGTGCATGGTGATGACATCTTCATAGCGCGGGACTGCCGAATCGCCGCTGCCCCACAGGTGCCTGGGTTCGGGGTTGAGCCAGTGCGCGTGACGGCTGGCGGTGACCATGTGTGCCAGCACGTCGACAGCCGGGCTGCGGTAGTTGGTGCGGCCGTCGCCGAGGATGAGCAGAGAGCTTCGCGGTGACAGCACGTTATGGAAGTTCTCGGTGAAGGAGACGAACGCGTTGCCGTAGTCGGAATGTCCATCACGGGTGTACACGCCGGCTTCCCGGGTGATGCGCTGGATGGCGACGGCCAGGTCCGCATCCGGCCCGAACAGGTGCGTCACCTCATCGGTGGTGTCGATGAAAGCAAACACTCGAACACGCGAAAACTGCTGGCGCAGCGCGTCGACGAGCAGCAGGGTGAAATGACTGAAGCCGGCCACCGATCCCGACACATCGCACAGGACGACAAGTTCCGGGCGAGCCGGGCGCGGCTTGCGTAGCACCAGATCAATCGGCACACCGCCGGTCGACATCGACTTGCGCAGTGTCTTGCGCAGGTCGATCGCACCGGCCCGGGACCGGCGTCGCCGCGCTGCCAGCCGGGTGGCCAGCATCCGGGCCAACGGCGCCACCACCCGTCGCATCTGACGTAACTGGTCGCCGGAGGCACGCAAAAACTCAACGTTCTCGGCCAGCTGTGGGATGCCGTATGTCTGAACGTGATCACGGCCCAGCTGTTCAGCGGTCCGGCGCTTGGTCTCGCCCTCGACCATCCGGCGCAATTGCGCGATCTTCTGTGCGGCAAGAGCCTTGGCGATCTGTTGTTGAGTGGGTGACGGGTCGTCACCGTGCGGTGCCAGCAGCCCGGCCAGTAGCCGACCCTCGAGCTGGTCGAGTCCCATTGCCTTGAGGGCCTGATAGGACGAATACGACGGACCGCGACTGGAGGTGTAACGTCCGTGCGCCTCGACGATCGCCGCGATCATTGCCACCAGTCGCTCGTCGAGATCGCCGATATCGGGATTGTCAGCGAGCAGATCCAGCAGCATCGACCGCATCGCTTCGACATCGTCCGGCGATAACGGCGGGGGGCTTGACGCGCTATCGGAGTCCTCATCCACCAGGACCGTGCGTCCGCCCAGCGCAGCCGGCCACCATAGATCGAACAGTGCGTCGTAGGTCTGCCGGTGGTCGGCCCGACGCAGTACCGCACACGCCAGCCCTTCGCGCAGTTCCTCCCGATCACCGAGCCCGAGCACACTCATCACCCGACCGGCATCGACGGTTTCCGATGGTCCCACCGAGATGCCCTGAGTGCGGAGAGCTTCGACGAAGCCGACGAGGTGGCCGGGCAGCCCGTGGGGCGCCAGCGGCTGGGCGGGTCGGGTTCTACGGATGGCCATCGTCGACGCCGTCAGTTCAGCCGGAGCTCGCCGGCGGCGCGCACCTGGTCGGACTGATGCTTGAGCACCACCCCCAGCGTCGCGGCGATCGTCGCATCGCTGATGGTGTCCATTCCCAGGGCCAGGATGGTGCGACCCCAGTCGATGGTCTCTGCCACCGATGGCACCTTCTTGAGTTGCATCCCGCGGAGCACGCCGATGATCCGGACCAGTTCATCGGCGAGACGCTCAGGAAGTTCCGGAACGCGGGAGAGCAGGATGCGCCGCTCCAGTTCGGCGTCCGGAAAGTCGATGTGCAGGAACAGGCAGCGGCGTTTGAGCGCCTCGGAAAGTTCACGGGTGGCATTCGAGGTCAGCACCACGAACGGAGTGCGGGTCGCGGTGATGGTGCCCAGTTCGGGAATAGTGACCGCGAAATCGCTCAGCACCTCCAACAGCAGACCCTCGATCTCGATATCGGCCTTATCTGTCTCGTCGATCAGCAACACGGTGGGCTCGGTACGCCGGATCGCGGTGAGCAGCGGGCGTGACAGCAGAAACTCTTCGCTGAACACATCGGACTTGGTGGACTCCCAATCTCCGGCGCCGGACTGGATGCGCAGGATCTGCTTGGCGTGGTTCCACTCGTACAGTGCGCGAGCCTCGTCCACTCCCTCGTAACACTGCAGCCGCACCAGGTCACTTCCGGTGCACTGGGCAACCGCACGCGCCAGCTCGGTCTTCCCGACACCGGCCGGACCTTCGACAAGCAGCGGCTTGCCCAGCCGGTCGGCCAGGAAAACCGCTGTGGCGGTGGCGGTGTCGGGCAGGTAACCGGTCTCAGCCAGCTTCCGGCCGACATCCTCGATATCGGCGAACAGCGGCGCCGGGCGTGCCTTCGATTCGGTCAAGTCAGGGTCTCCAGTCTTTTGGGCAGGTTCACGCGGGGCGGATGTGGCCGTCACCGATGACGATCCATTTGGTCGAGGTCAATTCGGGCAGACCCATCGGCCCGCGGGCGTGCAATTTCTGGGTGGAGATACCGATCTCGGCCCCGAAGCCGAACTGCTCGCCATCGGTGAACGCGGTGGACGCATTCACCATCACCGCCGCCGCATCCACCCGTTCGGTGAAGCGCTGCGCGGCCGCCAGATCGCCGGTGACGATGGCTTCGGTATGACCGGTGCCGTAGGTATTGATGTGCTCGATCGCGGCATCGATTCCGTCGACGAAGGCCACCGCGATATCCATCGAGAGGAACTCGGCGCGCAGCTGTTCCTCGGTTGGGTTGTCGTGCACGGTGACACCTGCCTGCTGCAGTGCACCCACCAGTCGCGGACCGGCCGTCTCGGCGATCGCGATATCGATAAGCAGGGTCTCGGCGGCATTGCAGACGCTGGTCCGACGGGTCTTGGCGTTCAACACGATTCGCTCGGCGACGTCGAGATCGGCGCCGGCGTGGACATAGACATGGCAATTACCGACACCGGTCTCGATGGTCGGCACCGTAGCGTCGCGCACGACCGCTTCAATCAGTCCCGCTCCCCCACGCGGAATCACCACATCGACAAGTCCGCGAGCCTGGATGAGATGGGTGACACTGGAGCGGTCAGCACACGGCAGCAACTGCACCGCGTCGGCGGGCAGCCCCTCGTCGCGCAGCGCATCGCGTAACACCGACACCAGCGCGGCGTTGGATACAGCCGCCGATGAACTGCCGCGCAGCAGAACTGCGTTACCGGATTTCAATGTCAGACCGAACGCGTCGACGGTCACGTTGGGCCGGCTTTCGTAGACGATCCCGACCACGCCGAGCGGCACGCGCTGCTGTCGAACCTGCAGTCCATTGGGCAGGGTGCTACCGCGCAGCACCTCCCCGACCGGGTCGGGCAGGCCTGCGACCTGGCGCAGCCCGGCAGCGATACCGTCGATGCGTTGTGGATTGAGGGCAAGCCGGTCCAGCATCGACTCGGGCGTTCCCGCAGCCCGAGCGATCGCCAGATCCTCGGCGTTGGCGGCAAGTATCGCCTCGGCGTGTGCCAGCACGGCGTCGGCAGCGGTGTGCAGGGCGCGGTCCTTGTCCGCCGTTGTCAGCGACGCGAGCGTGCGCGCGGCAACCCGGGCCCGTCGGGCGGCGTCGTGCACGACCTCCCGGGCGGCGACATCCTGGCCAGCGACGTCATGACCGGCGTGCACGCTCATAGGCCCAGGGTATCGGTACCCCACCAACCGGAGGGTAGGGGTTAACCTAAGCCAGTGACCCTGACCAGGATCGCCTGCTGCCAGATTGCGCCGGTGATCGGCGACCTGACCGGCAACACCGAACTCATCGCAACCCAGATTTCCGCTGCGGCCGCCGCCGGCGCCCAGGTGATCGTGTTGCCCGAACTGGCTACGTCCGGGTACATGTTCAACGATGCCGACGAGGCGCGCGCGGTCGCACTGGCCGCCGGTGCCCCCGACTTCGGCATCTGGTCGGCAGCGGCTGGTGCGGCGGTGGTGATCGGCGGGTTCTGCGAACTCGGCGACGACGGGCGGTTGTACAACAGCGCGGCGGTGATCGATGCCGACGGATTTGCGGCCCGCTACCGCAAGACTCACCTCTGGGATCGGGAGAAGCTGATCTTCACCCCCGGCGATACGCGCCCGCCGGTGCTGGTCACCGCCCACGGCGCGATCGCGGTGATGGTCTGCTACGACTTGGAATTCGCCGAACTCACCCGCCGCGCGGCCCTGGATGGGGCTGAACTCATCGTCGCGCCGGTGAACTGGCCCCTATTCGATCGACCCGAGGGAGAACGCCCCGGCGAGGTGATCACCGCGATGTCCACGGCACGCACCAACAAGGTGGCGGTGGCCGTCTGCGATCGAACCGGGACCGAGCGCGGGCAGCAGTGGACCGAAGGGACGTCGATCATCAGTCCCGAGGGCTGGGTGCTGGCCGACGTCGGCGCGGGCGCCGGTATCGCGATCACTGATATCGACCTGAGCCTCACCCACGACAAATCGGTGACCGAGTACGCCGACCTGTTCGCAGATCGGCGCGTGGATCTCTACTAGAGCGGGTCGGGAAATGGCTAGCATCAGCTGATGAGTACCGAGCGCACAGCGACGACGCTCTTCACCGGCGGGGTGATCTGGACCGGTAGCGCGGACGTCGACGCCCTGCTGGTCGAAGGCGGCGTCGTGCGGGCCGTGGGTGATCAGGCGCACGTGCTGGCATCGGAAACCCCATCCGTGGAACATGTCGACCTCGATGGCGGATTTCTGATGCCGTCCTTCGGTGACGGTCACTCCCACCCGCTCTACGGCGGTCTTGAGGCCGCCGGCCCGCGGGTGCGCGAGTGCGGGTCCGTCGACGACATCGTGCTTGCGGTAAAACAGTTCGCGGCCGACAACCCCGACCAGGAATGGATCGTTGGGGCATCCTATGACGGCAGCCTGGCCCCCGACGGCCTGTTCGACTCACGCTGGCTCGACGCCGCAGTGCCGGACCGTCCGGTGGTGCTGCGAGCCTGGGACTACCACACCATGTGGTGTAACTCGGTGGCCATCGAGCGAGCCGG
>Ga0194053_10000959_pt1 | contig 19640 bp, 5 predicted proteins | sample SepL228m_MetaG_FD_161684 | JGI IMG/M metagenome (GOLD analysis project Ga0194053, IMG submission 161684) | Anoxic zone freshwater microbial communities from boreal shield lake in IISD Experimental Lakes Area, Ontario, Canada - Sep2016-L227-8m | ecosystem: Environmental > Aquatic > Freshwater >... | reverse complement strand
CAGATGAATCTCGTGGGCGCCGGGTTGAAGACAGTCGAGCAACCGCTGTAGATAAACGGCTCCACTGGCTCCCGTGGCGGCGATGACGAGTTTCATTCTTGGTTTAATCCTGAACTGTGGAATGGCCGCATGAGAAAGGAGCGTGGGCGTCCCGCCAATAGCTTTCGACATCATTTTTGCTTAGGACCAAAGGTCCGTCCCATACCAGCCTGAGGCAACGCCCCAGGTCTTTGCGCCACAACATCTTAGGGCTGAAGGCCCGTTCCATTCCGGGGAAATGGGTCGGGCTTTCAGCCCTAGTCGCATAAAGACTGGGTTCCTGGGGCTGCGCAAAGCCTTCGCCCCAGGCTGGTATGGGGCCGCGCCGTTGGCGCTGAAGGTCGCATTTCATAATGGGCAATTTTCATACCGAGCAGGATCGGCGTCCCGCCCGCTTCGCCAGCCTTTCGGTGCGGCATCGGAACCCCATTCAACAGCAATACGCCGCGGAGCGGCCAAGATGGCCACTCTCCTATGCAAGTGCTCGATGCCAGCGGCGATGACGAGTTTCATCGTGATTTAATCGGAGATGGTGACCGTCGTCTGGTTGCGGGTGCCCACTCTCGACCCGTTCGCGACCGTGGCGCTCGCCGGTTCATACAATCCGATTTCCACCGTGCGCGGACCTTGGGTTCCCGCCCGCTTGCTGATCACAAACTCGACCGTCTGCGATGCCTGGCCGGGGGCAAATTGCAAGACCGAGAGTTCACCGAGTTTTCCGGGGTAATCCGTGCCGGCCGTCGCGGTGCCGCCTTTCACGGCGATGAAGGTCTGCACTGACAGGTCGGTCTTTCCGGAGCGGACGACCGTCACCGCCACTTTGCCCTGGGTTTCCGTTACGGAATACTGCGCCTGCCCGAACGTGATCACGCCGCCGGGCGCCCGGTTCACATCCAGGATGCCGATCAGCGCCTTGGAATTTTCCAACAACGCGGCGCCCGTTGAATTCGCGGTGGCGCCTGTCGTCTGCGGGTGGGTCACGTTTTGCGGAGTGCCGAGTTGCAGGAAGAACTTCCGGTCCGGCTGGCTCAGCGGGTTGTATTTCACGCTGATCGTTACGTTCTTCAAAACCTCGTTGGGCCCGAACGTGAGCGTGCCGGGAGCCACCGTGTAATCCGTGCCAGCCACCGCCGTATCTGGGACGGCTGAGTAACCGATCTTCACGGTATCGGAAAGATTCCCGGTCCGGCGCACCTGGACCACCACGGTCCCCTGATTTTCGTCCACCTCATAAACAGATGCAGCAAAACCGAGGGCGGGCTTTTTGAAGCCATCAACGTTGGCGGACAACACCGTGCTAAATTTCTGGACTCCGGTGCCTCCGCCGGTTCCCGACCAGAGGATCTGGCCGAGGAAGTAATGATCGAGCAGAGATTTCTCATTGTGAATGAGCGTGAAGCCCACCCGTTTCTCGCGCTCGCCCGCCGCGAAGTTCACGGCGACGACGTTATCAAAGTAATCGCTGTCGGTTGCTATTTTTTGCGTGGTGCCCGAGGCGATCGCTTCCAAGGCCGTGCCGTTCACGGCCCCGACCAGCACCGAGGCGGTGGTGGCTGCCGAACCGCTGCGCACCAGCGTCAGGAAGGCCTGCCCGCTATCCTCGTCCACGGCATAGCTGTCGGCGTCGAACTCGAAGACTCCGTCGCGGGCCTGGCGGTCGATAATCGTCACCTCCGCCGTGGTCTGCCCGAGCAGGGCAACTCCGGTGGAAGGAGTGCCGAGCTTGACCGTGAACCGTTTTTCGCTCCCCGCGGTTGCTCCGCGCATGATCTTCACCGGGATCGACACCGCATTGGTCCCGCTGAGTTTCACGGTGCGATTGGCGTCCGCATAGTCGTAATCGATACCCGCTTTGGCTTCTCCGTCCTGGACCAGGCTGAATGGAACCGTGGCCGTTCCGGTGATGGCCGGTCCGTACGGTTTCACGATGACCTGCACGATGGCGCTGGTCGCCGGCTCGTCAAAACGATACCGGGCATCTTCAAACTCCACAGCGGGCTGGGTCAGGCCGACCGCGCTGTACAGAGACATGTAAGCGAAACTGTTGAGCCCCGTGATGCCCGTGCCGGTCGTGTAGATAACCGGGATGAAAACCCGCGGATTGTCGCTCGCCACCTGGCCCGAGGTGCCGGTCAACGGAATCGCCACCGTTTGCCGGGTCTGCCCTGGCTCGAAGTGGACTGATATTTGACTGCGATTCCGATTCGGGAAGCGGACATCGGTCCCAATAAGCGCCGTGCTTTTTGAATGACTGTCCAAAAGCAGATTGACAGCCCCCTTCGTCCCCGCCGAGCGGATAATGTCGATCATCCCCCAACCGGCAGTGAGGTTGTAATTATACGGATGCTGCTCGATCTCGAACACCCCGTTCGGGTTGTCGTTGTCGAACACCCAAATGTTCGCGGTATTCTGGGCTCCGATACGTGCATACCCGCCGGGATTCTCCAGGGTGAGCTTGATGTTTTTGGCTTCGGTTGCGCTTTGAGTGTTATCGATGAGCCGCACGTCGAACGTGGCGGAATTCACGCCCGGGGCAAACGTCAGTGTGCCCGAGGCGGCCACGTAATCGGTGCCGGCCACGGCCGTCCCGTTGCTGGTTCTGTACCCCACCGTCACTGGCCCCCAGGTGTTGCTGCGGACCACGGTCACCCGCTGGAACGTCCCCGATTCGCTGATGCGGTAATCCGATTGATAAAACTCCAGCACGCCATAGGGGAGATTCACATCAAAGAAGGAGACGGTGGCCGCGCTCGGCGCTCCGATGGCGCTGCCGTCGGATACATCGACCAGTTTCAACGAAATGTTGGTGTCCCCAAGATCCGTGGCTCCGGCCACATAAAAGGTATTGGAGAATTGGCCTGCTGGGAATGGCACAGTGAGGAGTCGTGCCGTCGATATTTTATTGTTGGAATCGACCCACCCCCCGGCGACGCCAACCCGCCCGCTGTCATCGATCAGTGCTACGGAGGCACTGGCGGCCTTTGTGGCGACGGAGCGGTTGATCGTGATGGCCAAAAGGTTTCCGGCATCCACCCGATAGCTGCTCTGTGCAAACGAGAAGAATCCTGCCGACGCCTTCGGCATAATCGTAACCACCGCTTGATTATTTGCGCCAATGACCACGCCGTTCGTAGGCGTGCCAGCCAGGCTGACCGTAAAGGTCCGGTTGGTGGTGGAGGTCGTTGCCAGCAGCGGGAGCTCGATTGTCTTCTGCGTGTCGCCGTCGGCAAAGGAGACGGTGCCGCTAGTCACTGCGGTCGAGCCGCTTCCGCCGTCCACCGAATAGGCGACCGAAGTCGGGCTGCTCGTTCCGCTACGGACCACGGTCAGGACCGCTTTCCCTGCCGAACCGCTCACATGGCAGGTCGTCTGTCCGAATGCCACCAACCCCTTCGCCGAGGAGGAATCGATCAAGGTGACGTTCGCCTCGTTTGGCGCCCCCACGGCGCTGCCCGGCGAACCATTGACCAAGCGCAAAGTAAAGTTCCGGGTGCCCGTAACGACGCCGCTCACCGAAAGGGTTGCAGAGCGTTGGTTTGCGGCAAAATACACGAAGGTGGTTCGATCGCTCCCGCCATCGAGCAGATACTCGTTGTCAGATAGAGTGCCTTCGGACAACCGCGCGCTTCCATCCAACGCTTCCACGTAGGCGAAGGCAGCCTGACCGGTCCCGGTGCGCAACACGGTAATAGTGCCATCCCCACCATCCTCCACCCGGTATTGCGTCGAGCTAAAGGAGAAGACCCCAGCCGGCGCGCTCCGGACGATCGTGACCGCCGCCGTGTTATCCGCACCGGCGAAGGCGCCCCCGGTCGCGTTGCTATTGGACAAGCTGACCGCGAAACTCTTCTCGGCCGTCGTGGCGATGGATTTCAACGGAATCGTGCCGGTGGCAAACATCTTCCCTGCCGGGAAAACGAGGGTGCCACTGGTTGCGACGTAATCGGTTCCAGCCACCGCCGTGCCGTTCTTGGTGGTAAAGGTTAGCGAAGCGGCTCCGGAAGTTCCGGAGCGGATGACCGTAAGGATCGCGTTGGAACCGCTGACGCGGTACTCGGTCGGCGAGAACTGCACCATTCCGTTCGGATTGACCGTGACCACGGCATCGCTCTTCGCCCCAACCGCGGCTCCCAAGGAAGCATTCACCAGCCGAAGCTTGAAGTTCCTGGTCCCATCGACTTTGGAGAGCAGCGAAAGGGTCTGGCTCGTCTGGCCGGGAGTAAAGGTCAGCTCAAAGATCCGGTCGCTAAATCCGCTGATGGCATACTCGTTGATTCCGGGCGTGCCGCTCCGGGCCAGCGAGGCGCTTCCATCCAACGCTTCCACATAGACCGTGGCCGGCTGGCCGGTGCCCGTGCGAAGGACCGTCACCACTCCCGGCGCCGTGTCCAGCATGCTGACGTTGGTCGTGGCGCTGCTGCCGGTTCCCGTTGTGGCGAAGGAGAATACTCCGCTTGGGGCGCTCGGGACAATGGTCACCGTGGCACTGCTGCCGGTTCCGACGATTGCGCCGCCCGTTGTGCTTCCGGTCAGATTGAGCGTGAAACTCCGCTCTTCGGTGGCGGTCCCTGTAAGCTGAAGCTGGACGGTGCCATACCTGCTTCCGTTTGGAATGCTCAAGGTGCCGGTGCCCGTCACGACACTCGCTCCGTTCATGAGCTTGTAATCGGTTCCGCTAACCGCCGTTCCGTCGGTTGCGGAATAATCGGCGGTGATTGCTCCTGCCGTCCCGCTGCGGACCACGGTGATCGAAGCGGTCGATCCGCTGACCCGGCAGGCCGTGGGCGAAAATTCCACCACGTTGATCGGGTTCAAAGTCACCGTCGTTTTGCCCGGAGTCCCGACTGCGGTCCCGGCCTGGCTCGCAACCAGCCTCAGCGAGAAATTCCGGGGCGCATCCACGTTCCCCGCGACCGAGAGCGTCTTGAACAAGTCGTTGGGCTCGAAGGTCACCGGCATCCACGAACCGCTCGTGCTGCCGTTCCGGACCGAGTACTGATTGGCTCCCAACGTGCCGGTCGTGAGGGAGGCGCTCCCGTCCACGGCTTGCACATAAACCGTGGCGGCCGTGCCGATCTTGTCGCGGCGGATCGTAACCGTGCCGCCGGATTCATCGAGGCTATAGGCCGAAGAACCAAACGAGTAGATCCCGTTGGCCGCACTCGTGACCCGGGTGACCGTGGCGCGACTGTTCGCCCCGAGACTCGCGCCGCTCGCGTTCGACAGAGCCAGGGAGAAGGTCGCGGCGGTTGTGCCGGTTTGCACCTCAAAGCCCTTCACGGTTTCGCCCGCTGCAAACGAGAGCGCTGTGGGCGCGCTGCTCCCCACCGTCAGATTGACCGAGGCCGTGCCTTCGGTTCCACTGCGCACCACCTTCACGAGCGCACTCGTGCCGGTGACGAAGTAGGTGGTGGGCGAAAACTCCAGCAGCCCGGCGGCAGCGTCGAGATCGAGCAGGTTAACTCGGGTGCTGTTGGGCGACCCAACCGCGCTGCCCGCCGAGGCATCGACGAGGCGCAGCGTGAAATACTTCGGCCCACTCACGGCGCCGGTGACGTTGATGGTCTTCGACGCTTCCGTGGCGGCAAAGCTGAGGGTGATCATCCGGCTTATGCCGCCGTTGACCGTGTACTCGCGGCTATCAAGAGAGGCGCTTCCGTCGAGGGCTTCAACCGTGGCGGTCGCCGCCGTGCCAGTGCGATCTCGCGTCACCACGACCTTTCCTCCCGTGCTGTCGTCCATGTTGTAGCTGGTGGCGCCGAACTTGAATTTGCCACCGGGGGCGTTCCCGACCACCGTCACCACGGCGCTGCTGGCAGCCCCAAGTTTGGCCCCGGCATTGAGACTCCCCAGTGCCAGCTTCACGCTGAACACGCGATCGATCGTGCCGCTCTTGACCGGCACCTCGAACGTCTTAAAACTCTCGCCGGGATTAAACGTCAGGGTTCCGCTCTTTGCGGTGTAATCGGTGCCGGCAATCGCGGTGCCGTTTGCCGTATTGTAAATGACATTGAGCGCCCCGGAAACTCCCGTGCGCGTCACCGTAATGAGAGCGGTGGTCGTTCCGCTCACATGATAAGTCGCAGGCGCGAAACCGACGGTTCCATTGAAGAGCGTGACGCTCGCAGAACTTGGCGTGCCTACTCCGGCCCCGACGGACGCATCCACCAGGCGCAAGGTCAGGTTCTTGGAAGCGCTGACATTTCCTCGGACGGTGAGGGTCTTGGAGAGTTCATTCGCGGCGAAGGAGACATCCACCAAGCGGCTGCTGCTCCCGTTGACCCAATACTCGCCGCTGTCGAGCTTCGCCGTCCCGTCCACCAATTGAACATAGGCGTGCGCGGATTGCCCCGTGCCGCTACGCACAATCGTTACCAGGCCGCCGGCCACGGCATCCAGAGTGTAGCTCGATGGGCTGAACCGGAACAGCCCGGCTGGGGTCTTCTTCACCAGAGTCACCGTGGCGATATTGGTCGCGCCAATCTCCGCTCCGGTCGCATTCGAGAGCGTGATGGTGAACGTGCGGTCCACCGTCGCAGTCGTCGGCAGGAGCGCTACCCCGAAAGTCTTGATCGTCTCCCCGGCGGCAAACGTCAGCGTGCCGCTGCTCGCCACGAAATCGGTGCCGGCATGGGCGGTGCCGTCGACGGCCGTGTAAACCACAGAAGCCGAGGAGCTGATCGCCACCGAACGGACCACCGAAACGTAGGCTTTCCCCGCGGTTCCACTGACGTTGACGTGATAGGTCGCGGGCGAGAATTCCAGGAGGCCAGAGGCCTGATCAATCATCGTCACCGTCGTTTGACCGATCGCCCCCACGCCGTATCCAGCAGAGGCGCCGATCAGTTTCAGGGTGAAGTCTTTGGTGGCGGCGACCTGACCCTTGATGGAAATAGTCGCCGAAGTCGCTGCCGCCCCGAATTGGACGGCGATCCGCGAGCCAGTCGCGCCAGTCATCGAGAACTCTCCGGCTGCCGGATCGGCGTTTCCGTCGAAAGCCTGAACCCAAACGGTGGCCGCCTGGCCCGTGCCGGTTCGCATGATCGTGACCTGTCCGCCAAGCGTGTCGTTGATCCGGTAATTGCCAGCCGCGAACTGGAACGCGCCCGCCGAACCGCTGGCGATGACCACCGTGGCGGTATCGTTGGCTCCGATCTCGGCTCCGCCTGTGGCCGTGCCGGTCAGGCCAACCGTAAAGGTCCGCTCGCCCGTGGCGCTGGTCGTCAGGAGCGGCACCTCAATGAGCTTCGACACCTCCCCGGCGGCGAACGAAAGCGTCCCGCTCGTGAGCGTGTAATCCGTTCCGGAGACCGCTGTTCCATCGTTGGTCGTATAACCCACGTCCACGGCCCCGGCGGTCCCGCTGCGGGTCACCGAAATCAGGGCCGGGCTAAACGCTGGGTTAACCCGGTACTCGGCAGGTGAGAATTCAATCACCCCATGCGGGTTGCTCGTATCGAGCACGGTGATTGTCGTTTCGGACGGCAGTCCGATGGTGGCTCCGGGCAGAGTATCGACCAGCCGCAGCTTGAATTCTTTGTTTCCGCTGGAGGCGATCCCGCTTACCAAAAGCGGCTTGCTGGTTTCATTCGCGGCAAACGTGATCACGCCGGCTCGCTCGGTGGTTCCGCTTACGAGGAACACGTTGGTCCCTCCGACGAGCGTGGCTTTGGTTGAGAGCTTCGCGGTTCCGTCGATCGCCTCAATGTAAACGCTCGCTGTCTGGCCGCCGGTCCCGCTGCGAACGAGTTCCACCACGCCATCCTCTTCCGAGTTGATACTGAAATTGGCCGAACCAAACGAGATAATCCCGGCGGGCGCGGTGCCGGTGATCGTGACTTCCGTGCGGTCGGTTAAACCGACGATGGCTTCTCCCGTTGGGTCGGAGAGTTGGATGGCAAAGGTCCGGTCCGTCGCAATCTCCCTCAAGAGAATGGGAACTTGGATGGTTTGATGCTTTACCCCGGCTGCAAAGGAAAGCGTGCCGCTCGTGACCGTATAATCCGTTCCCGAAACCGCCGTCTCATCGAGGGTGGTGTATTTCACTGTGACCGCCCCGGTGTTCGTTCCGGAGCGCACAACGCTCACCAACGCCATGCCATTGGTTCCGCTCACCTGATGAGTTGAGAGCGAAAACGCCAGGAGGTCCTTCGTGCTTTCCGCATCGAGGAACGTGATCGAAGCCTTGTTGGGCGAACCGGCGGCGGTGCCCGCCGACGTGTCCACCAATTCCAAAGTCATGGCCTTTTGGCCTTTTCCTGAATAGGCACCCAGCGTGAAACTCGCCGTGCTCTGGTTTGCCGCGAAATCGACCGCGACAATCCGATTGGTCACGGAACTCGAGCTCAAGCAGTCCACCCCAAACACTCCCGAGCCATCAATGAGATGCACATACGCGGTGGCTTTTTGGCCAGTGCCGCTGCGCACCAGGGTCACACTTTCATACTTGCCGGAATTAAACCGGAACCGATCCGTGCTGAAAGCGATGCCACCGTCGGTTGGCTCGGCGACTTTGGTGATGGTTACGGTGTCGTTTGCGCCGATTGCCGCACTCGCGCTGGAGAGCTGGACCTTGAACGATTGGTCGTTCGTGGCGCTGGTTACCAGAAGCGGCACTTCGATAGTTTTGAATACTTCCCCGGCCGCAAAGGAAAGCGTGCCACTGGTGACAATGTTTGTGCCGCTCTTGAGGGCGTAATCGGTGCCGGAAACCGCAGTGCCATCGATGGCCGTGTAAACCACAGAAGTCGCGCTGGTCGTGCCGGTGCGCATCACCGCGAGATACGCCTTTTCGCTGGTGCCGCTGACATGGCAAGCGGTGCCGGTAAAATTCACGACGCCTTGATCAACGAAAGTGATGTCTGCCGTCCTGGGCGAGCCGATGGTGCTGTTGGCCGAGGAATCGGCCAGCTCGATCGTCATCGTTTTGTCCCCATTTCCGGAGAAAGCCCCAACCGCAACCGCTGCGGAAGTTTGGTTGGCGGCGAAACTGACCGTCGTTGTCTGGTCGGACGTGATATTGGAATTCGAAATGAACCCGCAGTCCGCCCCGATGCGCCCGCTGCCGCCCCGCAAGCGGATCGTGACGCTTGCCACCTGACCGGTGCCGCTCCGCGCGATGGTGAGCCCCTGTTGAACCCCCGTAGCGAAAGCGTAACTACTCGAACTGAAAGAGAAATTCCCGGCAGTTCTTCTGTTGACGATCGTGACTTGAGCGCTGTTGCTGGCCCCGATCGAAGCGCCGCCCGTGGCGGTGCCTGTCAGGATAATCGCAAACGATTGATCGTTCGTTCCGCTCCCCATCAGCCGGACGGGAATGGTTTGGGTCGTCTCCCCAGCCGCAAACGAAAGCGTGCCGCTGGTTCCGCTGGTCGTCGAATAGTTGACGCCATACTTGGCGGTGCTGCTATCGACCGCTTTCCAACCGACCGATACGGCACCGGTCGTGCCGCTGCGCACTGCCGTTATCGTGGCGCTGGTTCCGCTCACCCGGTAAATTGCCGGCGAGAATTCGATGGCTCCCGCGCCAGTGTTGGCATCGAAAAAGCTGACATCCGCCCGGCTCGGAGTGCCCACCGAGTTGCCCGATGAGGCGTTGACCAGAATGGCCGCCATCGACTTGTTGCCCTTGCCGATGAATCCCCCAATCGGCAGATCGGCGGTGAAGCTGTTCTGGGCAAATTGCACGTCCACCGTTCGGATGCCGGTCGAGGGCTGATAAGTGATGTAATCGACGCCGAATGCCCCTGAGCGATCCAGCAGCATGACCTTTGCGGTGGTCGCTTTGCCAGCGACTTTGCGCACGAGGGTTATGTTGCGATAGGAGCCCTGCAAGCTGGTGCTGCTCACCCGCAGCAGACTGGAGTCGAAGCGATAGCTGCTCTGTTGGAACCAGACCGCGTCGTCTGCCGTCCCCTTGAAAAGGGTGACGGTTGCGGTCTTGGTGCTGGAAGCGATCCCCGATTCTCCACCGGGAACGGAAACCAACTGCACCTGGAAAGTGCGATCCGTGGTCAAGGCCGGGTTCAGCTTGAGCGGCACCGTGATGGTCGTGAAACTCTCGCCCGCGGCAAAGGAAGCCGTGCCGCTGGCCACTGGCGTGTAGTCGGTGTTCGCCACGGCGGCGGTAGTCCCGCTCATGGCGACGGTCTTCCAGACAACCTTTGCGGTTCCGAGGCCGTTCTTACGCGTGATAACCAGCACCGCCTTGCCGTTTGCTTGCTTTACGCGGTACGCGGTCGGCGTGAACGCCAGGTTGCCATTGTAGAAATCCACCTCGGTCAAATACGGCGTCCCGACGGCGGCACCTTCAGAGGCGATGAGCGCCAAATTCAGTTTTCTGAACCCATCGACCTGCAAGGCCCCAATCGAAACCGTTTTCGAGAGTTCGTTGGCGGCAAAGCTAACGGCAACCGTGCCGTTGCTAACCCCGTCCAGAGTGTATTGATTGATTCCCGAACTAGCCGTGGTCGCCAGTCTTGCAGTTCCGTCGAGCGCCCTCACCAAAACGGTCGTGGCCTGGCCGGTGGCACTCCTTACCACGCTGACATTGTGATAGTTGCCGTCCGCATCGAACGAATAATTGGTCTGGGCAAACCTGAAAATCCCGGCAGTCGCGTTCGAGTTCTTGACGATCGTCACCGTAGCCTGGCTGAATTCTCCAAGAACGGGACCGCCGTTCGGGGTCGGGTTGGAAAGATTCACGACAAAACTGCCCTCGGTCACGGCCGTGGCAATAATCGGCACGTCGATCGTCGCAAGCAACACGCCAGCCGGGAAAGTCAATGTCCCGCTTTTCGCCACGTAATTTGTCCCGGCAATCGCGGTGCCGTTGGCGGTGGCGTATTGGACTTTAGCCTCACCGATCGCCCCCGTGCGGATCACCGTAATCCGCGCCGTTCCGATACTCTTGCTAACGCGATAGTCCGCGGGTGAAAACTCGATCAGCCCATCGGCTCTGCTTGGATCGACAAACGAAACGGTGGCGATGGCAGGCGAACCGATGGTGCCATCGGCTGAGGAATCGACCAGCGCCAGTTGAACCGTGCTGTCGCCTTTGCCGAGGGCTTCACCAATATTGAACGTGGCGGAAGTCTGCCCAGCCTCAAAATCCAATTGCAGCACCCGTCCGGCATCGACTGAAGTGCCGTCTGTCTGCAGGTTGCCGCTGGCGTCGGCCAGTTGCACATAAACCGTGGGCGCGGTGCCAGTCCGGACCACAGTCACGGTTTTATAAGTGCCGTCCGCGTCGAACCGATACTCGCTGGCTTCGAAGGCGAACGAGCCGCCCGATGCGGTTGGGACGATTGAAACGGTCGCCACGGCGTTCTCGCCGAGCACGGTGTTGACCGGGTTGGAAAGAGTGAAGTTGAAAGTGCGTTCCGCTGGGGTGGCGGGCGTGAGGATGGGGATCTCAATGGTCTTGAACAGCTCACCGGCCGCAAAAGACAGGGTGCCGCTCTTCCCTGTGAAATCAGTGCCGTCCGCCGCGCTCACGCCGGTAGTCGCGTAGTCCACCGAGCTCGCGCCCGTTCCTGTCCGCACCACGGCTACCAACAGCTTCCCGCTCGCTTCGCTGACCCGGTAGGTCGCCCGCGAGAACTCAGTTCTTGCCGAGATATCCACGGTGGCCACGCGCTTCTCTCCGACCGCGCTTCCCGGGCTGGTGCTGAGCAGCCGCAGCTTGAAAATTTTGCCCGTCACCAAAGCAGAATTAATCGTGACGGTAGCGGTGCTGGAGCCATCCGCAAAATGGACCGTCAGAAAACGACCCACGATTCCAGCAGTGGTATAGTCGATGCCCAAAACGGCCGTTTGGTCGTCCAACGCAAGATAAGCCGTCGCGCTTCCAGTGCTGCCCGATCGGACCAGGGTGATGGCTCCGCTGGTCCCGGAATTCAAGGGGAAAGTCGTGGACTGGAACTCGATCACTCCATTGGGATTATCCTGCGCGATGACCAGGGTCGCGTCCTTGCCGGAGTCGTCCACGGGCGTGGTCGCCGAAACCTCCGTCAGATGGAGTGCGACCGTGCGGTTCACGGAATCCGCGCCCGGAAGGAGCGTCACAGCGAAAGTCTTCCACCGCTCACCCACGCCAAAGGTAAGTGTTCCGCTGGTGGCCACGAAATGCGTGCCCGCCGTCGCGGTGCCCGTCCCGGTCGAGAAGGCGACACTCGCGGTCGTGCCGCTTCCGCCCAAGCGCTCGACCGTGATTAGAGCGTCCGTTCCTGAGCCGGCTGCGCGGAATTCGGGAAAGGCAAAAGCGAAGGTCCCCTCGCTCTGGATATTTTGGGAGATGGAAACGTCGGCGCTGGAGGTTGCGCCGAGCGTCGCGCCGCCCGTGGGAGCGACAAGGGACAGGGTGAAGTGCTGGAATCCGCTGGTGCCATCCGTGAGAAGCGTCGGGATAACGATTCTCTTCGGGGTGGTATCGCCATCGGCAAAGGTGACGAGTTGGGTCACTCCCTGGTAATTGGTCCCGTTGACAGCATCTCCATCCGAAGTGGAAACCACAGCGGTCACCTGTCCGGCGCTGCCCCCCGTGCGGATCACTTCGACAGAGAGCGGAGTGCCGGCCGTCACCCCGTAACTTGAACTCGAGAACTCCAGCGCGCCGCTCGGATTGGGCGTGTTGTCAGTGATGTTCACCGTGCAAACGGTGTTGGTGCCCAGCAGCACGCCAGGGTCGGAGGGCGAAGACAGGACCACGCGAAAACTCTTGCCGGTCTGGTAAATGCCATTGTCCGGGAGGGGAATGCTAATCGTCTGCGCGGTCCCGCTAAGGGTGAAATGGAGGTCGTTTTCCGCGGCCGTGTAGTCGATGCCCGCCGTGCCGGTCAGATCGATCATCGCGTAGTGAACGGTGAAATCCGCCACGTTGGTGCCGGTATGGACCACGTTCAACGTCGCGGCACCGCCCTCGTTTGCCGTCACAGTGTCGGATTCAAACGCCACCAGGTCAGTGGTCGATGGCTGGACGTCCACCGGAAAACTCTGGCTGACCGTCGCTCCGTCGAGATCGGTTGCCGTTACCGTAATGTTCGCGGTCCCGGTGCTGATGTAAGAGAGAGAAAGAACGCCTTGATCCACGGTGGCCTGCACGACGCTGGTGTCGTCGCTCTCCGCACTGAAGGTGAGCGCCGGAATCACCGTGGCGGATTCCACCCGCACCAGTTGATCCTGGGTGATCGGAGTCGAAAAAGAAGCGCCTGCCGCGCGCCCATCTCCCAGTGGCCAATCTGCGAATCCAATGTTTCCAGAGTAATCAAATTTCGTGATGCTGTCGATGTCATCGGCCACGCTCATCCCGTCGCCCAAAACTCGCCCAAAGACGGTAAACCCGCCGTTTTGAGTATCGAGGTTGGCGCTATTGTCCCCCAGATTGAGAAACCACTCGTTGGTGGCGCTGTTCGGGTCGCCGCCGAGCTTCGCCATGGCGATGGTGCCGCGCAGGTTCGAGCGGGTGGGAGAATACTCGTTGAGAATCGGCAGGCTCTTGGGAATGGCCTTCAGGTTGGCCAAGGTCAAACTATCGGTGCCCGTAAACGTGAATCCGCCACCTTGGATGACAAACCCGGCCGGTGCCCGATGGATGAAGGTGTTATCGTAGAGTTGCGAGTTAACGTAACTCAGGAAATTCGCCACCGTGATCGGCGTGTCTTTGTCGAAGAGGGCGATGTCGATGTTCGTTCCGGTGGTGACCGAAGCGCTGGAATTGTAAACCATCGCGAGGCGCACGACCGTTCCGGGCACATCCGGGTCGCTGAAGCTTTTCGTCAGGTCGATGGTGCTCTCAGCGGCGTTTTCAAGCACGGTCACCGCAGGCAGCGAACCGGAGAGGACAGGGGCTTGATTATCGGCAAAAGCCGGGAAAAGCACCGAAAGCCAGCAAAGCAAAACAAGCCACGAGGGGCGGCGAAGGTAGGATGGCCGGGGAAAAAGCATGGGAACCGATAATCCTGTTCGCCCTTTGGGTAAAGCAGATTATCGCGTGATCATTAAGGGATTACTTTACAACTCCGATCGCCAGACGCCGCGAATGCGATTAAAAGGCGACTGCGAAATCAACAACCGATCACAACGAGATTCGCCGCTGGGTGGAGGAGCGGGGCGGGCACCCGGCTACAGTAAAGCGCACCATGGAAAAGGGTGACGAGCCCGGACTGTTGCGGATCGATTACCCGGGCTTTAGCGGCTCGGATTCGCTGGAGGAAATCAGTTGGGAGGCGTTCTTCAAGAAGTTCGACGAGGAGAAACTGGCGTTTTTGTACGACGACGAGCCGGAGAACCGCTTTTCCAAACTCGTTGCGCGAGAGCACGTGAAGAAGTGAGCGATTCGGCGGAGCGGCTGTGCGACAGGGGGTCCCTGTCAGCACCCCGGCCCCAACCACCGGGACCCCCGAAGGATCGCCGACGGATGCAGCCTTCCCTTCCCCATCGCCGATTTCCAAGCAGGGCTCAGGCATTCACTCCATACCGCCGGATTTCAAAAATCCGGCCATGTCGTCGGAGTCTCCCACAAACGCCACGATATAACAATTATCGGCATCGCCCCGGACTGCCACAGCCCAGTCTTCCTGCTGGAAAACATGCCAGGCCGGAGTGTTGAGCGTAACCTTCATATCCGAAGCGTCGAAGACCATCAGCAACGCGTTGTGCCGATCGAGCGCCACTTGGGCCACGGGAACGCCGTCGTGCTTGTAAACCCGGCAGGCGATCGCTTTCGCTTTGGCCAACTCCGGCGGAACCGCGAAGTTCTCAAACCCCTTGAGCACGAACCAGTCCTCAAGCTTTCCTGCTTCAATGGGCTTGATCGGCTCCAGCTCCATGTCGTTCATCTTGTCGGTCGCGTCAATCAACTCGGCGACAATGTCCTTACCCGGAAACTCGTCGAGCTTGCGCATGAAGTAGAAAATGGTGACACCCAGGACCACCAGCATCGCCAGCCCGATCGCCAGCACCGCAGGCTGGCTTATCAATGCGCGAAATCCAGGGGCGCGAGGTACCGCCATTTCCGGTAAAGAAAGGGTTTCGGGAAATGCAATTCGCTCGATTTCGTCATGACACCGGCTGTCAAACGCGATTTGCCCAGCGAATTTCAAATCGCTTTTGGCTCCGTTTGCGAGTTTCTGGAGCCGGGCCGGGTTGCCTCCCCACGGGCGGTAAACGTTGAGTTTGGAGCTTTCGGGAAATAATTGACCGGGGGCGAGCGCCTGCCGCGCCCTGCCCAAGGCGTCCGCAAAGGCCGATTCCCTCAGGCCAAGCATTTCCGCGAGGGCATCCGGGTCGCTCTCCAAGCAGTGGAACAGGGCAAAAGCGCTTCGGTCGGGCTCCGGGAGCGCCGCGACTTTCTCCCAAATCAGGGCCGTTTGCACAGGCGGGACGCCTGGGTCACTCTGAGAGAGCCCCCCTGATTCGCCGGTCCGGGAGACCGGCGCAACCCCTTCGTCAACCCGTTGATTGCGGAATGGGGCCGCTGCGTCTGCCTGGGCGTTTTGCCACCGCAACGCCCGTTCACGAACGAGCCGGACCAGCCAGGTCTGCCGGGCGTTCTGGTTCCGAAGCTGAGCGAGCTGCCCGGATGCGGCGGCTGCTGCTTCCTCAACAATGGATTCGGCAACCGAAGGCACGCCCGTGAGAAGGAGTGCAAGCCGATACCATTCGAGGTAGGGCTGCTTTCCGGGCTCCTCCGGCGATTGCCGCCGGGGTTGATCTGGTGAGGGTGTGTCCAAGCGATGCCAACTTAGTGTTTGAAACGTGTTTTACGCAACAGATTGTTGACGAGCCGCGCCCGTGCAAGCGAGTTTCTCCGGGGTGGCGCCATCCACGCTCGACACGCTTGGCTTTCCGTGAAATCCTCTCCGTTCGCTAAAAAATCGTGGGTTCCGTAAAACATCACATTCTATTCGTTTGCACCGGGAATATCTGCCGCAGTCCAATGGCCGAAGGACTTTTCAGGCAGATGACGCGCAAGCGCCATGACATCGAGGTCTCCTCAGCCGGGGTCGGAGCGATCACCGGCCAGCCGGCGAGCGCCCATTCGGTCTCCGTGTTGCGTCCGCTCGGGGTGGACCTCTCCCGATTCCGGAGCCGACCCCTCACCGGTTCCGTGGTCGAGAAGGCGACGCATATTTTCGCGATGACGCGGAGTCATTTCGACCTGATCCTTACTTTTTTCCCGGAAGCGGCCGACAAGACGTTCCTTTTGACCGAGTTCCAGCCCGGAGTCCAGGGGGTGGATATCCCCGACCCGATCGGCCAGGGGATCGACGTTTATTACAAGTGCCGTGACCGGATCAAGGCGGCGCTCCCGAGCATTTTGCAGTTCATCAATAAATCAGACGAGTCCATGACTACCACACCTTCACCCATCAATCCCAGCACCCGCCCCCTTCGCATTGCCATCGGCGCCGACCATGGTGGCATTGAGTTGAAGACGACAATTCACGAATATCTTTCCAGCAAAGGGCATGTCATCAGCGACCTGGGCGCGTTTTCCGCGCAATCCGTGGATTATCCCGACTACGCCGAACTCGTCTGCCACGAGGTGATCGACGGAAAAGCCGACTACGGGATCCTCTTCTGCACCAGCGGCATCGGCATGAGCATGGCAGCCAACCGGTTCCCGCAGATTCGCGCGGCGCTGATCTGCAAACCCGAGGACGCGGCCATCACCCGCAAGCACAACGACGCCAACGTCCTCTGTTTCTCAGGCAAGGACCTGACCGTTGAGGGGGCGAAGCGTGCGGCCGATGCGTTTATTTCCACCCCGTTCGAGGGCGGACGCCACGAGCGCCGGGTCAAGAAGCTTGAGCGCATGGGGGAAGAATTCCGCGCGGGCGGGTCGATTGCGGAGGTCGATCCGGAGATCGCCAAGGCCATCGCCGAAGAAGGCACCCGGCAGTTCGAGAATATCGAGCTGATCGCGTCCGAGAATTTCACCAGCCGCGCGGTGATGGAAGCGCAGGGCTCCTGCCTGACCAACAAATACGCCGAGGGGTACCCGGGACGCCGCTGGTACGGCGGCTGTGAGCATGTCGATGTCGTGGAACAACTCGCCATCGACCGTGCGAAAGCGCTCTTCGGCGCCGAACACGTCAACGTCCAGCCCCACTCCGGCAGCCAGGCCAACATGGCCGTCTATTTCTCCGTCCTAAAACCCGGCGACCGCATCCTGACCATGGATCTTTCCCATGGCGGCCATCTCACCCATGGCAACCGGGCCAACTTCTCCGGCCGCTTCTTCGAAGTCAGCCATTATGGCGTCAGCCCGGAAACCGAGGCGCTCGATTACGACGCCCTCGCCCGGCACGCCGAGGAGTTTAAGCCCAAAATGATCACGGCGGGAGCTTCGGCTTACCCCCGAATCATCGATTTCAAGCGGATGCGCGAGATCGCCGATTCCGTGGGCGCGCTGCTCTTTGTCGATATGGCGCACATCGCCGGCCTGGTCGCGGGTGGCGTTCATCCGAGCCCGGTCGATCTGGCGGATTTCACCACCACCACCACGCACAAGAGCCTCCGGGGCCCGCGCGGCGGCATCATTATGTGCAAGCAGCAGTACGCTAAGGGGATCGACTCCCAGGTGTTTCCCGGCATCCAGGGGGGGCCGCTCATGCACGTCATCGCGGCCAAAGCCGTCTGCTTTCACGAGGCGCTCCAGCCCTCATTTAAGAGCTACTCCCAGCAGATCGTTTCCAATGCCAAGGCGCTCGCTGCCCAACTCATCCGGCATGGGTACCGGCTGGTTTCAGGCGGGACCGACAACCACCTCATGCTCGTCGATCTCCGGCCCAAGGCTCTCAACGGCAAACTCGCCCAGGAGACCCTCGACAAGGCGGGCATCACCGTGAACAAAAACGGCATCCCCTTCGATACCGAGAAAATCACCCTCGGCGGCGGCGTCCGGATCGGCACGCCGGCGGTTACCACCCGGGGAATGAAGGAGGAGCAGATGATGGAAATCGGCGATCTCATCCACGAAGCCCTTGGCCACAAGGACGACGGGGCTGTGCTCGAAAGCGTACGCACCAAGGTGCGTGAGCTGACCCAGCGCTACCCGCTCCCGCGCTGAGGAGAAGGCGAGAGAAGAATCTCACGCGAAGCCGCGAAGAGCGCGAAGCAAGGGTGGAGACAGGCAGTACTTTCAAGGGTACTCGCGGGCTCGGTCCATCCAGTTCATAATGTCCATTTCGTCGGCCGCGTTGACGAAAAGGGATGGGACTGATTTAAAGGGGTGCCGCGCTCTTCTCACCGCGTCTCCGCGTCTCCAACTCCCCGCGTCTTTTTCTCCGACCCTGCTCGCAGCCTTGCCATCAGCACCGGGCTGACGACCTGCACGCGGCGGGCAAGCTCCAGGGGATCGGTGAAGTCGTTGGTGGGGGTTTCCTCCCGATCCGCGGCATCGAGGCCGTCGAGCCGCGCAAGGCGTTCGAGGATTTTCAGGATGAACGCCCCGGCCTTGAGCCCGGAGTCCAGCGCCTTTTCACGGTTGGGATCGCCCGCCTTTTCCTCGGCGTTCGCGAGAGCTTGGAAAGTGGCGATCGGCAACCAGCTTTCGAGCAGTCGCACACAAGCATCCCGCTGCCGTTCGCGTCCTTGTGCCTGTGCCTGTGGCTTTTTCTTCATATCCCGCCATTATTGGTCGCCAAGACGGAACCGAAAGAATCCGCTCCGGCGTTTCCGCACATTTTCTTTCATTCGGTCATGTCCCCATGGGCTTCGCCCACCATGCAACATGAGAATGGGCCTTTCACAACGGAGGAGCGGCTGGAGCCGCTTCTACAGTAGAAGCGGTATCCCTTGCCGCTTCGATCCGTATTTTCGGAGTAGTCCCGCCCCCGGCAGCGTGCCTTGCCGGATCATTCGTGAAGAAACTATACACCCGAGCACCGCACGAATTTCCGGCTCCGTAGATGAGGCAGGGGCGGCTCATCGCCCCATTTCCCTCCTTCTATCCCTGTTTCCAGGGCTACCAACATGCGCTCTGTCCATACCGCGGGTTCCACCTATGGCCAGCGGCCATGGATTTCTCCGCCTTGTGAAGCCCTTTCGGCCACTCCCGGCGGGATTACTTCCTGTGGTATCTCTTTCACGCTTCTACTTTCCTGCCCCCTTCGCTCCACGGGAGTTACCCCCGATTCCTCACTACTAGGAGGGCTCTGTCACCTTCCGGGTGGCTCTTCGGACCGTCTTCGGTCATGAACACCTTCCTTTCCCCGGATCGTGATCCTTGATTCACGTCGCACAAACTTCCAACCATTCTATCTCCAACCACCCAATGCACCCCTGTTGTGATTATGGACTGGTTGTTCGCCTCCGGTTGCTCCCCACCCCGCCTCTCGACGACGCAGTTACCTCCGACTGCGGAGAGCCAGTGCGCTCTCCGGAGGGGGCTTTCACCTCTCTGTTGTTGCGCGCTCTCAGGCGCACTGGAAGCGGCTTCCAGCCGCTCTCCGTGGGGGCACGCCCAATTTTCATCCTAAAAACGGCAGTTGATGCTTGAGCGCAGTTCTCGCGTGCCGCGGTAACGCGAGGGTCGATCGGCAGGGTTTTGGCGGATTTGGCGTGCTCTCAGCCGCTCATCAAGAGCGATTCCGGAC
>Ga0194053_10000957_pt1 | contig 19663 bp, 17 predicted proteins | sample SepL228m_MetaG_FD_161684 | JGI IMG/M metagenome (GOLD analysis project Ga0194053, IMG submission 161684) | Anoxic zone freshwater microbial communities from boreal shield lake in IISD Experimental Lakes Area, Ontario, Canada - Sep2016-L227-8m | ecosystem: Environmental > Aquatic > Freshwater >... | reverse complement strand
GGATTTCATCGTGGAGAGCAGGGATCATGGATTCTGGGTCGGAGATGTTTAACGCCTTCATGCTGCCAATATAGCAGCTTGGAGATTATGCGCAATTATTTATGACGCTGTGTATAGAGACGTTGTAGCCGTTCAGTTCGAGAAGAGCCTTGGTGTTTTCCCGCAATGGGGCGTTGTCTTCGATGAGGAATATGGTGGCCATGTCGTTCAGGTGGTTGGCTTGAAGCCGGTGTCGGCGGCAAGCGGGATGGTGACAGAAAAAACCGACCCGTCCAGCAGCGGAGTGTATCGCATCTGACCCCCGTGGGCCTGCGCGCACTTCTGTGCGAGGAAGAGGCCGAGTCCGGAGCCGGGCTTATCCCCGACATTCGATGCCCGCGAGAAGGCGTCGAAGAGGAATGTTCTCTCCGCCTCCGGAACCCCGATCCCGTGGTCGAGGACCGAGAGAGTGAGCGAGTCCGGCCCGGTCTCCACGCACAGCTCGACCTTGGTGCCGTGCGGCGAGTATTTCAGCGCATTTTCCAGAAGATTTATCAGGATATGGTGGAGGAGGCGCTCGTCGGCCGTGATGTCCAGCCCGGCATCGAGGAAGGTGATTTTGATCCGCGAGGGAAGTTCGGGTTCGATCTCCAGGCAGCCCCGCCTCAGGAAGTCGAGCAAGGGAAAACGGGTGGGGGTGAAAGGCAGCTTCCCCTCCTCGAGCTTTCCGGCAAGAAGAAGATCGTCGAGGGTCCGCACCATGGAGGACACGCCGGTCATCAGGCCGGCCAGAACCGACTGCGACTGCTCGGCAGGCATCACGTTCCCGAAGTTTTTCAGGAGATCGCAGTCGAGCATGATATTGGCGAGCGGGGTGCGGAGCTCGTGGCTGGCCATCGAGACGAACCTCGACTTGAGCCGGGTGAGTTCCTCGGCGCGGGCCAAGTTCTGGAGGACGACGCCTTCCGCGCGCTTGATCTCGGTGATGTCCCAGTTCGTGCCAACCAAGTGGATGGGCTCGCCGGTGGCATTTCGCTGCACGAGGGCCATGGCTCGGATGTGGTGGATGCCCCCGTTCGGCCAGACCACGCGGAACTCTGTGTCGAAATCTTTTTCGCCGCGCAGCGCCATCTGGATCTCCGCGTCGCCCCGCTCGCGATCATCCGGGTGGAGCCCCTCCGTCCAAGCCTCGTAAGCCCCGCCAAACTGGTCACGTGTAATTCCGTATAGGCGATACATCTGGTCGTCCCAGATCAGGATATTGTTAGCGACATCCAAGTCCCAGATGCCGACCTGTCCCGCCTTCGTGGCCAGCGACAAGCGATTTGCGAGACGCTTCCGCTCCTCTTCCGCGTGCTTGCTCTCGGTGATGTCTATGCAGGACCCTATGAAGCCGAGAAAACTTCCATCCGGCATGAACCGGGGAACGCCATGATCATCCAGCCAGCGATATTCTCCATCGGCGCGGCGCAGGCGGTATTCCATCTCGAATCCGCGCCGCGCATGGAACGCCTCCATATAGGTGCCCAGGCATCTTTGAAAATCCTCCGGGTGGACATTCTCGGCCCAGCCGTTGCCGAGTTCCTGCTCCAGCGTGCGCCCGGTGAAATCGAGCCACGTCTTGTTGAAGTAATTGCAGAGGCCGTCCGTATCGGACTCCCAAAGCAGCACCGGCGCGGAGTCAGCCATGCGACGGAAACGCCCCTCGCTTTCCTGCAGCAGCAGGGCTGTCCGCACGCGCTCGGTGATGTCGATGAATGTCACGACCGCCCCCACCGCTGCACCATCAACGCGCTGCGGATAGGACCAATATTCCGCAGGAAAACTGGTGCCGTCTGCCCTCCACAACACCTCGTCATCCACGTGCGAGCCTTCGTTCGCCTGGAACGCGCGAAAAATGCGGCACTCCTCGACCGGGAATCGTGTGCCATCCGCATACTTGTGGTGGATCTGCCAATGCATGTTCTTTCCGAGCAGTTCGTCTTCGCGCTCATATCCGAGCATCTGCAGACAGGCGGAGTTGCAAAAGGTGCAATCCCCATGCATGTCGATGCCGTAGATAGCTTCTGCTGTGGAATCCAGCAGGAGTTGGAGTTGATCCTTGCTCTGCTTCAGCTCGGCGGCGCGCTTATCCTTCTCCTCGTTTTGGAAGGCGAGCTCCTTGTTGGCGACGACCAACTCGGCAGCCCGCTTTCCCTTCTCCTCGTTTTGGAAGACGAGCTCCTTGTTGGCGACGACCAGCTCGGCAGCCCGCTTTCCCTTCTCCTCGTTTTGGAAGGCGAGCTCCTTGTTGGCGATGACCAGCTCGGCGACCGTATCGTCAGCGTCGGCGCTTCCGCTATGATCTATACTTGCCTGGCTGGCTTTTTCATTACCTTCCGGGAGCGGCCCTTCCGCGAGGAGATTTGTTGCGGTCGCGCGAATTATTTTTTTCATCGTCTGGGTGCGACCTCCCGCACGTGGATGGGAAAACCAAGCTCGTGATGGCAGAGCTGGCTTATTGTGGTGCCAGACAGGCATTATTAGCAAGGTATGGTTTCCCCGACACGAATGGTTTTCCCATGCTTATCCGCCGTGGGACACAACCCATTCAGGGGTGGTTCATTCCCATTGGGTCAGATACCCCGAAGCTTGCTTCGGCTTTGATGCTGGAGGGACGACCGCCGTGTCGTCCGTGGATAGTAACGGACCGGACGGCGCCGGTCCCTCCAAATGCCTCGAAACGTTTGATAGCGGAACTTTGACGCGATGGGATGTCCGGGTATAGTGCGGCTCATGAAAGGAAACGGACGGCGAATCCTGGTGGGCATGAGCGGTGGGGTGGACTCCAGCGTGGCGGCCTGGCTTTTGCAGCGCGACGGCTGGGAGGTGATCGGCGTGACGATGAAGGTCTGGCCGCAGGATTGCATCACGCGCGCGGAAGATAAATGCTGCGGCCCATCGGCGATCGCGGATGCGCGGGGCGTCGCGCACCGGCTGGGGATCCCGCACTACGTGGTGGACGAGGCGGACCAGTTCGAGAAGGTCGTCATCAATTATTTCGCCGGCGAATACCGGGCCGGACGAACGCCGAACCCGTGCGTGATGTGCAACGAACTGCTGAAATTCGGAAGCCTCCGCACGAAGGCCCGGGCGCTGGGAGCGGACTTTGTCGCAACCGGCCACTACGCGATCATCGAGCACCATGGCGGCCGCGCGGTCCTGCGCAAAGGGAGCGACCCGCGGAAGGACCAGTCGTATTTTCTTTTCAGCCTGAACCAGGACCAGCTCCTTCACTCGCTGACGCCGCTGGGCGGGATGACGAAGCCCGAGATCCGGGAGATCGCCCGCGAGCTCGGGCTCAAGGTCGCCGAAAAAGCGGACAGCCAGGAAATCTGCTTTGTTCCCGGCAACGATTACCGGGCCTTCCTGCGCGGGCACCTTGGCGACGGGGAGTTCCAATGCGGCGGGATCCACGACACGGAAGGGAATTTCCTCGGCCATCACGAGGGGATCGAGATGTTCACGATCGGCCAGCGCAAGGGCCTGCCCGGCGGGTCTCCGAGACCGCTCTATGTCGTGGATATTGATCCGGAGACATCGCGGGTGATCGTCGGGGGCGAGGAGGATCTGGTCCGCGAGGAGTTCGAGGTGGACCGTGTTACCTGGCATGCCGCCGAGCCGGAGGAGCCGTTGCGGGTGACGGTGAAAATCCGCTACGCACACCCCGGGACGGAAGCGTCTTTGGTAGCGTGTCCCGGCGCCCGGGCCCGGATCGTTCTCGACCAGCCGCAGCGCGCGGTGACCCCCGGGCAGGCGGCGGTTTTTTACGATGGAGACCGGGTGGTCGGCGGCGGGTGGATTGTCCGGCAACCCGCACAGGTGCCCGCATGATCCGGATTGTCCTCAGCACGTTTGCGGACGGCGACTCGGCGGCGCAGGTCGTCAGGTCGCTGGTTTCGGAAAAGCTGGCCGCGTGCGGGACGATCATCCCCGGCGCGCGATCCATCTATTTCTGGAATGGTGTTTTGGAAGACAACCCCGAGGTTCTCGTCATTTTCAAAATCGCTGCGGCCAACGAGGAGGAATTCATCAGCCGCCTCGGGGAGTTGCACCCGTATGATGTGCCGGAAATCGTTTCGATCCCGCCATCGAAGTGGAACGAGGCTTACGGCCGCTGGGTTGTGGGTAAATAGGGCGGGTGAGGCTCCGCCCAACCCAAATATTTCGGCTCACACAACGCCGGAGTGCTGGAGCGCTTGTGGTGGATGCCGCAGGCATCCGTAGGGCGAAACTCGGCGGGTAACGAATGAGTCAAAGGTTCGCCCTCCCGCCGCTAGATGTCCCTTGCTCAGCCGCGCTGTAGTTCGTGCCGCAGCAAATCCAGCGCGGTTTGCGTGGCGACCTGCTTGAAGGTTTCGCGGTCGCGGGGGAAGCGGTATTCTTTGCAAAGCGTTGGTTTTCCGCGGCGTGCCAAGGCGATGAAGACCAGGCCGACCGGCTTCTCCTCAGAACCACCGCCGGGGCCCGCAATTCCGGTCAGCGAAAGGGCGTAATCCGCACCGGATTTTTCCAGTGCCCCGCCGGCCATCGCGACCGCGACGGACTCGCTCACCGCGCCATGCGCCTCGATCAATTGGGCGGGCACTCTGAGTTCGGAAGTTTTGGCCGCATTGGAATAGGTGACGAAACCGTGAGTGAAAACCTCCGAGGCGCCCGGAACATTGGTCAGCCTGTGGGCCAGCAGTCCGCCCGAACAGGACTCCGCCGTCGAGATTTTCAATTGAAGCTCCCGGAGCTTCGCGACGACGCACTCCTCGAGGGTTTCCCCATTCTGCGAAAATAAGTGGCTTCCCACAGTCCGGAGGATATCCGGCTCGACTTCCTCCAGAACTTCACGGCTCCCGATAAGGCGCAGATCGACCTCGTTCGGGCGGGCGCAATACCCGACCTCGAGGTCCCCCCGCTTTTCCAGCCGGAGTCCGACGGTCTCCTCGACCGCGCTCTCGCCGAGACCGACAATCCGGTAAACGCGGCATTCGCTAGCGGTCAGTCCGCCGCAGAGTTTTCTCAGAACCGGCAGCACCGATTGTGCGAACATCGGCTGAAGTTCGCGCGGGGGACCGGGCAGCAAAAACAGGTGAGGGGAGCGGGGAAGCTCTTTCATCGGCAGGTAGAGCCCGGGAGCGGAGCCATTGTCATTCGGAAGGACAACCGCGCCTTCGGGCACCATCGTTTGCCGGAGCATTCTTTCGTGCAGCGTGAATCCGCGTGCGGCGGCCATGGTCTCTATTTTGCGCCGGATTTCCTCGTCGGCCACGAGTTTGATTCCAAGGAGCTGGGCGACCGCCTCACGGGTGATGTCATCGGTCGTGGGACCGAGCCCGCCGGTGACCAGCACGATGTCCGCGCGCCCGAAACACTCGGAGAGGGCTTCGCCGATAGCCTCTCCGTCGGGAACCGTTGTCTGCCGGGAGATCCTCAGCCCCAGCGGGAAGAGCTGTTTGCCGAACCATGCCGCATGCGTGTTGACAACCTCGCCGAGCAAAAGCTCGGTCCCCGTGTTCAAAACCTCGACGATCATTCCAGCCCGCATTTCAGTGCCTGCAGCCAGCCGCGCACGCGCCTGTGCTTTTGACACTCCCCCTGCAGGTCATAAACGTAAAGCAAATTGGCGAGCATGCGCACGAGGATCTGGCGAGGAGTGGACGGCTGGAGGTGACAGTCTTTCAGCTCGAGTCCCTGCCGGAAGAGGATGCTCTCCACATCCACGCGGGAAAGAATCCGCCCCCGGTGAAACGGATCGAAATAGACCTCGCCGTGACGCGCGATGAAATGCCCAGGAAGATTGATGCCATCGATCTTCATGGCCGCGCGGGAACCGACCATCATATAGATCAAAGTCAGGGTGAGCGGGATTCCGGAACGGGTTTCAATCACCCGCGGCAGGAGGGAATTTCTCTCGCAGTAGTAGTTGTCGGAATTCCCGCGGAACTCGAGTTCTCCTGAGAGAAAGGACGAGAGTCGAAGCACCCGTTCGCGGTTGCTGACCGCCCCAGCCAATTTGATCAGGAACTGCCGGCCCCAGTTGTTCAGTTTGTGCTCGTAGGGAAGAAGACAAACACCCGGCTCCATGGCTTTGGCGAGGGACCAGCAAGCCTGCTCGATATCGATCCCGTCGCCGAAAAAATGGCAGAGCAGCGAAAACTCTTCCTCGGCGCTTCGTCCGCTGATCGCCGCGAGCACATCTCTGGCATGTTCGGACACGCACTTGTCATCGACCTGCATAAGTTCCTGGAGTTCCGGGAGTTTTTCATTTCCTGCGGCGGTCAATTGCGCTTTGACGAGCCTGACCGTTTCGGGATCATTGTCGTGCAGCAGCCGGATCAGCGCCTCTTTTTGGGCAAACATTCTCCCCCGAATAAACTCTGAAACCGGCAGGATGCAAGTGATCTCATCAATATTGTGGAGCGGGCGTCACGAGTCCTGTTTCTCTTGGCAAACAGGCAATCGGGACGGTTGCCCCACGACTTCCGATCCGCCTCGCCCCGCATCTCAGCAAGCGCTTGACCGGAGAAAGCTCAACGCCCACCATGCCGGACCGTTTTGAAGACCTACGACACATCCCGCTGGGACATTGAATTCATGGCCGACAATCCGACCGTCCGCGCCAAACGTTTTGGCATGCCGGTGGAGGCGAAGGCTGTCCGCTATCCCATCCGGTTGCTCCGATACTGGTTCGGATACCAGTTGTTGAGGGAGGAATGCCTCCGCGCTGGCCGTCCGCTGGCAGTCGCCGAGATTGGCGTCCACCGCGGCCAGATGCTCGAGTTTGTGAAGTCCGCTCCTGGCGGGGTTTCGTGGTCCCGGTGGACGGCGGTCGATGCGGTCATGCTCACCGAGAAACTCAAGTTGGCGGGCTACGAGGATTTTTATGAAGCCAATCTCGAAGACCGGGGCTTCGCGCTGCCGGGATCTTACGACTGCGCGATTTTGCTTCATGTCCTCGAACATCTTTTCGAGCCCGAGGAGGCGCTGAAAAAGATCGCGGCCGGAATCGCGCCGGGTGGGTCGCTGATCGGCGGGTTTCCTGTCGTTCCAGGGGTGCTGGAGAGCATCCGCGAAAAACAGGTGCGGCGAAACGCCGGACCGATGGGACACGTGAGCGTCTTCTCGCCAGCGCGAGTCAGGCGGATGGCGCGGGAGGCCGGTTTGGTCGCGGAATTTTCCAGCGGCGCCTTCTTTTTGCGCAGCAAGGGAAGCGCCCTCGAAAATTCCGCGGCGTGGATGCGGTTCAACCTTTTTTGGGGCCGCATCTTCCCTGGCTGGCCCGGCGAGATTTACTGGCTCATGCGCAAACCGGCCTGAGCGAAAGTTTACCAGATCGAAATGGTTCTTCTCGGAAAGTTGATTTCCATGCGGCTCTTCTGGACCAGCGGGCTTCCGATGATTCCCTGGCCGGAAAGATAGGGGACCTCGAACACCGCGTAGGGAAAGTCCCGGTAGCGGATTCCCCCGATCGATGTCTCGTCGATGAACCCCAGCAACGCCGTTTGCCTGCCATACTCGCCGCCGTCGCTGATCTTGGTTGCCGATTCGACTTTTCGAAAGTTGGATTGGATGCCGTTCAAATTCGGGATCAGGTTGATCTGGGCTCCGCTATCGAAAATCATCCTGCAGTTCGTGTTGCCGATCCTCACCTGGAATGCGGGCGTGTGAAGGAAATACGAGAAGGCGATCACCGCCTGCGGGGTAGGGAGGAGGTTTGATTTCCTGACGTTGCCGTCAGCCATCCGGACATCGATCCTCTTGTTTCTCCAGTCAAAAACAACGGCGCAATGTTTCAACTGCTCGTGTCCGACTGCCCCGAGGAGCGGGGTGATGGCAGGGGCTTCCATGGAGGAAAAATCATGCAACTGTCCCCGGATTCCCTCCGCATGGAGTTCGCCCCATTGAAAAGTGCTGACCGCCGTGCTTCCCAAGCGCGGCTTGATGCCCTCCACCGTGGTGGTGAGGCCCGGCATAACATTCCTGGAATCCGCCCCGAAATATTTTCTGTTCAGGAGCAGCCCTGAACTTCCCGTATCCACCAGAACGAACCCGGTCCGCTCATTGATGCGGGCCCGCACGAACATGAGCCCCCTGTTTTCGACAAATGCTGATGAGAAGGCCTTCGAGATCTTTGCCTGAGGGGTCTTCCAGAGCGGAACGGGGTCGATCGTGCGGATGCGCAGCGCCTCATCGAATCCGATCCGCATCATCAGCATAGAATTCCGAAGATGGAACGTCACTTTGACATCGGTTCCTCCAGCGGTCTTTCTCATCGAAAGAATCTGGTACCCGACGATCGCGGACGGGGGCCAGTGCATGCCGGCTTTCAAGCCTGCCCTCGACAGTTCGTCCGTCATGCCCTCCACCTGGATTTTGTCCGATAGCAGGCCGAAAAGTTTTTCCGCCGACTTCTGGTTCAGGGCCTCCTGGTACCGGACAAGGACCGCACGGATCTCGCCCTTTAGCGAACCCGACATCGAAATGCTCTGGCACCCGCTCTGGAAAAGCAGCAGTCCGGCCAGAATCGGTGCCAACCGGAAATGCGCAGTGAACCTGGACCTGACTGCGATCATGGGGGATTGCCGTTCTGGTAGCTCACCTCCGATTGGGTTTGCTCAACATGATTTTCACCCGTGGCAACCGCCTGTTCTTCGATCAGATTCATCGCACAAGGGCCTAGGACGAACGCGAGACAGGCGCCGGCAGCCCGCGAAGCTTGTAGTGGAGCGCCCGGCGGCTGATCCCCAGGATTTCTGCGGCCAGCGTCTTGCTTCCGCCGGTTTTGTCCAATGTTTGCCGGATGAGCTCACGCTCCATCTCAGCCAGTGTTATTCCCGCGAGCCGGTGGGCAGTGATCGCCGGGCGGTTCGGGGAGTGGAAGGCGGCCGGCAAATCAGACGCTTTGATCTTGTTTCCCGGGGCGGTGAGAACGAGGCGCTCGACGATATTCCGGAGCTGGCGGACATTGCCCGGCCAGGAAAATGTCTGTAGGCACTTGATTGCGGAAGGGTCGAATTCCCTGCCGCTGCGGCCGTGCTTGGCCGCGAAGTGGCTGCGGAACATATCGACCAGCGGGGGGATATCCTCCGGGCAGTCGCGCAGCGGCGGCAGGTGGATCGTGATCACGTTCAGTCGGTAGAGCAGGTCCTCGCGGAAGGCTCCCAGCGCGCACTGGTTTTCGAGTTCCTTGTTCGTCGCGGTGACGATCCGGGCGTTCGCGCGCACCGCCGATTTGCTGCCGATCGGGCGGAAGACGCCGTCCTCCAAAACGCGCAGGAGATCGGCCTGGCCGAGCCGCGAGAGATCCCCGATCTCGTCCAGGAACAACGTGCCGCCCCTGGCGAGTTCGAAGCGCCCAGGCTTGTCGGCGATCGCTCCGGTGAACGCGCCACGGACATGCCCGAATAGCTCCGACTCGATCAGAGCTTCCGGCAGCGCCGCGCAATTCACGGGAACAAACGGGTGGTCTTTCCTGCGGCTCTTTTCATGAATCGCCCGCGCCACCATTTCCTTGCCCGTGCCCGATTCCCCCTGAATGAGCACCGTGACATCCGAGGGCGCGACCTGCTCGATCAGCCGCTGCACATCGCGGATCGCCTGGCTCCTCCCGACAAAGAGATCCACGTCATCCCGTTTCTTGAGCCTCTGGCGGATCGCGGGATCGCTGGCCACGAGCGCTTGGTGGTCGAGCGCCTGGTGGACCGATCGCAGGATCTGTTCGTTTGCGGCCGGCCAGGCCAGGTAGTCAAACGCCCCCCGGTGAATCGCATCCATCGCCGTGCGGATCGACCCTCCCTCGCTCACAAAGATGAACTGCGTGTCCGGCGAGAGGTTCCTCAGCTCCGCCATCAGCGGGATGCCGTCGGAGAGCCCGGTGTCGCTGGTCTTGATGATGATGTTGAAGTGCTCTTTCGACGCCATTTCACGGGCGGATTTTTCCGAAACCGCCCTGGCGACACGGTAGCCCTCGCCATGGAGTACCCTCCCGATGCCGGGAGAATACCGGTCATGCCGGTCGATGATCAGGATGGTGACATTCGCGGGATTCATCGGAAAGCATTGTGCGCAAATAATTGAGGATGTCGCGCAATATTTGCGCATGTTAAATTTTAAAGCGGCGAGTTATCGGCGAACAAAAAAGCCGCAACACGTTGCAAACGAGCCTGATGAATAATGCCAGCCCCTGATGGCACGCATCATGCGATTGCAGTAGCTCATGGCCACACCTGCACGAGTGACTGACTCCCTGAAACGCCTCTGCGAGCTGGAGCGCGGCAAAGGCCCGCTGACAACCGCGCTCACGAAGTCCGAGCAGCTTCACGAGATCGGCCGACTGCGATCGATCATCCCAGCATTTATCCTCGGGCACCACGACAGGAAGATCCAGCAAGGGAAACCGAGCGTCGTCCCTGTAGTCAACGGGGTCTGTTCCGCCTGCCACCTGCGACTGCCGATCGGGCATCTGGCCAGGCTGCAAAGCCGGCAGGACCTTGAAGTGTGCGACAACTGCGGCACTTTTATTTTTGTAGAATCCGTGGTGGAAGCGGTCGCGCCGGAGCCAATCATCCGGAGGCGCCGCAGGGCATTGGCGTCGCACTAATCGAAAAGAATCTCCGATGCCCGGCCCCACACTTTTCCTCGCGGCAGCGGCACTGCTCGCAAGCCTCCTTATGGGGCGCTTTGTCCCCCGGTTGTGGGCGGGGTCGGTTGTCGTTGGCGGAGCGTTCGCGGCGGCGGCAGCGATATCCGTGCTCGCCGGAGGGCCCGACTGGGAATGGCGGAGCGGGATTTTGATCGGCGGGGCACCCCTGCATTTGCAGCTCGACGGGATCAGCGCGTTTTTTCTGGCTCTGCTCGCCGTCGTGGGTTCGGCGGGGGCAGTCTATGCCCGCGAATACTGGGCGGATGAAGGACATCCCCGATCGGCTCTGCGCGGCCGCCTTTGGTGGAGTGCCCTGCTGTTCTTCATGGGGATTGTGCTTGTTTCGGCAAACGGGCTGCAGTTCCTCATCGGATGGGAGCTCTTCACGCTGAGCGCGTATTTTCTCATCACGCTCGACCGGCAACGGCGCGAGGTCCGGGCGGCGGGATGGCTCTATCTGGCCGCATCGCACACATCCACGCTTTGTCTGTTTGCATTCTTCGCGATCCTGGCGGCCGTCACCGGAAGCTGGGAACTCGGGCCGTTCCAAGGGCGGCCCGAACTGGCCCCGCTCTTCTGGCTGGCGCTTTTTGCTTTCGGTCTGAAAGCTGGCATGTTCCCGCTGCACATCTGGCTCCCGTCCGCGCACGCCAACGCGCCAAGCCATGTCTCCGCGATGCTCTCCGGGGTGGCGTTGAAGATGGGGATCTACGGGATCGTGCGCTTCAGCGGGTGGCTTCCCACGCCTGCGGGGGCTGCCTGGACAGTCGCAACGCTGGGCGTTCTGAGCGCAGTTCTCGGGGTCGCCTTCGCGCTCGGCCAGCATGATATCAAGCGCCTGCTGGCCTACCACAGCGTGGAAAATATCGGGATCATTTTGATTGGCGTGGGATTCGCGATGGTCGCCGTCGAACACGGGCATGCGGCTTGGGGGAGGCTGCTCATGGCGGGCGGGCTGCTGCATGTCTGGAATCACGGGCTTTTCAAATCCCTTCTCTTTTTCGGGGCCGGGTCTGTTTTGCACGCGACCGGCACGCGCGAGATGAGCCGGTTGGGCGGGCTCTGGCGGGTGATGCCATGGACGGCGGGATTCTTCGCGCTCGGCGCGGTGGCGATTTCCGGGTTGCCGCCACTCAATGGATTTGTGAGCGAATGGCTTGTTTACGTCGGCCTTTTCGACGCGGCAATCACACGGGGGCCTTCCGCGTGGGCGGCCATTCCGGCGGCGATCCTGCTCGGGTTGACCGGAGCGCTCGCCCTGGCGTGTTTTGTCAAAGTCTGCGGAGTGGTCTTTCTCGGAGCCCCGCGATCGGAATCGGCCGCGAGGGCGCACGAATGCGGCCCGGGAATGCGGAAAGCGATGGCGGGGCTGGCGGCTGCATGCGTGGCGATCGGCCTGGCGCCCACGGTCTTCTGGCCGTCGGTAGCAAGGGCGGTGGGAAGCTGGGAACCTGCATGGGCCAGCACCGGGGCCGAGGCCCCGCTGGGCAGCATTGGAACATGCCAAATCGCGCTGGCGGCGCTCTGCGCGTTGGCGGCCTGGGCGCTTTTGCGGCTGGTCAAGAGGCAAGGGCTTGACCGCGCCATCACATGGGATTGCGGGTTCGTCGCGCCGTCCGCCCGCATGCAATACACAGCGGGTTCGTTTGCCGGAACCCTCACCGAATGGTTCGAGTGGATCCTGGTCCCCACGAAACACGGCCACGCGCCCGAAGATATCTTTCCAAAGAAAGCCGCCTGGGGAGAGCACACGCCGGAAACGGTACTGGAGCGGGTCGTCCTACCAGCCAGCGGGGTTGTGATGCGACTGGCGCTCGAGGCACGGCGCGTCCAGCAGGGAACCGTGCAGGCGTATCTCCTTTACCTTCTCATCGGTCTCGCTGCCCTAACGGCACTGGCACTTGCGGGAGGGCAGCGATAACTTATGTTCCTAAATCTTGTTCAACTGGCCGAATCGTTCGGTGTTTCGGAAAAAGTCATCGACGGCTGGATCCGCTACGAGGGGTTGCCTCACACTCCCGACCGGGGCCGCCTGATATTCGACCGGGCGCAGGTCGCGCAATGGGCGGCCACGCGCGGGCTGGCTACGAAGGCCGGGTTCCTCGCTCCCGAGGCTGGGACGCTTGGCGGCGGACTCCATCTGGAACCGTTGTTCCGTGCGGGCGGAATTTGGCGCGATGTTTCGCCCGCAGGAGTTTCGGCCACGGTGGAACAAGTGGTCGGCAGGCTTCCCGGCGTCACGGCATCCGTTGGAAAAATGCTGGCGCAGCGGCTTGGCGCCAAGGGTGGGATGACCATCGCGCCGGTCGGCAAGGGCTTTGCGCTCCCGCACCCATCCGCACGCATCGCGCTTGGCCGCGAATCCGGTATCGTGGCGATGCTCCTGCTGCGAGAGCCGCTCGCCTTCACAGAGCCGCTGGTCGATGACGTGCCGCTCACCACACTCCTGTTTTTTATCGCACCCTCCGCCCGCACCCACCTCGAATTGCTGGGTCGCCTCAGCCGCCTGCTGGCAGGCGGACCGCTGCGCGAACTTCTCGACCGCGGGGCCGATGACGAGGAAATCCACCGTGCTGTTGCCGGGTTCGATGCGACCGGCAGGATCGGAGGCCAGGCGTGAGCGGACTGTTGCTATTTGCTGCCCTATGCCTGCTGGCCGCTACAGGTTCTGCGTCGCGGTCCGCCCGGGCCTCGTTTGCATTCACCATGGCGGGAACACTTGCGGTGCTCGTTGCGGCGCTGGCCGTTTTGTTTGGCCAGAACGAATGGGAATGGACGAGTAATTTTGTGCTTGGCGGAGAGCGGGTGCACATGCGTCTCGACGGACTGAGCGCGCTCTTCCTAGCGATTGTCAGCGTCATCGGAGGCGCGGGGGCCGCCTATGCCCGCGACTACTGGCCGGACAGCGAGTATCCCGCTTCAGCGGCCCGCGGGCGGGTCTGGTGGAACGCGCTGCTTTTGTGCATGGGACTTGTGCTGATGATCTCCAACGGTCTGCTTTTTCTGATAGCGTGGGAGGCGTTTGCGCTGTGTGGATTTTTTCTGATTACGCTCGACAATCGGCGGCCGGAAGTGAGGAAAGCGGGCTGGCTTTATCTCGCCGCCTCCCATGCGGGGACGCTCTCGCTTTTTGCATTCTTCGCCATGCTGGCCGCGCACACGGGAAGCTGGGACCTTGGCCCGGTGCGAGATGTCCCACCTGCGTTGTTCTGGCTGGCCCTTTTCGGGTTCGGTATGAAGGCCGGATTTTTTCCCTGCCATATCTGGCTGCCGTCCGCCCACGCCAATGCACCCAGCCACGTCTCGGCGATCATGTCCGGGGTGGCGATCAAGATGGGGATTTACGGAATCGTGCGCTTCGGCGGCTGGCTGCCCTTGCCTGCCAGCGCCGGTTATGTGGTGATCGGGCTCGGCGCGATGAGCGCGGTTATGGGAATCGCATTTGCCATGGCCCAGAACGACATCAAGCGCCTGCTCGCCTACTGCTCGGTCGAGAACATCGGGATCATCATGATCGGGCTTGGCGCGGCGTTGCTGGCAAGGGCGCACGGGAACGCCGCCTGGGGGCAATTGGCGCTGGCTGGCGCTCTGCTGCATGTCTGGAACCACGGCCTCTTCAAATCCTTGCTCTTCTTTGGCGCGGGATCCGTCCTGCACGCGACCGGCACCCGCGAGATGAGCCGGCTGGGCGGGCTCTGGCGGCCGATGCCGTGGACAGCAGGATTTTTTGCGCTCGGTGCTGTCGCGGTTTCCGGCCTGCCGCCGCTCAACGGATTTGTCAGCGAATGGCTCATCTACCTCGGTTTGTTTGATGCCGCGACAACGCGGTCGGGCTATGCATGGGCCGTGCTGCCTGCGGCGATTCTCTTCGCGATCGCAGGGGCGCTGGCGCTGGCCGCTTTTCTCAAAGCTGGCGGAACGGTATTTCTCGGGGCTTCCCGCACGAAAGCCGCGGCACACGCGTGCGAATGCGGCGCAGGGATGCTCGCGCCGATGGGCTTGCTGGCAGCGGTCTGCATGCTGATCGGCATCGCTCCCTCGTTGGTCCTGCCCGCGATCGCGCGCGCAACAGGGTCATGGAATCCAGCATGGTCCAGCGCAGGGGGGGCTCCGGTTTCCACGATCGGGCCGGCCCTGTTGGCGCTGGCGGCTCTCGTCGCCGCAGCGGGATTCCTGCTCTGGAAAAAGGCCGGAGCAAACGGCCTGCGGCGGGATCTGACCTGGGATTGTGGATACCGGGAGCCCACGGCGAGAATGCAATACACGAGCGGATCGTTCGCGGGAATCTCTCTTGGCTGGTTCCGGTGGATTTTCCACACCGACTTCAAATTCCGCCGTCCGCGCGGGCCGTTTCCGCCGGGCTCGCTCCGCATCGAGCGTTTTCCCGACACCGTGCTGGAATGGATCGTGGTGCCTGCGGGAGCGGTCATCACCCGTCTGTCCAACGCTGCGCTCGGGCTCCAGCACGGCCGTCTGCAGGCATACATCCTATACCTTGTGGCCGGTCTCGCCACTCTCGGTGTCTTCGTATTTTTGGAAGGTAAATTATGAGTGTTGTGCGTCTTCTTCTCTGGGTTGCTTTGGCCCCACTGCTGCCCGGCCTGATCAACAAAGTCAAAGCGTGGGTGGCCGGACGTCAAGGACCCCCGGTCCTGCAACTCTACTACGATATCATCCGCCTTTGGCAGAAGGGGGTCGTGTTGAGCACGCTGGCCTCGCCGGTGTTTGTGCTGGCCCCGGCCGTGGCCTGGGTGGCGATCGCAGGAGCGGCCTTTCTTGTGCCGCTCGGCCCGGCGGGTGCTGGGCTGAGTTTTCACGGAGATGTGCTGCTGATGATTTATCTGTTGGCGCTGGCGCGGTTTTGCACCGCCTGGGCGGCGTTGGAAACCGGGTCCGCGTTCGAGGGGATGGGGGCGGCGCGCGAGGTTAGTTACGCGGTCCTGGCCGAGGCGGCGATGTTTGCGGCGATGCTTTCCCTCGCCGTCCAGAGCGGAAGCGTTTCGCTGTCCGGCATGCTGTCCCCTTCACCCGGGGCGGGCACGGTGCTGCTCGCTGCCGGGTTGTTCATTGTTCTGCTCGCAGAAAACTGTCGCGTGCCTTTCGATGATCCGAACACTCACCTCGAACTGACGATGATCCACGAAGCGATGGTCCTCGATCACAGTGGCCCTCCGCTGGCGGTGATTCTTCATGGCGCTTCCATGAAATTGCTGCTCTTCGCCGTCCTGCTCACGGCCGCCGTTCTGCCGCTCCGAAGCCTACAGCCACTTGCTGCGGCGGGTGCGCTGGCGGGAGGCGTGCTCGTGGTGACAATCGGCGTGGGGGTAGCGGAATCGTTTTTGGCGCGGTTCTCTTTCCGGCGCGTGCCGCTTCTGCTGACGATGGCATTTCTCCTGTGCCTGTTTTCGCTGCTGGTGGCGTGGAAAGGGGGTGCGGCATGATCCCGGCACTGAACCTGTTGATCGGCCTTGCTATGGGCTTGAATCTCGTGGCCCTCGGGAGCAGCAGGCTTCCGTCGCTCATCCGCACGGTCTCCACGCAGGGCATTGCCCTCGGGCTCATGCCGCTGATCTTGGAAGGCAGCGACCTGGATTGGAGGATCATCTCAATCGCGGTGGCGACCGTGGTTGGCAAGGGGTTCGTGATTCCCGCACTTCTGAAACGGGCCATGCGCGCAGCGAACATCGAGCGGGAAATCCAGCCATTCATCGGGCTCGTGCCCTCGTTGCTGCTCGGTGCCGGCGGCACAATCGCGGCAGTGGCGCTCGCCGGCGCGCTGCCGTTGCTTCCGGAACACGCGGGCTCGCTTCTTGTGCCTGGGGCGCTGGCCTCGGTGCTCACCGGGTTTATTTTGCTGATCGGCCGGGCGAAGGCGATTTCCCAGGTGTGCGGTTACCTGATCCTGGAAAACGGGATCTACCTTTTTGGGCTGCTGCTGATCAAAGCGACGCCGTTGCTGGTGGAGGCGGGCGTGCTCCTTGATTTGACCGTGGGCGTCTTCGTGCTGGGGATTATCATCGACAGGATCCAACGCGCATTCGATTCGCTCGACACCCGCAAACTGACCGCCCTGCACGAATGAACGCGCTCCTTCTCATCCTGATTCCCCTGGTGGGGGCGGCGTTCGCAGCCCTCTGGCCGGACAACCGGACGCGACCATGGTTTTTGCCGGCGGTGGGCTTTGTGCACACGGTGCTCTGTTTCAGTATGCTGGCCGCACCCACAGCGGTGAGCCCGGAAGCGTGGCTGGGATTTGATCCGCTCGCGGCCGCCGTGCTGCCCGCCGTCTCCCTGCTTTTCTTTATTTGCAGCGTCTATGCGGTCCCGTATTTGCAAAACCGGATGGAGCGACCCAACCGGGTCTTTGTCGCGGCGCTGCTCGCGGTTCTCGGGCTTCTCAGTGCCGGGCACCAAGCGAGGCATCTCGGGGTTTTGTGGATCGCGACCGAGGCGGTGACGCTTGCGGCGGTGCCGTTGCTGCATTTCAACAACACTCCTCGTGCGTTCGAGGCCACGTGGAAATACCTTCTCGTCGGCGGCACAGGGATTGCGCTCTCGCTTCTCGGTTCGTTCTGCCTCGGGTATTCGTCCCTGCACGGCGGCGGCGAAGGCAACCTGACCTTCGTGGCGCTGATCGCGCAAGGGCCGGGACTTTCGCGGCCATGGGTGCTCGCCGCATGGGTGCTCCTGCTGGTTGGCTACGGGACAAAAATGGGGCTGGCCCCGATGCACACCTGGAAACCCGATGCCTACGGCGAGGCCTCGGGGATTGTGGGGGCGATCCTCGCTGGAGGTGTCACCAGCGTGGCGTTCTCGGCGATTTTGCGTATCCGTTCAGTGGTCAACTCTGCCGGCGAAAGCCGCGTCGCCGACCACACGCTTTTGGCCATCGGGTTGTTTTCAATGGCGGCCGCAGCGTTGTTCCTCCTCGGCACGCGGGACTACAAACGGATGCTCGCGTATTCGAGCATCGAGCACATGGGCATCCTGAGCATCGGGGCCAGCCTTGGTCCGCTCGGAGTCTGGGCAGCGCTCTTCCATGTCTGGAGCAACAGCCTGACCAAAGGCGCGCTCTTCCTCAGCGCCGGAAATATCCGCCGCGCTGCAGGTTCGCCGTCACTCGACGATGTTCGCGGGATGGCTGTGGTCGTCCCACGCTCGGCTGCAATCTTTGTCGCGGGGATGTTCGCGATCACGGCCTGCCCGCCATTCGGGCCGTTCTTCAGCGAGTTGAAAATTCTCGGAGCCGCATTGAGGACGAGCCACGGTCTTGCCGCAGCGGGATTTCTCGTCTGCCTGCTGTTCGCATTTTTCGGGCTCACTCGCGTGGTTTTTGCGGTCGTGGACGGACGCCCCCGCCGCTCGGTCAGGGCCGGCGGGAAGCGCTTCCGCGAGACCTTCGGCCTCATCGCTCCTCCGCTGCTCCTGCTTCTCCTGTCACTCTGGCTCGGGCTGTTCACGCCAGCAATATTGCAGAACACCTGGACCGCGGCGGTCGCGCAACTTTTCCCGAATCCATGAGCGATCCCTTTGCCCTGATTTCCAATGCAGCCAGCATTCCCTGGGCGGAAGTCCCCTGCCTGCCGGCGGAAGATTTCGTGGCGGCCATGTCGGAAGCATTGGACAGGAAAGCCCGCCTATGCTCATTTTTCGGAGTGCCGGATGGAGGTGGGACATGCCTCGTCGCGGTGCTCGCTTTCGATGCGGACAACACACTCGCGATCGGGCGCAGTGCGGCATTTTCCGGAAATTTTCCGTCGCTCACTCCTGATCACCCGCAAGCCCATCTTTTTGAGCGGGAGATGTGGGAGCAACACGAACTCACTCCAGTCGGCCATCCGTGGCTCAAGCCCGTCAGAAGGGGGGGCGGCGGGGCTCCTGTGAACGGGGAGTTTTTCCGGGTGGATGGAGGCGAGGTCCACGAGGTCGCTGTCGGGCCCGTGCACGCCGGGATCATTGAGCCCGGGCACTTTCGGTTCCAATGCGCGGGCGAGGAAGTTTTACATCTGGAAATCGCGCTCGGCTACCAGCACCGCGGGGTTGAGGAAGCGCTCGCCGGAGGCCCCTTTCGCGCGACACCTTCCCAGATGGAGACCGTTTCCGGCGATGCCACGGCCGCCCATGCCACCGCCTATGCCACCGTGCTGGAATCATTGGCAGGAACGGAGGCTCCGCTACGCGCCCAATGGCTTCGGGCGATCGCCATCGAACTCGAGCGCCTCGCCAACCACACCGGTGATATCGGGGCGCTTGCCGGCGACGTGGCATTCCTGCCAACCGCCTCGGCCTGCGGAAAAATCCGCGGCGACTTTCTCAACCTGACCGCCATGATTTGCGGCAACCGGTTCAGCCGCGGGCTCGTGGCTCCGGGCGGATGCGGGCACGATCTCGAAGCTGGGCGGATCGTCCGCTTGCGCAAAGGTTTGGAATCCGCACTGGCAGACGTTGAGCAAGCGGGAGATTGGTTCTGGGATGCCGCCTCCGTGCGCGCCCGATTCGAGGGGACGGGAACGGTTTTCCCCGGTCAAGCGGTGGAGATTGGGATGGTTGGACCCGCAGCACGCGCGTCCGGGATCGTTCGTGACGTGCGCTACGATCACCCGTCCGGCTGGTATCGCTTCGCCCAGTTGCCGGTGGCGGTCTGGCCGAGCGGAGACGTGTTTGCACGTGCCCGTGTGCGCTCGCTGGAAATCCAGCGGTCCGGAGAATTTTTGCTGGAGCAACTTGCTTCCCCCGCCGACGGCCCAATCCGCGAGGACCTGCCGGAACTGGCTCCCGACACGCTGGCGGTGACATTGGTGGAAGGTTGGCGCGGCGAAGTCTGCCATGTCGCACTGAGCGACGGCACTGGTCGGTTCCGCCGATACAAGATCACCGATCCGTCGTTCCACAACTGGACCGGTCTCGCGCTCTCGCTTCGCGGCACGGCGGTCTCGGATTTTCCCATCTGCAACAAAAGCTTCAACCTTTCCTACTGCGGGTTCGACCTCTAGCCATGTTCATCCTTGATAC
>Ga0194053_10000956_pt1 | contig 19677 bp, 14 predicted proteins | sample SepL228m_MetaG_FD_161684 | JGI IMG/M metagenome (GOLD analysis project Ga0194053, IMG submission 161684) | Anoxic zone freshwater microbial communities from boreal shield lake in IISD Experimental Lakes Area, Ontario, Canada - Sep2016-L227-8m | ecosystem: Environmental > Aquatic > Freshwater >... | reverse complement strand
GGCGGGGCGGGCACCTTCAGTGACGGCAAGCTCACCACGCGCATCGGCCACCCGGCCACGCGCTACGTCCTGGAGGCCTTCGTGCGCTTCGGCGCGAACCCCCGCATCCTCTACCTGGCCAAGCCCCATGTGGGCACGGATGTGATCCGGCGCTGCGCGGTGCTCATCCGCAAGGACGCCGAGGCCCGGGGGGCGCAGTACCGGTTCCGGGCCCGGCTGGTGGATGTCCGCTTCGACGACCAGGGACGCGTCTGCGCGGCCGTGCTGGACAGCGGCGAGGAGCTGCCCTGCGAGGCCCTGGTACTGGCCCCGGGGCACAGCGCCCGGGACACCTTCGAGATGCTGCACCGCCGGGGCGTGGCCCTGAGGCAGAAACCCTTCGCCATGGGCGTCCGGGTGGAGCACCCCCAGGAACTCATCGACCGCTCCCAGTATGGCCCCGGCGCCGGGCATCCCTCCCTGCCTGCGGCGGACTACCGGCTGGTCTGCAACTTCGGCCTGAACCGTGCCGCCTACAGCTTCTGCATGTGCCCCGGCGGCGAGGTCATCCAGTGCGCCAGCGAGCCCGGCGGTGTGGTGGTGAACGGCATGAGCCTGGAGAAGCGCGACTCGGGCTTCGCCAACTCAGGGCTGGTGGCCAAGGTGGGCACCGCGGACTTCGGCAGCGAGCACCCCCTGGGCGGCATGTACTTCCAGCGGAAGTGGGAGCAGGCGGCCTTCCGGGCGGCGGGGGAGACCTACGGCGCCCCGGCCATGGCCGTGCAGGACTTCCTCAGGGGTCGCGCCACGGGCCGGCTGCCGCGCACCAGCTTCCGCCCCTTCGCGGTGGCGGCGGACCTCCGCACCTGCCTGCCGGACTTCGTCCAGGAACAGCTGGCCGGGGCCCTGCCGGTCTTCGACCAGAAGCTGCACGGCTTCGCGAGCCGTGAGGCCATCCTGCTGGGCATCGAGAGCCGCACCAGCAGCCCGCTCCAGCTGCTCCGGGGCGAGGATGGCCAGTCCGTGTCCCATCCCGGCCTCTACCCCTGCGGCGAGGGCGCGGGTTTCGCCGGGGGCATCACCTCCGCCGCCGTGGATGGCATCCGCGTGGCCGAGTGGATCGCCCAGGCCGCCGGCGCCCCCGAGTTCCAGCCCTTCGCCAAAGCCGCCCGCGCCGGGGACCTGGCTACGGAATACTGAACCTTGGTAGATCATGCCCTGGTCGAAAATAAGCTATGGTAGGCCTTGCACCGAAAGAGCAGGACATCCATCCCGGAGGAACCATGTTCGAATCCGCGGAACTCGGCCACAAGCTGGAGAAGGAAGTCTGGGACCGGGAGCTGCCGGCCCTGCGGGAGGCCCTGCTGGACGCGCAGTTCGACCTGGCCGCGGCGAAGTTCCCGGTGGTGATCCTGGTGGCGGGCGTGGATGGCGCCGGCAAGAGCGAGACCGTGAACACCCTCAACGAATGGCTGGATCCCCGCCACATCCAGACCCACGGCCTCGACGTGCCCTCGGACGAGGAGCGCGAGCGGCCCCACATGTGGCGCTACTGGCGCATGCTGCCGCCCAAGGGGAAGATCGGCATCTTCGATGGCTCCTGGTACACCTGGCCCATCCTCGAGCGCACCTCGGGTCGCATCAAGACCTCGGAGCTGGACCAGGACATGGCCCGCGTAGCCCGCTTCGAGCAGATGCTCATCCAGGAGGGCGCCCTGGTCCTGAAGTTCTGGATGCACCTCAGCAAGGATGCCCAGAAGAAGCGCCTGAAGCTGCTGGAGAAGGACCCCAAGACCCGCTGGCGGGTGACGCCCCGGGACTGGAAGCACTTCGAGCTCTACGACACCTTCCGGCAAGTGTCTGAGCGGGCCCTGCGCGCCACCAGCACTGCCGCCTCACCCTGGATCGTGGTGGAGGCCTCGGACTGGCGCTACCAGCGGCTCACAGTGGGCAAGCTCCTGCTGGAGAAGCTGCGCGCCCGCCTCGACAACCCCGCGCCGCCGCTGCCGCCACCCGCGCCGCAGCCGGTGGCGAGCCTCGACGAGATGAACGTCCTCAGGGCCCTGAATCTCACCCGGACCCTGGAGAAGAAGGACTACGAAGCGGAGCTGCTCGACCTGCAGGGACGCCTGAACCTCCTGACCCGGCACAAGAACTTCAAGAAGCACTCGATTGTGCTGGTCTTCGAGGGCGTGGACGCGGCGGGGAAGGGCGGCGGCATCCGGCGCATCACCCAGGCCCTGGACGCCCGGACCTACCACATCCAGCCCGTGGCCGCGCCCACCGAGGAGGAGCGCGCCCAGCCCTACCTCTGGCGCTTCTGGCGGCACCTGCCCCGGCGGGGCAAGGTGATGATCTTCGACCGCAGCTGGTATGGCCGGGTGCTGGTGGAGCGGGTGGAGGGCTTCTGCGCCGAGGCCGACTGGCAGCGGGCCTACAGCGAGATCAACGACTTCGAGGACCAGATCGTGCGCAGCCAGACCCTGCTGCTGAAGTTCTGGCTGTCCATCAGCCAGGAGGAGCAGCTGCGCCGCTTCCAGGAGCGCCAGGTCACGCCCTTCAAGCGCTTCAAGATCACCGACGAGGACTGGCGCAACCGCGAGAAGTGGCCCCAGTACGAGCGGGCCATCTGCGACATGATCGACCGCACCAGCACCGAGATTGCCCCCTGGACCCTCGTGGAAAGCGAGGACAAGCGCTACGGCCGCCTCAAGATCCTCCGCACCCTTGTGCAGCGGCTGGAGGATGAGCTGTAGCTAGACTGCCCGTTCTTTGCCGAAGACTCGGTCCAGCACCAGGCCGGCGGTCTCTTCGATGCTGCGGCCGGTGACGTCCAGCACGGGCCAGCGGCGGTGGGTCTTGAAGACCTCGTCGGCGTAGGCCAACTCGTCCATGATGCGGCCCAGGTCGCTGTAGCTGTCGGCGCTGCCCTGGGCCCCCAGGCGCTTCAGGCGGTAGGCGCGGATCTCCTGCAGGCGGTCCGCCTGGATGGTCAGGCCCACGATGCGGCCCTGGGGGATGGGCGCCAGCTCCGGCGGCAGGGGCACCCCGGGCACCAGGGGCACGTTCATCACCTTGAAGCCCTCCATGGCCAGATACATGGACAGCGGCGTCTTGCTGGTGCGGCTGATGCCCACCAGCACGATGTCGGCGTCCGCCAGGCCGGTCATGTCGATGCCATCGTCAAACTTGAGGGCGAACTCGATGGCCTCGATGCGGCGGAAATACTTGTCGCCCACGGCGTGGAAGCTGCCGGCCTTTTCCTCGGGGCGCTCCCGCAGGTAGAGGGTCAGCGTATCCAGCAGGTTCCCGAAGAGGTCCACCTGGGTGATGCGCAGCTCGGCGCAGCGGACGGCCAGGTAGGTGCGCAGCTCCTGTGAGACCGTGGTGTGGACGATGACGGCGCGCTTGTCGCCGGCCATGCCGAGCACGCGGTCCAGGTCCTCCAGGGACCGCACATTCTGGAACCTACGCACCAGGGAGGAACTCTCGCCCTTGGTGAACTGGGTCAGGGCGGCCTGGACCATCCTGTAGGCGGTCTCGCCAGATCCTCCGGACACGATGTAGATGGGCTGTCTCTCCATCTAATCAGATTAACCTGATGGCATGAATCCCCGTGTCCTGTCTTGGCTGCTCTTGGCCCTCCCCCTTGGGGTGGTGCTCGTCGGTGTGGTCATGCTGGCCGTCCGCTGGGCCCGGACCCGGCGGCGGCTGCCTGCGGATCCCGAGGCCCTGCTGCTCTCGGCGGTGTCCGGCAGCCTCCGGGAGCGGGGTGAGTTGGCGGCCTCCCTGGGGGAGCTGCGCACGGTCCACGAGCGCCTGCTGGACGCCCTGCCCATGGGCCTGGTGTGGGTGGACCAGCGCCAGCGGCTGGCGGCCCTGAACCGTCGCGGCCGGGAGCTGCTGGGGGTCACCGCCGGCGTGCTGGGCCTCGAGGCCGCCTTCGTCCTAGAGCCCTTTCCCTGGCTGCGGGAGGCCCTGGGCCGAGAGCCCGGGCCACCCCACCGGCTGGAGGCCGCCGGGCGACGCTGGCGGCTGCAGCGCATCGAGGCGCCGGACCGCATCGGCGCCCTGGTGCAGTTCGAGGACGTCACCGAGGCCGAGCTGGAGGACCGCCGCCGGCAGCTGCGGGAGCGCTTCGCGGAGCTCGGCGAGATGACCGCGGGGGTGGCCCACCAGCTCAAGAACGGCTTGGCCGTGCTCAAGGGCCAGGGCCAGCTGCTGCAGCGGGCAGGCCATGGCGAGGCCGCCCGGACATTGCTGGAGGAGACGGAGGACCTGGAGCGGCTGGTGCAGCGCTTCCTCCAGTGGGCACGGCCCCTGGCACCAGCCCTGGAGGAGGTGCGGCTTGAGGAGGTGGCGGGCCAGGCCCTGGCGGAGCTGAAGCGCCGCCCCGTGAGCCAGGGGCGGACGCTGGTCGTGGAGGGCCAGGGCACCGCCACCGGCGATCCGCTGCTGCTGCATCAAGCGCTGGTCAACCTCTTGGAGAACGCCTGCCAGGCGACACCCGTTGGGGGCCGGGTGCTGCTCCGCGTCGGCGATGGCCGGCTGGACGTCGAGGACGGCGGGCCGGGCCTGACCGAGGACGCGGCTGTCCGCATGCTGCGGCCCTTCGAGAGCGGCCGGCCCGACGGCACGGGGCTGGGTCTGCCGCTGGCTCTGAAGTGGCTGAACGCCCAGGGGGCGGACCTCCAGCTGTGCCCCCGGCCCGAGGGGGGCACCCGGGCGGAGATCCGCTGGTAACTTGGTGGGATGAAGATCGCCCTGCTCCAGCTCAACGCCCGCCTTGGGGATCCCGAGGGGAATGGCCGCAGCCTGGAGGCGGCCTACGCGGCCGCCGTGGCCGCCGGCGCGCAGCTGGCGCTGGCGCCGGAGCTGGCCATCCCCGGCTACCTGCTGGAGGACCGCCTCTGGGAACCGGCCATGCGGCGGCGCATCGAGGCGGAATCCCAGCGGCTGGCTGCGCTGACGGGGGCGGTCCCGCTGGTGTTCGGCACCGCCCGCCCGGCGCCCTCGGGCCGCCTCTGGAACGAGCTCTGGTGGTGCGAGGGCGGCGCCCTGCGACACTGCGCCCACAAGCGCGTGCTGCCCAGCTATGACGTCTTCGACGAGCACCGCTACTTCGAGCCGGACGACCGACCCCAGCCCCTGGTGCCGTTCGGCGGCCACCGCATCGGCCTGTCCATCTGCGAGGACCTCTGGGCCGATCCGCAGCTCGGCAATGTCCCCGTGGGCTACGGGGTGGATCCCATTGCGGACCTGGCGGCGGCGGGCGCCACCCTGATCCTCAACGCCAGCGCCAGCCCCAGCGCCCTGGGCAGCTACCTGCCGCCGGGCCGCAGCGCCCCCTGGGCCATTCCCTCCAAGGACGCCCAGCGCCGTCGTCTGCTACCGGGCCTGGCGCAGAAGCATGGCCTGGCCATCGCCTACGCCAGCCGCGTGGGCGCCGAGAGCTGGCTGCTCTTTGACGGTGGCTCGGGCCTGGCCCTGCCGGATGGCCGCTGGCAGGGCTGTGCAGCCTTTCAGGAGGGCCTGCTGATGGTGGATCCCGGCACGCCGGGCGAGGCCTGGGCGCCCGCCGAGGAGGGCCCCTGGCTGCGGAAGGCCCTGGTGACGGGCATCCGCGACAACCTGGCCAAGCAGGGCCTGGAGGCGGTGGTGCTGGGCCTGTCCGGCGGCATCGACAGCGCCGTGGCCGCGGCCCTGGCCGTGGAGGCCCTGGGTACCGACCGGGTCTTCGGCGCGGCCCTCCCCACCCGCTTCAGCAGCGCCGAGAGCTCGGCCCTGGCGGAGCAGCAGGCGCGGCACCTGGGCATCGGCTACCTCAGCCTCGACGCGGAGGCGCCCTTCGCCGGGTTCACGGCGGCCCTGGAGCGCGCCCTGCCGGGCCGCGATTTCAGCCTCACGGACGAGAACCTCCAGAGTCGCTGCCGCGGCAGCCTCCTGCTGGCCCTGACCTCCGAACCCGAGATCCAGCGGCGGCTGGGCACAGACCGCGTGGCGGTGCTCAACACCGGCAACAAGAGCGAAGCCGCCACGGGCTACTTCACCCTCTACGGTGATGGCATTGGCGCCTTCGCGCCCCTGGGCGACTGCCTCAAGGCGCGGGTCTACGCCGTGGCGCGGGACCTGGGCGAAGCCGTCCCCCGCGGCGTGCTGGAACGCCCGCCCACCGCGGAGCTGCGGCCGGGCCAGACCGACGAGGCCAGCCTGCTGCCCTACGCCCAGCTGGACGCCATCCTGGGCGCGGTCCTGGAGGCCCAGCGCCCTGAGGAGGGGCTGGCGGAAGACCTGGCCCTGCTGCTCGATGGGGCCGCCCTGGACCAGGCTCGCGGCGCGCTGCCGCGCATCCTCGCGCTGCTGCGCCGCACGGAGTTCAAGCGCCGCCAGCTGCCCTTCGCCTTCAAAGTGAGCCCCAAGGCTTTCGGCGCCGGCCGGCGGATTCCGCTCACCGCGCTTTGAACCTCCGCGCCGCCACGGTATCCTGGCCCTTCTGGCCGGTGTGGCGAAATGGCAGACGCGACGGACTCAAAATCCGTTTCCCCCTAAAGGAGTGTCGGTTCGAGTCCGACCACCGGTACCAAGGCGAGCCCCGCAGGGGCTCTTCTGCATTCGGGGGTCGGGCTCGAAGTCGCGGATGGCGCGCAGGTAGCCCCCCGTCGGGTCTGACTTGATGTCAGACCCGACGGAGCAGGGGCGTGCGCAGCCAGCCGCGCGGCGGGGACCGGAGTCCGACCACCGGTACCAAGGCGAGCCCCGCAGGGGCTCTTCTGCTTTATGCCGCGCCGCGCAGTTCGACCTCTAGGCCGGGACGGTGAAAATGCGCTTCACTCCCGCTCAAGGCTTCCGATGAAATTCTCGAGTTCCCTCCGTCCGAAGGGCTTGGCCAGCAGGGTAACGCCGGGATGAGCCGAGGCGAGAGTGAGGGCCGTCTGGTCGATTCGTCCCGTGGCGAGCAGAACTGGCACCTTGGGGCGCAAGCTGCGCAGGCGCGGCAGGGTCCCGGCCCCGCCCAGGCCCGGCATGTTCATGTCGAGGATGACGAGGTCAGGCTCATGCCCTTTCGCAAGCCATGCCAGAGCCTCCTCGCCGCTCCGGGCGCTGGTGACGCTATGGCCAAGGCCTTCAAGGTTGATCTGAAGGGCACTCCGGATCAGTTCGTCATCATCCACGAGCAGCACCTTCATCGCTAAAAAGGGGGTTAGAGCATGGTTGGATTTCAAAAAGTCAGGGGCTGCTGCTCCTGTTTCAGAGGCTGGGAAGCGCATCCGGACCTGGGTGCCGATGCCAGGTTTGCTCAAAATCTCTACCTGTCCCCCATGAGCCTTCACAATCCTGAAGACGATAGACAGGCCCAGCCCGGTACCCTTGCCGGTTTCCTTGGTGGTGAAGAAGGGGTCCACCGCCTTCTCCAGGATCTCTTCCGGCATCCCGGTTCCTGTATCCTCCACCACGATCTCAACCCAGTCGTTGTCGACGTTGCGGGAGTGAAGGGTGAGGGTGCCATTCTCAGGCATGGCGTCTACGGCGTTGACACTAAGGTTCATGATGGCCTGGGCCAAGGCACTGGCATCGCCAAGGATGAGGTGTAGTTTTGGTTCCAGATCCATCTGCAATTGGATCTTCGCGAAGGTTGTTCGTTCTAACAGGTTGGCCTGCCCCTTGAGGATTGCGTTCAGATCGAGTTGTCTGCTCTCAGCCGGGGTCTGGTGGGCAAAACTCAGCAGGCTCTTGACTGACTTGCCCCCCCGCTCGGCGGCCTTGCAGATGATGTCGAAGGCCTGGTGGAGTGGACTCCCGGAGGGTTGGGTACGGATGTGGGCCGAGGCGATCCCAAGGATGGCCCCCAACACATTGTTCATGTCGTGCGCAACACCCCCCGCCAGGGTTCCAAGGCTTTCAATTTTTTGGGATTGCTGAATCTGGGCTTGGAGCTTGCTCCTATCTTCTTCAGCAAGCTTGCGCTCGGTAATGTCCTGGAGCGAACCAAGGAGGCGAGTGACCTTGCCACTTGTGTCCTTTTCCGCGACACCACGGGCAAGACAAATCCGAACTTCACCGTCCCGCCGGAGGTTGCGCAGTTCCAGTTCATGGGACACACCTTCGTTCACGGCCCGCTCAACAGCCTGCTGGAGTCGGGTGAAGTCATCGGGGGGATAGATCTTGGGGTGTTGCGCAAAGGACAGCGCACCATCGGCAGGGTCCAGTTGCAGGATGCGGAATAACTCGTCCGACCAGATAACGGTGTCAGTCGCCACTTCCCATTCCCAGCTCCCAATGTTCGCAATGCCTTCTGTCCGGGCCAGCATGGCCTGACTGCGCAGCAGTGCCTCCTCAGACCGCCTGCGCTCGGCGACAAGAGTTGCGGTGACCATTCCCGTAGATGTCAGCGTGGCGAGGAAAAGCTGCAAGGCGAGGGCCTGCTCCCGAACCGACAGTCCAGCCACGCTCAGTTGGCTGAGGCCATGCATGGTGTTCCACGCCGCAATGATGGCCACTACCAGGCTTGCCAAGGCGGCTCCGGGCAGTCCAAACCTGAAGGCCCCGAACACCACGGCGGGAATTGTCAGATACATCAACGAAAAATCGTGGTGCCAAGGATCATAGAAGATAAACAGAGAAATCAAGCCGAGGACACCGATGTAGACCGCTTCCTCTTTCTGCCGCCTTGCCCATGGCAGCTGCCATGGCCGCCTGATCAGTCCAAGCCAAGAGAGAATCAATGGGGTCAACAGGAAAACCCCCACCACATCGCCGCTCCACCAGAGCAGCCACGTACTCCAGAAGGAGCCAGCCCTGAGCAGATAGGAAACCACACTCGCCCCGATCGAGGCGCCAAGAGCGGCACCGATCATGGTCAAGCTCATGAGTCCAAGCACCTCTCTCATGGTGCCTAGGTTGGGCCGCCTCGCGATAAATCGTTGAACCAGCCAGGCTCCCGTGATGGCGTCAAGTGAGTTGGCAAAAAAGAAGAGGAGGCTGATCTGCAGTGCCTGTCCGTTGTAGAGATCAAACCCTGTGTTCGCCACTAAACCCGCCAGGATGAACCCCAGCCAATGTCTTCGCTCCTGGATCAGCAGGGTGGCAACGAACAGGCCGCTGGGTAGCCAGAACGAAACGAAAGGCCCTGGTCGCAGCGAGAGTGCTCGGCCAATCGTGGCGCAGACAAAATAAGCCACACCGAACAGCACCACACGCACCCACATGGGAGGTTCGTGTTCAGAGGCGTGTGAAACAGACTCGGAGTGCTCCATGTCCGCAGGCTTTCGCAAATTTGGAGAGGCTGGCTGACCTAATTGAAGCAGAACCTTCGGATTGCTTATCGGCTGGAGGTAACCGTTTCTGGAGGGGAGTATATCGACGAAGTCGGTGTCTTAGCTGCCGATATCCCAAGAGTTTCAACAATCCAGCCTCGTACCGCCCGATGGGCTGCCTAAATGGAATCTGTGTCTCAATAAAATCAGCACCCTGGGGCGGGGTCCCTTTGCTCCCCTACCTCCTGAGGCCCCTCATCGGGTTAAAGGGCATCAACCATGCCCCCGCTGCTCCTCGGTGAAACCCCACAGAGCGATGAGCTAAGGCTTCAGGCCAGGAACTCCAGCATCCGGGCCAGCCGGCTGGGCGCCCCGGCTGGCCGGAGTGGAGGGTCTGCGAGGACTTCAGCTCATCGGCGGTCAAGGCTCTGGTCTGGTCCGCGAGGGCAAACCAAGAATCCCAATTCTCTTTGGCGCGGTCGTTCCATTCATCCCGCAGGGCGGGGTGGCGCAGTCCTGGCGCCTAATTCAGTCCCGGTGTAGCCCTGGCGGCATAGCGCAGGGCGGCGTGGGGTCCCATGCCTTCAACCTTCGCATCGGCGTAGTGGGTCCAGAACAGGTCCGAAGACAGCCGGGTGCGGCCCACCTGATGCATGGCCTCATGGGCCCAGGCTTCAGCCAGCACCAAGGTGTCCCTCATGTCCGCGTCTTCGTACCGGTGGTAGAAGTAGAAGTCCACCACTTCATCCCACACCCCATCCATGCGGGCCTGCCAGGGTTCGGGTAGCGGTTTGGGTGAAGGCATGGGTGGATCCAGGGGGGTAACGGCTGCCCAAATATGGTGCCAATTCGACGGGCGGGCAATCCGTGCTTAATTACTTACCTATAACAAATAGGCTCGGCCTGGTCTCCGACGTGATCCTCGCCCTGGCCTTCGAGCCGATCCTCTGGTTGCTGGTGTTCCTGGGGGGGAAGGTCCCCTTCCTGGCCCGCCTCCGCGTGGCGATGAGGGAGGTCAGGGCCCGCACTGCCACCCAGGCCAGCGGCACCAGTGCGGGGCCCGTCACCCTGGTCTTGATCGCTTTTGGCGTGGATCCGCCTAGACTCTGAACCTCGCCACGATGCGGTTGAGCTGCTCGGCGAGCTGACTCAGCTCGTCCACGGTGCGGGTGGACTCCTTAATGGTGGCGGCCATTTCCTCCATGGCCGCGGCGTTCTGCTCGGCAATGGAAGTAAGGTTGGCCATGGCGGTCACGACGGACTGGCTGTCATGACTCTGGGCTTCGCTCTGGCCGCCGATGGTCTGCATGCGCCCCGCCGAATCGGTGATGGCGCTCTGAATGCTGGCCAGGGCCTCGCCCGCGGTGTTCACCATCTTGCTGCCGTCGGTAATGGCGCGGTTGGACCTCTGGATCAGGGAAGTGATCTCCTTGGCGGCGGTGGCGCTGCGCTCGGCCAGCTTCCGGACCTCCTCCGCGACCACCGCGAAGCCCCGGCCATGCTCGCCGGCCTTGGCGGCCTCGATGGCGGCGTTCAGGGAGAGCAGGTTGGTCTGGTTGGCGATCTCGGTGATGACCGTGAGGATGCTGCCGATCTGCTTGGAGTTCTCGTTGATGGCCTGCATGCCCGTAATGGCACTGCCCACGGCGGTGTCGCCCCGGGTGCCGGCCTCCTGGGCCTGTTCGAAGACCTGGAGGGCCCCCGCCACACTGGCATTCACCACCTTGGAGGCGCCGGCGATGCCCTGGACGCTGCTGGTGGTGGTGGCCACGCTGGCCTTCTGCTTTTCGGCCGCCAGGGCGATGCTCTGGGCGGTGCTGTGCATCTCCGTCATGCCCGAGGACATCTGCAAGGAACCGGAGGCCAGGTTCGTGGAGATGGCCATCACCTGCTGGATGATCTGCTGGATGTTTTCCACGAAGCGGTTGAAGTGGCTGGCCAGGCCCGCGATCTCGTCCCTGCCGTGAACCTCCAGTCGGGCCGTGAGGTCCCCCTCGCCTTCGGAGATGTCCCGCATGCGCTGCTGGATGTTCTCCAGCGGCGTGACCAGCGTGTTGCCCAGGAAGTGGGCGTAACCGAAGCCGACGGCGAGCAGGGCCACGGCGAGCAGGACCATCCCCAGGAAGGCACCCCGCTGGCTGCCGCGCAGGCGGTCGCGGTTGACGATCAGCAGCAGGAAGGACTGCTTCGGCGCGCCTTCGGCCTTGACTAGGCGGCCCACGAGCAGGTAGCCGTCCTTCTCCAGGAACAGGTGGGTCCTGGCCAGGTCCTTGCCTGCGGCCCCCTTCATGAAGGCCTCCGCGAAGGGGGCCAGGTCCAGCTGGCTCTCCTTGGTGGCCAGGACATTGGGCACTCCGGTGGTGAGGCTCGGGGAGACGAGGACAGCCTGGGTGATGTCCGTGTCTTCCTTGAGGCCGTCCAGGGCCCGCGCGATGAGCTCCAGGGAGTTTGCCTGCACCCCGGGCTGAAGGTTGTCGGAGACCAGGGCGGCGAGGGCGCCGGCCTTCAGGTAGAGGCCGTCGTTGAGGGCCGAGTTGAGCCGCCACAGGGAGAAGGCGGTCGAGGCGGTGCCGAGCAGGGCGGTCAGGGCGAGGATCGAATAGAGGAGCTTCTTGCGGATGCTCAGGTTCTTGAAGTATTCCATGGCCATCCCTTGGTTGGTTTCGCCCTGCATCGGGCCATGGCCTGGACGGGGTGAGTGCTGGCGTCTCGATCGGGGCATTGTCGAGATTTTTCCGGGAGAGGGACCTCCTTTCTCGACAAAAAGAGACCCCGCCGGGGCGGGGTCTCATGGGCGGGAGGATCCTAGGGGGGTCAGATCCTGAAGCGGGCCACGATGGCGTTCAGCTGCTCGGCCAGCTGGCTCAGCTCATCCACGGTGCGGGTGGACTCCTTAATGGTGGCGGCCATTTCCTCCATGGCCGCGGCGTTCTGCTCGGCGATGGAGGTGAGCTCACCCATGGCGGAGACGACGTACTGGCTGTCGTGGCTCTGGGCTTCGCTTTGGCCGCCGATGGTCTTCATGCGCTCGGCGGAGTCGGTGATCGCGCTCTGGATGCTGGCCAGGGCGTCACCGGCGGTGTTCACCATCTTGGTGCCGTCGGTGATGGCGCGGTTGGAGGTCTGGATCAGGGCCGTGATCTCCTTGGCGGCGGTGGCGCTGCGCTCGGCCAGCTTGCGGACTTCCTCGGCGACCACCGCGAAGCCCTTGCCGTGCTCCCCGGCCTTGGCGGCCTCGATGGCGGCATTCAGGGACAGCAGATTGGTCTGGTTGGCGATCTCGGTGATCACCGTGAGGATGTTGCCGATCTGCTTGGAGTTCTGGTTGATGGCCTGCATGCCCGTGATGGCGCTGCCCACGGCGGTGCCGCCCTTGCCGGCGGCCTGCTGGGCCTGCTCGAAGACCTGGAGGGCCCCCGCGACGCTGGCGTTCACGACCTGGGAGGCGCCGGCGATGCCCTGGACGCTGCTGGTGGTGCTGCCCACGCTGGCCTTCTGGTTTTCGGCAGCCTGGGCGATGCTCTGGGCGGTGCTGTGCATCTCGGACATGCCCGCTGACATCTGCAGGGAGCCCGAGGCGATGTTGGTGGAGATGGCCATCACCTGCTGGACGATCTGATGGATGTTCTCGACGAAGCGGTTGAAGTGTCCGGCCAGGGCGGCGACCTCGTCGCTGCCGTGCACATCCAGGCGGGCCGTGAGGTCACCCTCGCCTTCGGAGATGTCCCGCATGCGCTTCTGGATGTTCTCCAGCGGCGTGACCAGGGCATTCCCCAGGAAGTAGGCGAAGCCGAAGCCGATGGCCAGCATGACCACGCCCAAGAGGGCCATGCCCACGAAGGCGCCGAGCTGGTTGCGGTGTAAACGGTCCCGGTTGACGATGAGCAGCAGGTAGGACTTGATCGGCGCGTTCTCGACCTTGACGAGCTCGCCTACCAGCAGGTAGCCGTCCTGCTCCAGGACCAGATGGTCCTTGGACAGGTCCTTGCCGGCGGACGCCTTGAGGAAGGCCTCGGCAAAGGGCTGCAGATCCAGCTGGCTGGCCTTCGCCTTGGACTTGGCCATCACCTTGGCTAACTTGGTCGCGGGGTCCTGGATCACCAGCGCCGCCTGGGAGATGTCGGTGTCCTCCCGCATGCCGTCCAGGCCCCGTTCCACCAGGCCCAGGTCCTCGAACTGGACGCCGGACTGGATGCCGTCGGAGACCAGGTTGGCGAGGCTTGCGGCTTTCAGCTGCAGGCCGTCGTTGAGGGCGGAGTTGAGGCGCCAGAGCGAGAAGGCGGTCGAAGCCACGCAGAGCACCGCCGCCAGGGCGAGGATCGAGTAGAGCAGCTTCTTGCGGATGTTGAGATTGATCCAGAAGACCATGGGTGCCCCTGAGCAGGTATGCCGCTGCATCGGGCCGGAACCGGAGGGGGTTGAATATCAGACTACCTAAGAGTGATGACAGTGGCCCCCGAGCCTCCCTGGGCCTGGGGCGCGTCCTCCACCTGGATAATTCCGGGGTGCCCCCGCAGGGCTTCCCGCACGGCGGCCTTGAGCCTCCCGGTGCCATGGCCGTGGACGATGCGGAGGTATTTGCGCCCGGCGGCCAGGCCCTCCTCCACGAAGCGGTAGATCTCGCTGTCCACGTCATCACTGGCCCGGCCGATGAGGTTGATCTCCGAGTCAAGCTCCTGGACCTCGGCCCGCACCCGCACCTTGCCACTGGCCTTCGGGGCGGCCTCCCGGGCGCCGATGGGCTCCAGCTCGCCGGTCCGGCACTCCAGCCGACGGCCCTGGGGGGTCTCCAGGCTGACCCGGTCGCCCTTCAGGCTGACCACCTTGCCCTCGACCCCGAGCCCCCGGTGGCGGGCATAGCCGCCCTCGCGCACCTCCGCCGGTGCCCCGGCGGGCTTCCGGCGCCCGCCCAGCTCGGCCTCGGCCAGCCGGGTCAGCTGCTTGACCCGCTCATGGGCTTCGGTGCCCAGGCGGTCGGCGTTGACCTCGGCCGCCTTCTGGCGCTCCTTCAGCTCCTTGACCAGGCGCTTCCCCTCGTGGTCGAGGAAGTCCAGCACCCGCGCCACCTTCTCGCGGGACTCCTGCTGGAAGGTCTCGCGCTCGGCGCGCAGCTTCTCCTCGCGCTGCCGGAGGATCTCGCGGTCTTTCTGGGCCGCCGCCTGCTGGGACCGCAGGGTCTCAGCCTCTTCCAGCAGTCGCGTCCGCTCGGCCTCCAGCTCCCGGAGGAAGTCCCGCCAGTCCTGCTCGCGCTGGCCCAGCACCTTGTCCGCGTGGTCCAGGACCGGGCGGGGCAGACCCAGGCGGGCGGCGATGGTGAGGGCCCGGCTCTGGCCCGGCTGGCCCAGCAGCAGCCGATAGGTGGGGGCCAGGCGCGCCTCGTCGAACTGCACCGAGGCGTTCTGGAAGCGGGTGTGCCGCAGGCCCCACTGGCTGATGTCCCCCAGGTGGGTGGAGCAGAGGATCCAGCAGTGGCGCCGCGACAGGGTCTGGAGGAGGGCGATGCCCAGGGCGGCGCCCTCCTTGGGATCGGTGCCGGTGCCCAGCTCGTCCAGGAGCACCAACCCGCCTACATGATGGTTTTCCAGGATGTCCTTCAAATGCAGAATATGGCTACTGAAGGTCGAAAGGCTTCCCGTGATGGTCTGGTGGTCTCCGATGTCCGCATGGAGGCTGGGCAGGGCGGGAAAGCTGGAGCCCTCCCGGGCGGGCACGGCGCAGCCCGCGGCGGCGAGGGCGGAGAGCAGGCCCACGGTCTTGAGGACCACGGTCTTGCCGCCGGTGTTGGAGCCCGAGATGATCAGCCCGGGCCGCCCGGCCTCGAGGACCAGGTTCAGCGGCACCACCGGGTGGGGCAGGGGCTCCAGGCCCAGCGCCTCTCGCACGGCGGGCAGCAGCAGGGGATGCCGCGCCTCGAGCAGGCAGAGTCGGCCTTCCCGGGGGTTCGGTGCCAGCTCCGGCAGCAGGCCGCCGCAGAGGCTGGCCCAGCGCAGCAGCGCCAGGCCCTGGTCCGTGCGGCACTGGAGGTCCCGCCAGCGCAGGAAGTCCTCCCGGCGAGAGCGCAGGTCCGCCAGCAGCTCGCGCAGGAAGGCCTGCACCGCCTGGCTGTATTCGCTGTCCGCCTCCACGAAGGCGTTGTTGAGGGGCACGGCCTCCATGGGCTCGATGAAGACGGTGGCACCGCTGCCGCTGCGATCCAGCACCAGGCCCGGCACCAGGCTCCGGCGTTCGGAGCGGACCGGCAGGCAGTAGCGGCCGTTGCGCTCCACCACCATGGCCTCGTTGAAGGCTTCCGGCGCGCCCCGGAGGGTCTTCTGCAGCTTGGCCTGCACGGCCTGGAAGGCGTCCTGCCGCTGGCGGTGGAGGCTGGCCAGGGCCGGCACACGCAGGGGGTCCAGCTGACCGTCCTGGGTGAAGCTCCGGGCCAGGCGCTCCGCCAGGGGGGCGGGATCCGGCAGCAGGGCCGCCGTGACCTGGAGCCGGTCGATGCCCAGGTGGGTGCCCGCCGGGGCCGGTCGCGCCTCGGGCCAGGCCAGTCCCGCGAGGGTCTGCAGCAGCCGGGACAGGGACCGCAGGCCCTCGCGCAGCTCCCGCCAGTGCACCGGCAGCAGCCAGCCTGCAGGGTTGAGCAGCTCCTCCAGGGCCTCGTCCATGGCCAGCACCGGCAGCTGGTCCGGCGCGGCCGCCCAAGCTTCCTGCAGCTCCAGCTGGTAGAGGCGGCGCAGCCCCGCCAGGCCATCCCAGGGATCCATGGCCCCCAGCGCCACCCGCGCCAACGCCGTCCGCGCCCCGCCCTGGATGAGCCGGACTGCCTCCGGGAATTCAAGCACCTGCAGTTCAGAGTTCATGGGTGGAGTGACTGCCTTTCCCTACCAGTAAATCAAAAGGGCCCGCTCTCGCGGGCCCTTATATAGATAAAGCGGAGCTTTATCTCAACCGATCATGCGCCGTTCCTGTGCGAGCCGCTTGAGGGTCTTCTTCTCGGTATTCGCTTTGCTCATACGCGAGACTTCACGCGTGTGGGCTGTCGCTCAGATCAACCGATCATCCGACGCTCTTGCGCGAGCCGCTTGAGGGTCTTCTTACGGGCGGCGAGCATCTTGCGCTTGCGCTTGGCACTGGGCTTCTCGTAGTGCTGACGCTTTTTCAGCTCGCTGAGAATGCCGGACTTCTCGCACTTCCGCTTGAAGCGGCGAAGGGCGAACTCGAACGTCTCGTCTTCTTTGACCTTGACCAAAGGCATATGGATGCACCTCCTTCCGCGGGAATCTGGCGTCGGGCCTGCAGGGCGGGACCGGGCCGAACGAGAAGTCTATCCTATCTTTCCCGTGATGGCGAGGCCGGATCCCTGCCGCTACCCTGAAGGCCTCCCCCGTGCCCGGAGCGCCATGCCCCGCCCCCTGCTTCTGTTCCTGGATAGCGAGTCCCCTCGGACGCCTGGGCTGGCCTCTGCCCTCGAGGTGGACGGTTGGGCCGTGCGGTGCGCCCATGGCCCGACGATCCCGGAATTCCTCCAGTCGGGCCTGACGCCTGGCCTCCTGCTGCTGGACCTGGCCGCGCCCGGAGAGGCCGGCCGGACCCTGGCCCGGGTGCTGCGTCAGCGGCACCCCCGCCTGGCGGTGGTGGCCCTCTCAGAGGATACGGCGCCCCCCACCGATGGCCGGGGCCATGTGCTGGACATCCAGGCCTACCTGGACCCGGCCCAGACCGATGGCGCCTTGGTCACCGCCCTCCGCAGCTACCTGCCCGAGGCGGCCCAGCGTCCCTCGGATGACCTCTTCGGGGACCTGCTGGCGGACCTGGACACCCCCCCGCCGGTGCCGCCCCTGGATCCCTTCGCGCTCTTCGACCCGGCGCTCCACTCCCCCTCCTCTCAGACACCCGTGAGCCTTGGCCACCTCCTGGGTGGGGGACCCGACGAGACCTCCACCCTCGCCATCCTGGACCGCGGGCGGCTACCTGTCCCCTCCGTGAAGGTGCCGCCGGTCCTGCGCCCGGGGGGCAGCCTCTTCGCCGCCGAAGAACCTGCCGAACCCCCGGTGGAACCTGAGTTCGCCTTCAGCAGCATCTCGGGCCTTGAGGATCCCTTCGGCTGGTCCACGGAGCCGGTCCCGGCACCTCCCGCGCCGAACCCACCACCGCGCCCCCCGGTGTCCGGTGACCACGAGGAATACGGGAACTACTTCCTGCTGGAGAAGATCGCCGTGGGTGGCATGGCGGAGCTGTTCAAGGCCCAGCAGCGCGGCGTCCAGGGCTTCCAGAAGATCGTGGCCATCAAGCGCATCCTGCCGCACTTCAGCGACAACGAGGACTTCGTCACGATGTTCATCGATGAGGCCAAGCTGGCCGCCCAGCTGACCCACCCGAACATCGTGCAGATCTTCGACCTGGGGAAGGCCGGCAGCTCCTACTACATCGCCATGGAGTATGTGAACGGCCGCGACCTCCGCACCTTGCTGAAGAAGGTGCGCGAGCACGGTCTGCCCTTTCCGGAGCAGGTGGCGGCCTTCGTGGTGATGAAGGTGGCGGCGGCCCTGGACTACGCCCATCGGAAGCGGGGCTTCGACGACCGGGAGCTGAAGCTGGTCCACCGGGACATCAGCCCGCAGAACGTGATCCTCTCCACGGACGGCGCGGTGAAGCTGGTGGACTTCGGCATCGCCAAGGCGGCCAGCAAGGCGAGCCACACCCTGGCCGGGGCGCTGAAGGGGAAGCTGCTCTACATGAGCCCCGAGCAGGCCACGGGCCAGCCCCTGGATAACCGCTCGGATCTCTACTCCCTGGGCCTCGTGCTCTTCGAGCTGCTCACCGGCGAGCGCTGCTTCCAGGCGGACTCGGAGCTGGGTGTGCTGGACAAGGTCCGCCAGGGCCGGATCGCGGACCTGGCGACCCTGAATCCCACGGTGTCCCGGGACATGGCGGCCATTGTGGCCCGGGCCCTGCAGAAGGGCGTCGACCATCGCTACCCCTCGGCCCGCTTTATGGAGCGCGACCTCCGGGACTACCTGCAGCGGCTGGCCACGCCCCTCACCGAGCATGATGTGGCCGACTACCTGCAGGTGCTGCTCAAAGGCACCCGGGAGGAGCTGCAGACCCTGATCACCCAGCGCTTCCCCGTTCCGGCCGACCCCGCCAGCGGCGGCCACCGGACCGTCGGCGAGGGGAGCAACGCTCCGGCGGCGCTGCCCCGGAGCGAACCGCCGCCACCGGAGTCCGAGGCCGACCTGCCGACCCAGGCGGGCCCGCCCCTCCGGCCCCGCTGGCTGCTGCCGGTGATCCTGGCCCTGGGGGTTGTGCTGGTGGTGCTGCTGGGTGTGGCCCGGTGGTCCTGAGCTAGCGGCTCTCAAACCTTACCAGCGGCGCAGAGCACTTCTGGCAGTTGACCTGGTGCGGAGGGTTCTTCTTCCCGCAGTGGCTGCAGACCTGGATCTTTGCCTGCCTGCGCCGCCAGAAGCGGAGGTAGAGGAGACCCAGCAGCACGATGAGCAGCACCCCCTTCTGCCAGGGCAGGAGGTAAAGGCCTGTGGGGCTGGGCTCGGGAGCCTTCGGCTGCTCCTCGAGGCTGAGGGTCTGCGGGGTCATGCGGGGTCCGCGTCGGTCGGCGGCGGCTCCGCTTCAGGAGTCAGCTCCAGGTCCAGGTCCGGCTCGGGCTCCAGGTTCAGCACCCCGGCACCGAAGAGGCCGTCCTCAGGGAGGGCTGGCTCCAGGGCAGCCAGGGCCTCGGCCTCCAGGCGCCCTTCGCCGAAGTCCGCGAGCCGCGGCAGGTCGTGCAGGCTCTTCAGGCCGAAGTGCAGCAGGAAGGCCTGGGTGGTGGCGTAGGTCATGGGCCGGCCCACCACGGGCTTGCGGCCCGCGGGGGTGATGAGCTGGCGCTCCATGAGGCTCTTCACCTGGTTGGCGCTGCTGGTGACGCTGCGGATGGCGTTGAGCTCGGTGATGGTCACGGGCTGCCGGTAGGCGATGATGGCCAGGGCCTCGATCTGGGCGGGGGTCAGCTTGCCACTGCGGGTGGTGGTCACCAGCCGCGCGACCATCTCCTTGTAGACCGGGCTGGTGGCCATGCGCCAGCCGCCGGCCACCTCCAGCAGCCGGAGCCCTGCGGAACCCTGCAGGCGCTCCTGCAGCTTCTCGATGCCCTGCTGCAGGGCGCCGTCGCCGAGCCCCGTCAGCTCCCGGAGGCGGGGCAGGTCGAGCACTTCACCAGCCGCGGTGAACAGCGCCTCCAGGGCGCCGGGAAGGTCGCCGCCCTCCTCCCAGAGAGGATCCTGGTGGAAGAGGTCCATGTCGCTCATCGGTAGGCTCCCAGCCGCTCGCCCACTTTGGCCGCGCCGTCCGTGCGCAGGGGCGCCCAGTCCGCGGCCCGGGGGCCGCCGATGAGCAGCACCACGGTGGAGCCGAACTCGAAGGTGCCCAGGTCATCGCCGGGGGCGCAGGGCAGCAGGGGAAC
>Ga0194053_10000955_pt1 | contig 19686 bp, 15 predicted proteins | sample SepL228m_MetaG_FD_161684 | JGI IMG/M metagenome (GOLD analysis project Ga0194053, IMG submission 161684) | Anoxic zone freshwater microbial communities from boreal shield lake in IISD Experimental Lakes Area, Ontario, Canada - Sep2016-L227-8m | ecosystem: Environmental > Aquatic > Freshwater >... | reverse complement strand
CATATACCAGACGCGCTTCGAATCGTTCTTCGTGGCGATCCCGTTCTCGGTGATCATCATCGGTTTTCCGTAGCGGTCGCCGACCCGCCGGATCTCGTTGTAGAGCCCGTCGGGGTTGATCCGCCAGCCCATCATGGTGAAGTTGTGGCCGCGCCGGGCATTCTCGGAGAGGAGGGAAATCGGTCCGGGTGCCTGCGAGTAGTAGTAGTTGAAACCGACGATGTCGCAGACGTCGTAAATCCGGTCGAGGTGGTCCACATTTCCGTGGATCATCGTGTTGTAGATGAGGCCGCCCGGATCGAGCGGGGCGCGCTGCCACCACGGCAGGGCCTCGACGCTCACGACCTTCGCGGACGGCTTGATCTTTTTGATCCGGGCCGCCGCATCGCGGAACATCCCGGTGCTCGCGTCGATCGCCTTCCAGTAGTGCCCGAACGCCAGGCTCATGCACGGCGGCCACTGGCCGACGATGTAGGCGGTCGTGATCTGGCCGTTGGGCTCGTTCTGCGGGGCGTAGTAGTTCGTGTAGGGGGCGGTCGCGCGGACGATCTTGTTCACGTAGGCGTTCCACCTCTCGCGGGCGAGCGGGTGCAGCCAGTTCGACTGGCCGGGGTTCTTTTTGTCGTAGAGCCAGGCCGGGAACGTGAAATGCCACAGGCAGATCACCGGTTCGATGCCCTCCTCCTTCAACCGGCGGGCCATGCCGACGTAGCGGCGGATCACTTCCTCGTCGTAAACGCCCGGCTTCGGCTCCACCCTCGCCCACTCGATGCTGAAGCGGTAATGCGTCACCCCGATTTTCTTGAGTGCGGCGAGGTCCTTTTCAAATTTCGTCCAAGTATAGAGCGCGTTCCCTTTCTCCGGGGCCTTGTGCTGCGAAATCAGAATATCCCAGTCCGTCGAAAAATCGTCCTTCTTCCCCGGCTTCACGGCGGGGTCCTCGTATTGGTAGCTGGCCGTCGAGATCCCCCACGCGAATTTGTCTCCGGGATGAGGTTTGGACTTTGCGGGGCGCGGCACAGGTCCCTTGCCCACCGGCCCGAGCGGGTCGATCAGGTTGACGCAGCCGGAGAGCAGAAAAGCGGAAAACAGAAGGGGAAGAAGCGACTTCATTTTGGCGGAGCGGTTCATAATGATCGGCCTGCCATACCCCAAAAACGGCACATTTACCAGCAGGAGAATTGGTTTTCCGCTTTTCGCGCGAATGCGCATTTGCAAGATTGGCCCCATGCCTTCCATCGAAACCAAAACCATCCTTGGCCAGGAAACCTCGTTGATCAAAACCCGCGATGTGGAAGCAGGAGTCGCCACGCTCGGCGGCCAGCTCTGGCCCGCAAAATTCCGCGTGGGACCGCGCTGGGTCTCACCGCTTTCCGCAGCACCGTGGGCGATGGAAAACCCTTCGACCCCAAACATCCTCAAAGTTCTCCGCGGAGACTTTTTCTGCATACCTTTCGGCGGCAATGCGACCGTCCACGCAGGCGAAGAGCACCCGGTCCATGGCGAAACCGCGAACAGGAAGTGGAAACGCGAACCGTCCCCCGCCCCGGCCACGCTTCATTTTTCGCTCCGCACGAAGATCCGGCGCGGGCGCGTGGACAAGTTCATTTCCCTGATCGAAGGTCATCCCGCGATCTACCAGAAGCATGTGGTCTCCGGTGTGTCCGGCCGCATGCCGGTGGGATACCATGCCATGCTCCACTTCCCGAAGCAGGGAAGCGCGCGCATCAGCACCAGCGCGTTTGTTCGCGGGCAGGTGTTTCCCGGGCAGTTTGAAAATCCGGTCGAAGGCGGATACTCGCGCCTGAAAAAAGGCGCGGCGTTCTCGTCCTTGAAAAATGTTCCCCAGGCGGACGGGGGAAAAGCCGATCTTTCCGTCTATCCGGCGCGCGAGGGATTCGAAGATCTGGTCATGCTCGTTTCCGATCCTTTGCTGCCGTTCGCATGGACAGCGGCTGTTGTCGCTGAGGAGGGCTGGGTCTGGTTTTCCCTCAAAGACCCGCGCCTCCTGCGTTCAACGATTTTCTGGATGTCGAACGGTGGCCGCCATTACCCGCCCTGGAGCGGAAGGCACCGCGGAGTCATCGGCATCGAGGACGTCACAGCCAACTTCCACCACGGCCACGCGGAATCCGTCCGGCCCAACCCGCTTGGCAAGGCGGGGATTCCGACGTTCATCGAGTTCGAGTCCAGTTCTCCTGTCGCCATCAATTCGATCATGGCCGTGGCCCCCGTCCCGGCGGGGTTCGACGAAGTCCGTCACATCCGCAAAGGAAAAAACGGCAGCTCGGTCGAGTTGGAATCCCGCTCGGGAATGACCATCAAGGTTCCGCTGGATCCGGAATTCCTCTTCCACGGTTAGACGGGTTTTTGCAGAAACCGGATAACGGCCGTGTGAATCCCAGGCGAGATCACCGGCCACGCGTGGGCAGGGACGTGGCTGTGGACGGTCGTATCCGCATGCTTCCATCGGGCGGACTGGCCGGGCACGACGACCGCATCCCAAGCACACCAAGTAGCCAATGTGGGAATATCCCAGGCCGCCTGGTTCAACCTCGCAAGGAAGTCGCTGCCCGGCCTCATCTCCCGGCAGGCCGGAAGAGAAAAAGCATGCGCGGTCAGCGAACCCCCGTGGGGACAGTGAAGAAAAACCGCCCGGCGCACGGGCAAACTGTGAGCTTCTCTCAAAGACTCGCGGATGACGAGGCCGCCCATGCTGTAGCCGACAAGGTTGAGCGGGCCGCTTGTCCGGTGCAGTTCCTCGCGAAGTTCGAGGCCGGCCGCTTCGAGCGATTTGCAGCCGGAATTGTCGTAGCGCCAGATCCGGCAGGGGCCGACCGTCTTTTCAATGCGACCCCGCAGAAACTCCCAGCGCGAATGGCCGCCCCAGATCCCATCCAAAATATAGGTTGTCATGCCGGTTGCGCTAAAGCCTGGTGACTTTCAGGCGCGCAAACTTCCGGTCGCCTGTCCCGAGCGGCACCGCGGCTTTGACTTTCTGGAAAACGCTTGCGCCGTCTAGAACGGTGATCGTCGCTGGCTCGACCGTCCACTCCCCTGCTTGGAGCGTCGAGGACGTTTCGACTTCCAGTTTGATGTCCGTGGCCGAGGCCAGCCGGCTGAAAGTGAGGACGAGGTCAGAGCCTTCGACCGATGCGACCGGCAGGCCGTCGCTGGAAGCCGCCGAGGGATCGAGCCCGAGCGCGTATTCCAGCAGCAGCGGAATACCATCGCCGTCGGAGTCATCGGAGTCCGCCGCCGCCTGTGCGATACCGTATTTCGCTTTCCACGCGTCGTAGCGCAACACCCAGGAACACTCGCGCAGCCGCACGAAGTAAGTCGTGTCGGAGGGGTTGTATTCTGAGGAGTTGAGCGTTGAAACAACGGTAGTAATACCGCACAGGGTCCATGTTCCGGAAAGCGATTGGAAAAGCGCGCTGCCGGAGTCGCCGAGCGTCGCCGTCGCCTCATTTGCCCCCTTGTTGGAATTGAGGGTGACGCCGAGTGCCGTGTAGTTCATCGCGGTGCCGCCAACAGTGTATGTCATGGCCCATGTCGAAAGGGACGTTGTGTTCGTTCCCCACCGGAATGCGCGGGTGGAATCATCTCCCCAGTTCCAACCCTGCCCCGGGATCGCGGCCCCCTTGCCGACCCCCCATCCGATCAACACCGATGCCTTGTTCGTCTCAGCAGCCGATGGCAGCGCCAGCGGGAGCGCCGCCAAACCCGGGTCGCCGGATATTTTTTGAAGCTGCAGATCCACGAGGACCGCCGGCGACCCCGGAATGGTGATGGGTAAAGGAGTGAACGAGGTGTCGCGGCTGTAGCTCGTGCCCCCGATCAGCAGCCCGGTATCCGACGTGCCCACATGCCTCGCTGTCAGGAGGCAGCCGTTGCCGATATAAACCGCCGAGGCGTTGTTCACCCCGTAACGGACGACGTATTGCCAGGGCACGCCGATAGCGGGAGAAGCGGGATACGTTGCGACGTTCGCGGGATCGATGACGTTCTTCGCATTGTCGGTCGAAGCCGAGTCGTAAACGATCAGCGCCCGGGCATTTGTCGGAATGCCGAGAAGTGCTGAGAGCAAAAGCCACTGGAGGCACCGGGCGGGGTTCATGCCGGAAAAATCACGCGAAACCATGCCCCCGGTTTTAGGAAAATGCAACCGGCGACCATCCCTACCGCCCCGGCGGATCAAGGAGCTTGTTCAGCAGCGCGCCCAGCCGGTAGCCCGCGAGCGCGATGCGTTTTTCGGCGCAAGTCCGCGAGGCATCGACATAGTCCTTGTCCAGCGCGACCGGTTTGCCGGCGGGAAGTTTTCCGTAGGCGAGGTCGTAGCCGAGGGCATGGGTCTCGAGAGCCCAGTCGGACGCGCTGCCGCTTTTGACATCGCCGAACGACTCCGGCGGATATTTCTTTTCGATTTCTGCCGCCTCGCGGGCGACGATCTTCCGGGCCTCGCGATGCCCCGTGACTGGGGCCTCGGGAGAATAGGGGGGGGAGGAGTAGGACACACCAACCTCCCCATCCTTGAACTCCCGCCGATACGCGCTATCCCAGAAAAAGTGGAGGTTGCCCCCCTTGGAAAAAAGAAGATCAACCGGCACATCCTTGAGGTTAGAGATGCGCGCACGGTTGCCGCCGAAATCGTGGTGCTCCGTCGTGTGGAGCGGCTGGTGGATGTCCCCGACGAGGTGTAGCGCCATCACCAGAGCCTGGTCGCGGTCAACCCCCTCCTCCTCCGCCTTGCCTTTGATGATGTTTTCGCACTGCCCGGTCGCCCAGATGACATCCGGCTTCTGCTGCGATCCATCCGGAATCGGCGTGCCTTCATGGGTGAACGGCAGGTCCACATAATGCCACGCGTTAAATTCCTTCGTGCGCGAACGCGCGTCGTCCATCCAGCACGCCGCCGTCACCGCGTCGTATGGTGCGTCCGACTTTTCCTTCTCGTTGAACCGCGCGATCGCCGCGTCCAGTTCCGCGCGCGCCTTGGGAGTCAGCCCGTCATACGCAATTTTCATCGTGAGCATGTGCCCCAGCTGGTCCCACGCCCGCGCGAAGGGGGTCATGGAAACAAAGGCCAATATGGCAATGAGATAGCGGATCATGCGGGGAACCTGCCCCAACTCTACCGCTTTGTCGCCAAAATATTTCAAACACCCGGCACGCCGCGCCCGGGCCGGACCGGTCAGCGCAGGCGGGTCCGGGCGGCTTCCGCAAAGGCGAGGATATTTTCCCATGGCACGTCGGGTTCGAGGACGTGGGTGGGGGCCACGATGACACGGGCCCCGTTTTCATGCAGGTTCCGGCAGCGGGCCACAGCCGCGCGCACGTCTTCGGGGGATCCGAAGGGCATGGTGGTCTGGGTGCCGATCATCCCCGAAAATGCCAGGCGGGCCTGGTATTGCGCCGCAACGGCTTCCAGGTCCATGCACTCGGGCTGCACGGGGTTGAGGATATCCACGCCGATCTCGATCAGGTCGTCGACGAGCGGGGTAACATCACCGTCCGAGTGATACTGGACCCAGACTTTCCGGCCTTCGGAAACTTCCCGGATCGCATCGATGACTCGTCTGAGTCGCGGCTTGAGGTGCCGCCGCCACGTTTTCATGGAGAGCAGCATCCTGTTCTGCATGCCCACGTCGTCACCGAGCCTGATCATGTCAAATCCAGCCCGCACGAACGCCCGGCAGTTGTGGACCGAACGCCCTGTGAAATAATCGAGCAGCCAATCGGAAACCGGGTTTTCCTCGGCCCAGTCGCAGAAGACGTTGTCCATGCCGCGCAAATACCACGCGTCCTCGAAAATGGTGCATTCCTGAGAGGCGACCGCCACTTTGCCCGCAGAATGGATTTCTTGGCCGAGCCGGCGATAGTCGCCGTAATGCACGGGGTCGGACGTGTCGGGCCACGGCAGCTTTTCGAGTTGAGCGACATCCTCGATCACCGAGAGTGGATGCAGCATTTCGGTCAGATGAGTCGCCTCGCCCAGCGTCTCGACCGGCGGCCTGACAAACGACATCCCGAATCGACCCACAACACTGTTTTCCGGGAGGTGGAAACCCGCTCCCTCCAGCGCCGACCGCCACTGGGCGGAATCGTCGCCGCGGTAAGACGCTCCTGCGCCGCGAAAGTCGGTATCATAAGCCTCGTGCGACGGGAGGCCGGTCTTTTCTCGTATCCTTTTCTCGACAGGTTCGGTTGTTGGAAGATCGAAGGGCATCCACCAGGAGCGCTCCCCATTCATCATGGCGTGGAAGTTTTCGAGGGAGTTCATGCCTCAGGCGGCGGCTGGCATGGGCGGCGGCAAAGCCTCCCGCTTTTTGCGGAGCCGTTTTTGCAGCTTCTCCATGTAGAGGTAAACGATCGGCGTGATGTAGAGGGTGACGAGCTGGGAGAAGATAAGCCCTCCGACGACCGAGAGCCCGAGCGGCTGGCGCACGTCTCCGCCGGCGCCGAGGCCCAGGGCGATCGGCAGGGTTCCCATCATCGCGGCCATCGTGGTCATCATGATCGGGCGAAAGCGGACGAGGCAGGCCTCGAAGATCGCCGTGGCGGGAGGCTTGTTGTCGCGGCGCTGCGCTTCGAGGGCGAAGTCGATCATCATGATCGCGTTCTTTTTCACGATACCGATGAGCATGAGCAGGCCGACGAACCCGTAGACGTTCAACTCCATGCCGAAGAGGTAAAGCGTCAGCAACGCGCCGAACCCGGCCGATGGGAGGCCGGAGAGGATCGTGAGCGGATGGACAAAGCTTTCGTAGAGGATGCCCAGGATGATGTAGATGACGAGAACCGCCATGAGGAGGAGGAGGCCGAGATTTCCGAGCGAGGATTGGAACGCCTGAGCGGCTCCCTGGAACTGGCTGCCGATCCGCTCGTCGAGCTCGTCGCGCGCGATCCGCTGGATCTCCGGGACTACCTCGCTGAGCGACGTGCCCTTGGCGAGATCGAAGGAAAGAGTCACGGCGGGAAGCTGGCCGAGATGCTGGACGGTGAGCGGGCCGACCTGCGTCTTGAATTTGGCGACCGCGTCGAGAGCGACAAGCTTCCCGCTGCTCGAACGGACGTAGAGGCGGGAAAGGTCGGCGGCTTCGCGCTTGAAATCGTCCTCGGCCTCGATGATGACGTGGTATTGGTTGTTCGGGGTGTAGATCGTCGAAATCTGTCGCGCGCCGTAGGCACTGCCGAGGGCGCGCTCGATCTGCGCGGCGCTGACGCCGAGCGTGGAAGCCTTGTCGCGGTTGATATCCACGAGGATCTGCGGACTTGTGATCTGGAGGTCGGTGGTGACATCGACAATGCCGGGGAGCCCGCGCATACGCTGCTCCATTTTCGTGGCGGCGAGATAGAGTTGGTCGAGATCCGGGCCGAAGAGCGTGAACTGGTAGAGGCTTTTCGTCTGCATTCCTCCGATACGGATCGTGGGTGGATTTTGAGGAAAGACCTTCAGCCCGGGGATGCCGGCTAGGTCCTTGCGGAGCTGGCGGACGATATCGTCGATTGGCGGGCGCTCGCTGCGGGGCTTGAGGGTCAGCATGAGTCGGCCGGTGTTTCCCGTATTCGAGCTCGATCCGCCGCCGATGCGCGACATGTAGCCTTCGATGTACGGGCTCTTCGCAACAATCGCGGCGGCCTGCTGCTGGAGGGAGACCAGCTTGTCAAACGAAACCCCCTGCTCGGCCTCGGTGCTGATCGCGATCCGGTTGGCATCATCGTTGGGAAGAAAACCCTTCGGCACTGCCATGAAGAGCCACACGGTGGCGGCCGCCAGAGCGAGCGCGGCAGCGCTGACAATCAGATGGTGCCGCAACGCGACACGCAGGGTCCTCTCGTAGCCGGAAAGCACAGCGGCGAAAATGCTCTCGGACCAGCGGAATAGAAAGTTACTGCTGGCGCTGTGAGCTTGCTTGAGAAACCGGCTGCACAGCATGGGCGTGAGGGAGAGGGAGATCGCGCCGGAAATGAGGATTGCGATGGCGATCGTCACGGCGAACTCCTTGAGCAGCCGCCCGAGGATCCCCCCCATGAACAGCACGGGAATAAACACCGCGGCCAGCGAAAGCGTCATGGAAAGGATCGTGAAGCCGATCTCGCGGCCCCCCTTGAGCGCGGCCTCCATCGGCGTTTCCCCGTGCTCGATGTAGCGGACGATGTTTTCGAGGACGACAATGGCATCGTCCACGACGAACCCGACGGCCAGGATGAGGGCCATGAGCGAAAAATTGTTCACACTGAACCCGAGGAGATACATGCCGCCGAACGTCCCGATGATCGAGAGCGGGATTGCCGCGCTCGGGATGAGCGTGGCGCGCACGTTCCGCAGAAAAATAAAGATCACCAGCACGACGAGCACGACGGCGAGGAGGAGCGTGAACTCGATGTCGTGCAGCGACTGGCGGATCGACAGGGAACGGTCGTAGAGGATGTCGAGCTTCATCCCGCCGGGGAGCTGGGATTTGTAGCCGGGCAGCAGGTCCCGGATCCGGTCGATCACGGCGACCGTGTTCGCGCCTGGCTGGCGCTGGATGGCCAGGACAATGCCGCGGGACTGGTTATACCAGCCGAGGTTCTTATCGTCTTCGACGCTGTTGAGAACGGTGGCGATCTGCTTGAGGCGGACCGGAAAGCCGTCGCGGTAGCTCACGATGAGCTCGCGGAATTCCTCCGCCCGCGTGACCTGGCCGGTGGCCTGGATGGTCCGGGACTTGACGCCGGTGTCGAGCTGGCCGGTGGCGGCGTTTGAGTTCGCCTCGGTGATCGCGCTCTCGACCTCGTCGATCCCGATGCCTCGGCTCGCCAACTCGCGCGGATCGACCTTCACGCGCACGGCGAATTTTTGAGATCCGTAGATGTCGATCTGGGCGACCCCGAGGACGGTGGAGAGCCGCTGCGCGATGAGCGTGTCCGCGTATTCGTCCACCTTGCTGAAGGGAAGCGAATCCGAATGGGCCGCGAGCAGGAGAATCGGCTGGTCGGCCGGATTCGTTTTCCGGAACGAAGGGGGGGCCGGCATGTCCGCGGGCAGATCCTTCTGCGCCTGAGAAATCGCGGCCTGAACGTCCTGCGCGGCGGCATCGATATCCCGGGAGAGGTCGAACTGGATCGTGATGGCGGTCGAGCCGAGCGCGCTGGTCGAGGTCATCGAATCGACTCCGGCAATCGTCGAAAACTTCTTCTCCAACGGCAGCGCCACCGACGAGGCGACGGTCTCGGGACTCGCTCCCGGGAGGGTGGCGGACACCGTGATCGTCGGGAAATCCACGCTCGGCAGATCGCTGACCGGAAGCTGGAAATAAGCGAGCACGCCGGCACCGAGAATCGACGCCATGATGAGCGCTGTCGCGATCGGCCGGCGGACGAACAGATCGGTCGGGTTCATCGCGGGGCAGGCTCCGGAGCAGCGGGGGCGGACTTGACGCTGACCTTGCCTCCGGAGGTGACGCGGAGTTGGCCGGCAGTAATGACAGACTCCCCGGGCCTGAGGCCATCCTTGATGATGGCGAGGCCGTTGAGCGTGCGCTCGACCTCGACCTTGCGGAGGTTGGCGGCGTCGCCGTTAACGACGAATACCTGGGAGCCATGCTGTCCCTCCATGATAGCCGCGGCGGGGATGACAATGGCATCCGGCTCCTCGGCGAGCTTGACGGTGACATCCACAAACTGCCCCGGCCAGAGGCTTTCATCGGCATTCGGAAACGTGGCTTTGAATGCGACCATGCCCGAGGTGCGGTCCACGGCGTTGTCCACAAATGTCAGCTCGCCCTTGCCAAGAAGCTTCACGGAATCCGGATCGAATGCGCTCACCAAAGCCTTCGATTTGTCCATCCATTTCCGGACATCGGCAAGGGAATTTTCCGGAAGCGAGAAGGCGACATAGATCGGCTGCATCTGGTTGATAACCGCGAGGGTGTCCACGTTCGGCTGGGCGATGTTGCCGGCCTTGAGCAGGGCGACCCCTGCGCGGCCGGAAATCGGTGCCCGGACCTGCGACCAATCGATGGAAAGCTGCGCCTCGTCCACATCGGCCTGGCGCGCGGCAAGCCCGGATTTTTGAGAGTCGGCGGTTGAGAGAATCTGGGATGTCTGCTCTTTCGAAGCCACGCCGCTCTTGATGAGCGCGCTGTAGCGGTCGGCCTGCTCGACGGCATTGGCGGCGGCGAAGCGGGCGATGGCCAGATTGGCCTCGGCGCGCTTCAAAGCCGCTTGGAACGGGCGCGGATCAATGCTGAACAGCGGATCTCCAGCCCTCACTTGGGCACCGTCAGCAAAATGGACCTCCAGGATCTCTCCCTGCACTTTCGATTTGAGTTGCACAGAGGCAATCGGTTCGACAGCGCCGATGGCCTTCATCTCGACCGGCATGTTGCGCGTCTCGACCGCAGCCACCTCGACAGGCACCGGCGGCGCGGCGACGGGCTTCGGCTGGGACGGCCTACCGCAAGAGGAAAGAAAGAGAACGGCGAAAAAAGTGACGACGGAGTTTTTCATCGGGAGATGCGTGGAAAAATAAAACTCCATCCTGTGATGGCAGTGCAGACCGTCAAGCGGATTATCGAGCAGAACACGTGACAGATCCTGTGGCGGCCCTTGAGCCAAGCACCTGATCCCAACGCCAAGCGGTTGGCACAACCGCCTCTACAACCGGGCAATCCGCCCTGCCAAATATCGCATCAGACGAGCGCTTCGAGGCGGCGGACGATTTCCGCTTTTCCTGAAACCCCGACAGTCTGGTCTTTTTTTTCGCCGCCTTTGAAGAAGATCAGCGTCGGGATGCTCTTGATTCCGAATTGAGCCGAGGCGGCCGGGCAGTCATCGACATTCACTTTGGCGACGGTGAACTTGCCGGCATTTTCTGCGGCGATTTCCTCCACAACCGGGGTCAGCATCCGGCAGGGGGCACACCAAGTGGCCCAGAAATCCAACAGCACCGGCTTGGTGGCACCTTTGATAAAGGATTCAAAGTCGGTGTCTTTCAGTTCGGTCACATGTAAGCTCGACATAGGATATTTGGCGGAAGGAAATGCCTCTGGGAATCAGCTGATGAACATCCAAACCTGCACAGCAAGCGAAGCCAGCGCCAGAACGAGCGCCGCGATCCCGACAATCGGGTTCAGATCGCCGGAAGGAGCAGAATCCTGAGCCGCGACCGTGATGGCCCCTGACACCGACTTGGGCGTGGAGGCATCGGGCTTCTTCTGAAGCTGGACGGTTGCTTGAGGCAGAACTTTCGCGCCGGGCGTGGATGCGGGAACTTTGGCGGTTTCCTTTTTCACTTCGGCCTGGAGAGGTGCGGGAGCCACTGGCTTGACCGGGGCCGCAGGTGGCGCGGGCGCTTTGGGCGCGGCGGGCGGGACCGGGGCAGACGACGGCGGCACAGTGGAAGGAGGGATCGGCGGCTTGGGTGCCATGGGCGGAATGGTTGCCGAAGGCGGTTTCGGAAACGACGGCACCGCAGGAACAACAGGCGCTGACGGCAGAACGGGCGGAACAACCGATCCTCCGGCCGATGGCGGCGTGGGAATCGGCGGAATCGATGGCGGCTTCGGAACAGCCGGGATTCCGGGCATTGAGCCAGGCGGCTTCAAACCCGCTGGAATGACCGGGGGAGGAGGGACTGCAGCGGATCCGCCTGAAACAGGAACGGGTTTCGGCGGCAGGTTAATCATTGCCGTTTCCCGCGGGCTGGAAGCGATGGGGGAGCCATCGCGGCGTGCGGGGAGAACGATTCTTACAGTTTCCTTCTTGGGTTCGGCCATAGTCTGTTCGGAGTGGGTTAAGCAGCAGCTTTGTTGCAGCGGTAGGAAATATTCACAAATTATTGCCCGGCTGTCAATCACACCGCGCAAAATTGTTGCACGAAACTATTCCGCGATGTCCTCGTTCCAAAGAACCGGGTGCGCTGCAATGAAATCGCTCATCATTTGAACACACTCCTGGTCTTGAAGAACCAGCAGTTCCACACCGCATTGGCGCAACCAGTCTTCCGCCCCGCGGAAAGTGGTATTTTCTCCGATAACCACTCTGGGAATTTTGTAAAGGAGCGCGGTCCCGCTGCACATGGGACACGGGGACAGCGTGGTATAGAGGACGCACTCGCGGTAAATGGAAGCTGGCTGCCGCCCGGCGTCTTGGAATGCGCTCATCTCGCCGTGTAGGAGTGGGTTGCGCAGTTGCACACGCATGTTGTGCCCACGACCGATGATCGTTCCTTGATGGACGATAACAGACCCGATCGGAATACCGCCCTCGGCAAGCCCTATTTTCGCCTCGTCAACCGCCGCCTGCAGAAATGGATCGCGCATGTCGGTCACTCTGCCGAAAATCCGGTTGGCAGACAAGCCCCGGAGCGCAGAAGAAAATGCCACATCCGGAGGATCCGGGTTGCCATGCGCGGGTCCCGGAGGGATGCTGGGCAGGTGCATACATACATCACGGAAGACTTCATGCTCCACTCGCCCACCTCCCGCGAACTCTATCACGGGACGGCGGCGGCCCTGCCGATTTTCGATTACCACACCCACCTCCCGCCGGACCAGATCGCCGGTGACAAACGCTTCGAAAACCTTTTCGAGATCTGGCTCGCGGGCGACCATTACAAATGGCGCGCGATGCGCACGAACGGCGTCGCCGAGCGGTTCTGTACCGGGGATGCGACGCCGCGCGAAAAATTCGACGCGTGGGCCCGGACCGTTCCCTTCACCCTCCGCAACCCGCTCCACCACTGGACGCACCTCGAATTGCTGCGCTATTTTGAAATCGACCTGCTCCTGAATGAATCCACGGCCGACGAAGTCTGGGAGCGGGCAAACGAGAAACTTGCGGACCCGGAATTCTCGGTGCGCGGCCTGCTCAAGCGCAGCAACGTGGCGGTGGTCTGCACAACCGACGATCCGACAGACACCTTGGAAAACCATCGCCGGATCAGCGAGGACGGCACGCTCGCGACGAAGGTTTACCCGACATTCCGCCCAGACATGGCACTGGCGGTCAACAGGCCGGAAGTGTTCGGCCCATGGCTGGAAAAACTGTGCGCGGTGACCGGCTTAGACTGCGCGACGTTCAGCGATTTCCTGGACGCGCTAGACAGCCGGCATGCGTTCTTTCATGTCAACGGAGGCCGCTTGTCCGACCACGGGCTCCCGCATTGCTACGGGGATCCCTGCACGTCTGGCGAGGCCGCGGCGATCTACGCGAAGGCGCGCGACAGGAAAGCGGTCACGGATTCCGAGCATCAGGCGTTCGCGGCATTTCTCATGATCTTTTTCGGGCGATTGGACGCCCGGCGCGGCTGGGTGAAGCAGCTCCATCTCGGCGCGCAGAGAAGCAACAACTCCCGCCTCCTCAAAGCGGTCGGGCCGGACACCGGATTCGACTCCATCGGCGACTGGCCTCAGGCGCAATCGCTCGCCCGCTTTCTCGACGCGCTCGACCAAACCGACGAGCTGCCGAAGACGATCCTCTACAACCTCAACCCCGCGGACAATTACCTGATGGCAACGATGATCGGAAATTTCCAGGACGGATCTTCCGCGGGCAAGATCCAGTTCGGGAGCGGCTGGTGGTTCCTCGACCAGAAAGAGGGGATGGAGTGGCAGCTCAACGCCCTCTCGAATCTCGGCCTCCTGTCCCGCTTCGTCGGAATGCTCACCGACTCGCGCAGCTTTCTCTCGTATCCGCGCCACGAATACTTCCGCCGGATCCTCTGTAACATCATCGGCACCGAGGTTGACCGCGGCGAACTCCCCCGCGACATGGAGCTCCTCACCGGCCTCGTGCGCGGTGTCTGCTTCGAGAACGCCGAACGATATTTCGGACTCGAAGTGAATTGATCCTGTCAAAAAAAATGATTCCTGCCTAATCAGACATCCAGTTTTTTACCTGCCCATGATCGAACGATACAGCCTTCCCGAAATGCGGTCCGTGTGGACCGACCAGCGCAAACTTGAAATCTGGCTCGAGATCGAGACGCTCGCCTGCGAGGCGATGGCGGACATCGGCCAAATCCCGCGCGAGGATGCGGAGCAGATCCGCGCTAAGGGCGCGTTCGACATCGCCAATGTTCTCGAGATCGAAAAGCGGACAAACCACGATGTCATCGCATTTCTGGAAGACGTGGCCTGGCGGGTCGGCCCGGCGGCGCGGTGGATCCACCAGGGGTTGACATCCTCCGACCTCCTCGACACGACGCTCGCCGCCCAGATGCTGGAATCCAGCGACATCCTGGCGCGCGACCTCCGGCTGCTCCGCGAGGCGATTGCCAGGCGGGCGGTCGAACACAAGTTCACCCCGATGATCGGGCGCAGCCACGGGATCCACGCCGAACCGATCACGTTCGGCCTCAAGATGGCGCTGATGTATGACGAGTTTTCGCGCGCCCTCGAACGCCTCGAGCAGACGCGCGAACGCATCCGGGTCGGCAAAATCAGCGGAGCGGTCGGCACCCATGCCCACCTCGACCCGCGAGTCGAAAAATCGGTGTGCGAAAAGCTCGGCCTCAAGCCCGCCGACCTTTCGACGCAGGTCATCCAGCGCGACCGCCACGCAGAATTCATGACGACGCTCGCGCTCATCGCTTCGAGCGTGGACCGCTGGGCGACGGAATTCCGCCACCTCCAGCGCACGGAAGTTTTGGAGGTCGAGGAATATTTCAGCCCCGGCCAGAAAGGCAGCTCGGCCATGCCCCACAAGCGGAACCCGATCACCGGCGAGCGGCTCAGCGGGCTGGCCCGCGTGATCCGCGGCAATTCCATGGCCGCGCTGGAAAATGTGGCGCTCTGGCACGAGCGGGACATCAGCCACAGCTCGGTCGAGCGGATCATCCTCCCCGACAGTTGCACGCTGCTCGACTACATGCTCGTGACGCTCACCAAGCTCGTGGCCAACCTGCTGGTGTATCCGGACAACATGAAGCGCAACATGGAGCTCACCGGCGGGCTCTACGCCAGCCAGTCCGCCCTCCTCATGCTCACCGAAAAAGGCCTCGACCGCAAAGAGGCCTACGAAGCCGTCCAGCGCGCCGCCATGAAAACCTGGAAGGACGGCGGCGGGCTCGCAAAACATCTTACCGAAGAGCCCACGGTCTCCAAACACCTCAGCACCTCGGATATCGAAAAGGCCTGCGCTCCCGAGCGCCACTTCCGGTTTGTCGAGGACAAGTTCCGCGCCGTGGGCATTGAAGGCTGACGGAATCTCCGACGATTCCCAGTGGCGCGACAGCCGATCATCCGCTAGTTTCGCGTCCGGTTTGAGCACCTCGTTTTTCCACCTTGTCTTTTACTGCCTGATCGTCGGTTCGCTGCGCGTGCTGCTCACGGTCGGCGCCCGGGTGAAGACGGTCATTTTTCACAAACCACCCCGGGGGGCCTTTGTCATGGCCTCGAACCACATCAGCCATTTCGACCCGCCGTTTCTCAGCGGACGGTTCCCGCGCAAGATCGACTGGATCGCGATGTCCGATCTTTTTGGGACAAGGTGGTCGAAAGCCGGCTTCAACTGGCTCGATGTCATTCCGGTCGATCGCGGCGGCGACGACCGCCATGCCCTGCGAGAAGCGCTCCGGCGGCTTTCGGTCGGGCGTGTGATCGGAGTCTTCCCCGAGGGCGGCATCCGCGACGGAGCGCAATCCATGCTGGCGGGAGCGCCGGTCCGCGACGGCGCTGTCATGCTCGCCGTGCGTGCCGGCTGTCCGATCGTCCCCGTGGTCATCCTCGGCAGCGAGCGCCTCTACAACGCGAAGAACTGGCTGCCGTGGCGGAGGGCGCGGGTCTTCATCGCCGTCGGCGCGCCGGTCCATCCGCCAGATCAGAAATCCCGCAGCGCCGCGCGCGAGCAGATGCGCACCGACCTCGCCGCCGCAATCGTGCGCCTGAAGGACGATCTCGTCGCCCGCTGCGGCCTGAGTGAAAACGACCTCCCGCACTCACCCCGCGAAAGGATGGCCGAGGTATGAGGCGGCTCGTGGAAAAAACCGCCTCGTGGGGGATGGACCGTGCGATGTGCGGCATGATGAACGTCCTGCAATGGCGCCGCAGGGCAGACAGTTGCACGAAAAAGGAACTGGAGGACTACCTCGACGCGTTTTCGCCGATGACCCGCGAGGAATATTTCCTCGTGCCTCCGGCCACGCGTCTCCGGCAGCGCGACGGATGGATCGCGTGGGACACACCACTTCCGAGCGGATTCTCCGAAAACGACCGTGCACGGGTCCGGTTTTATCCCGCCGAAAAGAAAAACGCCCCGGTGCTCCTTTTGCTCCACGCCCTCATGAGCGCGAGCGACGTGGGCTACCGGCGGGTGGCAGCCACGTTCAACAAGCGCGGGTGGTCGGTCGCCTTCCCCCACCTTCCCTACCATTATTCCCGCACACCGAAATCCACGCTGAACGGCGAGTTGGCGATCACCGCCGACCTCGTGCGCAATGCCGAGGGACTCCGCCAGGCGGTCGTCGAACTGCGGCAACTGATGGCCCTCTTCCGGACGCGGGGCACGCGCGAGTTCGCCATCATCGGGACTAGCTACGGCGGCTGGACCGGCGCACTGCTCTCCTTTCTGGAAAGCGATTTCCGCTTCATGGCCCTCGTCCAGCCGATCGTCAACGTGGAAAAGGCGATCTGGGAAAACCCTGGGGCCTCGTCCATGCGCCAGTCGCTCCGATCACTCGGGCATGCGCGCAACCAGATCAACCGGCACGACCACCTGATCTCCCCCCTCCACGGCATCCCGCTCTGCCGACCGGATCGCATCGTCGTCACCGCCGGCCTCTACGACCGGGTCTCCCCGCTCGAAGAGCTCAAACTGCTGACCTCCCGGTGGAAAGGCTCCCGCCTCCTGCGCGTCCGCCAGGGCCACTTCGGCTACCGCGCCCTCCGCGAAACTCTGCTCGAAATCGAGCCGTTCCTGGACTGACTTCCGGGCTTGACCAATCCAAACCCTAGGTATCGGCTTCCGGCGATGAAGACCACGGTTTATCAGTTTGAACACAGCCCGTATTGCATTCCGGTCACCCAGGCTCTTTTTGCCCTGGGGGTTCCATTCGCGGTCAAAAACATCTCAAATGCCGACCGGAAGGAAGTGATCGAACTGACGGCCGGTGCTTACTACCAGGTTCCTGTCCTGGTGCATGAAGACCAAGTTGTCTTCGAGTCCGCTCCCGATTCGACCGACGTCGCGCGCTATGTGGACCGGGTCTTTGCGGGCGGACGGCTTTTCCCGGCCGGGCATGATGGACTACAAAGGATTTTGATCCCCTACATCGAGGACCAGGTCGAGGGCGTGACATTCCAGCTCGTCGATCCTCGGTATCTGCGGGCGATGACCGATGTCGTCGAGCGCACGATGATCCGTCGCCACAAGGAGCGGAAATTCGGCGCCGGTTGCGTCGAGGCCTGGGAACGGGACCGCGAACGGTTGACCGCCGTGGCGGACGCGTTGTTGGAACCATTTGACCTGATGCTGCAACACAGGACGTTCCTCCTCGGAGACGCCCCCGTCTTCGCCGATTTTGCGCTCTTCGGAATTCTTGGAAACCTGACCTATCGAGGATTCAACCAGCTTCCAAGCGGGCAAAAATCCCTCGCCGCATGGCAGCAAAGGCTGCAAAACTTCCGCTTTGCCTAAACGGCCAAAATGTCCCCGCTCGTGATCCTGTCGCCAACATCATCCATCCGGAAGATTTTCTGCCCGCTGCTCGAACGCACGCGGGCAGGGTTTGTCGTGCCGTGGCTGCTCGCTGGCTTCGCTGTTTTCTATTATTCGCTCTACGTGAGTGCCGGGCTCAACCTCGGCGGCGAGGGGGGGACGGCCGGCGTGGTGGCGATGCGGCTGATGGCAGGCCAGCGGCCGATCGTGGACACATTTCTCGGATACAACGTGATGTGGTTCCTGCCGGTGGCCGGCCTATTCGAACTCGCCGGCCCGGACTACCTCGTGCTGCGATGGTATTTTTTCGCGATCTGCACGGCCACCGGACTGATGACGTATTTCCTCGTCCACGGCTACACCCGCTCCACCTGGTTCTCCGCGATTCCCGCCCTGATGGCGATCCTCGTGCCTGGGATGATATTCCGGAACTACATGCCGTTCCTCGGCGTCCTCAATGCGTTCCTTATGACCCGCGCGTTTGTGGCGCGCAGGGAATCCTCATGGAAAACCTTCGCGTGGGCGCTGGCGGCCGGGGCGGGGCTGGGGCTCACGTTTTTGTTCCGCATCGACTTGGGGATTTTTTGCACGCTGATCTTTTCCGGCCTTGCGATTCTTTATCCGTTCGGTGAGCGCGGCCGGTTTTTGCGGCGAGGGGGTCTAGCCCTCGCGTGCGCGGCGGGCGGGTTCCTTCTGGCGTGGGCGGTCCACCTGCCGGTGTGGAACGACGCGAAAGCCCGCGGCTACGACCGCGCGTTTCTCGAGCAATACACCGGATGGCTCGGAATGATCCGCTCGGAATTCCTCCACCAGATGGAGGATCTTGCAGCAAAAAATACACGGGCTGTGACCGCGAATGCGCCGTTGACAGCTCCTGCCGTAAGCCCCACCGCGCAAAAGCCGAATGCCGACTCGTGGGAGGACCGCGGTGCGCTCGCCCGTCCGGGCTTCGGGGATATGATTTACGGGGCAAAATGGAGCGCCAAATCTTTTGCGATCAGCGCCTATCTTCCCATCTTCATCTCCGCAATCGCGATCATCGCAGGCGGGCTCGGGTTGTTGGCAGCGCTTGTCCGCCAGGATGCGGAGGCCAAGGAACGGCTGCTTTACCCGCTCACCGTGCTCGGATGTTCGCTCGCGCTTTTCCCTCAGTTTTTTTTCTTCCGCCCGGACACCCCGCACCTTTCGGAAATGATGGTGCCGTTTCTGTCCGCGCTCGCGCTTTTCATCTGGGTGTCGGTGCGCTGGGCCAGGGAAAGCAAAACCATGGCGCTGCGGGCCGCCTTGTTCGCATTCGCTACGGTCTGCGCCACCACGGGCGGAGTGTATTTTTCCCACGCATATCCCAAGGAATCCGCTGGCTCGATCGCGGCAAGAAAAAAGGTCTCGCACGAATTCCGCGCACTCAATGGAGTGAACGTGAAGGTGCGAGACCGTGAGGCGATCTGGCTGCCGGGGCTGAGGGATGCCGTCCTACGGCATGCCTTACCCGGCGAGTATGTTTTGTGTCTCCCTTATTCCCCGACCATCAACTTCATGACCGACCGCCCGTCGCCGCTCTACAACCTGTATGTGGACAACACGGTCGGCGAAAGAAACTTCCGCAGCGACTTTTTGGACCTGGTGGCCAAATCCACCCCGGCGGTCATCGTCGTAAACCAGCGCCGGATCAACGGCAACGAGATTTCACGGTTCCAGAACTGGGCACCCGTGACCTATGATTGGATCGGGAAAAATTATATCTTCGTCGGGCGCTACTTTGAGAACGAGGTTTTTGTGCGCCCGGACAAAGGTGTTGGCGGAACCGCTCCGGAATATATTGGCGTTTCCAACTGATCAGCGCAAGGGGCGCGGTCCCAGGCCATTGAGGAACGAGGCCACGTTCGCCGCGTTTCCATGCCACTCCTTGACGAAGCGGACCGCCTCGCCCTGGGCGTCCTTGAGCATTTCAGGATCAGCGAGCAATCGGCCGATCCCGCCCACCATCGCCTCCATCTCGTCCCCCGCGCAAAACCCGGCACGAAAAACACCGAACATGCC
>Ga0194053_10000953_pt1 | contig 19703 bp, 21 predicted proteins | sample SepL228m_MetaG_FD_161684 | JGI IMG/M metagenome (GOLD analysis project Ga0194053, IMG submission 161684) | Anoxic zone freshwater microbial communities from boreal shield lake in IISD Experimental Lakes Area, Ontario, Canada - Sep2016-L227-8m | ecosystem: Environmental > Aquatic > Freshwater >... | reverse complement strand
CTTGGATAATTACAAAATACCTAATAACCGCAGGAATGGTTGTATTCATTAGCGAAGTAGCCAAGCGCAGTGATAAGTTGGGCGGATTCATTGCGGCATTACCGATAATGACTTTACTCACCCTTACTTGGCTTTACATTGAGAATCAACCCGAAGAGAAGATAGCTAATCATGCCTATTACACCTTCTGGTATGTCATCCCAACCCTGCCAATGTTTTTACTATTCCCTTTCTTGCTTCCAAAGCTAGGATTTTGGATGACGATGGGTGCGTGTGTAGTGGCAACAGTCATCTGCTTTGGCTTGTTTTCCTTAATAATGAAGAGCTTTGGCATTGGATTGCTATGATTCAAGCCCTGTTTGCCTTCAATCATTGGGTCCATGTACACAGAACCGTCACAAATTTGTCATAGAGTGACATTTTTGCTTTAAATATTTGATCTAATGCGCCTGTTCATCATTAGCGTCCTACTGCTAGCCATACTGCCTAATATTACTTTGGCACAAAAAGCAGGATCAGGTGCTGACCAAATCGAAACCTTTGCCGAACCCATTGCCGGCCTACCCACGGAGGGAAGCATTTGGGGCATGCCCGTGAACCTACATGGTCAGACTACCTACATTAATCAGCGATACAACAACTTCACTTACAAAGAGCAATAGTCAACCCTTACATCCAGTTTTAAAAAAATAAAAGTTGAGTACAGGATAGATGGCGGCAGTGAGGATCTTGAGGATTAAGCCCTATGGCTTATGGCCAAATTTTCGGGTTTTGCTGATATAAAACTTTTACTTCTATAGATACTTAGCCTACATTTTCCATGGGGCCTCACACTTTAGAAGCGATTTCGCACTTTTATGACATACCGTCTTTACACGCTCTCGTTCACCTTTCAGCCAACCAAGAGCAAATAGTAAATTTGAATCATCCTTTACCAATACATCAAAGTTCTTAATGGCAACACATATATCATTGAAAAATCCAAAATGTTGAAGTAATTCCGAAGTGCGTTTGTAATAGCTGGGCAACCTTTTTTGATCAAGATATTCATTGAAGAAATCTAATGAATAGCGCATGAATTTCATTTTTTTTCTCAATTCATGAATTTCAGCGTCTTTCAAACTTTTAAAATTTGATACTTTTTTTGTAAAATTTATAATAATTTTTGTTAATTGTGTGTTGACAAATTTTTTAAAATCCAGCTCATCTTGATGTTTACAATTTGATTGTCTATCGTCTAATCCACCTTTTGACTTTTCAAGGCTCAATCGCATGGCCTCAAGTAAAAATATTTGAAAATTAATATCTCTGGTAATTGTGGATGGATGAGAAAGTCTTGGCAATTCTCCCTGAACTACTTCTGGCCCTCCCAAGGAAATCAATATTGGGTTTAAAAATTCAGTAACAAAATGAGCATCACGATACTGACCGAGTCCACTAAAGACGCTTTTGAAATTTACGATACTTTCTTGACTTATTTCATTATCTAGATTTGGCAAGTACTTAAAAATAACTTTTAAACGGCGTAAACCTATGCGTAGTTGGTGAAGATATTCTGAGTAATCTTTAACTCCTGCATTTAAGATACTTTGATTACTCAGAATTTGAGACATGCAAGAGTCAATCAAAATTCGAATAATTTCTGCTTTACTGGCTGCATGATTTAAAGAATAATAGCTCGCTTTTTGTGGAGGGCTGAAGGTTAGATCGGATGCAAGTAAAAATCCACGTTCTGACTTACTTCGAGTATCTATGTGTGCATTAAATTCCCGAATTACTTGCTTGGCCTGGTTTAATACAGTTTCTGAAGACCCATCTTTAAGCTCAATCTCCAGCTCCTGAACTGATACTTTAGTAATTCCAGTTGATCTTTCTGCAAAAATATTTCCGCAATCTAAGGCATATTCGATGGTGCCTGATTGAGTATGGACTAATGCCTTTCTACGCCAAATATCTGTTTGATAAACCACCCTTAAATCTTTTGTATTGGATTTTGACAGAAGCTTATTTAATCGCTTGCCTGCCTTATGGTTTTGGTGAAGCCTGATATCCCAAGTTGGTAAATCCTTCCCTGCAGCAGATATCACAACATTGTGCTCTAAACGCTCCAACATATTTGAAGTTGCAACTTTTAACGTCTGTATCCACTGCCTTCCCTCCCTTCTTAAACGAAAGGCAATAGCAGCTCTCGACAATAAAAAATCTGGCGTATCTATATAGGCTGCTTGCAAATGCTGTCTTCGAGTGCCTCCATTGGCAATAAGATAACTCTCGATTTGTATAAGTTTTTCCTCTGGAAATAAAAACTTGATTTCAAATTCATTCATATTTAATATGGTTGGCTACTATCTAACCTGTAAATTTACACATAAATTAATTTATAAAGCTAAATTTAGTAGCTCTGGTTGTAAATATTTCATGCCAATCTTTAAAATCAAACGTAAATTTAATGAGAGCGCAGGTTGATACAGAGATGGGCTCACCCGCCATGAATGTCGCCAGATTCATCAATCCGGGGTTGTGTCCCACTATCATTAATGTATCAATCTTTTTGGAAATTTTTGAAATAATCTTTAGCAAAGTCATCATTTCAGTACCATACAGCTCGTCATTGAGAACTAACTGTAAGCCTGGATGATTTAGGCTTTTCATAATTACTTGAGCCGTTGAAATTGCTCGAACGGCAGGACTGCTTATCATTAAATCAAGATTTAATTCTTTTTTAGCTAATTTATTGGCTAATTTATTAACTTGTTTAATACCCTTTTCTGCCAATGCTCTATCTTGATCAAAAACTGCTATACCTCCAGTCATAGCCTTTGCATGCCGCAAGAGGAATAATGTTTTTGTCATACATTATCTGTCTTTCTTATCCTTTTTTTCTTTACCTATTCTGTCTAAATTACCATTTTCATAAGTACACCAATAGCGGATATCATCACCAAGCTCATCAATTTCGCTTCGTGATAATTTTCTATATTCCGTTAAATCTAGCATGCCTGTTTTTCTTAACTTCTTTAATATATCGTTATATAAACCCATAAATTCCTCAATTAGATTAAATTTATCCGTAAATGATAGATTTAATTTAACTCATAAACAACTTAAATTTTCCAAATCAAGAAGAGACTAATTCTTTATTTCTATTTAGTTCATAAGCGTGTCTAGCGATAATACGTTCTTCATCTGTGTGAATTTTTAAACAGAGCACCTTTGATTTATCCGAAGAGATAATAGTTTCTCCCTCCACGTTACTATCCTCATCTAATTCAATACCAATCCATGCCATCTCTCTTAGCACCTTGGCTCTTATTATTGCAGAATTTTCTCCAATTCCACCAGTAAAGACTAAAACGTCTAAGCCGGCTAATAGCGCTGACAATGAACCAATTTCACGCTTTACCTCTTTAACATAGTATTCAATTGCTTCCTTTGCCTCAGGTCTATCGGAGCTTTCTAATGTGCGCATATCATTAGAAAGTCCACCAGATAGCCCCTTCAACCCAGACTCTTTATATAGAATATGAGAAATTTGCTCAGCGTCAAGTCCATCATGTTGCATCATATATAGCAATACTCCGGGATCAATATCACCACATCGAGTTCCCATAGGAAGACCATCTAAAGACGAAAATCCCATTGTTGAGGCAACTGAGGCGCAATTTTTTAATGCAGCCATTGATGCTCCGTTCCCAAGGTGAGCAATGATGACTCTTCCCCTCGACTCCTTGGGAAACATGCTAACCAAACGCTCTGTTATATATTCGTATGAAAGCCCATGAAAGCCATAACGGCAAACGCCTGCGTTATAAAAGCTTCTAGGAATAGCGTAGCAATCATTTACAAAGGAATGTGTTCGGTGAAATGCGGTATCAAAGCATGCTACCTGAGGAACACCAGGAAAGCTCTCTTGAGCCGCCCTAATACCAGCTAGATTATGCGGCTCATGTAAAGGGGCTAGCATCAATAATGATTCAAGTTCTTGCATGATTTCATCATTAACAATAATGGGGGAACTGTATTTTTGGCCACCATGCACCACGCGATGTCCTATTGCAATAATTTCTATATCGCTAAATATTTGATTTAGCCATTTAATCAAAAAATCAAGGGCCTCACGATGATTTTTTGGCTCATCATCGTTTGTCCAAAACATAACTTCTTTAGTTGATTTACCTGACCATTTAAATTCAAATCTTGCACTTTTGTGGCCTATTCCATCAAGTTGCCCTACGATAAGTTGATTTTCTTGAGGAACCGTAAATAATGAGAACTTAATTGAGGAGGAGCCCGCATTAATAGTCAGAATGCAAGGACCAGAATATGTTGAATTCATCGTCACGATTTTGATCCTACGAATGGTGATTGCTTAGACTAAAACTAGAAGATCCATTTATCTGATACTGATGATAGAGCTGGGCTAAGGCGCAAGAAGCCAACCTGGCTCGCTCATTGTCTGCACGACTTGTAAGCATGATCGGAACTTGCGCGCCTAATACTAGTCCGGCAGGTTGTGCATGAGATACAAACGTTAATTCTTTGGCCAGTATATTTCCCGCCTCTAGATTTGGAACTATTAATACTTGAGCCTTGCCAGCAACCGGTGAATTCAAATGTTTAGTAAGGGCGGCAGACATGTCAATCGCGTTATCCATTGCCAATGGCCCATCCACCAAGCCTCCTTCAATCTGACCACGATCAGCCATTTTGGCAAGTATGGCCGCGTCCATCGATGACGGGATACTCAAACTGACCGTTTCCACAGCTGAAAGAATGGCGACGTATGGCAGAGTAATTCCACATGCTCGAGCAAGATCAATGGCATTTTGAACAATATCTACTTTTGTAGCCAGATCGGGTGCAATATTGATTGCTGCATCTGAAACGAAAAGCGGTTGATCTAATGTAGGTACATTTAATACGAACGAATGAGAAATCCTTCTTGATGTTCTTAGCCCACCGTCCTTTTTTACAACTTGAGAAAGTAGTTCATCAGAATGTAAGTTACCCTTCATGATGGCTGCCACCTTCCTTTGATGAACAAGTTCAACGGCTTTTGCTGCGGCTTGCTTATGATCGTAGACATCTATTAACTCTATGTTCGATATCTCCAAACCTCCCTCATGTGCAGCTTGGTAGATTGCATTTTTTGACCCAATTAGGACGGGAATTATGAGTCCTTTTTTCATTGCTAAAAGCGTTCCAGTCAAAGATTTTGCATCATCAGGACAAACCACTGCAGTAGGCATAGGGGCTAATTTTTGCGCCTCTTCAATCAGACGTCGAAAATGATCGTGCTCACTTAACATCAAACCAGGTAATTCGTGTGGCTCTAAAAAAATTGTTTCAAGTGGAGCATCGACCACTGCTTGACCCTTTGCGATACAAATACCATTTTCGTTAAATACATTTGTCTCAAAAACAGCTTGTGGGCAATCCCTTTTTTCTATTAGCTTTACCTCTACTTTAAGCAACTCACCAATATGCGCATAACTAAAAAAATTAAAATCCTGAGAACGATATAAGGTACCAGGGCCTGGAAGAATATTTCCTAAGACGCTTGAGATTAAGGAGCCCACCCACATAGAAGGTGCAACTACCTCGGTATCCTGAACATCCTCCTCTACTGGAATGGGTATATTGAGTGGATTTAAATTACCGGATGCATGGGCAAACAAAAATAAATCACGCGAAGAAATTCTGCGCTCAATGTAAGCACTATCTCCTACCTTTAATTCCTCCCAAGTATGATTTTTTAAACTAGCGTATACAAGCTTCATTCTGATTTCTCTAACAAATTTTGTTTTTGATGATTTTTAGACAAGAGCTCTTCGATTTGGCCATACATTTTTAATGCAAATGGATGCATTGTTTCGCTGGGACCAGCAATATCCATTACTAAAGCTAATGCTTGTTTTTGTTTTTCCTCGGAATTCAACAACATGGGCAATGTATCGAACGCCTTATTTGGCTCAAAATCAACAATCATGGATTGCTGATGAACTAATTTCACAATATCCTCATGCGACATATTTGGAAATAAAGCCGAGTGTCCTAGGGCAATTAGTTCGCGCTCTAAGCGTGTTCGTCTTACATATCCGCGTGCACTATTTAAAAGATGCAAGATGCGCACCACACCCTCAGCCAATCCACCAACCTCCATGGTAGACAGTGCTGCATGAACCTCCGGCATTTGACGCACGTCTACATGATGACGTCTTGGCGTCGCTACACCCCTAGGAGATATTGTCGCTTTGACTAATGGGGATGTGTAAATTGAGAAGAACAAAGTCTCAGTCATTGCATCGCGCATATTTTGATAAATTTTAAGCTGCGTTTCTGCGAAGGTGCTCATTACTTTCTCAGCCATCAAAAATGGGTTATTTTCACTAGCAGGTTTTCTTTCCTGAACCATACTCTGAGTAACCTTATCCATCATTGGCATGATTGGATTCTTATCCGAAAAAATCATGCGTTGAGTGCGTAAAGGATGTGCATCACGCATCATTTCAGCAGTCTCTGGTGTAACCATATTCTTCACTACTGGGCGCACAAATCGATCATAAATTGCAGTACTCATATTCGACATTTCTGCAACTTCTGAAAATAACTCTTCATCATCTCTGCCATCACCCAATGCCAAGATGTCGCCCATTCCCCGCGGCTCAAATCGGATGTGAAGCCTATCTTCTTCATCGTCCAACTTCATCTCATACAAACCTGGTGAAAGGGCTTCAATTGCCCTGACAGTATCTGTGATAGCCACATGCTCTCGCCCTGCAACTTGACTTGATACAAAAATTCCTAAGTGACCAATTGAGTCGTGAAGCATATAGACAATACGTTGCCCTCTTGCTTTAATCTCTTCAACGCTAGCGTATAAATCAGGAATCCAATTTAAGGCCTGCTGAGGAGGTGTGATGTTATCTCCATGAGAGGCAAAGACAATAATTGGAGACTGGATTGCTTTCAAATCAACTCTATCTAAACCTAAAATCGCCTCACCACTGGCCAATTTATTACCAATAAATAGGTTATCCAATATCCATCGCATTTCAGATTCAGTTAAAAGACAATATCCACCCCACCACTTTTCGAAATCAAGAAAGCGTTGAGCCTCTGTGTCAACATTCGCATATAGGTTGTAGTACTTACCAAAGAAGCTATTACTTGGATTTAGAGACTCAAAATTAGCCACTAAATTCGCACCATCAAATAGGCCATTGCCCAAATCTGCTAAAAATAAAGCTGGCACAGCGCCACCTTTAACCCCCCCTGTATAACGCATAGGATTCTCACCTATTTTTCCAGCCCAGTAAGACATCGGAGAGCCATTTAAAACTAAAGGTCCAGCTAATTCTGGCGCTGCTGCTGCAAGTAGCATTGCCGCCCAACCGCCCTGGCAATTTCCAACGACAATAGGTTTTGGAGACTTTGGATGTCGTGAAATGATGTCTTGCAAAAACATGATCTCAGCATCGCAAACATCAGCCAATGTTTGCTCAGGCTCTGGCATTGGCCTAAAAGCCACAAAGTAAACCTGATGACCATCAGCAAAAGCGTCACCCACTTGGCTATCAGGCTTAAAACCTCCTATTCCAGCACCATGTCCCGCCCGTGGATCAATAATCATGACAGGCGCGCGCTTCTCATCAATTACGACGCCCTTGGGTGGGACTATTTTCAATAGCAGGTAGTTAACCGGGGAGCTTAACTCTCTTCCATCCATAATAATTTCGTATTTGAAATCTAAGACAGGAGGCATACCAGATTCGATATGATCAACATAAACGTTGCCGCGCTTACGTAAAGTGTCAAAAACCAAGGCCCTGCGCTGATTTGAGTCAGTTACATACTCACCCCAAGACTTCATCAGTTCAATCGGATTAGAAAAAAGCCAGTCGCGCGCGCTGTCTTTTGATCTATCTAAAGCATGTTCTATCTTTTTAGCTTCACCCAATACTGACTCTTGCAATTTTCGTAGATTATGTGATGAAAGTTCCGAAACTTTATGTATTGCTTGTTGCTGCTCTTTTTTGATGACTTCAGCAGCATCCATATTTTTCTTTAGCAAATTTTGCAGGGAAGAAATTTGGTTGAGTTGAGTTAATTCGATCATGCTGTTCTCCAAAGTCATTAGACAAGTATTCGAGTTATTACTCTAGAGATTTAGCGTGACAAATATGTGTAAGTTTTGTGAATAAATGAATATGACAGCATTGAGACAAATTTATTACAGTTACATTACGTCTGATGGCTTGCAATATACATTTTTGGGTCATCGGCATCTGCATGAAGTTCATACCCTAAATGCCGCATCAAAACTAACATATCTTGATTCTCTTTTAAAACATATCCATAGATTTCATCTAAACCGTTTAACTTAGCGCAATCTAAAATGCCTTGCATGAGATGAGAACCGATCCCTTCATGATGAAAATCATCGCTAACCGATAGCGAAAATTCAGCTTTAGCTCCTTTAGCGTCTCTAACATAGCGAGAAATCCCTACTAGGCGCTCAGGCTCGCCTGAATTCTGCACCATGGCAACTAAAGCGAAATCATTTACCTCTGTTGCATTAATAATTTGATTTAACAAATCGTTTGGCAGCGTTGACATTGCATGCGCGTATCGAAAATATCGACTTTTTGAGGATAAGTGATCAAATAAATCTAGTACCGCACTACGATCACTTAGATTGATTGGCCTAATTTGATACTCACCACCGTGAACTAGAGGCCATACCCGAATAAATGAGGAACTGAGAGCCAGGTTTTTAGTTAATACTTTATCCATTACCGATCTACCTCACATAAAACGCATTGACTTTATATCATCAGCAATAATTAATTTGGCTGCAGTAGCGTCAATTACCTCTTCAATAGATACTCCCGGTGCCAATTCACGTAATACCAATCCTTTTTTTGTTGGCTCTATCACTGCCAAATCACTAACGATTAAGCTAACCGGTCTTGTTGATGTCAGTGGCAATGTACATTCCTCCATGATCTTTGGCGCACCTTTCGCAACGTGCTGCATTGCTACTATCACCCGCTTGGCTCCTGATACTAAATCCATAGCTCCACCCATACCGGGAGCCATTTTTCCTGGAATCATCCAATTTGCAAGCCTTCCTTTTGCATCCACTTGTAATCCGCCTAATACAGTCATGTCCAAATGCCCTCCCCTTATTAATCCAAAGGAAAGAACTGAGTCAATTCGTGTTGCACCAGGAATAGCCATGACTGGAGAACCACCTGCATCGGTTAAATCTTCATCTTCCATACCCTCTGGAGGTCTTGCCCCAAGACCAATCAATCCATTCTCAGATTGCAAATAAACAAGCATATCTTTTGGTAAGTATTTTGTAACTTGTGTAGGCAATCCAATACCAAGATTTACTAGCATTCCTTCAGATAGTTCCTGAGCCACTCTCATTGCAATTACTTCATTAGGCAATAATTTTGCATTCATATTCATTTCCTTAATGATGGCGATGTGGCATTGCCACTAGGTCTGTAACAAGAACGCCAGGAGTAACCACGTCATTGGGAGTAATCATCCCAATGGGTACTATTTCATTTGCTTCACAAATCACAGTTGCTGCAGCCATTGCCATTACAGGATTGAAATTTGTAGCTGTTAACTGATAGGCGAGATTTCCTAGGTAATCAGCTTGATGAGCGTGAATCAGAGCAAAATCAGCAAAAATGGGTAACTCTAAAAGCCACTGCTCGCCGTTAATTTCAATTTTTTGCTTTCCCTCTTCTACCAATGTCCCGATGCCTGTTTTTACCAACACACCACCCAAGCCAAACCCAGCAGCTCGAATGCGTTCTGCCAAATTACCTTGAGGCACAAGATCAACAGTTATTTCTCCGGAAAACATCTTAGCTTGAGTTTCAGGGTTTAGACCGATATGGCTCGCAATCACATGCTTAACCTGACCACTAGAGATTAATTTGCCAATTCCATAATTTGGCTTACCTGTATCATTTGCAATCACAGTAAGCTCACTGATACCAGACTCTACCAGTGCGTCAAGGACTCTGTGTGGGGAACCAATCCCCATAAAGCCGCCGATCATCAAAACAGCGCCTGGAAATATTTTTTCTACCGCCTCTTCAACACTAATTGCCTTTTTCATACTCGCCTATTTACCTTTTTGATATGTCATGGCTCAAATGAAGTTGCTGAAACACAGCTTCATCTAAAGGGCTCTTGCCATCTGGTACACCATGTTCAGCACGTAATGCATGAATGTGTCCTCGCAAAATTATGAGACCCTTTAAGGTGGCTAACTTATGAAAATGTTCATGATCATCGGATAAATTCGTACTAAGCAGGCGATCAACTGCAGACTCATCCTCAAGGTCAATATTTAGGAAATAAGCAAGTCTAATAATTTCAATGTTCAATTCATGAATATCTTCACTCAAGCGTAAATCCGTAAGTGTATTTTGAGGTAGCATAATTAGGCCACCGCATGGCAACCGCCATCAACGTAAATGGTTTGACCTGTCATCCCGCTTGATAAATCATCGCACAGGAAAGCAGTGAGATTTGCCACCTCTTCTGTAGTAACCAACCTTCCCAAGGGAGCTTTATCAATTGCTTTCTTCATCACATCATCGAATCCTTCAATTCCAGATGCAGCTCTAGTTAAAATAGGACCAGGTGACACTGCGGTAACACGAATCGCTGAGGGCCCAAGCTCCAGAGCCATATAACGAACCAATGATTCAAGGGCAGCTTTCACAGGGCCCATTAATCCATAGTGAGGCACAGCTTCATCTGCACCTAAATAACTCATTGTGACAAAACTCCCTCCATTTTTCATATGAGGTACACATAGGCGTGCAATTTGGGCAAACGAATGGCAAGAAATTGTCATTGCGCGCGCAAACCCATTGCTGGAACTATTAATCACCGGGCCATGCAGATCCTCCAGAGGCGCCCATGCAATAGAGTGGACAATAAAATCAAAATGATTTAGTTGTTCAAGAGCATATTGAATAAAAGCATCAAGACTCCCAGGGTCTTCTACGTTACAAGCCTGAATCCGAATCCCTTCAGATAGCATTGAAGGCGAAATAGCATCATGTGCCTTTTGATTTAGACAACTAGCAATTACCTCGGCGCCTTCTTGAGAGAGCTTCTTAGCGACGGCAAAGGCAATACTCCTATCGTTAGCGACCCCAAAAACAAGCCCTTTTTTTCCTTTTAACATTTGAACCTTAATTTAAATTATTTGAAGTTATCTTGATAAATGAATATGACAATTTGAAGGCTAAGATGGCTTTACTCTTCAAATTTCTTCCATACGTAATATGACAGTAAAAATAAATTGCATATTCATCAAACTGCCATATTCACAAGGGAAGATATAGTTGTTTTCCATAAGAAGTGTCTCCTGTCACGACGACTTATCCCAGCTACGGCTGGGATTTTTTTGGGATCGCCTTTATGAATCTACCGAAAGATAAAAAACTAGAGTCCAGCGAAATACTCTGTAGCGAAGAGCTCAAGGCAAAAAAACGAGTGATTGAGAAAAGGCAGGAGAAAATACTCTCAGAGCTAGGCAAAACAGTTGCTGAATTAAAAAATGGCCTTTATCGGCTAGATAAGCCGCTTGAAGATTAAACACCCATTTGAGATTGAATAAAGTCACACACTAAAAGATTAAATGGCGCCGGATGACCTGCATTGGCCACTTCTAAAGTTTGTAGATGCGGAATAAAGCTTTTAGCCCCTTCAACACGCTGCTTAGTGCAAATCTTAGAGTCGCTACCGTAGATCAGCCCTACTTTGCCTTTAAAGCCCTCTAAGCACTCATGAAAGTTCATACCCCATATATCTGCTCGATATGACAAATCAAAATGTCCTGGAAGCTGCACGTCTGATATAGCCTTTTGGTCTACGCTTAACTCTTTGGCTAACTCTCGTACCTCCCAAAATCCTAGGTCGTTTTTCATCGACTTATAAAGGGTATATAAAGAAGTCCAGTTAACTGTTAGCGCAATATCATTCAAAATGATTCCGTAAATCTTTTTGCCAAATATTTGGGTGAGGTACATAGCCAAGACACCTCCCATGCTCGTACCCAAAATGGTGATACGTTGGTGCACCTTACCCTCAGTCAGCACGACACCTTGAATTAACTGACTGATATCCGATAGATATAAAGACATCTTATAGGCACCATGATCAGCAATGAAATCGGACTCACCCCTACCAGAAAAGTCAACGCTAATGACTTTGCAGTTTTCAAATTTTAAAAAATAGGCATGGATTATTGAAAAAGACTCCTTTGTTTCCAGCAACCCTGGCAAACAAATGAGAATATTTCCCCCCGCCATAGCACCAGAGACGGTATAGGCAATTTTTCGAGGATGATCCTCATCTAGGATTTGAAAATAATGAGTCTCTGGTGGAGTGCTAACTGACTTTGCACCCAGCAAAGGTTCCGGAGAATTTTCAAGTGGCACAAATTTGAGCTCTGGTTCACTTGTAGTAATTTCAATATCATGAATCTCTAGTGTCATCATTGGGGCTGTATGCCTAGCAGAAGGTTGAATTGATGTCAGGACTTCCGCCTTAATCTTCATCAGCACGTCAAAAATCTTTTTTTTCATTAACTTTACCCATCAATCATTTGATGGGCCAATTGACCATAATTCACTTAATTTATATTGTCTAGATGACAAATTTACTAAAGTGAAACAAAAGTGTGATGTATTTGAAGTTTACTGCAGCCTTATTAGGCGTTACTGTAGGAGATTTTTTGAGCTAATTGATTTCAAGTCCATTCAAGGCGTAATCAATCAACTGATAACTCTTTAAAGTACTTACCCCTGCACGAGTTTTATATTCGATATTTAATGGGTAATTAAAGATAATTGGCACCTTTGCCTCTGATGTACCTCCGTGAGTTCTTAGTCGATGCCCTTCTAAACCAGAAAGATCATGATTGCTTGCTGAGGTTCCAATACACACATCTTTTCTTGCAATCACAGCAACATCACCCTCACGATCATGCGGAAGATCAAACAACTTACAGATATTTTCTTTATCTAGAGCTTGCTCGATGCCATCAACCCCAGCTATCGCCTCAATGACTTCTGCGGGTGTTGCTTTACCTCTACACCAAATCCTTACAAATCCTCCTAAGGCTCCGTGATGCCCCACGTATGCATCGGTAATGGGGCAAACAACCTGTACATCACCCTTACCCAATTTCTGATCCAAAATGTCTTGAAGCCAAATCACATTCGGTTTGCCTTGCGCATTGGACTTATCACTCATTCCATGATCAGCGGTTAACCCGACTATGGCGCCTAGGCGATCTAATTCACCAAAACATTTATCTAACTCTTGATAAAACTGTTTTGCCTCTGCTTCTCCTGGTGCGTACTTATGCTGAACCCAATCCGTTAAAGAGAGATACATCAAATCTGGCATTTCACGCTCTAAAAGCTTGATCCCTGCTTTTAGTACAAATAATGAAAGCTCCATTGAATACACATTAGGCTCTGGCATCCCCACTAATTCCAAAACATTTTCAATACCATTTTCTGCGATGGTGCACTTACTCGCAAATTCAGACGAAAAAGAGATGTTTCCCTTAGTTAGATCTAAGTTTTTGCTCAGTTGTTTGCGTAGTTTATCTTTTGCTGTGATTGAAACTACCTTGGCGCCGGCATCGGCAAACTTTGCCAAGATCGTATCCCCCCGCAATAACTCAGGGCCAGTCATCACAACAGGCTCCCATGTTTTGGTATCTAAGTAGTAATTTCCTGAAATGCCATGTTTAGAGGCGGGAGTTCCAGTAATGATGGACATATTATTGGGACAGGTAAAACTGGGCATGGTGCCATCAGCAATAGTACTAAAACCATTTTGAATAAATTTAGCTATGTTCGGAATAGCGCCTTCAGATAGTAACTGCTGCAGATACTCTGGGTCACCACCATCAATGCATACCAAAACAGTTGGTTTTTTTGGCCAATTGTAGGTAACCTCATTAACTACTACCGTTTTAGTAAAGTTATTGGTTGTCATAATTGCGCTCACTTCCATCTAAAGTTCATTTTGACAATATACATCTATGTTAGTCGTCATCAAAACGTCATAATATTCAAAAAGAATAGTACATACCCACACCCATTGAAGATAGTATATGACTCTTTTACCCCAAAATTTTCGAAATTTATTCTTAGCGCTTTTCTGCGCCCTACTCACAGTATTTGCTATCACTGTTCAGGCGCAAAATTGGCCTGATAAGCCCATTCATTTAATTGTGCCCTTTCCTCCAGGCGGAGGTACTGATACATTTGCAAGACCATTGGCTGCTCAGTTATCTAAAGAGCTTGGCCAACAGGTGATAGTTGAAAATAAAGGCGGAGCTGGGGGCACTATTGGCGCTGCCATTGCTGCAAAGGCACCATCGGATGGTTACACCATACTGATGGGTGCAGTTCACCATACCGTTGCTGAGAGTATTTACAAAAACCTACCCTACAGCTTAGATAAAGATCTAATTGCCATTCGGGGCGTTGCGTTTGTACCAGACGTGTTGGTAGTTAATAACAAACTTCCAATCAATTCAGTAAAAGACTTAATTGCCTACTCCAAAGCCAACCCAGGAAAAGTGAACTATGGATCATCAGGGAATGGCACAACAAGACATCTTGCCGGCGAAATTTTTAATAAACTAACTGGAACCTCATTTGTTCATGTTCCGTACAAAGGCTCTGGCCCAGCCATGACTGCACTTATAGGTGGTGAAGTTGATATTATTTTTGAAGGTTTAGGTAGCGCAGCTTCTTACATACGCGCAGGCTCTATTCGGGCATTAGCAGTCACCTCTCCTAAGCGCTCTCCTGCATTTCCAGATATTCCTACCATGGCTCAAGCAGGCGTTTCAGGATTTGAGTCAATTTCTTGGTATGGTTTTTGGGTTCCCAACGGCACACCTCAAAGTATCCAAGATAAGATTTTTATTGCCACCACTAAAGCACTCAATGCACCAGAAATCAAAACGCTTTGGGCTAATCAAGGTGCCGATACTGGTCCAACCACGCAAAAGCAATTCATTCAATATGTAAAAGATGAAACTGAAAAGTGGGGCAAAGTCGCTAAGACAGCAAACGTATCAATTGATTAAGCGGATTATATCTATCATTCCTAGCATGCAAACACAGGGCCCTATTTTTGAGTGATGTCTTCTGAGGCCCTTCTTGTCCGCATCACACCATACCTAGTTGCATCCCAAGCATGGTCCTCAGCATCGGTATCTACATCTTCTGGGTTTAAAGAATCCGGTGGCAATTGTGGGATTGTTCTAAGCCAGTGTTTACAAGTACTGAATACCTTTAATCTACCTTCCGCTAATAGGCGGATAATTTCTTGGGCTCCGTTTACTCTACTTCTAGGGGCGTTATTAGCTTCCATCCATTTGACACCCTTATCTCTAAAAATCTGACCAATGGATCGCTCTGCTCCTATCTTTGAAAAGATGGATGGGTCAGCTAGGTTCATGCGGTATTCATAACCTAGGCGTTGGTCGTGTATCTCGATCTTTTTAATTTTTTCGGCTACTGCCGTTGCGTCCTCTCTTGTGCCGGTATTTTCTTTATCTCCATACCCATAGAGCTCTCTCCATAGGTAATAAACTCCATCATTAGATAGCGCGAACCAATAGACGGCATAGGGTCTTGCGTATCCCCAATCCATTGAGCGCCATACCTTCCATGTTGGTGGGATTGCGAATGGCTCTACAACGTGTTTAGAGGGCAGCCACTGCCCTTGCTGTTGGCTTTAATCCAGCGCAAAGTGATATTCCCTTACACACAAGGAGAACGTCATGGAAATGAGTATTGCAACCCAGCATAAAGAACCCTGGAACAAAGGCAAACTGACGGGGCAGAAAGCGCCACTCAAGCTAAAAGACATTTGGGCTATTCGAGTGCGACTTCAACTCAATAACAATAAACGGGATTTAGCATTATTTAACTTAGCCATCGACAGTAAGTTACGAGCTTGTGATTTAGTCAAACTCAAAGTGAGAGACATCTGCACTGGAGACCATGTTTCATCCAGAGCCACCATCCTGCAGCAAAAGACTCACCGGCCAGTTCAGTTTGAGATAACTGAGCCGACTAGAGCTGCAGTTGAGGAGTGGATGCGATTTGAAACTTTGCACCTAGAAGATTATTTGTTTCCCAGTCGTATTATTGAATCACCCCATTTATCAACTAGGCAGTACGCTAGGATTGTTCACGGCTGGGTCAGTTCTATTGGTTTGGAGTCGGCAAACTACGGCACGCACACCATGCGCCGAACTAAAGTCTCTTTGATTTATCGACGAACTAAAAACCTGCGAGCCATTCAGCTACTTTTAGGACATACCAAGCTAGAAAGTACAGTTCGCTATCTTGGTATTGAAGTGGATGATGCTTTGGAAATGGCTGAGCAAACTGAGGTTTGAGTGCTGGAGTGGACTGTGACCAGAAACCATAGTCCGCTCGCCACTCATTAGCGGTCAATCAATATGCTGTCCCGCGGCAGGCACTTATCGACCCTTAAGCGACCTTCGTGGACAACAAAAAACCTGCCGAGGCAGGTTTGGTATTTCTGAGTAGCAGTTTAATAAACCACTAATTCAAATTACTTGACGCTTGCCTTCTTTGCAGCTGCTTTATGCGCCTTAACTACTTGACTAAGTTGACCTTGAGCTGAGTTAAACCCTGTTTCAGCGCTCTTTTCGAAGTTAGCAAATGCTGCTTGAGCAGTAGAGCGAACTTGGTCAAAGTGTTGAATTGCAGCATTAAATGCAGTCGTAAAAGCAGCTACAAAGGCTTCAGAACCAGCAGGTGCTTTTGAAGTGGCTGCTGCTACGAATTCTTTTAAATCATCTTGTGATTGATCAATCAGAGCATCAATAGCATCGACCAACTCTTCATTGCCATGACGCAATACCTGAGCAACCTTGTCTTGATATTCTTTAATTTGAGCAATGGCTTCTTGTACGGATTCGCCTTGTAGCAGTTCTAACGCGGCCTTGGGATCTTGGCTTTTCAATAATTGTGCTGCTTTGGCTTGAGCTGTGCTTACCAATTCTTGCGCCACTTGATAATTAATTTGAGCTAATTCTTGCGCATTTCCCAAGGCCGTTTGACCTAAAGCACGCACGGCTTCAATTGATTTAGCTGGGTTTACTACAAATGAATAGTTAGACATGGTGTTTCCTTTAGGGGTTAGTTATGCTGCATGACAACATACTAATTAGCATTTAAGTCAATAACAAGACACATTATCTGCAAAGCAGCCCACATTAATTCATAAGACTAAAAGACTCTGATGAGGCGGTGAAACAAGAAGAAGCGGACACTCATATTTATTTATTACAAGTGACTCGACCCTAAAGAGACTGTTGGGCAACCAGGTTAATAAACTCCATCTATTTCACGATCAAGTCGGTAGATTGAATACGCATGACCCCTGCTGCCGCCATCTTTTGCCATGCAGATTGAAGGGATCCATTAAGGTCAATGGCTCTACAGGCATCCTCTATTACATAGGCAGTAAATCCAGCAGAGACTGCGTCTATAGCAGTTGAAGCAACACAAAAATCGGTTGCTAAGCCGGCAATATAAACAGTATTCATTCCACGTGCTTTAAGGTAAGCCGCTAGGCCCGTAGTGGTTTTGTGGTCAGCCTCCATGAATGCAGAATAGCTATCTATGACTTTGTAATAGCCTTTTCTGATAATGAGTTGTGCTGTAGGTAATACGAGATCTTTAGATAAGGCTGCATCTTCTGTGCCTTGTATGCAGTGGTCTGGCCATAAGACTTGCTCCCCGTAAGATAGCTGAATCGTATCAAACGGCTTTTTATTGGGATGAGAGCTTGCAAATGAGATATGCCCCGCAACATGCCAATCTTGTGTGATGATAATATTTTCAAATACTAGCGCAATACGATTAATCACCGGAACTACTTCTGCCCCATGGGGCACTGGCAATGTACCGCCTTCAATAAAAGCATTTTGTACATCCACGACAATTAAAGCGGAATAATCCATCAATCAACCTCTATTAAGGGTGGGACTTAATCATCGTACGCCCATTCAAAAGTATTTGTACCTAAGACTGATATAGGGTATAGAGCAAACTTTGATTTAATTGAACTCCGAGGGCATTTATCCACCCACAAGGGTCATTCAATAACCTCCGCTTCGCTCCAGATCTTTAACAGCCGTGCGCCATTACCCCACAAATATTCTCCATAGCTTGACGACTAATCGGGAACTTTAGTGTTTCTTCAAGAGGCTCTTCCATTAACATAAATGGATAGGCGGAGCCATACAGAAGTGCTTTGCCTAAGCAAGCTATTCTATCCGTCGTATTTGCGTAGAATGCCATCCCAGAATTTATGTTGCTATAAATGAAAATTAATGGATTAAAGGCCAATAATAGTTCAGTAATTTTTGGAATGGTTCAGGACTAATAGCGCTTGGGCCTATGAATGGATTATTAAAAATCAAAATCATAATAAAAACTAAGCCAATAGAAGTGGTTAGCGCTAAATACATTATTAAATGCACTCTCAATTGGATCATCTTGTATAGGCTTTGATAGAAAAGATAGACCATTGCAGATAAACTTAAGATAAGTAATAAATTGTTATCTATTAGGGGTTTTGTATTCTCTATTCGAATTCCGCGCAATTCACGATAGTTTGATAAAAGTCTGAGTTCCTCTTGTTGCGCCGCTAATTCAGCATAGTCCTTTGGTTTATATTGCCCCACCAAATTACCAAAATTTAAAAATTTAAGGGAGGCCTTTGTATCGTATTGCCCTTTTTTCATTGAGGGCCACTCGCTATTGATTACCTCATATATAAAGTCTCTTAACTCTTCTCTTCCGCGCTCCCGAATCTCAGGCGGATAGGAATCTAATGTTCTATATATATTGAACAAGGTGGTGGCTTCTTTTGCTACTGAATTGCTAATGTCGTTGTGAGTTTGCCAAGCTGTAACCGTAACAAGCGATAAGACAAAAGCAAAAATAATGCCAATGGCATCTGAATAGGTTTCCAAAACAAATTCATTGCTCTTACTAATTATTGGGTAAATCTGAAATTTTCTTACCATTAGTAAAAATCCCAGCCCAATAAGATTAAAAATAATAATAAAAACTGGGAGCAGGATATAAATCGGCCAGTCAAAAATAATTTCGTACATTTTTTTCCAATTTATAGTAATAACCGAAAAAACACACCAACCTAGAGTGCAAAATATATTATCATCAAAGCATGGCAGCTCCATTAGCCTAAAATGACCCACAAGAAAACTAGAAGATCTTTTCTAAATCTACATTCAAAGATCCATCAAGATATTGATCAATATCAAAAATGAGCGCTATTTAAATAAGGATTAATTAGCCCGCAACCAGCCCTATATTTTTATTGGGGTTGCAATAGAAGATGTGTGAAGATTACATACTCACTTTGTGGCACAAAGAGAAAAACGGCTGATTTGAGACATCTGGGGCCGCTCACCCCATTGGGCAGTTTCCGACCCAAAGCAGTCGTCCGCATGCAAAGGAAGCTCACCCGAAAGTGGTTCTAGTGGCCCATAAGGCCTATTCGTAACTTTAGGTGAAATTGACTAAGACTACGGATGCTTAGTCCTAGCTATA
>Ga0194053_10000950_pt1 | contig 19740 bp, 17 predicted proteins | sample SepL228m_MetaG_FD_161684 | JGI IMG/M metagenome (GOLD analysis project Ga0194053, IMG submission 161684) | Anoxic zone freshwater microbial communities from boreal shield lake in IISD Experimental Lakes Area, Ontario, Canada - Sep2016-L227-8m | ecosystem: Environmental > Aquatic > Freshwater >... | reverse complement strand
ACCTCGGCCAGTTCCTCAGCGTTCTGATCGAAGGCGATTACGTCGGCACCGCGGCGGTAGGCCTCGTAGCTGTGCCGGCCGGCACCACAGCCGACGTCGATGACGTTGGTTCCGGGTCCGACACCGAGTCGGTCGTAATCCACCGTCAGCATGGTTCGTCGACCGCCGTCACTTCGCGGCGCGGTAGCCCACTTCGCTCGATGGCCTGCGCGTAAACGCGAACCGTCTGTGCGGCCACCGACTCCCAGCTGAAGACATCCAGCGCACGCCTGCGCCCCGCGGTTCCCAGCCACTGCCGGCGACCAGAGGAGTCCAGCAGACGACTCAGTGCGCCGGTAAGTTCATCGACATTGCCGGGGGCGACCAGGTCTGCACATTCCCCTCCGGAGCCCAGCACCTCCGGAAGGGCACCGGCCCGACTGGCGACGATCGGGGTTCCGCTGGCCATCGCCTCGACGGCAGGCAGTGAGAAGCCTTCATAAAGCGAAGGAATGCAGGCGATTTCGGCAGAGGCGAATAGTGCCGCGAGATCGTGATCCGAAAGCCCGCCGGCGACGTGCACGATATCGGAGATCCCCAGTTCGGCGATCAACTTCTCAGTAGCCCCATTGGGTTCCAGCTTGGCGACCAGTTGCAACTCCACGTCATGGCCGGCGCGCAGTCTGGCCACCGCCTGCAGCAGGTGCCCGATGCCCTTCAATGGTCGGTCGGCTGAGGAGATCGCGATGATGCGCCCCGGAACCCGCGGCGTCTCAGCAGGTTTGAACAGTTCGGTATCGACACCCAGTGGGACGACGTGCAGTTGGTCGGGGTGCACGCCGAAATCATCGGCGATATCGTCTGCCGACGATGTGGACACCGTCAGTAGGTCGGGAATCCGGCGGGCGACTTTTTTCTGCATGGTGGTGAAGCCGTACCAGCGGTTCACCGAGGGCTTGCGCCACCACTTTGCCGCGTCCAGGTCGAGCACGCGGTCCCGGGTAATGGGGTGGTGCACGGTGGCCACTACCGGAATGTGCTGTGCGATCTTGAGCAGTCCCGATCCCAGGCACTGGTTATCGTGCACCACATCGAACTCGGCACTGCGCCCCGCGAGCAGTCGTGCCGCGCGCAGGCTGAAGGTGCGCGGTTCGGGGAAGCCACCGGTCCACATGGTGGCCAGTTCGAGCGCATCGATCCGATCGCGGATCTCGCGGATATGCGGAACCCGGAAAGGGTCGGGCTCCCGGTAGAGATCAAGGCTGGGAACCTCGGTAAGCCGGACCCGCGGATCGAGCACCTCGGGATAGGGCTGGCCGGAGAACACCTCGACCTGGTGGCCTAGTTCGACCAGACCCCGACTCAGGTGGCGGACATAAACGCCCTGGCCACCGCAGTGCGTCTTACTGCGGTAGGACAGCAGCGCGATGCGCATGCTCACACTCCGCCGAGGGCCGAGAACGCTGCACCGGGCGAATTGGACATGTGTCCACCTTATAAGTCGCCCGTCGACCACGCAAAACGGGTAGCGATCCACGAATACCGTGGAAGCTAGCGTTATTGACGTGCGTTACGACTGGGAGCAGCTGGCCGATCGCGTCTACCGGTGCCGGTTGCCGTTCCTTGATGTCACTGTCGGTTTGGTCCACGGGGCTGCCGGAGTGCTGCTGATCGACTGCGGGACGACCCTGGCCGAGGCCTGCGGGATCGCCGAGGACGTTCGCGAGTTGACCGGGACCGAGGTGACCTACCTGGTGATGACCCACCACCATTTCGACCACATCCTCGGTTCCGGGGGATTCCCGGGCGCCCAGACCTACGCAGCGGCGCCGGTCGCGGCCGCATTGAGCGCCGGTATCGAGGCGGTTCGCGCTCAGGCCCTGAGCTACGGGGTCAACCCTGACGATCTGGACCGTGCGATCGCGGCGGCGTGTGCGCCCGACCATGTCATCGAGAACGCCGAGATCGATCTCGGTGATCGCATCGTCCGAGTCGAGAATCCTGGCCGCGGCCACACCGACCACGATCTGATCGTCGTGGTTCCGACGCCAGGATCAGGCCCGGTGATTTTCTGCGGTGATCTCATCGAGGAGTCGGCGGATCCGGCGATCGACGAAGGCTCCGATGCGTCGGCCTGGCCGCAGACCTTGAACCGGGTCCTCGCAGTGGGTGGTGAGAACGCCCGCTATGTACCCGGCCACGGAGCTGCCGTCGACGCGGCTTTTGTGCGTCGGCAACGCGATTGGCTTGCCCGCAGGGTATGAGGCACCAGCCGATGCCTGAGCTGTGCTCAGAATCCGGTACTGAGCTGTGCTCAGAATCCGGTACTGAGCTGTGCTCAGAATCCGGTACTGAGCACCCGATCGAGCATCGCGACGAAAAAGTCGGCTGATTCCCGGGTGAGGCACATCGGTGGTTTCATCTTCAACACGTTCGCGCGATCGCCGGTGGGTTGCACGATCACCCCGAGTTCGAGCATCCGCTCACAAATGGCGGCGGTCTCTTCGGCAGCAGGTTCCAGCGTGGTGCGGTCCCGGACCAATTCCACACCCATATAGAGCCCGCTGCCGTGCACGGTGCCGATCAGCGGATGACGGGTGGCCAGGTCGAGGATCCGGGCCTTCAGATGGTCACCAACCGTGAGTGCATTCTCCTGCAGCCGTTCGCTTTCGATGACATCCAAGACGGTGAGTCCGACCACACACGACACCGGACTGCCGCCGGCCGAGGAGAAGAAATAGCCCTGGGTGCGGTAGGCGTCGGCGATCGCCCGGGTGGTGATGACCGCACCCAATGGCTGGCCGTTGCCCATCGCCTTGGCGACACAGACGATGTCCGGTATCACGTCCTGTTGCTCGAAAGCCCAGAACCAGCGACCGGTCCGGCCGTAGCCCACCTGGACCTCGTCGGCGATCGCCAGTCCGCCAGCGGCGCGTACCGCGGCGTACACGGCCCGCAGGTAGCCATCGGGAAGCTCCAGGCCGCCAGCGTTACCGTAGAACGGTTCGGCGATGAACGCTGCCGGTGGATGTCCCTGGGCCGCAAGTCTTTCGATGATCGCCACCGCCTCCGGGGCGTACTTCGATGCGTCGGCGCCGCGGTGCTCGCCCCGGAAGGCGTTGGGGGATGGCACGGTGTGCACCCAGGACGGCCGGGTGGACAGGGCATTGGGGTTGTCCGCGACTGATGTCGAGATCGCATCGGTCAAATACGTCCAGCCGTGGTAAGCCTCCGCAACGGCGACGATGTCCTGGCGGCCCGTTGCTGCCATCGCAAGCCGGAGTGCCAGGTCGTCGGATTCCGAACCGGAGTTGACCAGGAACACCGTGTCCAACGAATCGGGCAGGGTGTCGGCAAGTCGCTGCGAGAGTTCGGCTACGGCGGCGTAGTTGAACCGTGAATTGGTGTTCAGCCGTCGCCACTGGCGGGCAACGGCATCAGCCACCGCCGGGTGGCCGTGGCCGAGGACTGCGACATTGTTGACCATGTCCACATAGCTACGGCCGTCAGTGCCGATCAGGTGTTCACGCCAGCCGCGCTCGATGCGGGGCGGGTGTTCGTAGTAGTGCTCCTGCACTTCCGCGAATGCACGTGAGCGCCGCCGGCGCAGTGCTTGGCTGTCCTCGCCAGCTTTGGCGACGGACAGGCCCAGCAGTAGCGCAGGGTCGCTGACCCGGTCCAGCCAGCCGGCCGCGTATTCGGGCCGCACGAATTCAGGAACTGCGACATCGCCGGGATGGCGGAGGCAGTGAATCCGTATCGGGCCCTCGATAACGCCCAGGGCGGTGCCCGCGGTGACGCTCTGCCTGGAAACGGCGGCGTTGTCGGCTCGAAGTGCTCCCCGAATCTGCACGGTCCCCGTGGTTCCGGTCACGGTCAGCATTGCGCCGTCGTCGGTATCAGCCAACTCGACCGTTCCGGCCCAGGGGGCAGTGAGTGTCAGCGGTGTCGCCGGCCACAACTGCACGCCGGTAGCCACCGTGGCGGGCGAAGTTTCGCTGCGCATCCTCGATCGAGTGAGCAGGGCTTGGCCGAACGTGGTGACCACTGCTGCGGCTCCGCCCGCGACCGCGTCCCGGGCGAGCCGGTGTTCGCAATCGGCCCCCAGCCACGCCCCGCAGTCCATCGCGTCGGATTCCGCCGACAGGTCGAGACGAACGATGTCGCGTGGGTCCAGGCCGGCGATCAGGGCAGTGTCAGCGGTGATCGGCTCGCCCGGGTGTGTGACGCCGAGAGCGTTACGGATCTGCGCCGTCATCACCTCGACGGGTATCTGAATGGCGCGTTCGAAGATCCGCCACTCCTGGTTCTGACCGGCGACGGCGTAGGCGTTTTCGGCGTCGATCGAGGATTGTTGAAGACCACTGACCACCAGCACCGCTGCACGCAGCACGACCAGGGGCCACAGCGCCTCGATCTCCGCCGGGCCCAGTGGGCGCACCGCGTGGAAGGCTTCGATGGCCGGGAGCGTGGAGGCCGGTTCGGCGCCGTCATGGCAGAGAACTGACGCGATCGCCACGGCTAATTCACCGACTGTCCAGGAACGCACCAGATCTCCGAAGTCGATGAGGCCGTCGGGAATACCGCGGCCGTCACACACCACGTTGTCACCGGTGACATCGCCGTGAATGACCTGTATCGGTAGATCATCAGCGAGTTCGGCCACCAGTTGCCACGCCTGTGCGGCGGCAGCCTCCACAACCTCGCGCTGTCGTGTGTCGGTGACGTGCAGTGCGAGCACCTCGACCGTGCGGATACCGTGGCGCAGATCCCACTGCATCACCCGGTCGACGCCGGGGTGATCAAAGGCTGCGAGAGCCCGGCAACTTCGACCCGCCAATGCTCCAAGCCCGGCGACTTGGGCTGGGCGCAGGTACGCATCGCCACTGAGTGTCCCGCCGGCCAGGTAGGTGATGATTCGCGGGAACAACGTTTCGTCGCCGTCGATCTGTGCGATCGGCGGCGAACCGTCGAGTTCGATGTTCATGGCGGTGCGAATACCCTCGCCGGCGGCGATGAAGGCCGCCGCAGCGTCCTGGGCTTCCAACTCGATCCGACTGAAGACCGGATTGGCGATCTTGAGGACCCCGACGGGTACACCGGCGGGGTCATGCAGCAGAAAATTGGCGTCCTGCTGGCTGCCGAGGGCGGTGACGAGCGCCTGGATCCCGAAATGCTTCGCGGCGATGTCTGCGGCCTGCTCCGTTGTGATCGCCGGTACCGGCAATTCAACGGATTCGAAGAAGTCGAACAGTGTCATCAGTTCCCTCATGATTCGGCCAGTCCACTGTACTGCCGTGGCTGGCAACGCCACCCGTTCGGCCGATACGGTGAGGGGATGCGAGCGCTCCTTATCGTCGACGTGCAGAACGACTTCTGTGAAGGCGGGTCGCTCGCGGTGACGGGCGGAAGTGCGGTGGTGCCGGCGATCAATGCCCTACTCGCCGGCGATCACGGCTACGCCCATGTGGTCGCGACGAAGGATTTCCACATCGACCCGGGGACACATTTCTCCGCCCACCCCGATTACACATCGTCCTGGCCCCGGCACTGCGTCGCCCACACCGCAGGTGCCGAATTTCACCCTGACCTGGACACCGCGCGCATTGAAGCGGTCTTCACCAAAGGCGCCTATGCCGCTGCCTACAGCGGTTTCGAAGGCACCGCCGACGGGGTGGAATTGAGCGACTGGTTGCAGGCACGCGGAGTCGACGAGGTGGATATCGTCGGCATTGCGACCGATTACTGCGTGCGGGCGACCGCGCTAGACGCGGTTCGATCCGGTTTCGCCACCCGCGTGCTGGTGGATCTCACAGCCGGGGTCGCTGAGGATACGACAGCTGCGGCTCTGGAGGACATGCGAAGCCGTGGAGTGGAACTGGTCACCACCGCCTGACGTCAGCGGGCCTGCCGCAGCGTCTCCCAGTCGTGCTCAGCCTCCAGTTGATTGATCAGCCTGCTGGTCCGGTCTTTGAGGAGCAGCGTCATGCCGATGCCGATGACGATCGCGATGACCAACGCCACCCAGGAGAATCGCGACAGCCACTTCTCAGCGGCCAAACCCAGGTAATACACCACGGCGGTGGTCCCGCCGGCCCAGCAGATGGCTCCTGCGGCGTTGGCCGCGAGAAAATACCGGTAGCGCATGCGCAGTGCACCGGCCAACGGTCCGGCCAGGATCCGCAGCAGGGCCATGAAGCGGCCGAAGAACACCGCCCACACACCCCAGCGGGTGAATAGCTGCTTAGCCAGTGCGACGTGTCCGGGCCCGAAATGCTTGGGGAAGCGTCGGCCCAGGCGTTCGAACAGTGTCATTCCGTACCGGCGGCCGACGCTGTAGCCGATGGAGTCGCCGATGATCGCTCCGGTGATCGCGGCGATGCCGACCCAGATCGGGCTGATGTCGAGGTTGTCCCGGGTGGATAGCAATGCGGCGCTAACGAGCGCGATTTCGCCGGGCAGCGGGATGCCGAGGCTCTCGACCCCAATGATGATGCCGACGGTCAGATACACGGCCAGTGCGGGGATGGACTCCAGGAACGGCTCGATCGTCACGCGCTCAGGATGCCCTATTGATCGCTGCTGTGCGCTGCGAGCCGGCTCAGGCCTCGACCCGCTTGCGACGGTAAAGCGTGCCGAAGGCCAGCAGGACCAGGCTGATCAGCAGGATCGCGGTCGCCAGTACGTTGATCTGAGGTGGTACCGCGGCCTTGGTGGCCGCGTTGACGTAGAGGGGATAGGTCACCGTCGACCCGCTGACGAAGTAGGTGATGATGAAATCGTCCAGCGAGAGCGCGAATGACAGCATTGCGGCGGCGACGATGCCGGGCACGATCAACGGCAGTGTCACCTTGAAGAAGGTGCGCACCGGACTGGCACCCAGGTCCATCGAGGCGTCTTCCAGAGTCCAGTCGAAGCCGCGGATCCGGGCCCGCACCGTCATCGCGATAAAGCTGATCTCAAACGCCACGTGCGCGATGAGGATCGTCATATAGCCCGTCGCCCAGCCCATGCTGAGGAAGAGTGTCAGCAGCGAGGCACCCATAACTACCTCGGGCGATGTGAGCGGTAACACCAGGAAGGTGTCGATCGCTTTACTGCCTCGAAAGCGTTGGCGGACAAGGGCGATCGCGACAAGGCTGCCGAGGATCAGCGCGATCGCCGTCGATACCGCTGCCACATTGAGGCTGAGTTTTAGCGCACTGGTCAGCGCGGGGTACTTGAACGGGTGCGCCCAGTTCTCCAGCGTGAATCCCTGCCAGGTGTAGTTGAACTTGCCGGCCGGAGAGTTGAACGAGAACACGATGATCACCAGGATCGGTACGAACAGGAACAGCAAAACGAGTCCGGCAAGAGTGCGAAGAGCCAGATCGCCGAGTTTGAACGTGCCCAGGAAGTTCCGGCCGGGTCTGGACAGCGAGTTGACGGCCTGGGTACTCACGCTGAGCCCCCTCCGTGATCGCGCGGGCCGCTCACACCAGATCCTCGGTACCCAGTGCCCGGGTGTAGAGCAGCACGCCGACCAGGATCAGCGCCATCAGGACGAAACTCATAGCGGCGGCCACCGGGTAGTCCTTGACCACCAGGAACTGCTTCTGGATGACATTGCCAATCATCGTGGTCTTGGTGCTGCCCAGATAGTCGGCGTTGATGAAGTCACCCACGGACGGGATGAACACCAACAAGCTGCCAGCCAGCACACCGGGCAACGCCAGCGGCAGAATCACCTTGCCGAACATCCGGCGGTTGCTGGCATAGAGGTCCCGGGAGGCCTCCAGCAGCCGGGCATCGATCTTCTCGAGGCTGACATAGAGCGGCAGAATCATGAAGATGATCCAGTTATAGGTGAGCCCGCCGATGACGGCGTAACTGGTCGACAACAACCGGCCTTCACTGGGCAACAATCCCACCGTGCCAAGAGCGTCGACCACCCAGCCGCCGTCAGCCAGAATCGTCTTCCAGGCGATCGTCCGGATCAGGAATGTCACGAAGAACGGCAGGATCACCAGCCCCAGCAGAAGGTTCTTGAACCTCCCCGCCTTGAAAGCGATGACGTAGGCCAGCGGGAAAGCCAGTATCGCGCACAGCACTGTGGCGGCGAATGCATACCCGAACGAGCGCAGGATCTGATCGCGATAATCGGTCAACGCCTGGGTGTAATTGCCGAAGTGCCACGCGAAGGTGAGCTTCGGCAGATACACCGAGCCGCCCATCGTCGACAGCGAGGTGCGCAGCAACGAGACGAACGGCACCACATAGAACACCCCGAGATAGGCCAGCGCAGGCAGGACCATCAGATACGGGGCGATCCTGCTGCGCTGCCGGTTGCTGCTGGCTACCCCAGCCATTAGAGGAGGGCCATCACGCTCAGGCGCCGGTGACCGCGGCGTAGGCCTTGTTGAACGCGACGGTCTGCTCGTCGGTCAGCGGGGCCCATGCGGTGAGCTTGTCGAGTATTGCCTGTGGCGGGTTGATCAGCGGGTTCTTGGCGGCATCGGGGTTGATCTTGTTCAACTCGTCGGTCATATCCGACAGCACCGGCACGTAGTTGACGAAATCGATCAGCTTTGCGTAGTTGGCCCGGTCATAGACGTAGTTGATCCACTCCTCGGCAGCCTTCTGGTTCTGGGTGGTGTAGGGAATCATCATGGTGTCGACGAACGTGTTGCTCCCGGCCTCGGGAACGACGAAGTGCAGATCGGGGTTGTCCTTCTGCAGCTGAACCACGTCTCCGGAATATGCCTGGGCCACAATGATATTGCCGGCAGCAAGGTCATCGGCATAATCGTTACCGGTGAACCGGCGGATCTGCCCCTTGTCCTTATGCTCCTTGATCAGATCGACGGCTTTCTGCACGCCTTCCAACGTCGGATCCGCCGGCGTGCCGCCCTGCGAAATCAGAACCATGCCGATCCCATCGCGCATCTCGCTCAGCAGACTGACCTTGCCCTTGAACGCGGGATCCCAGAGATCGTCGACTTTGGTGATATCGCGACCGGTGGCGGCCCGGTTGTACGCCAAGCCCAGCATGCCCGACATGTACGGAGCGGTGAACTTGCGGCCCGGGTCGGCCTTGGCGTTCAGCAGGTCGGCTCGCATGTTCTTCTTGTTGCTCCACCGCGAATCGCTGATCTCGTTGGCCCAGCCCAGGCCCATCAGCCGGGAGGCCATGAACTCGGTGGGCACCACCAGGTCGGCACCGATGTCCTGTTTGCGGGACAGTGGCTCCTTATTCTTGGCGAACCATTCCTCGTTGTCGTTGAAGTCTTCTTTGTAATCAACCGTCAGGCCGGTCGCAGTTTGGAACGCCGCGATGAAACCGTCGGCCATGTACAGCGGCCAGTTCGAAATCCGCAACTTGCCGGTGGCCTTGCTGCCGTCATCGGCGGCCGAGCCACTGGAACCGCCGGAGGCGGACTTATTCTCCGCACCGCAGGCCGCCAGGAAGGACGGTCCGAGGATCATCGCCGCTGCGGCGGCGGCACCGCCACCGATGAACCGGCGGCGTGAGGCCATCTGAGCGATAACTCGGGGGTCGATCTCTTGTGTCATGGATCTGCCTTTCATTCGATCGAATAAGGATGGGGGAGTCTGGGTCAGGATTCGGCGAGCGTGTCTTCACGGTCCTGTACTGGCGGGATATCGGCAGCCGGCAACACCAGCGAGGCATCCGGTGACCAGCTGACGTAGACCTCGTCACCGGGACGCAGCAGTGGTAGGTCCTGTTCGGTACCGACGTGAGCGAGGATCGCCGAGCCGTCGGCCGCGACCAGCGACAGTCGCAGTACCGGGCCCTGGAAGGTCAGGTCGACGACCCTGGCCCGCACCCCGGCCATATCGCCGGTCGGCGGCGCCATGGTGACCCGCACCCGCTCAGGGCGGACCATCACGGTGGTCTGACCGCCTGCCTCGATGGTGGTGTCGCCCGGTCGCGATTTCAGCGTGGTGCCCAGGATGTCCACTTCGACGTAATCGCGGTTGGCGCGCCCGGTCTGGCGACCCTGCCAGAGATTGGCCTGTCCGATGAATCCGGCGACGAATACCGAGGCGGGTCTGTCGTAGATCTCGTGGGGGGTGCCGATCTGCTCGACATTGCCGGCGTTCATGACCGCGATCCGGTCGCTCATGGTCAGCGCTTCCTCCTGGTCGTGAGTCACATAGACAAATGTGATGCCGACCTCGCGCTGGATGCGTTTGAGTTCGAACTGCATGACGTGGCGCAGCTTGAGATCCAGCGCACCCAGCGGCTCATCGAGCAACAGCGCGCTGGGGTAGTTGACCAGGGCGCGGGCTAGGGCGACCCGCTGCTGTTGGCCGCCGGAAAGTTGCGCGGGCTTGCGTTCGGCGAAGTCGCTCAATCGGACGACCTCGATCATCTCGTCGACGCTCTTCTGGACCGCCGCCTTGTCCTTGCGCTGGCTGCGTGGCCCGTAGGCGACGTTGTCCCATACCGTCATGTGCGGGAACAGCGCGTAATGCTGAAACACGGTGTTGACGTGGCGCTTATGCGGCGCGACCCGCGACACATCGGCACCTTCGAGGCGGATAGCGCCTTCGGTCGGATTCTCGAAACCGGCGATCATCCGCAGTGTGGTCGTCTTACCGCATCCCGACGGCCCCAGAAGGGAGAAGAACTCTCCGGCCCCGATCGAGAAATTTGCATCCGCTACCGCGACATAGTCCTCGAACCGTTTGGTGACGTGATCGATTTCGATGACCGGTTTGCCGTCGCCCCGGTTGGGGCGCGTGCTTCCGGCGGTCTGCGGATTGGCGGCGCCAGTCTCAGTCAGGACCTGTCCTCCTCGATTGCCTAATTCAGTGGTCGTGGATAAACCATCGTTGATTTCCGCACCAGGCGCAACACAATCGGCAGGTTGCCCACTACATATGTGCGCCGCCGTCGACCCGAACCTCGGTGCCGGTGACGAAGAATGCTTCAGGACTGCCCAGCATGGCCACGACGGCGGCTACCGCATTCGGATCGGCGAAGATCGCGCCGCCCGGCAGGGGCAGGCCCGGGGCGACTCGCGTAAAGAGCTTGTAATCGACCCCGTCGGGAAAGCCCGGTCCAACGCTCTGCTTGGACTCCCCGGTGCCGTCGGTCATACCCGAGGAGATCGACCCCGGTTGCACTGAGTTGAACCGGATGCCCTCCTTGCCGAACTCCGCCGCCAGGGCGTGTGTCATCGCCTGGATACCTCCCTTGGAAGCGGCATAGGCCGACATGTAAGGGTGGGCGAATGTCGCCGACGTGGAGCTGAAATTGACCACTGCCGGAGCGTTTCCCTGGCGCAACGCCGCCAGCGACTCCCGGGTAACCAGAAACGTGCCGACCAGGTTGATCCGCAGAACCTGCTCGAAATCGGCCAGCGTGGTCTCTGCGAAGTGCGCCGAACGCAGGATCCCGGCTACGTTCACCAGAGTGTCGAGGCCACCGAGAAACTCGATTGCCTGCCGCACCCCTGCCTTGACCGATTCCTCATCACCGACATCCATGACGACGGTGCTCAGCGTCGACGCGGCGGCGCCGGCCTTGGCCAGTGTGTCCTCCAGCCCGGCCGCACTGATATCGGCCGCCACCACCCGGCCGCCCTCGGCGAGGATGCGCAGGACGCAGGCTTGGCCGATCCCAGAACCGCCCCCTGTGACCAGAACGCGGCGGTCGGTGTAGCGCTGCAAAGTCGTGCTCCTATCGGGTCGCCGTTCGAGTGACCATTGTGATCACAAAGGGCTGCAGCAATCTAGAAATTGCCCTCATTGGGACCACCCGGGGCCAGTCCGGTCGATTCGGGCACCTTCGGGGGGTTCTTCGCCTAAGTTACGTGGGCACGGTTGGAACACGTTTCAGTCAGGGAGTACACCGACCCGCATGGCGAACAGAGCGGCAGATCGCTGGTCCCCGGGTATCGCGCTGGGCAAAGGCGTGTCGAGTCCGATGGAGGCAATCGGAGGACTATTCGCTATGTCCGCCGACGCCATCCGGTTTGCCTTCCAACGGCCGTTCCAGCGGCGGGAATTCTTGGAGCAGGCCTGGTTCGTGGCTCGGGTATCGCTGGCGCCCACCCTGCTGGTCGCGATCCCTTTCACCGTGTTGGTGAGCTTTACCCTCAACATCCTGCTGCGGGAATTGGGTGCGGCCGACCTGTCTGGCGCCGGCGCGGCCTTCGGCGCGGTGACGCAGGTCGGTCCGCTGGTCACGGTGTTGATCGTGGCGGGCGCAGGCGCGACGGCGATGTGCGCGGATCTCGGTTCGCGAACCATCCGGGAAGAGATCGACGCCATGGAGGTGCTGGGCATCAATCCGGTACAGCGACTGGTGACCCCGCGCGTACTGGCTTCTGGGTTGGTGGCGTTGCTGCTCAACTCGCTGGTGGTCATCATCGGCATCCTCGGCGGCTACGTGTTCTCGGTGTTTGTCCAGGATGTGAACCCGGGTGCGTTCGCCGCGGGAATCACCCTGCTGACCGGTGTCCCCGAGGTGATCATCTCGTGCGTGAAGGCGGCTTTGTTCGGGCTGATCGCCGGTCTGGTGGCCTGCTACCGCGGGCTGATGATCACCGGAGGTGGCGCCAAGGCTGTCGGCAACGCGGTCAACGAGACGGTGGTGTACGCCTTCATGGCATTGTTCGTCGTCAACGTGGTCGTGACGGCGATCGGTATCCGACTGACGACGGGTTGATGTCGTGGGTACCCTGACTGTCTTGCGCACCAATTACCCGCGGATGTTTCGCCAACTCCGCCGCCCCAGCGGCTTCTTCGGCCGCATCGGGGACCACACGCTCTTCTACGGCAAGGCAATCGCCGGGGTGCCGCAGGCGATCGTGAGGTATCGCAAGGAGATCACTCGTCTTATTGCTGAGATCTCGATGGGCGCAGGGACACTGGCGATGATCGGTGGCACCGTGGCCATCGTCGGGTTCCTGACGCTGGCAGCCGGCGGCACCCTGGCAGTCCAGGGATACTCGTCGCTGGGCAATATCGGTATCGAGGCGCTGACCGGCTTCCTCGCGGCATTCATCAACGTCCGGATCTCTGCACCGGTGGTGGCCGGCATCGGTCTGGCGGCCACCTTCGGCGCCGGGGTGACCGCACAGCTCGGGGCGATGCGTATCAACGAAGAGATCGATGCGCTGGAGTCGATGGGCATCCGTCCGATCGAATACCTTGTGTCCACCCGATTGGTGGCTGGGATGATCGCGATTACGCCGCTGTACTCCGTCGCGGTGATCCTGTCCTTTCTTGCCAGCAAGTTCGTCACCGTTGTGTTGTTCGGTCAGTCCGCCGGACTGTACGACCACTATTTCGAGACCTTCCTGAACCCGATCGACCTGCTGTGGTCGTTTCTGCAGGCGATACTGATGGCGATCGCGATCCTGTTGATTCACACCTTCTTCGGCTACTTCGCCACCGGTGGTCCGTCTGGCGTCGGGGTCGCTGTGGGCAATGCGGTGCGCACCTCCCTGATCGTGGTGGTATCGGTGACATTGTTTGTGTCGCTGGCGATCTACGGTTCCAACGGCAACTTCAATCTGGCCGGATAGGGGGACGGGATGACTGCCAATCTCGGCCCGGGACCGTCCGACCGATCTGAGACCGAAACCGCGGCGGTGCCGGTGGCAGCCAGCGCCGGGCAGAGTTTCGGTGCGCGCGGCAGTGCCCGGCTGATCGCGGGGCTGCTGACCGTCCTCACATTGGCGTTGATCTTCACCCTTGCCGTGGGACTGTTCCGCGACAGTTTCAAGAACACCGTTCCGGTGACCGTCATTTCAGACCGAGCCGGCCTGGTGATGTACCCGGAAGCCAAGGTCAAAATCAACGGTGCGCAGGTCGGTAAGGTGGCCTCGATCGAGTCCTTGCCCGACGGCGGCGCCGCACTGCACCTGGCTCTCGATTCCGCTTCGCTTGATGCCATTCCGGCCAACGTGGGAGCCGAGATCGCGTCGACGACGGTGTTCGGCTCGAAGTTCGTCGAGCTGGTATCCCCGGCCGATCCGTCGGCGAGTTCGCTGAGCTCAGGCGCGGTGATTAACGGCAACAAGGTCACTGTCGAAATCAACACCGTGTTTCAGCAGCTCGTCTCGGTGCTCTCCAAAGTCGAGCCTGCGAAGTTGAACCAGACCCTTGGAGCGTTGTCAAAGTCGCTCAGCGGCCGCGGAAACAAATTCGGTCAGGGTCTGGTGGATCTCGACGCTGCGCTGATCAAGCTCAACCCCGCTCTGGATAGCTTGAACCACGACATCGCCGTTGCACCAACTGTGTTCAATGCGTTCGCCGATGCATCGCCAGACCTGATGGCCATCCTTGACAACACAGCGCGATTCAGCGGCACGGTTGTTGATCAGCAGAGCAACCTCGATGCACTTCTGATCAGCGCCATCGGCCTGGCGGATATCGGAACCGATGTGCTGTCCGCCAATCGGCAGCCGCTGACCGACGTGCTTCACCTGCTGGTACCGACCACCGATCTGACCAATCAGTACAACGCTGCGCTCACCTGCGGTATCGGCGGATTGGTTCCCCTCGCCACCGGACCTGGCGCCCCGGTTCCGGGTGCGGTTCTGCTGCAGTCGTTCTTCCTCGGCCGTGAGCGCTACCGCTATCCGGACAATCTGCCCAAGGTCGCGGCCAAGGGTGGCCCGCAGTGCACGGACCTACCCAACGTGCCGTATGAGAAGCGAACCCCGTTCGTCGTCTCCGACATCGGAGCCAACCAGGCTCAGTATGGCAACCAGGGCATCCTGCTGAACTCCGATGGCCTCAAGCAGGCGCTGTTCGGGCCGCTGGCCGGCCCGCCTCGCAACACCGCGCAGATCGGGCAGCCTGGCGGATGAGCAGCCTGCGAAACACCTCAATTAAGGTCGGCATCTTCGGCATCGTGATGCTGATGCTGACGGCTGTCCTCTTCGCGATTTTCAGCCAGTACCGCTCCGGCTCGGACAATAGATATTCCGCGGTGTTCGCGGATGCGTCGAGCCTCAAGGCTGGGGACTCGGTACGGGTAGCGGGTGTTCGCGTGGGAACGGTGAACGCGGTCGATCTGCAACCAGACAATTCTGTGGTCGTCGGCTTCGGGGCTGACCAGAACGTCGTGTTGACGTCGGGTACCAAAGCGGCAGTGCGTTATCTCAACCTTGTCGGCGATCGTTTTCTGGACCTCATCGACAGTCCGGGATCGGCGAAGATCCAGGAAGCCGGCTCCGTGATTCCGGCCGATCGTACCGAGGCTGCACTGGATCTCGACCTTTTACTGGGTGGACTGAAACCTGTTGTCCAGGGGTTGAATCCGCAGGCAGTAAACGCGCTGACCAATTCGCTGATTCAGGTGCTGCAGGGCCAGGACGGTAATCTGGAATCGTTGTTCGCCAAGACATCGTCATTCTCGAACTCGCTTGCCGACAACAGCCAAACCGTGCAGCAGTTGGTCGATAACCTCAATACCGTTCTGGCGACCATCAGCAAGGACGGCGAGAAATTCTCCGGCACCGTCGACCGCCTTGAGCAGTTGATCACCGGTCTGTCCCAGGACCGAAATCCGATCGGTGATGCCATCACCGCCTTGGACAGCGGTACCGCGTCATTGACCGACCTCCTCAACGAAGCACGGCCACCGCTGGCCGGTACTGTCGACCAACTCGCCCGGTTGGCTCCATTGCTGGACCAGGACAAGGAAACCGTCGATATCGCCCTGCAAAAGGCGCCGAATAACTATCGGAAATTGGTCCGCCTCGGTTCCTATGGCAGCTGGATCAATCAGTACCTGTGCGGAATGTCGGCCCGGGTCACCGATCTGCAGGGGCGCACGGCCTATTTCCCCTGGATCATGCAGCACACGGGAAGGTGCGCTGAGCCGTGATGCCGACATGTTGAGATATCGGGGTTCGAACCTCATCCGCTCCGGCTTCATCGGTCTGGCGCTGATCCTTCTTGTCATCGTTGTAGGCCTGCAGCCACAACGACTGCTGTCGCTGGCGACCTCCGTCCGCCATCAGGCGTTGTTCACCGAGGCCGGTGGTGTGGCACCCGGCAACGACGTCAAGGTCTCCGGGGTCACGGTCGGCACGGTCTCCGATGTTTCGCTGCATGAGGGCAAGGCCCTGGTGACGTTCATGGTCAACGGAAAGGTGCGACTGGGCTCCGACACCACGGCGCACATTCGGACCGGGACACTGCTGGGCCAGCGGGTGTTGACGCTGGAATCGGACGGCAAGGGGACGTTACGTTCCTCCGATGTCATCCCGGTGTCTCGCACCGGCGCGCCATATTCCCTGACCGACGCAGTCAGTGAGTTCGCCGCCAATACCAAGGGCACCGACACCGCCGCCCTCAACAAATCCCTGGACACCCTGTCGGTGACCATCGACCGGCTGGCGCCGCAGCTGGCCCCGACATTCGACGGGCTGAGCAGGATTTCGCGGGCGCTCAACGAGCGAAATGAGTCCCTCAGCGGTCTACTCAAGAGCGCCTCCGAGGTGACGGCGGTGCTATCGCAGCGCAGCGAACAGGTCAACACTTTGATCCTCAACGCCAATGAGTTGCTCGGGGTTCTCCAGGAGCGTCGCTACGCGATCGTCACCCTGCTGGCCAACACCTCAGCGTTGGCGCAGCAACTCAGTGGCATTGTGGCCGATAACGAAAAGGAACTCGCACCGGCCTTGGAGCAGCTGAACTCGGTGACGGCGATGCTGCAGAAGAACAACGACAACATCGGCAAAGCCATGGCCGGTATTGCTAAATTCCAGGTGACCCAGGCCGAAGCGGTCAACAACGGGTTCTTCTACAACGCATTCGTGGCCAACCTCAGCCCGGCGCAGACGATTCAACCCTTCATCGACTACATCTTCGGATTCCGTCGTGGCGTCAACGCCGGCCAGCCGCCGGACAATGCCGGGCCGCGGGCAGAGTTCCCGTTCCCGTGGAACAGCAACTGGGAACCCTGGCGTCGAGTAGGGCAGGTGCCCGGATGACCCGAAAACGATTTACCGGCGTGATCGCCGCCGCACTTGCAGTGCTCATCGCAGCGGGCGTGACACTTTTGGTCCGCAATACGATCTTGAAGCCCACGACCATCACGGCCTACTTCACCAGCGCCACGGCGATCTACCCCGGTGACGAGGTTCGGGTATCCGGGGTAAAGGTCGGCAAGGTCAAGGCCATAGAACCGCAGGGCACCAAAGCCAAGATCACGTTAGCTGTGAATCGTGATGTGCCAATCCCCGCTGACGCCAAAGCGGTTATCGTCGCCCAGAACCTGATCGGCGCACGGTACGTCCAACTCGCACCGGCGTATGAGACCAGTGGGCCGACGATGCGCGACGGCGCCGTGATCGACCTCGATCGGACCGCGGTTCCCATCGAATGGGACGAGATCAAAGCGCAATTGACCAGGCTGGCAACGGATCTCGGGCCGAGCAGCGGGGTCTCGACCTCCTCGGTGGGACGTTTCATTGATAGCACCGCCAATGCGATGGATGGTAACGGCGTCAAACTGCGGGAGACCATCAAACAACTATCCGGTTTGAGCCGTATCTTGAGCGAGGGCAGCGGCAATATCGTCGATGTCATCAAGAACTTGCAGACATTCGTGACCGCACTGCGTGACAGCAACGCTCAGATCGTTCAGTTCCAGGATCGTCTCGCCACCGTCAGCAGTGTGCTCAACGAGAGCAAGTCGGACCTTGACGGTGCGCTGACGAATCTTTCCGGAGCGGTCGTGGACGTGAAGCGATTTGTCGCCGGTAGCCGCAACCAGACGTCGGAGCAGATTCAGCGACTCGGCGATGTGGTGAAAAACATCAGCGACAACCAGATGGCGCTGAAGAACCTTCTGCACGTGGCTCCGAATGCGATCGGTAACAGCTACAACATCTATGACCCCGACACCGGCAGCGGCCTCGGCGGTTTCGCGCTGGGAAACTTCTCCAACCCCCTGCAGGTGGTCTGCGCGGCCATCGGCGCGATCCAGAACGCAACCGCATCTGAGACCGGAAAGCTATGCGCGCAGTACCTCGGTCCGGCGCTGCGGCTACTCAACTTCAACTACCTGCCCGTTCCGTTTAACGCCTATCTGGCCAAGTCGCCGAGCCCCAACAACCTCATCTACTCCGATCCCGCCCTGGCACCGGGTGGCGCAGGGGCGAGCCCGCCACTGCCGGAGCAGGCCCCCGCGATCTCTGCCTACACCGGGCTCAACGGGGACGTCCCGCCCCCGGCGGGCTGGGGAGCGCCGCCGAATACAACTCCCGGTAGCTATTCCCCGAACGGACTGCCTGCCTTCCCGCAGCCTGCGCTCTACCCCAATGCCCCGATTCCCGGCGTCCCTGATCCGACCAGTGGTCCCAATGGGCCGGGTGTTCCCAGTGCACCGGGCGGCCAGGCGCCGTCGAGCCTGCAGGACCTGCTGCTCCCTGCCGAGGGGATGCCACCGTCATGATGTCTCGGGTGTACCGCCTCGCGATCGCGGCAGCGTGCGTTTCGATCACTGCGACCGGTTGTGCCTTCGGCGGGCTGAACTCACTCCCGCTTCCCGGCACTGTCGGGCACGAGCCGGGGGCGTCCACGTATCACGTCGAGCTGGCGAATGTCAGTACGCTGGAACCGAACTCGCCGGTATTTGTCGGGGATGTGGTCGTCGGCAGCGTGAACGCCATGAGCGTGCGCGACTGGCACGCCGTTGTCGACGTGTCGGTGAAACCGGGCATTGTGATACCGGCCAACGCCGTGGCCACGGTTGGGCAGACGAGTCTGCTCGGATCGATGCACCTGGCCCTCAACCCGCCAGTGGGCCAGGACCCGACCGGACGCCTGCAGCCCGGTGCGACGCTGGGACTCAGCAAGTCCTCGACCTACCCGTCCACGGAACAGACCCTGTCGGCGCTGTCGGTTGTGATCAACGGCGGGGGAGTGGGACAGCTGGGCGATATCGTCCGCGAACTCAATTCGGCGCTCAATGGGCGTGAAGGACAGGTCCGCGATTTGTTGGCACAGCTCAATGACTTCGTCGGCGTGCTGGCGACTCAGCGCGACAGCATCAATGCGACGGTGGTGTCGTTGAATCGGTTGGCCGGGACATTCGCCGACCAGCGCGAGGTGCTGACCCGGGCCTTGAATCGGATTCCGCCGGCATTGGATGTGCTGGTACGCGAGCGTCCACGGTTGACGGCCGCGCTCGTCAAGCTGGGTAATTTCAGCAGTCTGGCCGGGGGCCTGGTCAACGACACCCATGCCGACCTGGTGCGTAATCTCCGCAACCTCGAACCAACATTGCGCTCGTTGGCCGATGTCGGACCCAAACTCGATGCTGCGCTGTCGTACTTCACAGCGTTTCCGTACGGGCAGAGCTTCATCGATAGGGGAATCCGCGGCGACTACCTGAATCAGTTCATCATCTTCGACTTCACGGTTTCACGGCTGAAGAGGACCTTGATGCTGGGAACCTCCTGGGGGCAGGAGGGTGCGAAACTCGTTCCTGCGCCCGGTGATCCGTGGTACGCCAGCTATACCTACGACCCCTTGAACGCACCGTTCAGCCCGCCTCCGGCGGATGTCGCGGATATCCCACCGCTGGTCGGACCGGTCCCCGCTCCGGTCGCCACGCAGACAGGTTCGGTCACCCAGATGCCGTCGAGCCCCGGGCCCGGTAACGGATATTCGCTTGGCCCCGGACCCGGTAACAATCCGGCGCCGCCGCCAGATCAGCAGTTGGCTCCAACAGATGGGGGAGGTAACTGATGCTGACACGGTTCGTTCGGACCCAGCTCATCG
>Ga0194053_10000949_pt1 | contig 19783 bp, 21 predicted proteins | sample SepL228m_MetaG_FD_161684 | JGI IMG/M metagenome (GOLD analysis project Ga0194053, IMG submission 161684) | Anoxic zone freshwater microbial communities from boreal shield lake in IISD Experimental Lakes Area, Ontario, Canada - Sep2016-L227-8m | ecosystem: Environmental > Aquatic > Freshwater >... | reverse complement strand
GGTACAGCCAGTAGAGCGGCGGGAGCGGGACGAAGCCGAGCGTGTTGGCCAGCGGCGAAACCGTCAGCCAGGCACCGGCGGCGACGATGATCACGGAGGTGAGGATGAGCGGACAGCACCCGCGCATCAGCCGGCACCATATCACCGGCGGCCAGCCGGATAATATCGCCAGGAACTAACGTCTTGAGTGGAACTTCTGCGTCCTTGCCATCGCGCACTCAGCCACTGCGGCGCCGGGTGCTTGCCCGCGACCACGACGTTGACGTAATGGCGGCTGCGCAGGCAGTGGTCCATCACCGAGAGCAGGCAGTTTGCATCCGGTGGCAGGTAAACACGGACAATCTCGGCCTTCTTGTTCAGGACGTGGTCGATGAAGCCGGGATCCTGGTGGGTGAAGCCGTTGTGATCCTGGCGCCAGACGTGTGAAGCCAGCAAATAATTCAACGAGGCGATCTTCCGCCGCCACGAAAGTTGCGACGTGACCTTCAGCCACTTGGCGTGCTGGTTGAACATGGAATCGACAATGTGGATAAACGCCTCGTAGCAGTTGAAGAGGCCGTGCCGCCCGGTCAGCAGGTAGCCCTCGAGCCAGCCTTCACATTGGTGCTCGCTGAGCATCTCCATCACCCGCCCAGTGGGCGCGAGAAATTCGTCGTTCGGCACGATCGTCGCATCCCATTGGCGTTGGGTCTCCTCAAAGAGGGCTTCCAAGCCATTGGAGAGCGTCTCGTCCGGGCCAAAGACACGAAAATTCCGCTGCTCACGGTTTAGCTTCGCCACATCGCGCAGGAAACGGCCGAGCACATGCGTGTCGCCGATGCCGCGCACCCCGGGCGAGGGCACATCCACCGCGTAGTCGCGGAAATCCGGCATCCGCAGGTCGCGGAGGAGAATGCCGCCGTTGGCGTGGGGATTCGCGCCCATGCGTCGTTCGCCCTTGGGCGCAAGTTCGGCAATTTCCTGTTTCAGACGGCCCTGCTCATCGAAGAGCTCATCGGGGCGGTAGCTCCTCAGCCAGTCTTCCAGTAGCTTAAGGTGGTCGGGATGGGCGGCTGGGTCGGAGAGCGGCACCTGGTGCGAACGGAAGGTGCCTTCAACCTGCAAACCATCGACCACCTTCGGCCCCGTCCAGCCCTTGGGTGAGTTGAGGACGATCATCGGCCAGCGCGGACGCGCGAGATTGCCGTGGACGCGCGCGTCCTGTTGGATTTGTTTAATCTGCGCCACCACTGAGTCGAGTGCTGCCGCCATGGCCTCATGCATCAGCCCGGGCTCATGGCCTTCGACGAAGTAGGGCGTCCACCCGTAGCCGCAGAGCAACTGTTCCAATTCCTCGCGGGTGATCCGAGCGAGGAGGGTCGGGTTGGAAATCTTGTAGCCGTTGAGGTGCAGGATTGGCAGCACTGCGCCATCGGTGGCCGGATCGAGAAACTTGTTGGAATGCCATGCGGTGGCCAACGGTCCGCTTTCCGCCTCGCCATCGCCGACGACGCAGGCGACGATGAGATCGGGATTATCGAACACCGCTCCGAACGAATGGCTGAGCGAATAGCCCAGTTCGCCACCTTCGTGGATCGAGCCCGGGCATTCCGGCGACGCGTGGCTGGGGATGCCTCCGGGAAACGAAAACTGACGAAAGAGCTTCCGCAGCCCGGCCTCATCCTGGCTGATGTTGGGATAGATCTCGCTGTAAGCGTCCTCGAGGTAGGTGTTGCCCACGACCGCCGGGCCGCCGTGCCCGGGGCCGGAGACGTAAATCATGTCGAGGTCATACTTTTTGATGACCCGGTTTAAATGTGTGTAAATGAAGTTCTGCCCGGGGGTTGTGCCCCAGTGTCCCAGCAGCATGCGCTTCACATCCACGAGAGTCAGCAGGCGCCTCACCAGGGGATTGTCGTAGAGATAGATCTGGCCGACCGATAGATAGTTGGCAGCACGCCAGTAGGCATCAATCTGGCGCAGCAATTCCGGAGTCAGGGTCTTTGCTTTTGTGTGCATGTTTCGTATCTGGATCGCGTCTCACGGCGTTGACAAAGCAGCCTCAAGTCTTAAGGAATGCCAGCAGATCGCCGTTGAGCTGGACTTTGTGCGTGTCGGCGAGGCCGTGAGAGGCACCGGGATGAATCTTCAGCGTGGGGTGCTTGACGAGTTTGGACGAGGCGTGAGCCGAGGCGCCGATCGGCACGATCTGGTCATCGTCTCCGTGGATGATCAGGGTTGGCATGTCGAACTTCTTGAGGTCCTCCGTGAAGTCCGTCTCGGAAAACGCCTTGATGCAGTCGATCTGGTTTTTGAGACCGCCTTGCATGCCCCGAAACCACAATTTCATAGCGAACCTCATAGTCTCTTTAAGATTGTGAACCTGCATGACACCAAAGTGATTGGCTTGGACGGCAGCCTGCACGGCTTCGGCAGTTTTTGTAACGATCTTCTCAGAAGGTAACTTGATCGGCATGGGTTTCCTTGCTTGGTTGTCACTTAAAGGCTTTGATCAGCGCCTCAAACTGCGTGCCCAGTGATTTATCGTGCGGCGTTATGGGGGGAATTGTGCGATCAATACCGAGCAACTCGTAAACCGCCGTCTGGGCCGCTCGCACCGAATACTCCACCGTAAAGACGACATCATCCGGGATCTCGACGAACTGGCTGATGAACGCGAAATTCCGCGAGCCGCGCGGGACCGGGCGTGGGCGATCAGTGAGCCGGCGAGGCATGAACATGCTCGTGATATAGGGCATTCGGCAGGGAATGCAGTTGGCCGATTGAACGGTCTCCAAATCGAATCTCAGGTGACCAAAGAGCTCCCGCAGAATTTCCGCGCCATTGCACTCCGCCATTGGCTTCGGAACGAAATTGCCGATCCGGTCCGGAAACAGCGCGTAGCCCCAGAACACCTGCACGTCGGCTGGCTGGTCCAGGAAGTGGGGTTGATGGGCCAATACAATGGACATCAGCCAATTCGAGTCCTTGAACGTTACCAGCCCGCCGGTGCCCGGCTGGTTACCACTGAATTCCATCATCTTGTCGAAGAATGCGGAGTTGTTCAGCGTGACGGTAAACGACTCCCAGCAAGACTGCGCGATGCACCCATTAAACTCCCCAGGATTGCCAAACTCGGGCCGGCCCACGGCCAGTTTTTCCCAAAGAGTCCAACCGCCGCTATCTGCCTTGGTCAGCTTGCTGGGCGCGCTCGCCATCGAACCCAGGCTGGAGGCATCGGTCATCGAGCCGTTTTGCATGAAGACGAGATCGCCGTCATTCACGGCAATCACTTCGCTTCTGCCCTGCCGCAGACAATGAACGCCGGTTACGATGAACTTGCCGTCCTCGGTCTTATGATCGAGGTCTGTCACCCTGCAATCCGTGACCAAATGGACACCTTGGGCAATGAGCCACGTCTGTAAGGGTCGAACCAGGGAGTCGTATTGGTTGTAAATGGTCCGTTTGACGCCGGCAAGCGTTTCGATCCGTGAAAACTCAAGCATGAAACGGTGTAGGTAACGCTTGAATTCAACGGCGCTGTGCCAGGGCTGGAAGGCGAATGTGGTAGCCCACATATACCAGAATTCAGTCGCGAAGAATCCGGGTGAAAGCCAGTCGGTGATGCAACCGGCAGCCAGCTCCTCTTCGTTGGCATGACTGAGTTTCAGCAATTCGATGCGGTCCTGCATGGTGAACCCCATCGATGTCACCGGAACCTTCGCGCGCCGGCTGTCCACCAGCCTCGCCAGCGAATGCGACTTGTGCTTCTCGTTGAATGCCAGATGAAGCTGTGGGCTGCTACACGAACGGACGGCCACGCCTCTCTAGTTGCAGGTCTAAAACCTTCCGTCTTGGAAAGGGTCATCCAGGCCGTGGGGGAGAGCATTCCCTTATGCCGCCTTCTTTTCCTCCACAACTTCAGCGTCGATGATTGGGCCTTCGTCCGTCCTGCTGCCTTCCGGCCCGCCGCCATTTCCAGGTTGCGTTCCGGATTGGCCATCAGTGGGGCTGTGGCCCGTGCGAGCCTTTTCCGAAGCCGTCTTGTAAAGTTCCGCGGAGACTGCCTGCCAGGTTTCGTTGAGCTTCTCGCTGGCCGCCTTTATCGCCGCAGCCTCGCTACCCTTGAGGGCTTCCTTCACCTCGTTAAGGACGGATTGGACCTTGCTGCGGTTATCGCCGGAGATTCTCTCCTGGTTGTCCTTCAACAATCTTTCGGTGCGATAGACCACACTATCGGCCTCGTTGCGTGTTTCGATCTCTTCCTTTTGCTTTCGGTCCTCTTCGGCGTGGAGTTCGCCGTCTTTGCGCATCTTCTCGATCTCCTCTTTGGAGAGGCCGCTGCTGGCCGTAATCGTGATTTTCTGTTCCTTGCCGGTCCCGAGGTCCTTGGCGCTGACATGCAGGATGCCATTGGCATCGATGTCAAAGCCGACTTCGATTTGCGGCACGCCGCGTGGCGCGGGTGGAATGTCGTCGAGCTTGAACTTGCCGATCGTTTTGCTGTCGCGGGAGAACTGGCGTTCACCCTGCAAGACATGGATTTCCACGCCGGGCTGATTGTCCGCGGCCGTAGAGAAGGTCTCCGACTTGCGGCACGGGATGGTGGTGTTGCGCTCGATCAACTTGGTGAACACCCCACCGAGAGTCTCAATGCCAAGGGAGAGGGGAGTCACGTCGAGCAACACCACGTCCTTGACCTCGCCTTTGAGCACACCGGCCTGGATAGCGGCGCCCACCGCCACCACTTCATCCGGATTAACGCCTTGGTGCGGAGGTTTGTTGACCAGGGTGTGCGCCGTTTCAACTACGCGCGGCATCCGGGTCATGCCACCGACCAAAACCAATTCATCTATTTTTGCAGCCGCGATGTCCGCGTCTTTCAAACAAGCTTTCACCGGCGCGATCGTGCGTTCAAATAACGCCTCGCAAAGTTGCTCCATCTTGGCGCGCGTGAGTTTCAGGCTCAGATGTTTGGGACCGCTTGCATCCGCTGTGATGAACGGCAGGTTGATATCATATTGGAGTGCGCTGGAGAGGGCGATCTTGGCCTTTTCCGCCTCCTCCTTGATGCGCTGCAAGGCATCCGGCTGCTTGCGCAGATCCATCCCCTGGTCCCGTTTGAACTCATCCAGCATCCAATCCATGAGGCGATTGTCCCAGTCATCGCCGCCGAGGTGGGTATCGCCGTTGGTGGCTTTGACGTGGAACACGCCGTCGCCCAGTTCCAGCGCCGATATGTCGAAGGTGCCGCCGCCCAAGTCGTACACCGCGATCTTCTCGTCCTTCTTCGTGTCCAAGCCGTAGGCCAGCGAGGCGGCGGTGGGCTCGTTGATGATGCGGAGCACTTCGAGCCCTGCGATGCGGCCGGCGTCCTTCGTGGCCTGGCGCTGCGAGTCATTGAAATAAGCCGGGGTCGTGATGACCGCCTGGGTGATCTTCTCGCCCAGTCGTGTCTCCGCATCCGCTTTGAGCTTGCCCAGGATCATGGCCGAAATCTCCGGTGGGCTGAATTGCTTGGGTTTGCCGTCCACATTCACCTCGATGGCGGCGTCGCCATTGGCGGCGCGGACAACTTTATAAGGGACGCGTTTGATTTCTTCCTGCACCTCGTCAAATTTGCGCCCCATGAACCGCTTGATCGAATAAATCGTATTGCGGGAGTTGGTGACGGCCTGCCGTTTTGCGGCCTCGCCCACCAGGCGGTCGCCGGTTTTGGTAAACGCCACCACGGAAGGCGTCGTGCGTTTGCCTTCGGAGTTTTCCAGCACGGCGGGTTCGCCACCGTCAATAACCGCCATGCAGGAGTTCGTAGTCCCTAAATCGATGCCGAGTACTTTTGCCATAATATTATTTTAAAATTGGGAATTGAGTGTTGCCGGGGGAAACCGAGAAAGTGCTACCGGGAGTTGCGGCTGCAACTCGCGCGGTCATCCGCTTCGAGCCAGTCAAATGTGGTGTTGGTCTGTATTGGGTCAGGTCTCGTGCGATGATGGGGGTATTCATGCGTTAATTGTCTTCCTGCTTTTGCACCCGGGAGTGGCGGTTGTGCTTTCTATGTCCGGTTATGGTAACCGTGAACGCGGGTAAGGTCGCGTTCCGCGAGCAACTGGGCCTCGGCCTCCAGCCAGTGCTGCACCTCGTGCCCGGGCAGCGAACCCTGGTTCACATAGCTGAAGTATGCCCTTCTGGCCACCTCCTCCGGTGACGGCGAAAAATCGGACCCGCCTTGGCTTAAGTCCGTCGCCACAATGGGCCGTGAAGCCCTGACCGGCCTTTGGTTTCGGTTCTTGGATAGTTTATCGTTGTTCATAAAGAGACAATGGGCTGGGCCAGGTTAATCCGTTGCCCCAACTGGAGCCAGATGATGTGCGGGGCTTTGCTCGACGGCTTCCGTGGTCAAGTTTACGAAGACCGTGGAGTCTGGATAACTGATCCGGTTCACCATGCGGGTCGGTATCTGGACTTCCTTGCCGGAAAACCTGTGTCCGGTTTTGATGACCAATTGACGAATTGCCCATCTCTGGGGGTCCATCATAAAGTCACAGACGTGGCCGATAGTCCCATCAGTTGCCTGGAGATGATAACCGTTCACGGCTTGAGCACTCCGCAAATGAACATCGGCGCTTTCGCTTTGCGGGTCGATAGCAGTGGCTGGCCGGTTCGGCAGAGGCGCTGCTGGCAGTTCCAGAATTGGAAAGCCGCTCAGGCCCCACAACCCGTCCCCCTGCCAGTAGAACGGCCAGCCGTAATATCGGTGATACTCTTCCTCGTAGCGTCGCGACACCGGCTTGTGCGATTCAATCGAAGGGCTATCCTCTATCTGTTTCCGGGTCAAGCTCACATGCAACAGTTTTCCGGCCTGATCAAGGCTGCCGAAGGCATGGGGAGAGATGAGCACCTGCCGCCCTGGCAACCAGGAACCGGTATCGGCGACCACATAACGAACCGCCCAATTCTGATCGTCAAAATAAAGATCTTTAACACGGCCGATTTCGCCATCTGACGCGCCGAGTTTGTCTCCGTATAGCTGCTTAATACTTTTTAACATAGGGCTTTCTCGTTTATGTGGATTTGATAGACCGCTTTTGATTCGGTATCACAACGCCGATGTGCTTGTTTTCGCAAGTTCTTCTCTCTCTCTCCTCAAGCTAATGGAGAGCCAATCTAACACCCGGCGTCGGAATATGCTCAATCCAAGCTACTTAAAGCATTCTGACCTCCTCTTTGGTGAGCGCGGCGGGAGGTGAAGTCATTGCAGTTTGCACGGCCTCGTCCCCTGCATCGTGCATTTTGCTAAACTGCAGCGAGGTAAATGAATCCTCCACTTCGACCGTGCTGAGAATTGTGATCGCGGCTCCGGTCAAAGCCCCAATCATTCGGTAGAGGGACTCGCGAAAATCGGCGCGGAAACCGGGTGCCAACGCCATCTCAAACCCGACAGCGAATCGATCACGAGCCGTTTTGCGCCGATCCGGGTGATCGCATCGAGAATCTCCTTCTCCGGCTGGGCGGGTTTCGCCAAATTATTCTGTCGGTTCATCTTTTCCTCCGTTGCCGAAATCCAAATCTTCGAGTGGAACTTCCGGCCAGACCTCGCGTACGAACTGCAAGGTTAGATTCTCGCCGATGAAGGCCACCAGCAGTCCGAACAATCGGGCGACCAGAACAATCCCGCCCTCGAACACTTCTTCCTTGGTTTGCTGGGCGCTAAGTTCCTCCAACGGAGGGCCAATCTGACAACCAACGCTCTAAACTGTCGAAGCCACAGGAGATAACCCGTTTCTGCGTCGTCATTGCCAAGCGCTGAAAGAGGCGAATCCCGTGCAATCTGCTCGGCTGCTGAAGTCGCAGCGTGCACTTTGCAGCTAGTTGGCTCTGCAACCGCCATGCGGCGGTTGCAGAGCCGTTGATGTTCGTTAAGCGGCCTGGCGAAGATTCACCGGTCCGATGGTTGCGGACTCTGCGGCCAGTTCCGCGGTGGTATGCGATGCTCGATGGGCGGCCCTGTTTTCCTTGGATGTGGACGCCTCTCCCGTGGTGCAGATGTCCTGAGCCCCAGCCTTAGTGAAGATGTCTTTCGCCTGGGCAATTTCCTCTGAGCTTTCGGTATGGACCGAGAGGAGGATATTGCCGGCCTTAACCTTGCCTTCGTAACGCTTGGCTTGGATCTCCGGAATGCCCAGACCGATTAACCCGCCAGCGATACCGCCCACGGCTGCGCCGACCGCCGCACCGCTCAGCGCGGCAATAATCGGTCCGGCGGCGATGAATGGGCCGACTCCCGGAATAGCCAATGCGCCAATCCCGGCGATCCATCCCAACGCCCCACCGATGACGACGCCCGTGCCGGCGCCGGCGACGGCGCCCTCCGGGGCTTTCGTGTGCTTCTCGTGCGCGAAATCGCGGGTAGTATCCTTATCCGGGAACAGCAGGGAGATGTCGTTATTGGAGAAGTTCGCGGTTTTGAGCTGATCGACAATTCGATCGGCTTGCGCGCGTGAGTTGGCGATGCAGAATACAGATTTCTTCGACATATAGTTCACTTTCGTTTTGTTTTTTTGTTATTTGGTTGATCGAATTAGTTATTGCTGCTGGTGGTGAGCTTCACTTCCAGTTGGTTGTTCACATTCTCAGCGCGCGCGATCCGATCCGCGATTTCACCGGTCAGCTTGGTGCTGAAATAGGGCTCGACCCGGTAGGCGCGATAAACCCCATTGGCATAGCCGGGTTGACCGAGGTCAGGCCATTGATTGGCCTTGAAATGCGGCGCGTTGTTCAGGGTTTCCTTCGAAACGTCAAGCTGAAGGGTATCCCGATAAGCGGTGAATCGGAGTGCGACGGGCGGAACGGCGCTCAGTTCGTCGGCCATTCCGAGGAATCCGCCGGAGGAAACGATGACCGCTACGACACGGCCCGAGGGCAGATCGACCAGGAGGTTTTCCACCTTGCCCAGCGCCTCATTCTGAAGGTTCTTCACCGGCATGCCCATGAGCTTGCTTGCCTTCTGGACATGAATTAGGCGCGACACCGGAATCATAAATTGGCTTTGGCTCGATATGTGGTTTTTGTCCCATGTCCCATCCGCTTTGCGGGTTGAAATGGTGCTAGGAGAACCATCTGCGTTGCGTTGGCCATCCTCAACCGCCTCTTCTCTTTGGATAAACCTGCCGCCGAATTCCTGGCCGTATAGGTGATAGACTGCAGACAGATGATTGGAGTCGGAATGTTCAGCCCACTGCGACATCTCGAACTTCGGCGCGCCCCTCAGCTTCTCTTTGTCGGCATCCAGTTGAAGGACGTTGTGGGTGATATCTCGATTCAAGGCTCCCGGTGGCACGGCCGTCAGCGTATCGCCAATGCCGATGAACCCGCCCGTCGACAGGATCACCTGGACGATCCGGCCGGATTCCACATCCACACTGAGGTCCTCCACTTTGCCGAGTTTTTCGTCCTGGTAGTTGTTCACGGTCATCCCGATAATGTCGCTGGATTTCGCCGCGTCGTTTAGCCGGTTCTCCCGCTGTGCGCGGGAGATGCCATCATGGGCGTAGTTGGGTCCAGCCGCTTTGGGGATCGGAGGGTCTTGGGCTAGGGCTGAGAATGCCAGGACCGAGACGGCCGAGGCGCTGATGATGATTTGTAGCTTACGTTTCATATTTCTATTCATCTACCGTGTTTTGTTTCTACCGTGTTTTGTTGAATCGCCGTGCGGAGCTTTCTCCTTCTCGGAGCTCGACCTAACGTCGATGCGCTGGTGTTGCCCTTGCTCTTCCAGCTAATGGAGAGCCAGCCTAACGCCGGGAGATCTAACCTCTTCAATCCAGGCTATTTAAGGTGTTTGTGATAGTTCTTGCCGAACTGTCAGGGACCGGCAGGCGTTGCAAGTTGCACTGCAACCACCGGCGCACCGTGCGCTTTGCAGCGTTAACGAGAGGCCTGAATTTGTTCCTGGGAAGCCGTCCGACTGACCATGTTGCGGCATCTGCTAGCTTCCCTGCTCGCTCCCGGAGGCAAAGCGGTGTTGCGCATTCGGGGAGAGACGTGTTTTCCATCGTTGGAACAGTCGTGAGCAAGGCAACGACGCATATTAGACGAAGGATGACGTTCATATATATTTCTTATTGTGTGATTTCCTCCGAGGACTTCTCGTTAGGTGTAATCCACTCTCTATAGCCTACAACGTGCCATTCGATCCGGGTGAGCTCAGCGACTTGATAGTGAACGAGTTATAAGCTTCCCGCTGCGGGCGCACTCTTGCTGGACCCTGTAACTTGCATGTTATTGACGCTTTGGCGATGCGTTATGCACGATCGCCAACGGTGCGCCTGGAGGCATGTCGCCCCGGGCCAACCGCGCAATGAGGTCATCCCGTTTCCGGTTGTCCGAGTGCTTCGGCTTGGCCGGCGCAGAGGCATGCGCCAAAGATGACAATGCACCCGGAAAGATAGATCCACAGCAGCAACGCCATGATCCCGCCAGCCGCTCCGTAAACCGCGTTCAGCGCAGCGAAATCTTCCAGATAGATCACAAACAGACTCTCTCCCACCCGCAGGAGAACCGTGGCGCACAGAGCAGCAGTCCAGACCTCGGCAAACCGCGTGGGCCGGCGCGGTGCGAGGCGATAAAACAGGCTCAGACTGAAGAATACCACAAGCAATGGGATGAAAAAGCTGGCCAGGCCATAGGCCCAGAAACGGAAATCATCCACTCGAAAGAGCCAACCCTTCGCCATCCTCATCAGTACTGGCACCGCCATGCCCAGGAGGAGCGCGCCCGAAGTGATCCCCAGCAGCACGGCAGTTTGACTCAACTCGCGAGCAGTTCGCTGACGGATGACAGGGTGGGGATGCGGTCGCAAACGACTTTGATCGACACCAGGATCGGCACCGACAACAAAGCTCCCGGCACGCCCCAGAGCCAGGTCCAGAAGATCAGCGAGACGAAAATGACGACCGGGTTCAGCGTGAGACGACGCCCCAGCAAGACCGGCGTGATGAGGTTTGCTTCCAAAACGTGGAGCAGCAGGTACCAGGCCGGAGGAAGGAATCCTTTCCACAGTGTGTCGAACGTGAGGAGGCCGACCGTGGCCAGCAGGAGGATCCCGGCGACCGGGCCGAAGTAGGGAATAAAATTCAGAACCGCCACGAGCACTCCCCACATGACGGCGTTGGGCACGCCCAGCCAGTAGAGGCCACCGCTGACGAGCACACCCAAACCCATATTAATCAGCGACACCGAGAATAAATAGCTGGAAATGTTCTGCTGAATCTCGTGGCTGATCTCCACCGCGCTCTTTTTCTCGCGGAACGTAGGCATCACGTGGACCAACTTCTGCAAGAACATGTCGCCGGAGGCCAGCAACAGATAAAGCAAAACCAACATCTCACCGACTCCCGCCAGGAAAGTCCCAGTCCAGTTAATGAATGTGCCGGGAACACGGCTGGTCTTGAGTTCCACCGTGGTTACCTTCTTCTGTTCTTCCTCGGCAGCTCCCAGGTTGTTTACTGCATTCGCAGCCTGGTTGAAGCGGGCCGCGCGCGGGAACATTCTCTGCGCCCGTTGCCTCAATTCGGCCATGTGTGCCGGCGCATCGTTTATCCAGGTCATCGCCGGACGGCCCAATTGAAAGAAGCCAATCCCGACGGCCCCCACCAGGAGGCAAAGCAGCACGGCGGCCGAGAGCGCTGGAGCTATGTGAACATAAGACAACCAACGGATGAGTGGTTTCAGGGCCATTCCTGCCACACAAGCGAGGACCACCGGTAAGACCACAGGACGGGCAAAGTAAAGGAAGGCAATCGTTCCCAGGAAAATCAGGACGATTTGGACAGGGGTGGTTTTCGTGCCCGCTGACGCAGCCGAAGGAGTGGACCGTTGCTCGCTGCCGGACGCAGCCTGAACCACCGCCTCGATCGTCCTGGCTGGAAAGTCCAGAGACTCGGGCGCCGTTGAAAGTGCGATTAACTCTTTCATGCCGATTCTTGCGCTGGCGGTCAGGCGAAACGCTTCGACGTCGCAGGAACTTGCCCGCCATTGGTGGAGGAGTATTCCATGTACGGCTCAGTCGCCATTGCGGAAGCATCGGCGCGCGGCCAAATATCCGATGAGCGCTCCTACGCCGCAAGCGATGCCGATGGCTTGATAGGGGTGTTCATGCACGGCCCCGTCCGCAGCTTTTGCGCCTTCAACCGCCTTCTCGCGAACGCGGCTATAAACTCCTTTGCCGCTTTTCAGTGCGGCAGCGAGCCGCTTGCGGGCTTCCTCGATGTTTTCTCCGGCCACGTCGGCGGTGGCAGCCATGAAGGCGCGGGCGTCTTCGGCGAGTTGGTTCATGTCATTACGAAGTGCTTGTGTTTCTTTGTTCATATTGTCTGTGTTTTCTGTTCGTCTGCGTTTTTCAGTGGGAGGTTGTCTGCATCGGCGAGATGGGCTGCTTCGGGCGAGTTGGCCACCTTTAGTATCGAGTTTCTTCCGCCGAATGGGTTGGGCACGGTTTCCTTGGCTAGCTAATAAAGGGCCAACCCACCGGCCGGCGCTCTAACCCCTTTAATCCGGCCTGATTGAGGTGTTTGAGGTCACCTTTGCGAGTGTTGAGTTAAGACCCGGCATTGCAACTTGCACTATGACTACCGACGGACCATGCACTTTGCAGGCTGGCCGAAGGATATGCAGTGGCCTTCGCGGATACTCTGTTAGTGATCTGTTGCCATCGCGTCTCGGCCACAATCGCGCGGATGTTGGTTGCTGGCAGGCCAGTTACGGGTTTTACAGGGCAACGATGGTTCGCTGATTTGCCAGCTCATGCGATGTAAGGCCGCCCATGGCACACCACGCGCTAAAGATACGGCACGGACATGAAGGGACTCCAAATGAAATGGGCCTGGATTTGCCCCCAGCAAAAACTCGAAACAAACGAATACGCAATAGCGCCAGATACGATTATGAAGCACACAAACTTACTCATCACGCTCCTCGCCGTCTCCGCCTTTGCGGTGGGCTGCAAGCCGTCGGAACAATCGGCTGCCGAGAATCGGGAGGCCACAGCAAAGCAGCTCGACAAAGTCCAAACTGAAACCAAAGCGGCCGCGCAAGACATGATGGACTATACCTACGCGCAGAAAACAGAGTTCGTCGATAAAATGCAAGGTCAGTTGGCCGAGATCAATCGAGACTTGGACCAGCTCTCCGCCAAAATCGGAAAAGCCACTGACGCCGCCAAAGCCGAAGCCAAGCCCAAACTCCAAGCGTTGCGCGACCAGACGGATAAACTCAACCAGCAGCTCGAGAAAGCCAAGAACGCCACCGAGTCAACCTGGGACGACATCAAGGCCGGCTCCCGAAAAGCTTTCAATGAATTAAAGGACGGCTTCCAGCAAGCGCGCCAGTGGGTGAGCGACAAGATCGCACCTTAAAGGCAAAGGAGAATTCTATGAACGAACTGAGAACTTCGGCGGCCCGCAACCTCGGATTGGTATTCGGCATCGCTCTCTTGGGGGCGCTGACGGGATGCGTCGGCTACGTTGGTGGGCCACAACCGCGTGCCGGAGTTTACGTGGAGCCCCCATCCGTGTATGTGGAAAGCGGGGTTGTGGTACAGCCTGATTACGTCTATTACCCCGGCTACCAAGTCTATTACAGCAGTAACACCCGCCAATACGTGTATCAAGACGGCCGCTCGTGGGTGTCGCGGTCGGCACCGCCACGCGTCTCGGCCACTGTGCTGTTTGCCTCACCGTCGGTAAGACTCGAGTTTCACGACTCCCCAGCGATTCATCACGCAAAGGTCGTCCGGCAGTACCCGAAGAATTGGGCGCCACCCGGTTCAAACCACGGCAATAATGAAGGCCGTGATCAAGGCCGCGACGGAGGTAATCGGAGAGGACCAAGCTAACTATGAATACGAACGATTTCAAAACAGGAAGTCAGTCACCCCAAGAATTCCAGAATGAGAATCTCATGAATAAAGCCAAGCGCTTGATCGGGATGATCGGATTGGTGTTCTGTGGCGCGCTGCCCGTCGCCGCGAAACAAAGAACTCCGGCCCCGACCAGTCAGAAGAACCTTCAGACACAAGTTCGCCGCGAGGTTGGAGCCGGCGAAACGAAAGCAGTTGCTGCACATGCGCCACCGCAGGTCGAGCAAAAGGCCGCCGCTACCGCCCATCGGTCAGCAGTGCTTGCCCCAAAGTACCGAGCAGCACAGAGCGAGACGCGTAAGCCCCTTGCCGCCGTTGCGGAATCCAAGCCGGCAGGCAATCATCCCCCGGCAGTTAAGGAACCAACCCGGCAGATCGCCAAAAAACAGCCTTTGCAACCGGCGAAGTCATTCCAACCGTCAAGCCTGAAGGCGAAACAGGTTTCCGAACCTCCTGCCAGGGAGAAGCCGGCTGCAAGCGAGAAGAACGAATCGAACGCTTCAGACAAAAACCACGAGAAAAAAGGCAAAGACTAGTTGTAGAGGGGCTGGTAATCAGCCTCTTCCAGTAGATAAACACACATAAACATAAACATAAACATAAAAACAAGAGTATGATCAAAACATCTGTAATTACACGTGAAAACGTAATCCTCATCGCGGCCAGCTTCTTGCTGCTCGCCAGCGTGCCTCTGCGCGCTTCCGACACGGACGACCGCATTGAGTCCTCCGCTAAAAAGTCCTATGTGTTCAAACATTACCTGACGGACGATTCGATTAAAACTGAATCCAAGAACGGGGCCGTCACCTTGACGGGCACTGTGGCCGAAGAGTCCCATATCGGCCTGGCCCGCGACACCGTGTCAGGGTTGCCCGGCGTCAAAAGCGTGGACAATCAACTCACCATCAAAGGTGAAGCACCCGCTGAGCACTCGGATACCTGGGTGGGGCTGAAAGTGAAAACCGCACTTTTGTTCCATCGCAACGTGCGAGCTACGAAGACGGATGTGAACGTCACGGATGGAATTGTCTCCTTGAGTGGCGAAGCCTCCAGCCTGGCCCAAAAGGAACTCACGACGGAATATGCCAAAGATGTCGAAGGCGTCAAAGGGGTGAAGAATGATATGACGATTGCCAAGACCCCAGCCAAGCCAGACGAAACCGTGGGGGAGAAGATTGATGACGCGTCCATCACCGCCCAGGTCAAAATGTCATTGCTGTCTCACCGCTCGACAAGTGCGTTAAAAACCAAGGTCGAAACGACCGACGGTGTGGTTACCTTGAGTGGCGTTGCCAAGAACCAGGCCGAAAAGTCACTCGTTACCAAGCTGGCCAGCGACGTCAACGGAGTCGGTAGCGTGGTCAACAACATGACCATCGGCACGACGCTAACCAAGAATTGAACACTGAACCGCTGCGGGTTGGCGCGGGCGCGCCGGCTCGCAGTGGTTCCAAACAAACCGAAAGGAAAATATATGCTATATACAATCGCGGTAGTCCTCCTCGTTCTCTGGCTGCTGGGCCTGGTAACCAGCTACACGTTGGGCGGTATAATCCATGTCTTTCTGGTGATCGCGCTGGTCATGGTTCTGCTCAGTGTTTTTTCCGGGCGAAGGCGTGCGTGATCCGAAAGGAATCACGCGGATCATCAGGCAGCAAATCACCAGCTTGGTGAAAGGCAGTTTTTGGATTCAAGGCCGCCAACGCATTCAACTCGGACGTCTCGCGTTTCTTTGGCGGGTCATTGGCAGACCAAGCTCTGTGTATGCTCCCATTCATCTGATGGTGCATTGTCCTGCAGCGCGTTAACGAAATAGAAGGCCCGAAGGGGGCGATTCCTTCGCAGTGCTTGATGTGCAAATTGCATGGTGGGTCGAACCAGAGCCGAGCAATTTGCACGATGCTACCCGTGCCTGCGGCTGTTAATGCACAGTCGTGAACTAACCCCTTCCTGCCTTGAGCCAATCTTCTTGGATCATTAGTCGCTCGGGGCTACCACAGGCCGCTTCTGGACTTTTACAGACAACTTCCTCTCGCCAGACGTATTGCCGAGGCATCCAATTCTATTTCTTCGAGTTAATGTCGCCGGAGTTTTTAATGGCGCGCAGCAGCCGCCAACCGAGATAAGCCGCGATGAGGTAACCGGCACCGCCAAATACCGAAATCCCGGCAATCGTAGGCGGCGCTTTCATGCTCCAAAGGAGGGCAGAGCTGACAAACAGCGCGGCGGTCATCACCCCGAAGACCAGGCGGTTGATCACCGGGTCGATATGGCGCAGGTCGAAGTGGACGGAGAAGGTGCCGTCGCGCACGCGCTTGAGAACGTCGCCCAGGTCGCGCGGCAAAGACTCCACCAGCCGCTCCCAGTCGCGATAAGCGTGCTGGAGCCGGCCAAGGATGCGCCGGACCGAGAGACGCCGGCGGGCCATCGTGCCGTAAAAGGGGCGGAACACTTCGGCCAGGCTGAACTCCGGACTCAATTGCTGAGCGCTACCCTCCAACTCGACCAGCGTGCGCAGCAACAGCGAGAAGGGGGCCGGCAAGGTGATGTTGTAGCGCCGAATGATTTCAAACAGGCTGTTCACCGCCCCGCTCAGATCCATGTCCTGGATGGACTGACCCATGTAGTCAGCGACGAAATCGGTAAGGTCGGCGCGCAATTGGTCGCGGTGCGTGGCGGGCGGCGCGGAGCCGAGGCGAAGGATGGTTTCCCCCAGGTCCGCCGAGTCGTGGGTCAAGACGGCCATGAGCATTTCATCGATGCCTTCCGCCAGCTCTTCATCAAGACGGCCGACCATCCCGCAGTCGAGTACCCCGACCACACCCCCGGGCAGGAGCATCAGGTTTCCGGGATGCGGGTCGGCATGGTAGAACGCATCGCGGAAAATCATCTGGAGATACATATTGGCGCCGCGGCGCGCGAATTCATTAAGGTCCGCGCCCGAGGCGCTAAGCGCCGCGGTGTCGGTGCCGAGGATGCCCTCCAGCCGTTCCATCGTCAGGACTCGGCGCGTCGAGAACTGCGGGTAAGCTCTGGGGAAATGGACGGTGTCGTCTTGGGCGAAATGTTCTGCGAACTCATCGAGGTTGCGGCGTTCGAAAGTGAAATCCAGCTCGCGCAGCAGAGTGCGGCGAAACTGCCGAAGAATCGCAGCGGGCTGATAAAGACGCATCTGGGGAGCATGTTTTTCCGCCAGCTCGGCCAGGCTGGCGAGGATATCGAGGTCAGACATGATCTTGTCCGCGATTCCGGCGTGCTGGACTTTGACGATGACTTGCTCGCCCGAGTGCAGCCGGGCCAGATGGGCCTGGGCGATAGAGGCCGAGGCTAAGGACACCTCCTCGAATTGCGCAAACAGGTTGCTCAGCGGTTTGCCGAACTCGGCTTCAATCGTGGTCCGAACCACTTCGGGCGGGTCGGCTGGAGCGTCGGTCTGCAGGTGCGCCAATTCCCGGGCCATTTCGGGGCCGATAAGGTCCGGGCGCGTGCTGAGCACCTGGCCGAGCTTGATGAAAGTGGTGCCGAGTTCGGTGAATGCCAGGCGCACGCGCTCCTCGATCTTGAGGTCGGGGATATGCTGGCCGTCAACGCTTTGGATTCGATCCTGGACCCACGAGAAATTCAGGTCCTTGACCCAATCGGCCAGGCCGTACTTTGCCAGCACACCGATGATTTCGCCCACCCGGTGGACGTTACGCTCCAATCGTGTCAATGCGGTAAATTTCATTTGTGATCGAATGCTCTTAATTGGGAGGCTAACTGGTAGTTCTTTGGCAGACAAGGCCACGCTGGCTCCTGAGGCAAAAGAGGCTGACGCCTTCCAACCTCTTTCGCGGGTTCACGACTTCCTGCACCACCACTGTGCCTTCCATACCGGCATTATCGGCCAATACGCGCGTCGGATACTCCACGGCACGCTTGACTATATCGACGCCGATGCGCTCATCGTCGTTCGCCGGCTTGACGGTATCCATCGCTGCCAGGCACCGCAGCAGCGCCACGCCGCCTCCCGGCACAATACCTTCTTCCACGGCCGCCCGGGTCGCGTGCAAGCGAAGGGAACCTTCTTGCCGCTGTCATCCGTTTTCCCGGTACCGAGGGCCACGATCCGGCTTTCCATGGGCTTTTCCTTGGCGGTGTCGGGGATAATAATTCCGCCCTTTTTTACTTCCTTCTCTTCGACAGCTTCCACGACGATTCGGTCGCCGAGCGGTTTAATGTTCAATGGCATGATTTGTCTTTTCTTGAGTGTTCTTAATTCCGTTCGTTCCGAGTTCATGCCCGCAAGCCCTTCAGACTTAACTCGAGCCGGCGGTTTTCCTGAATCAAATCCTCCATCGTAAGCCGAACGTGGCGCAGCGTGGCGTCGCGACTCAAAATGGTGGTCAAGGCGCTGTCCACAGCCCGTGGCACCGTCGGGTTGTCAAACCGTCCTTCGGTGATTCTGCCATAGAAGTCCGCGATATTGCGCATCGCGCCCGCCTCATACAGGTTGACCACATCACCCGAATGCGCGTTCTCGGGGCCTTGGAGACGGACGCGCCCGCCATAAGCTACCTGCGCAAAGCCCTGGGTTCCGTGAATCAATATCTCGCACTCAAACGGGTGCAGGTTGTTCAGGTGCCGTCCGCAGTGGTCCCACACCAGTCCGTCCGCAAAGGCGAAACTCACCGCGATGACATCGTGGCTGTCACCATGAGGTTGATCGCGGGTGATCCGGGAAAAGCCGACCGCGCTGACGGGCCGCCTGCCCAGCACCCAGAGGGCACCATCAATCGCGTGGATGCAGGCGTTGACGTGGTGGCTGCCGCCCAACGCGATATCGTTGCACCAGATCAGGCGCTGGAAACGGCTCTCCTCGTTAGCGGTCGGCGGCGGATCTGGCCAGCCGCCACCAAAATACCGGCTGGTGATAATCGCCGGCTTGCCGATCTGCCCCGCGCCGATTTGTGCGGCGATCTCGATGTTGTGCGGGTCAGTCGGCAATTGGTAATCCACCAGAAAACACTGTTTCTTATCGGTGGCTTTCTTGCCCGCCGCCAGGATTTCCAGCGCCCCAGGCACATCCACCGCCACCGGCTTGGCCATAAAAACATGCAGCCCGGCATCCACCGCTGCCCGGGCGTGCTCGGGGAAGAAATACGGCGGGGTCTCGAGCACCACCGCCTCGACGCCGCTCTCGATGAGTTTCTTGTAACCCGACAACGACGAAAACCGGCGGGCTTTGTCCACCCCCAGTTCATCGCCGCACTTGTCGGCGACTGCCTGGAAATAATCCGCCACGGCATGCGCCTCATAGCCTCCATGCTTCAGAAAAAGCCTGGCAATCCAGGCGCCACGTCCGCCGTTGCCGACAACCCCCAGCTTGATTTTCCGCCGGAATTCCACCGGCTTGGGCTCCGGGGGAGGGGCCGCAGCCAGGTTCGATAATGTCGCGAATGACTCAGCGGAGGCCGCCACTGTCAAGGCGCCGCCCAGGAACTGGCGGCGATTCAACATTCCCTTGGTGGCCGAGGCGGATTTGCTGTTTGTTGATCTCATAATGTTCATTGTCCTATTCAACTGCTGATGGGATTGAGTGCCTTGCGGGTCTGTGGATAGTTGACATGCATACGGACGGGAGCACAACCAAGTTGCTAGGTGGAACAGCGATTAAAGTCAACTCTTACTTGGCGGCGAAAAGATGAATGCTTCTCTGGCCGTTTCGGATGGCGACATCTTCCTGCGTACCCATAACCGTCTCTGGTGCATAACGGAGAAGCTGCAACCCTGACCTTTCCTCGGAACAGCCTGAAATGTCCGTGTGCCTAATTCCCGAACAGTGCGAGGAGATGCGGAAAGGCATAGGCCGGACTCAGGGCGGGGAGCCTTCGGACGGTCTGCCGA
>Ga0194053_10000943_pt1 | contig 19858 bp, 15 predicted proteins | sample SepL228m_MetaG_FD_161684 | JGI IMG/M metagenome (GOLD analysis project Ga0194053, IMG submission 161684) | Anoxic zone freshwater microbial communities from boreal shield lake in IISD Experimental Lakes Area, Ontario, Canada - Sep2016-L227-8m | ecosystem: Environmental > Aquatic > Freshwater >... | reverse complement strand
CAAGGAAGGCGAGGAGCTCGAACATCCGTGGCTGAACAAAAGTGTCGAAACCGCCCAGAAGCGGGTCGAGCAGCGGAACTACCTGATGCGCCGCCGCACGCTGGAGTTCGATGACGTGATGAACCAGCAGCGCGAAGTCGTTTACGGCTACCGCAACGAGGTCATGGATTCCGAGAACACCCGCACGCTCATCCACGAGGTCATCACCGAAGTCGTCCCGAAAAAAGTCGCGGAATTTCTGGAGGTGCCCGAGGGCGAGGAGCCGGATCCGGACGGTCTCCTCCAGTGGATCAACTCGACGTTCCCGCTCGGGCTCAGCCGCGCGAAGGCGGCGCTCGACACCCGCTCGGTCGAGGACAACGGGAAGTTTCTCACGGAAACGATCCGCGACGCCTACGAGCGCAAGGCCGCCCTGGAAAATCCCGACGCCCTCCGCGGGCTCGAGCGCTACATCCTCCTCAACGCCGTGGACCGCCTCTGGCAGGAACACCTCTACGCGATGGACGGACTCCGCGAGGCCGTCTATCTCCGCGCGTTCGGACAGAAAGATCCGCTCGTCGAATACAAGAACGACGCGTATGGAATGTTCGTCGAGCTGATGGACAACATCAAGGCCGAGGTCCTCACCAACCTCTTCCGCAGCACGACAAACCTCCAGGCGTTCGAACAGCTTCTCGCCAGCCTCCCGCAAAGCCTCCTCCGCACCGACCCCGCCGCCCGCGTCCGCACGTCGCCCGCCATTTCGGACGAACCCGGCGCACCCGCGGATTTGTCGCCGACGCCGAAGATCGAACTCCCGATCAAACGCGAGCTCCCGAAGGTCGGCCGCAACGACCCCTGCCCGTGCGGGAGCGGCAAAAAATTCAAGGCCTGCTGCGGACGCTCGGCTTGAATATAAAAAGTCAAAGGCGTTGCTATCCAACCTGCAAAGGGAAGAAGGCATTTACGCGGGAGTTGAGCCGACGGCTGGTTCGCCGGTCAATTCCTCGACCTGTTTTGCACGTTCCTCCGCCTCCACCGAAAGCGCGGCGCATTCGGTTTCGATTTGCCGCCGCTGCTTTTCGCCGACGATTTCGAGAATCGCCGGATCGCGCTGGCAGAGGTTGTGGAATCCGGGCTTTTCTCATTCGTCGCCTCGATGGCTTCCGCGATCTTGATCTGCAGCATTTCGAGAAGATGGCATGGGGAAATTCAGCCGTCGAGGTCGCCCCACTTCTTGCCGAGGATTTGCAGACACTCGAATACCTCGTAATCCGTCATTGTGCTACTCGTCAACACCGGGCGTAACGCAACAAATTACGCAGCCACCACTTCGACGCGGGGGAAAAACCGAGTTTGCGAAGAATCTCTTCGCAGTCATCCCAGACAAGGCCAAATGCGCGCACGTCGGCGACACCGAGGCGGGCAATGACCGACGAAAGCGTTTTGGCGTCGCGGCCGGCAAGTTCGATTGCAAAGGCGAGCGTCCATGAACTGCGGGCGGGATTGGTGGCTGGCCACACGTTGCCCGATTCCAGCCCGACGAACGTCGTTTCTCCTTGCCATCCCAGCCAGCGAAGTCAGGTTTCATCCGACCGAAAGCATTATGAGTCCACAAAACATGGCAAGGGCGATTGGGTTTGCGATATTGATTTTCTCCGCGGCCATCATGGCGTCATCTGGAACGTATGTCATCCAGCCCGGCTATCGGGGCGTGGAGGTGACCCTCGGCAAGGTGTCCCCGGCCTTCAAACCCGAAGGATTCGGATTCAAGCCGCCGTTCATCACCATGATTTATCCCGTCTCCATCCGCCAGCAGACGTCCATGGAGAAAGCCGAGTGTTACTCGGCGGACTTGCAGCAAGTGTCGGTGGTCTTGCGCGTGCTCTACCGGATCCCGGAAGGCGCGGTCGTCAAATTGTTTCAAGGCTATCGCGGCGACGCATTTGAAACCCTCATCGCGCCCCGTGTTCAGGAGGCGCTCAAGGAAGCCGCCGCGCAGCAGAGCGCGGAGCAAATCGTAAAGAACCGCGAACTCATCAAGTCACGCGCCCTCGACCTTGCCCGGACGAAGATCGGGGATCTGTTGATTGTTGAGGACATTGTTGTAGAGGACATCGCCTTGACCCGGGAACTCAAACAAGCCATTGAACAGAAGATGGTCCAGGAACAGGATGCCTCGAAGGCCAAATTCACCCAGCAACGCGCCCAAATTGAGGCGAACACGACCTTCATCAAGGCCGAGGGCGAGGCCAAATCCATCGTCATACGCGGCGAGGCGCTCAAGGAAAATCCGGCGTTTGTCGAACTCCAGATCGTGGATCGCTGGGATGGCGTTGCCCCGCGCATCATCGGGAGCGGCAGCAACGTTCTCATGACACTGTCCGACCTCGAACGACGCAACAAATAATACCATGTCCGACAGCATATCCCGTTCTCCCAACTGGCGCGGCCCCGATGCCAACACGCAGATGCCGCCATTGCTTTTCAAATTAATCACAGGCGCGGTCGTCCTGTTGGTGCTCGTCATCGTCGGCGCTGCATCCAGTTACATTATCCAACCCGGCACGCGCGGCGTAAAAATTACCCTCGGCAAGGCGGCGGATCAGTTCCTGCCGGAGGGGTTCGGTTTCCGCATGCCGCTCATCACGGAGATTGTTCCGGTGTCGATCCAACAACACACGGTCCCCCTGAAAGCGGACTGCTTTTCATCGGATCTCCAGCAGCTCACGGTGGAAGCGCGCGTGCTATATCGCGTTCCAGAGAAGTCTGTCGTGCAGATTTTCCGGCAATACGCCGGGGACCCGTTCGACAGCCTCATCGCCCCGCGCGTGCAGGAGGCGCTCAAGGAAGTCACCGCCGCGCTGACGGCCGATCTCATCGTCAAACGCCGCGACCAGGTCAAAAAAAGTGCCGTTGCCGCCGCGCGGTTGAAGATTGGCGAAATTCTTTTCGTGGAAGACATCGTCATTCGAGACATCCAGCTTTCCAAGGAACTGGAAGCCGCCATCGAAGCCAAAATGGTGGCCGAGCAGGAGGCCGAGCGGGCCAGGTTCACTCAGGTGCAAACCAAGGTCGAAGCGGACACGGCGGTGATTCGCGCCGAGGGCGAGGCACGGGCGATCCGCGTGCGGGGTGAGGCGTTGAAACTCAATCCGGCCTTTCTCCGGCTGCAAATCGTCGAGAAGTGGGATGGGAAATCCCCTCTGGTCGTGCCATCGGATCCGAACAATTCCGGTCCGAACCTGCTGTTGCCGCTTGGCGCGCTCGCGCAGCCCCCCAAGCCATGATGAGTCCGCGTGCGCGCGCCCTGCTGCAGACGGCGGTGCTTTTCTCGGTCTGCGTGGGGCTGTTCCTGATCTTTCCCGGCGCGTTTGCCTTTACGGAAATGGCCGCCCGGGAACTGCGCTATTTCTGGTGGCTGATCCTGCTGGTGGCGCTGGCCTGCTGGTTGATCTGGGGCTTCAAGAAACGCCCGTAATTCTGATGCCTGGCCTTTGCCGGGGCGGGAAACGACCCGCTGGAAACCTTCTAAGGCATGACCTTCCAAAAGATTCCGATCCAGAAGTAGAACAACCCCACTGTCCCTGAGGCGACCCTCAGCGCCCAGACTGATAACCGGCGTGGGCAGCAAATGCCAGTTCCAAAATGAACTCATCCTCCGGATCGGAAAGAAAGGCGCGCCAAAGGAAATGAATCTCCTGCAAATGGCAGAATGCTGCCAACCGACGCAGTGCCCCCGTGCGGCGGCGGCGACAAGTTCAGTGCCGGAAATTCGTAGAGCAATAGCCGCTTCCCCGGCATCCTTACAAAAACCGGAAATCCGGCGGGCATTTCCTGCGGATTCGACCAACACCACGGAAATTCCGGTCCGGCGGGCAGTTGCCGTTTCTCCCGCGACATCGCCTGAGACGATTCTTTCAATCATGGCGCGGCCACACATCGGCTTTGGTGGAACAAACTCCAATCCATATTTCCCGGGATTTTGAACCTGCATTGCTTCGACTCCCCGGAAATACGTTGCCGTCAATTACGACCCGTCCCCTTCCGTAATGGCGGGCTTCCTTCCTCCGGAAGCCCCCGCCGTGGTAGCCGCTCCGATTTGCCCGATCGCCCATACCGCGTGTTCGGCGACGACGGGATCGCTGTCGAGGAGGGCTTTCCCCAGGGCAGGACAGTCTTCCTCAGACCCGACATTTCCAAGAGCGGTGCAGACGTTGCGGAGAAATCCCTGTCGTCCCGCGCGGCGGATCGGCGAGCCCTCGAAAAGTTTCCGAAACCTCTCGTCGTCCAACCCCAGATAATCACGCAGCGGCCATTGCGAAGACGCGCGGGCCCGGAAATCCGCCTCCTGTGCGGTTTGCGCAAACCGATTCCATGGACAGGCGTCCAGGCAGTCGTCGCATCCGAAGATCCTGTCGCCGAGGAGCGGGCGGATCCACTCCGGCAGTGGTCCCTTGTGTTCGATCGTCCAGTAGGAAAGGCATCGCCTGGCATCGACTTTGTGCGGAGCGACAATGGCGTTGGAGGGGCATGCCACGATGCATCGCGCGCACTTTCCGCAACGGTCGCGCATCGGCATATCTTCCTCAAGCTCAATGGTTGTGATGATAGCGGCAAGGAAAAATTCCGTCCCGAGCTTCGGGTGAACCGCCATGGCGCTCTTCCCGTGCCAGACCAGACCGGCCTTCGCGGCAAAATCGCGTTCCAAGATCGGGCCGGAATCCACAAAACACCGCTGCCGCCCGCCTTCGGCGGTCAGAGCGTGATCAAACGCCCGCAGACGTTTCGGAATGAGGTGGTGGTAATCGCGGCCGCGAGCGTATCGGGCGATGCGGCCACGAACCGCGCCGTGCTCCGCGGGCCCATCCGGAAGATAATAATTCATCGCCAGCGCAATCACCGACCGCGCGCCCGGCAGGACAATCTCCGGGTCGCATCGCTTCTCGGGTTCGCGTGCCAGCCAGCCCATCGTCGCGTGGCATCCCTCCGCGAGCCATTCGTGGAAGGCCCCCGCATGGGTCGCCCGAGCGGCGCGGGCGACCCCCACCGCATCAAACCCCGCCTCCTTGGCGATTTTCTCCAACCGTTCTCTCCTCATCCCCGGACACCCTTGCCAGATTCCCGGAATAAAGCACGAATCTTTCTCCGTGGCGCGACAGATCCACGAATGGACACTTTGTGTCCCTTGGTAAAGGACACAATATGTCCTACCTGCGGCCGCTTTATTTTGGGAAAATTCGCACATGCCCGCCCGCGCCACCGCCCGCAACCCCAAATCCGCGCGTAAAAACGCCGGGCACAGGGAGGGCGGCTCGACAGGTGATAGAGAAAGCAGGGAGGGGCATCGCCCTCGGTGCCCTTGCGGTGGCAGAGCGGATGCCGGGAGGGCGACATTCCTCCATTGATTGCGCCTGCGCGCGGATCAGGGGCAACCCGGGCCGGTTGACGAAGGCAGAAAATATGCGGCTTCGCGGGAGCATTTTGACCAGCCAGCGAGGGCGCGCTTTCGGGCCGCGTTCGTTCGGGCACCGCGTCAGCGGGCGGGTTGCCCTCCGCTCGTTCTGCCGCTGGCGAACGCTTTTTTACTGATCGAATTCCAGGCACCGCAGTGGGTATTGGGCTGTGCCGACCTTGGTTTTTCTGGTTTTTCTCAGGGGCCTGCAGATGGTTCCACGTGGAACATTCCCATCATGCGGTTTCGTTTGTCAATGGGGCGGCTGCGGGTTGTTGTTCCATGTGGAACCGCGTGGCCCGTGTTGCCTGAAAGCTCCTTCCTGCCTTGCTCTAATCGAGCCCGCCCCGGCGTGATGAGGTTGCCCCGGACGCCATGCGGCCTCGCTCGCGGGCGAGAATCTGGAGAAAGTTGATGGGCTGTCTGAAGGGCCCGCTTTGGCGTGCGAGGCACCTTTTGTCAACGCCCCGTTTTTTCGCGTCCATCAAAGCGTCTCGCATTCGGACGTCCAAAGTGTCTCGCCGAATTGTTTGCGCGCTCGGCGCGTCAGCTCGCCCGCCTCGCCGCGGAGGATCGCAAAGAGAGTTGAGCCCGAGCCCGACATCAGTGCCTCTTCAACCTCCGGCTGCTCGATCATCCAAGCCTTGATGACCGGAAGAAGAAGGAATTTTTTGAAAACCGGCCCTTCCAGGTCGTTGGTGAGCGCAAGGCTCCCAAGCTCCCACGGGAGGGATGGGACATTTGTTGTCCTTGACTGGTAGGCCCAGCGGGTGGCGACCGGGAAAGGCGGCTTGAGCAGCAGCAGGTGCATGGGAGCGGGGGCGGGCGCGTCGTCCATCGCGTCGCCCCGGCCCCGGCACCAAGCGGGGCGGTTTCGGATAAAGAACGGGATATCCGAGCCGAGTTGGGACGCGATCTCTTCGAGTTGTCGCTCCCCAAGCCGGGTTTCCAGCAGGGCGTCCAACGCCTTGAGAACGGCGGCGGCGTCACTGCTGCCGCCGCCAAGGCCCGCGCCGTGGGGGATGCGTTTGCGAAGAACGATGTTGGTCTGGAACTCCATCCCGGTCTGCCGCGCAAAGGCCTCGGCCGCCCGCCATGCCAGATTGGACGAGTCCGCCGGCACGGTCGGGTCGTCGCAGGCCAGGACGATCCCGGACCCTTGGGAAACCGCGACCTCCAGCTCGTCGGCCAGCGACACGGGAACCATCAGGGTCTCGATATCATGGAATCCGTCCGCCCGTTTTCCGAGAACCCGAAGCACAAGATTGACTTTGGCGTGTGCCTGAATTGTCATGGGTGCCCATCATCCGCCAATGTCCCTTTCTGCCAAAGAAAAAATTATCGTTGCTGTCGATGTTCCTGATTCCGGGTCCGCGCTGAAGTTGGTCCGGGCGCTTGCCGGCGAGGGGTGTGTTTTTAAAGTTGGCCTCCAGCTGTTCTTGTCGGCGGGCCCGGCGGTCATAAAAGAAATCCAGGCGTTGGGGTCGCGGGTTTTTCTGGATTTGAAATTTCACGACATCCCGAACACCGCCAGGGAAGCCGTTCGTGCAGCGGTTGCGCTGGAGGTGGACATGACGACCGTCCATCTCGCGGGCGGGCCCTCGATGGTGTTCGAGGCGGTCCGGGCGGCGGAGGGCACCAAGACGCTTGTGCTTGGGGTCACGGTGCTCACAAGCATGGACGCTGCCGCGCTGGGTGTTGTTGGGGTGCCGCGGTCGCCCGAGCGGCAGGTTGTTCTTCTTGCCGAAATGGGGTTGGGTTGTGGTTTGCGGGGTGTTGTCGCCAGCCCGCACGAGATCGCGCCCTTGCGCGGGGCGTTCGGCTCCGGCCTTGTTCTTGTCATCCCCGGCGTGCGCCCTGCCGGCAGTGCGGTTGGCGACCAGCGCCGCGTCATGACCCCGGGGGAGGCCGTCCGGTGCGGGGCCGACTTTTTGGTGGTCGGGCGGCCCATAACTGCGGCCGCGTCTCCTCGCGATGCGTTTCTGCGGATTGCAGACGAGGTTGCCGAAGCCTCTTGATTGCCGGTTGTTCGCAGGAAGATTAAGAAAGAAGCTTTTTTAAACCTCCCTTCTTCTCCTTAAGGGTGTGAACAACCCACCCGGCCGGCGTTCCTCGCTTTACCCGCGGGCGTTCCACGGGAAAACCACCGCGTGAATAAAAACCCGCTTCTGGACAAAGACCGGCAACAAACCCCCTCACAAGGGAAGTTTTTGACTTTTTCTTTCCGCGACTCACAGGTTGTTCCCAAGACGTTCTCCGCACGACCGGGAGCAGAGGCCCCGCGTCGGGCGGAGCCGACAAAAACCCGCCACGCCACCGGACCCGCGAAAAACAAACAAAATACTTTTTCATGGACAGATGGCGACCCCTCATCAAAAACAAAGCCCCGCATGCGAACCGGCTTGGTCAAAAAAATTCATCTCTCAGCCACAACCGTGGCAGCCCTTCTCTTTTCCTCCTGTGCCTCGGTCAGCGTCAAGGACGTCGTCCGCCTTGAGCCCAACCCGCCCTCGCGCCTGCCGGAGAAAGTCTTCGTCGCCCCCTTCACGTTCACTCAAAACGAACTCCGGGTGGACCGCGGGGGAGACAGCCTGAAAACCTTCCAGTTCGGACTCCAGGAATTCATGACGAAGAACCTCGTGAGAAGACTTCCCAAGTATGTCGCTCCAGCAAAAGCCGTCGCCTCAACAGCCCCGCTGCCTCAAGGAAACTTCTGGCTCATCCGCGGCAACTTCGACCGCGTTTATCAAGGCAGCCGCTTCCTGCGCGCGGTGGTCGGGCTTGGGAGCGGAGCCACCCTCATGGAGACCACCGTTGTTGTCTATGAACTCTCGGGGCCAAAACCAAAACCCTTCCTTCGGATTGTCACCACCGGCGGATCGAATATTTCGCCAGGCATCCTGGGCGTCGCGACATTCTTTATTTCCGGTCCCTCGGCCCTGACTTCGCTTCTCAACGCGGTGGATGGCGCCCGCAGCGGAATCACATTCGACACCATCCGCACGACCCGCGAGCTGAACGCCGCCCTCTCCGAATACCTCTACCAGCGGGGGACGATCCCTTACAAAAAGGCCGCCGGACCGAAACGCATTGGAAAATTTCCCAACCGCATCGGCCTCCCGGATCGCGTGAAAATGCACGGCACGCTCACCGTTGAGCCCCTGCCGCCGGAACCGGTCGCTGGAAAAACGCCCGCGCAACCGGGCGGGAACGCGGAACACCCCCCGGCAGGCTGAAGAACGCCGCCCCAAGCGTGGAGATCAGTTATCCGGGGAAAGAAGACGCGGAAGGGCGAAAGACAAGCGCAAAAGCGGCGGCGGCTGCAATCACGACGTCACGCCCGACAGCCAACCGCATCGCGAATGCCGACGGGGGAGCGTCATTGCCAAAACACCCGCAACTGACAATGATGTCATTGGCCAGCGCCCACACAAGGACGCCGATAAAAAGGAAAGAGAGCATCAGGATCAGGCCGGACCCGATGCGGTGAATGCGGGGGAGCAGGATCAGCACGCCCGCCGCAACCTCCGTCCATGCCAGCGCGACCGCGAAGGGACGGATCCAGAATTCGGGGAGGATGGTAAACGGGACAAGCGCCAGCGCGAACTCCTCGCTGCCCCCGGCCTTGATCACCCCGGCATAAAGAAAAACCCCCCCGAGCGCGGCGCGTGTCAGGAGCCAGCCCCATCGGGCGAAATCCGGCCTGCGTGCGACGCTCTTCATGAAAGCGCGCCCATGCGGTTTGTGGGGACTGCGGGCAGGATGCCCGTGTCACGATTGGCTGCAAAAGGAACGGCATGAGACTTGGCCAACTCGGTTTTCCCGGTTCCCGATGGGCCGACGAAGAGGAATGACCCGACCGGGCGGTTGGGATTGCCCAGCCCCGTCCGTGCCAGGCGCACGGCCTCTGAAACGGCCTTGATGGCATCCTCCTGTCCCTTGACCCGTCTGCCAAGCGCCTTCTCCATTGAGCGGAGCCGCAGGCCCTCGTCCTCGGTCAGTGTGCCGACGGGTATCTTGCACCGACTGGCGACCACGGCCGCAATCTGCTCCCGGTCCACCCCAGAAAGTAGCACAGGCATCCTGCCTGTGTCCTTCGGCGGGCGGGACGCCCACGCTCCTTTGCCGGAAAACGTCAAAAACCTTGCCTGGGCGCAGGCGGTATCGAGGAGGTCAATCGCTTTATCGGGCAGCCGGAAGTCGGGGAGATAGCGGACAGACCATTCGACGGCGGCAGAAATCGCCCCGTCCGTTATCTTGATTCCGTGATGCTCCTCCATGCGTGTGCGGATGCCACGAAGGATTTCCAGCGCCTCCTCCGGGGTTGGTTCCTCGACATCCACCTTCTGAAACCGGCGTTCAAGCGCGGCGTCCTTCTCGATGTGAAGGCGGTATTCGGCGATGGTCGTCGCTCCGATAACCCGGATCTCTCCACGGGCGAGGGCGGGTTTCAGGATGTTCGCCGCATCCATCGAGCCGCCGGCCTTTCCGGCACCCATCAGCGTATGGATCTCGTCCAGAAAGAGGACGATGTTGGAATCCGCCGAGGCTTCTTTGATGACCGCCTGCATGCGTTCCTCAAACTCCCCACGATATTTCGTCCCGGCGACCAGCAGCGACATCGAGAGTTCGATGATCCGGGTGGTTTTGAGTTCCTCCGGGACTTTCCCCTGGGCGATCCGCTGGGCGAGGCCCTCCACAATGCCTGTCTTCCCAACGCCAGCCTCTCCGACAAGAATGACGTTGTTCTTCCGGCTTTGTAGGAGCGTCTGGGCGATCTTGAGCATTTCCGGCTTCCGACCGATCACCGGAGCGAGCTTCCCATCCTTGGCAAGCCGGTTCAGGTCACGGCCAAAATGTGCAAGGGCAGACGGCCCTTTCGGTTTGGCCTCCTCTTTCGCCTCTGGCTTGGGTTCTCGTGCTGGCTTCCCAACCGGGTCAAGGATCCTGCATCTGTCGTCAGCGAAGCCATCCACCAGAACGCAGCGTTCAAGAGCCTCAGCCAGCGCTTTCCTATCTGCACCGATGGACGACAGGCATTCGTCAAAAGGTTGGTCTGGATTCTGCAAAAGACTGAACAAGACATGAACCGGCTTTGTCGAACCGCCCGCGATTTCCGCAAGGTGCCTTCCGGCAACGAACGCCGCCCGTAAATCCGGGTGACGGGGCAGAGGGCGCGGCGTGGCCTCGCCATTTTTGCCAAGGCGGCCACGCAAAGCTCGACGGAGTTTGGCTGGCGGGGCTTTCCCGGCAGCAAGAGCATCCCGGACGGTTTGAAAATCCTGGGCGATTTGCGATTCCTGATTCCGAATCTCCGGCTTCGCATTTTGAAGAAACTTCGTAATGTCGAGATCGCAGCCCTTGCAGCAGCCAATCCAGAAATGGTCTGGAAGGATTGCGTCAAACCCAGTCGCCGCCTCGATTTCGGCTATGGACCAAGCGATGCTGAGTGAGGGGTTGAACATGGATATCCAGCGAAAGTGATCAGCCCGGCACCAATTCGATTTTCACACGGCGTCCGAGCGCGGCGGCCGCCCGCGTCAGGGTTGCCAGCGTGACCGATGTATTCGACGGGTCGAGCAGGCGGTCGAGCGCGGCGCGCGAGGTGTGCATCCGCTTAGCCAACGCTGTCTTTTTCATTTCTTTCTCCTCCATCAGATCGGCGATACGCAACGCCATCGCGCGCTTGAGCGCGGCAGCCTGGACTTCTTCGGAGATCCCTTCTGCTTCCAAAAAGTCATCGAGCGTTGTCCCATCGTGCGGATTTTTATTCTTTTTCGGCGTGTTGGCGGGCATTTTTTCAAAGGAATACAACAGGCATCGGGCGTGTGTCAGACATCAGAAGCAGTGTATCTTTTCTGATACGATTGGCAAGGAAAATATCTCGTGGTTGAAAACAGTCTCACGCGAAGATGCGGATTTCTCCGGGGAACCAGGCGGCACCGGGTGCCGCTCGGAATCGAAAGCCTTGGGTCGGCTTGAGAAAGACTTGTCCGCAGGACATGCTCAGGATCGGGGTGAAGGTTTCGGGAGAAACCTCATCAACACTGCCGCAGGCAGCCCACAGGGCGTGACACGCGGGAGCGTGATAGTCAACATACGCTCGTGTGGCGTCCGGCGACCCGCCGGACTTTGTGCAATCCGCCTGCTCACTTCGGCGCGCCGTGAAGCAGAAGTGCAATAAAAAATGACTGACACCTTTTCCCTTTCTCGGACTGCCTTTCCCCCTACTCTACTGTCAACCAATCGCCGGATCCGGGCTGAAAACTCCCAGCTTGCCGGGCTCATCTGCCAAGCGAAAGCCGCTGGGCGGTGAAGCAGGGAAGTCCGGCACGGATAATCTTCCTCTTGGTCCGCTTGATGTCGTATTCGACGCGGCGGAACTCGACGGTGTTCTGCTCCGGCCGGTAGATGACGTAGCACGCACGGATATCCCCGTCGCGAGGCTGACCGACCGCGCCCACATTCACGAGAACCTTCCCACCTGGCGGCAGTGGCATGATTTCTTTCCCTGTCCGCTGGGTGACTTGTCCGCCGGGGGCTTCCTGCCACCAGATCATCGGCTTGTGGGTGTGCCCACAGAAGGCGAGATGGGTGGTCTGGTTGGCGAAGTGCCTGCCTGCATTTTCAGGGGAGATGATGTATGGCCAACCGAATGAAGTCGCCAGTGTGGCATGGGTAAAAACGGCTTCCTCGATTTCCAGATTCCGGGGCAAAGACGTGATCCACGCCCGGTCGGACTCGCTGAGCCGAGCAGCGGCGAACACGACACCGGCGGTGGCCGTATCGTTAAAATCCGGTGGCGGTGCAGGCATGCAAGCCGCCTCATCGTGATTCCCCAGAAGTACCGGGCATCCAATTTCACGAACCGCCCGCATACATGACTGCACGCTGGAAGCGTAGCCCACGATATCGCCCAGGCAGACGACCTGCTGAACCTCCTGCGACCGCACATCGTCAAGAACAGCCGTCAGCGCCTCGAAATTCGAGTGGATGTCACTGATGACCGCAATGGCGTTCTGCATGGCAGATGAATACGACTCTGGAGCAAAGTCGTCAACCGGACGAGAGGTTGTGCGACAGTCATCCCACGGCCTCCAGCGTTCGCAGCGTCTGCCACGCGGCTCCGACATTGTGGACGCGAAAAAGCGAGGCGCCTCGCAACGCGCCCGCGACGATGCACGCGACCGTTCCGGCGTCGCGGGACGCCGGATTTTCGATGCCAAGGACGCGGCCGATCGTGCTCTTGCGCGAGACGGGAAGGAGAATGGGACGGCCGAAACGACGGAGGCGCGGCAGCTCGCGGTAGATGCGAAGGCTGTCGGCGGTCTGCTTGGCGAAATCAATCCCGGGATCGAGGATGATCGCGTTGCGGGGGAGTCCCGCCGCGACCGCGAGCGCGATCCGGGATTCGAAAAACGATTCCAGCTCGGACAGGATATCCGGGTATTCCACATGGTCGTGCGGGATTTTCGGCTCGCCGCGGGAGTGCATGATCAGGAGCGCCGCTCCGCGCTCCGCGCACAGGCTGGCATGGGTGGCTTCGGGCAGCGCGCTCATGTCGTTGAGCAGGTCGCAGCCGGCCTCGAGCGCCCGCGCGGCGACCGTGGTTCGCCAGGTATTGACCGAGAGGAGCGGAGGAAAAAGCTGTTCCGCATCGCGTGGCGATGCCTCGATGCCCCGAAACCCCAGCACGAACGGGTCGATGCGCGCCCACTCCTCTTCCTGGCTCACCGCGGCGCGGTTCGTGCGGGCGCTCTCCCCGCCGACATCCACAATATCGGCCCCTTCGGCGATCATCTCCTTCGCCCGGTCCAGAGCCCAGCCGGCATCAAGCCGCCCGTCCCCGGAAAACGAATCGTCGTTGATATTCAGAATTCCCATGAGGAGCGGGCGACGCGGGAAGACGATACGCCGCCCGCGCACAACCAGGAGGTTCTCCTTGTCTCGGGGAGCAATCTTCTCCAACGTGCAGCTCACATCATGAGATTTATCCATTCGGTTTTTGAGAAGCTGAAGCGCCATCCCAAGCGCATCGTGTTTCCAGACGGAGACGATGCGCGAGTCCTGCGCGCCGCGCAATCGTTTTACGAGAGGGATCTGGGGGTGCCTGTCCTTCTCGGCAAGCGGGAGGAAATCGAGCGCGTGGCGATCCTGGAAAAAATAAAACTCGACCACGTCGCGATCATCAACCCGGAAACCTCTTCGGACCTGCCGGTTTTTTGCCAGCGGCTCGAGCGGCTCGAGCGCTACCGGAGCATGGGGCTCAAAGACAGCCGGGCGATCATGACAAACCACAACTACTTCGCGGCGATGATGGTTCAATACGGGCTGGCAGACGCGCTGGTCGGCGGGGGGAGCGCGTATGGCGGAGCGCTTCTCCGCCCGCTCCTCAGCCTCATCAAGCCGCTGCCCCATGCGGAAGTCGTCTCGGGCTGCACCATCGTGGAACTGGAAAAAAAGACGTTCGGCGACGATGGGGTGATGTTTTTTGCCGACACCGGCATTGTCCCGGACCCAACCATGCGGCAGCTCGCCTCGATCGCCGTGCAGACCGGACTCCTCGCGCGCCAGGTTTTCGGCAAGCGGCCGCGTGTCGCCCTGCTCAGCTTCTCAACCAAAGGCAGCGCCAGAACCGCCTCCGCCGAAAAGGTAGCCGGAGCGGCCGTGCTGGCCCGCGAGATGGCGAGCAAGATCGGCGCCGAGATCGCGGTGGACGGTGAAATGCAGGCCGACGCCGCGCTGGACCCCCTCATCGCCGAAAAAAAGATGGGGCCGAGCCTTGTGGGCGGCCGCGCGAACGTGCTGATTTTTCCAGACCTCAACAGCGGAAACATCGCGGTGAAGCTGATCCACTACTGCGCGGCCGCACGGACGTTCGGCCAGCTCATTCTCGGACTCACGCGGCCCGCGGCCGACATCTCGCGCGGGGCGGACGTCGAGGAGATTGTGTGCATGGCCGCGCTTGCCGGGCTCCAGTCCATCGAATACCGCAGGCTCTATCCGGAGCAGGGCGAGTAGCAGGAAGCGACGCGCGAAAAAGGAGAGAACGGAACCGCGGTCGCCGCCGGAGAAATTTTTCGGGTTTACTTGGAGGCGGGATCGGGGGATACTCGGGTTTCTGTCGCTCACGTGGCGGAACTGGCAGACGCGTACGGCTCAGGACCGTATGGGGCAACCCTTGGAGGTTCGATTCCTCTCGTGAGCACCACTTTTTTTTGTGTCCCATCCGATGCGCCAACAAGATCCGGAGTTTGTGCGCGGGACGTTTTCCGCGATCGCGGGGCGCTACGACCTGGCGAACCACCTGCTGAGCGGAGGCCTCGATTTCTTTTGGCGCGCCCATGTGGCCCGCCTGGTCGCGGCCACGCGGCCGGCGCGGATTCTTGATCTGGCAACCGGCAGCGGGGATCTGGCAATCGAGATGCGGAAGGCTTGTCCGTCGGCGCTTGTTGTTGGGGCGGACTTCTGCCTGCCGATGCTTGAGGAGGCGCGGCGCAAGCGGGTTCCGCTTCTCGTTCAGGCCGACGCGCTCGAGCTGCCGTTCGCGGACGGATCGTTCGATGCCGTGACCGTGGCGTTCGGGCTGAGGAACATGGCGTCGTGGGAGAAGGCGCTTCGCGAAATGACACGCGTCCTTCGTCCCGGCGGCCTGCTGGCCGTTCTCGATTTTTCCCTGCCTCCCTCCGGACCGCTTCGCACGGCCTACCGGCTCTACCTCCACCACCTGCTGCCCAAGATCGCCGGATGGACGACCGGACGCGCCGACGCCTACGAATACCTGGGCGAGTCGATCGAAAAATTTCCCCGAGGCGGAGGCATGGTCGCTTTGATCAACGCCTGCGGGGCGGAGGCCCGGCGTCCGCGCCCGATGTGCCTCGGAGTCGTGACGCTTTATACCGCAATAAAAAACGATCCCTCCGCTTTTCTGTTTCCACTCCCTGCCGCACATGGTATCGCCAACTCATGAACGACGACCTTCAATTGCTGGACACCTCCGCCATCTCGGCCCGTTTGGCCGCGCTGCGGAGGTTTCTTTGACCTGCCCGAACTAACCCGCAAGCTCGCCGAGATCGAGGCCCGGATGACCGCTCCCGGATTCTGGGACAACCGGGAGAACGCCCAGCGTGACGTCGCGCAGGTTTCGGCGCTCAAAGGGAAAATCCTTCCGCTGCAGAGCCTTGATGCGCGCGCCGCCGACCTCGAGGTTCTTCGCGAACTCGCCGGGGAAGAATCCCCGGAAAACCAGGCGGCCGCTGCGGCGGAGGTTCGCGCCGAGTTCGAGGCCATCCGGGGCGACCTGAAGAAATTCGAGCTCACCTCCCTTCTCTCCGGCGAGTTCGACGCGAACCCCGCCTTCCTGATCATCCACGCCGGAGCCGGAGGCACGGAATCCTGCGACTGGGCGGACATGCTCCTCCGCATGTATCAGCGCTGGATGGAACGCCACGGGCTCACCTTTGAAATCACAGACATCCAGCTCGGCGACGAGGCCGGCGTCAAATCCGCCACCCTCCGGGTCAGCGGCGAAAATGCCTACGGGTATCTCCAGACCGAGCGCGGAGTCCACCGGCTCGTCCGGATTTCTCCCTTCGATTCGAACAAGCGACGCCACACGTCGTTCGCCAGCGTGGATGCCGTCCCGGAAATCGAGGACGTTCCGATCGAAATCAACCCCGCCGACATCGAGCGCGACACGTTCCGTTCGGGCGGCAAGGGCGGGCAGAACGTCAACAAAGTCGAGACCGCCGTGCGCCTCCGCCACATCCCGACCGGCATCGTCGTCGCCTGCCAGGCCCAGCGCAACCAGGGCCGGAATTCCGAAATGGCCATGCAAATGCTCAAGGCCAAACTCTACCAACTGGAGGCCGACAAAAAACGCGCCGAATCCGACCGCCAATACGGAGAAAAAGGCGATGTGGCCTGGGGCAACCAGATCCGATCCTACGTTTTCCAGCCGTACCAAATGGTCAAAGACCTCCGCACCGGAGTCCAATCCAGCGACATCCAAGGGGTCATGGACGGCGACATAGACGCCTTCATCGAGGGCAAACTCCGCGGTCTCACCTATAAAAAGGGAGCCGGAGACGAAGAAGACGTTTAGCCCGTCCGTCGGAAACGGCGGACGCAGGGGCTCTCAAAAAAACGGCTCGCCTCCGCTCCCGAAAACGGCTTGAGTTCGTTCCTCAACCTTCCTCCCATGCTCACTTCTTTCGGCATCATGACCCGGGCACTAGCCCTTTTTTTTCTCCTGTCCTGCCCGGCGGCCGTGCTCGCCGCGGACGCGGCCCCCAAGGAGGCGATCCCCAACGACAAATGCCTGGAGTGCCACAGCGACAAGGACCTGACAAAAGACCTGCCAAACGGCAAACAGGTGTCGCTGTTCGTGGACGAAAAGCTCCGGCAGTCGTCGGTCCACGCCAAGACGAACTGCGCGGAATGCCACGCCGATCTCACGGCGGAACATCCGGACGACATGAAGGCGGCCCAGCCCGTGGCCTGCGCTTCCTGTCACAAGGAGGAAGCGGACATTTACGCCGCCAGCATCCACGGGGTCAGCCGCTCGATGGGATCTTCCGGCGCCGCCTCATGCACGAGCTGCCACGGCACGCACGACATGCTTTCACCCAAAAACCAGAACTCTCCGGTGTTCAAGCTGAACCTGGCCCGCACCTGCGCGAAATGCCATGACAACAAGGGCATCACCGACGAATACCGCATGCGCTTCCCGAATGTCGCCGCGCAATACCGGGACAGCATTCATGGACGCGGCGTCCTGAACATGGGACTGGTGGTGGCCCCCTCCTGCAATGACTGCCACGGCGTCCACGACATCAAGCGCAGCGTGGACCGCAGTTCACCGATCAACAAGGCGAACCTCGCCGCCACCTGCGGCAAGTGCCACCTCGGGATCGAGGAAAAATACAACAGGAGCGTGCATGGACAGTTGCTGGCAAAGGGCGACGCGCGCGGCCCGACATGCACCGACTGCCACACGGCCCACGAAATCGAGCTCCCCAGCAACGCGCATTTCAAACAGGTCAGCGACAATCGTTGCGGCAGATGCCACGAGGAAAGCCTCAAGCACTACCGCGACACGTATCACGGCAAGGCGATGTCCCTCGGCCAGCCGAACATCGCCAACGATGTGGCCGCCTGCTACGACTGCCACGGCGATCACGACATCCTGCCGGTCTCCAATCCGGAGTCCCATCTTTCCAAACAAAACATCCGGGCCACCTGCGCCAAATGCCATCCCGGAGCCACCGTCGGATTCACGGAATACGTCCCGCACGCCAATCCGCTCGATGGAAAAAAATACCCCGCCCTTCATCTCACTTTCGTGCTGATGACCGGTCTTTTGCTGGGAGTGTTCGCGTTCTTTGGAGCGCACACGCTGCTGTGGCTCGCCCGCTCGGTGTGGATCTACCGGCATGACTCGAAGACCTATCGCGAGACGAAAATTGAAATCCAGCGCGATGACGAATGGTTCACCCGATTCACTCCCTTTGACCGCTTCCTTCACTTCCTTGTGGTCACGAGCTTCCTGCTCCTGGTGATCACGGGGATGCCGCTCAAATTCTATTACACCGATTGGGCGAGAGCCCTGTTTGACATCATCGGCGGGGCACAGACCGCCCGCTCGCTCCACCGTTTCGGAGCATTGATCACCTTCCTCTACTTCGCCCTGCACCTGATCGCCCTTGCGAAGTCGTCCTGGCTCAACCGCGCGGCCCTGCGCAATCCCGAAACCGGCAAATGGCAGATCAAGCGGTTCTGGGGAGCCGTCTTCGGCGCGGACTCCATGGTCCCGTCGTTCCAGGACTGGCACGAATTTGTCGCCCACCAAAAGTGGTTCTTCGGCAGGGGGCCCAAGCCGCAGTTCGACCGCTGGACGTATTGGGAAAAATTCGACTACTTCGCCGTGTTCTGGGGGGTCTTTGCGATCGGCGTGTCCGGCTTGGTCATGTGGTTCCCGCAATTCTTCACCGCCTTCCTGCCCGGCTGGGTGATCAATATCGCCCTCATCGTGCATTCCGACGAGGCGCTCCTGGCGGCCGGCTTCATCTTCACCGTGCATTTCTTCAACACCCACTTCCGCCTGGAGAAATTTCCGATGGACAACGTCATTTTCTCGGGCCGCATCTCGAAGACCGAAATGCTTCACGAGCGCAAGCGCTGGTATGACCGGCTTGTCGCCGAAGGCCGCCTCGACGAGCACCGCGTCCGCGATGAATGGGAGCGCTGGAAAACCATCGCCCGCCCGATCGGCTTCGCCTTCTTCGGCATCGGGCTGGTCCTGCTGGTCCTCATCATCTACGCCATGGTCACCCGGCTCACCCACTGACCGCGCGGGCTGCGCAAAACCGCAGCCGCGCCCGTGCCGCGCGTGTTGGCAGAGAGTGTGGGTTACGAAGCGCGTCCGACACGGACGCGGCGCTCTTCCTTCAAAACGCCCGGATGTTTGTTTTCAAGAGACGGGATCACAGCTTGTGCCCCATTTTCTTTTTTTTCGTCGCGAGATATTTTTCGTTGTGAGGATTCGCGGCAGAGAGGATCGGCACCTGTTCGACGATCTCAATGTCGTAGGCCTCGAGCCCGACCACCTTGCGCGGGTTGTTCGTGAGCAGCCGGATCCGGTGGACCCCGAGATCCGAGAGAATCTGGGCTCCGAGCCCGTAATCGCGCAGGTCCATCGGGAAGCCGAGGCGCTCGTTGGCCTCGACCGTGTCGAGCCCTTCCTCCTGAAGCTTGTAGGCGTGGATTTTCTGCCCCAGCCCGATGCCTCGCCCCTCCTGGCGCATGTAAACCAGCACCCCGGAACCCGCCTCCTGAATCCGCTTCATGGCCTGGTGAAGCTGCGATCCGCAGTCGCAGCGCCGGGAGCCGAACACATCGCCGGTCAGGCACTCGCTGTGCACGCGAACCAGCGCCGGCTTCTTCCCGGAGATGTCTCCCATCACGAGCGCGAGGTGGTGCGCGTCGTCCACAAGCGAGCGGTAAAGGTGGAGGTCGAAAGCCCCGTAATCGGTCGGCATCTGGATCGTCTGCTCGCGCGCGATCAGCTTTTCGCTTTTCCTGCGGTAGCCGATCAGATCCTGGATCGAACAAAGCTTCAGGCCGTGCTTGCGCTTGAATCTCACGAGGTCCGGAAGCCGCGCCATCGAACCGTCCGCCTTGAGGATTTCGCAAATGACCCCCGAAGGGTCAAGCCCCGCGAGCCGCGCGAGATCGACCGCCGCCTCGGTGTGTCCGGCGCGCCGGAGCACCCCCCCCCGCTTCGCCTGCAGCGGAAAGACATGCCCGGGCTGGAGGAGATCCGTCGCATGGGATGTCGGCCGGGCGAGGATCCGGATCGTCGCCGCGCGGTCCTTCGCGCTGATCCCGGTCGTGATCCCGGACGTCGCATCCACCGAGACAGTG
>Ga0194053_10000938_pt1 | contig 19889 bp, 20 predicted proteins | sample SepL228m_MetaG_FD_161684 | JGI IMG/M metagenome (GOLD analysis project Ga0194053, IMG submission 161684) | Anoxic zone freshwater microbial communities from boreal shield lake in IISD Experimental Lakes Area, Ontario, Canada - Sep2016-L227-8m | ecosystem: Environmental > Aquatic > Freshwater >... | reverse complement strand
AAGATAAAATAATACACGTTAATAATGTAGCATATAACACCTATAAAACAAATTACATAAAAAAAGATGGAACTCCTGAATTACCCTTCTGGGAAATCTTTTCGTTATATTGTCAACGGCTGAATTAATTCTACATCCTGTTTATTGTAGAGCTCATAATATTCACCTTTTTTATCAAGCAGTTCCTCATGCGTCCCGCACTCACATACACTCCCCCGTTTAAGGACATAAATTACTTCTGCATTCTGGACTGTTGATAAACGATGAGCAATAATTACCACAGTCATATTCTTTGAAATCCGGTCTATTGAATCCATTACTCTCTGTTCAGAAATGTTGTCGAGCGAGCTGGTAGCCTCATCCAACAACAAAATTTCCGGTTTTCGCAGGATCACACGGGCAATGGCTACCCGCTGGCGCTGACCTCCGGAAAGCTTCATTCCCTGATCACCAATTATGGTATCATAGCCATCCGGAGTTGCCATGATAAATTCATGGGCATTAGCCAGTTTAGCCGCTTCAATGATCTCTTCATCAGTGCATTCAAGACCAAAGCGTATATTCTCTTTGATGGTGTCATGGTACACAAAAGTTTCCTGACCAAGATATCCAAGGGATTTCAGATAATCTGAATGGTTATAGTCATAAAGATTGTTCCCATCAATAAGGATCTCACCGGTTTTCTGTTGATACAGCTGAGCCAGCAGATTTGCGACAGTTGTCTTCCCGGCACCAGAGTTACCGACAATGGCGACCTTTGAGTTCTTCTTAATCTCAAACGAGAGGTTTTTAATCGTATCATTACAGGAAGCATTGTATCTGAATGACACGTTCCTGAAACATATCGATGTATCAAATTTAAATGGTTTTTTCTGGTTTTCACTTACTGATGGCGTCTTGTCAGTGCTTTCCTGTAGGATAGCATAGACTGCTTCAAGAGCAGGGAGATTCTGATATATCTGTCCAATCTGTGTCTGGAAGGTGTTCAGGGAGGGCATAAGCCTGTATAGGGCAAACATGAATGTACCAAATATTCCAACATAGGGCAGGAAATTGCCCCCAGTGTAATAGTAGAGCCCGACAGCACCCAGAGAAATGAGCATGAACGTAAGCAAACCGTTTATTACACTGGGAAGCCGTTGAAGAACCATCACCCGGAGATAACTTTTTAGAAGTTTCTGAATTGCAGCATCATATTTTTCTGTCCAGAAAGCCACAGAATCATTGATCAGGATTGTTTTTATCCCATTGATAAATTCATTATAAACGACAGATTTCTCAATCGCCGCGGTATTAAGAATTGAACTATGTCTATAAATTCTTGCAAAAAGGTAATTTTTAATCAATAAAATATAAATTAAACCAAAAAATACCATTCCGATACCCAGAATGGGTGATATCATAATAAGAAAAAGGAGATAAAAAAGACTGAGCAATCCGGATTGTATTACGGATACAAAACTATTCACAGCATCACCGGTCTGATTTACCGCTATCTGACCGACATAAAGCAGATCTCCCTGTTTATGCTTGGCAAAAAAATCATATGGCTGATTTTTTATCGATGCAAATACGGCTCTGTCGGTTCTGTCCCGTACAACGGCAAAGGTTTTACTTGCAAAATATGCAACAAATAACTCAACTCCAACCATAATGATTGACACACCAGCAAGGAGCAGGGCTGATGCTACAAATGGATTTACAGTTTTGGGGAGAACAAACTGCAGAATCCCATCCATGAATGAGGTGTCAGTGCCGATATCCAGACCATAGTTGATGATCGGATATATAAGTGAGATCCGAAAAACATCAAGGATACTAAAGACAATGAGAGAGATCAAATAAACGCACAAAAGTTTCTTGTGTGGCTTAAACAGATAGCAGAGTATCTGAAGTGACTTTTTAAAAGGGCCCATAAAGAAACCTCTTTTTCAAACATGATTCTTCTTTCTGATGCCCTAATGCCGGTGCAGGATTTATCTCCTTGATCCCACGTTCGTTATCGTTCCTGCAGCATTCCCAACCTGTAACCTCATAATCTTCAGCAACCAGAAGTTCGGTAAGATGATTGCCTATAGAACTGACACAAACGGTGATAAGTGATTTCATATTTCATCAATGTCCTTTAAAATGTGTGGTCAATAACTCTGTAACCCTTTCATATTTGAGCGTCAAGAATCCTTCGTCCACGGTGTATTCCGATTAAATGCCATTAATGGCATTTTTTGAGCGCGTTGACAATCGCATCGCGAATAAAAAGTTTTTTCCTGCGATCCACCGGGCAGGTATTTTTTTGCTGTGGGGGTTGACGCGGTTCTCAATATGTTCGAATGACATAAGGAAGATGGATACAGATAATGTGATGTTCTAATTATATGGATGATGATTGCTTTTACATCATCATATCCACACTTTTTTTGGTAGTATAAATGTGCATATCCATTGTTTTTTCCTGATCCTGCAAGTATTCCGGAATAATCATTTGCCTTGAGTTGATACATCATTCTCCTGTACCTTCAAAATCCATTCCACGGCATCCTTAAAATCGTTGGCAATAAAATCAGGATAGTATTCCCATTCAGGTTTTTTTGACAGGAATTCTTGCCTTACATGCGGTTCTGGGACCAGGACTGTCTTTACGCCAATCTTTTTCCCAGCACCAATATCAAGAATTTTATCTCCGAGCATATACGATTTTTCCACATCAATATTGTGCTCTTGTATAGCCTTTTCAAATAATCCGGTATTGGGTTTCCTACAATTACATTTGTCATCCGGATGATGCGGACAATAATATATTCCATCAAGTGTCACATCAAACTTTTGAAATTCTTGTTTCATTCTTTCATGAATATCAGATAATTGCTCTTCTGTGAAATATCCTCGTGCAATACCTGATTGGTTGGTTATTACAATTATTTTAAACCCTTTATCCTGAAGTTTTTTCACTCCTCTTTGAACACCGGGATACATCTCAAATTTATCGGTTTTGTCCAGATAATGCACATCTATATTGATAGTTCCATCTCTATCAACAAAAACAGCTTTATTTTTCATGCTCTCCGAATAACTCCCTCTCAACGATATAACAGAGCACATGTCCAATCATGATGTGAGATTCTTGAATGTGCGGAGTAACGTCTGATGGTACCGAAAGAAGATAGTCTGCTTCCCCTTGAAGTTTTCCGCCAGTTGCTCCCGTAAATGCAACGGTGATCGCACCAAGTCTATTTGCCGTTCGGATACCTTCGATGACATTTGGAGAATTCCCGCTTGTACTTATGCCAATGATTATATCGCCCGGTTTCACCAATGCCTCAATTTGCCGAGAAAAAATGGTATTGAAATCATAATCATTTGCGATAGCAGTCAATTCGGAGGTATTAGTTGTGAGCGCGATTGAAGCGAGTGCTTTTCGCTCAATGAAAAATCTGCTCACCAGTTCACATGCCAGATGCTGTGCATCCGCTGCACTGCCCCCGTTACCAAACCAGAAAATTGTATTACCATTCCGGCAGGCATTTATGATTACATCTGCTACACGGACGATTTCCGAAAAATTGTCCTTTAGGAGATCTTTTTTTGTCTGGATACTTTGCTTAATATACTCAGAAATAAGAGTATTTTTATTTTCCATATCTATCTGAACTCTCGGAAGTAACTTCTCAAGGCATCATTAATATAGCTCATATCATTATCATTGAGATACTGGTGCATACCAAAGTGCAGACCATTATCCCCGATATATTCCGATACCGGGAAATCTCCCAATTTATATTTCAGAAATTTGAAGGCTTTATGTTGGGTGGGCAGACTACCAAATAATGTTTTACACTGGATACTTTTAGATTCCAGGTATTGATAGAGTTTATTCCGGTTGTATTTTTTATCTTTCAGTACAATGGGGAAAGCGTGGGGACTGATTTTTTCATATTTCTCTTCTTTGATAAAGTAACCGTATTTTGACAAATCCTTGGTTAATTCAAGGAGTTTATACAAATTGCTTTTGCGTTTATTGAAAAATTCATCAAAAGTTTCGATACCTTCAAGTCCAAGAGCTGCTTCCATATCATTCATTTTTGAATTAAAACCAATGCGCTGGAAGTCGAAGTAAATACTCCCGGGAGGGCGCCCGTGTGATTTCACAGATCTGACGATATCTGCAATTTTATCATCTTCCGTTGTCACCATGCCCCCTTCTCCACAGACAATCTGGTGGGCAGTGTAAAAACTGAATGCACCCATATCACCAATCTTACCAACTATTTTGCCCTTATACATTGCACCATGAGCTTCGCAGGAATCTTCAATGACTTTTAAATTATATTTTTTTGCGATCTTCAGAATGGGATCCATATCACAGGGTTTTCCCATGGTATGGACAACCATTATTGCCCGGGTTTTATCTGTAATTGCCTCTTCTATTTTGGCAGGGTCAATATTCAGGGTCTCAAGGTCAACATCGACAAATTTCGGAATAAATCCGGCGGCTAACACAGAATTTGTCGTAGCGACAAAAGATAATGCTGGGACAATTATTTCATCTCCCCGCTCTGCACCAAAATCGTACAGTGCCGCGCAGGCGACCATATCCGCATCGGTTCCGGAACTTGTGGCAATTGCATTCTTGTAACCAAACTTGGCAGCAAATTTTGCCTCGAATTCTCGTACATTATCCCCTTCAGAAGCCCAGTTTTTATCAAAAACCCGCTGGAAATTCTTTTTTGCGATATCCCCAATTACCAGATCACCAAAACTGATTCTCATTTATTTCCTCCGATATGTTGAACCGCCTTTTTATATCGGTCCGGTGTTCCAATATCAATTAATTCACTATCGATGATAAATCCCGCACATCGCACCCCGATCATATGCGGGAAAAAGTCAAGTTCCAAAGAGAATCTGGAATTGTCTGGCATATGTGAGAAGATCTCTTTTTGCATAAAATATATCCCGGCATTAATCAGACAGAAATTGTTGGTTGCCACTTTTTCTTTGAAACGGGTAATCTCGTGTGATTCATTAATAACAACACTCCCAAAATCTTTACTCTCTTTTGTTCGTACTAATGCCATGGATAACATCGCATTTTTGTTTTTGTGAAAATAGTAAAAATCATGATAATTTATATCACAGATTGAATCCCCATTCATCACAATAAATGTCTCACTTTGTATTAGGGATTCTGCTTTTTTTAATGCCCCCCCCGTCCCCAGTGGATCATTCTCTTCAGAAAATAAAATTTTGATATCTTTCGGTTCCTTAAAATGGTCTTTAATCTGATCTTTCAAATAACCGGTACAGAGAATGAATCTTTTAAATCCGTGACATTTAAGAGAATTTATTAAGATATCAAGGAATGTCGTATCTCCAAATGCAGCCAGTGCTTTGGGACGATCGGAAATGATTGGCTGCAACCGTGTACCTTTACCCCCGCAAAGGATAATGGCATCAATTTCTTTAAAAATGGGTTTCATATCTAAAAGTACCATTAATAATTATTTTCAGAGGTATAATAGATAATTTGTGAACCGGTATTTTCAAATTTAAAAGGTACATACAACAGGTTTTTTAATTTTTCTTTAACAGCAAGTTGAAATTTCGGCTCAACAAAGAACAGGATAAATCCCCCTCCTCCTGCCCCAAGCAATTTTCCCCCGAGGGCCCCTGCTTCGAGAGCATCATTATATATTTTATCAATTTGCGGTGTGGAAATCTTATCTGTCAGACTTCTTTTAATAGTCCAGTTCTCGTGCAGCAGTTTTCCAAAATCGGAAATATCCGAATCATCGCCGTTCAGAATGCCAATTGCCTCATCAACCATTGCCTGCATTTTATGCAATTCGTTTTGTTTATCCGGAGTTTTCTTTATCTGCTCACTGGCAATTTCCGATGCAAACCGGGAAAAACCCGTGAAAAATAACATTAGATGATCCTGGAGCAGATGACATTTTTTCTGATGTAAGGTAATTGGCTGGACCTGAATGAGTTGATCCCCACCGAATTCAATCTTATTAAATCCGCCAAATGCAGCACAGGTCTGATCCTGTGCCCCAACATTTTCTTTGAGCAGGTCTTGTTCAATATGTATGGCATCCAGTGACACTTGTCTTTTAGTTACCATTTTGCCGTTTAATGCGTATAATGCATGAACCAAACCGACCGTAAATGACGAACTTGATCCAAGACCCGTTCTGGCAGGCAAATCACCATCATGGTGAATTTCAACTCCACGGTTATTCCCCATAAAATTGAGAGTCGCTTTTACTGACGGGTGCTGTATTTCCGAAATGTTTTGAATCGTTTCTGTATTGGAATATACTATACGATATTTATGTTCAAAGAAAGGAGGAAGATACCGGCAGGTGATATAACTGTATTTGTTTATTGTAGTGGCTAACACCGCTCCACCATGTTCTTTATACCAAACCGGATAATCTGTTCCGCCTCCAAAAAAGGATATACGATACGGGGTTCTGCTGATGATCATGATGGTACCTCTTTTCACGCGTATTTTCTACGAATTTTATGGGTTTGCTTTTCATTAGTTTAATTTATAATTTGAAAAATTGTACTATAGGATCATTAAACATTTGCAAACTGGTTTCTTTTAATAATCTGATACCCTTTAATCAATTCTGCAATGGACTGCTGCAATGAATACTCCGGAGTGAATCCAGTTCTTTCGATCTTATCATTGCTTACAATATAATCCCGTTTATCAGGATCTTCACCAATTTTTGCCTCAACAAAATAAAAATCCGGCAATTGCTTCTTGATCTCTTCGCACAGTTCCCACTTGCTTAAATTTGCTTCACTTAACCCGACATTATAGGGTTCACCATTCATCTTTTCAAAATTATCAAGGCAGTGGATAAATGCTTTCGCAACATCTCTCACATGAACATAGTTCCTCTTAAAATGCGGCTCAAATATCACTAAAAACCTGTCATTCACTGCCCGGTAAGTAAAATCATTAACAAGAAGGTCGAGCCGCATCCGTGGACTTACTCCCATGACTGTGGCAAGTCGAAGTGTAATAGAATTACCTGATGCGAGAACAAGCTTTTCAATGTCCACCTTCAAACGCCCGTAAAGTGTTATAGGATTAAGTGGGGTATCTTCGGTACAGAAAATGCCTTTTTGACCAACTCCATAACCTGAATTTGTTGTCGGAAATATGATCTTTTGATCCGGTTTGCGCATGTCAAGAATCATTTTTATTGCATCAAAATTTGTAGTTTGAGCTCCAATCGGATCTTTAGAACATAATGGAGCTCCTGTCAGGCAAGCAAGCGGAAAAACAGCATCCACATTCTGCATACATTTTGAAATCAGGGATTTATCTCGCACATCCCCCCGGATAATCGTCAATTTTTGATTATAGCAGCAATCCAGCAATACCTGCTGATTATACATAAAATTATCAACAACGATCACTTCATGCCCTTTGCCAAGTAACGTAGGAACCAACACGGATCCTATGTATCCGGCACCACCAGTAACCAAAATTTTCATGTTAATTCTCCTCCATCAATTCTTTAATAATTTTATTAATACTTTCTTCATCGAGATTGTTTCGTTTATGTAAATATTCCCTGCTCCCGATATCAAACACATACGCATCTTCAAATCCCATTCGTTTTAATCGAATATTCGAACTTTTATTATCCAAAATCTTCGAGATTAACCCATCCAATCCTCCCTTATTGATGAAGGCTTCTTCAATGGTAATTACATGGGAATAATTTTTAATTGTTTCAAAGAATAATTCCTCATTAAAGGGTTTTATGAGGTAAACATCAATTAAACCAATGAGAATATTACTATCGGCAAGTTTTTTCACCACATTTATGGCTTTATGGGTCATATATCCCGTAGTGATTAGGCAAGTTTTTTCCCCATGGAATAACTCACTAAACCCGTTCTCAAATTTTATTGTATCCACATCTTCGTAAATCTGTGGGACGGGTTTCCCATCAAACCGCAAATACTTGGGTTTTTTTACGTTAATCGAGTAATCTACAAATTTTTGTGCCAAAGTCCAATCACTTGGAGAGAATACGATCATATTTGGCAAAGTCCTCATAATGGAAATATCTTCAAGACAATGGTGAGTTGGCCCGGAAACATCATAACTCAACCCGGCACCAACACCGATCAAATTAATATTTATCTCTTTTAACTGAGCCTGTAGAGAGAGATTTACGCGTATCTGCTCATATGCCCGCATAGTCAAAAAGGGTGCGATTGCATATGCATATACAGTGTATCCCTCCAGAGCTAAACCCGTTGAAACGTTAATCAGATTTTGCTCGGCTATTCCCACATTAATAAAGCGATTCGGGAATTTTTCCCGCAATGCATCAAGTTTGGGAGACCCGAAATCTGCGCACAAAAAAAAGATATTTTCATCTTCATGCATCCTGTTGTAAATTTGTTCGATGAAAACATCCCGGGTCGTTTTAATTTCTGCAGTCACGTTAACCCCACAAGTATTTTATCGATCTCCGCCGGTTTTAAATTTTTTATATGACATAAGGGATCCATTTCAAGACTTGGAACCCCCTTACCTTTGATGGTATTTGCAATCAGTAACTTTGGTTTATAATTTCTCTCGGTTTTCAGCATTTTAAGCGAATCATATAGTTGATTCACATCATGCCCATCAACAGTCCGGACGTCCCATTTAAATGCCTTAAATTTTTCTTCGTGTGGCTCCAGATCCAGAATATTTTTGCAATAATCAAGCATGCATTTTTGATTATTATCGAGAATAAGAATGAGGTTATCCAGCTTGTGCTCTCCGGCAAACATTATCGCTTCCCACACTGACCCCTCATAGAGTTCCCCATCCCCAAGTAATACAAACACCATTTCTTTGGCTTTTTTTCTTTTGAGTGCCAATGCTATGCCGCATGCAACACCAAGTCCATGACCCAAAGAACCATTAATTGTTTCAAACCCTGGAATAATCGAGTCGGGAATGCCACCAAGGAATGTACCCTCTTTACATACGTTTTTCAATTCATTTTTATCAAAATACCCCAGATCTGCAAGAATAGGGTAAAGTGAGATCGCGCCATGACCTTTACTGATGATGAATCTATCCCGCCCCTCCCACTTGATATTTTTAGCATCAAATTTAAGGATTTTTCCGTAGTATAAAACGACAAAAATCTCGACGGCTGATAGTGATGAGGCGATCCGGGTCTCGGGAGCTATTTTGTGAATTTTAAGGGTTTCCTTCCGGACCCAGATCGCTTTTTCCCTGAGGAGATCCATCTGATTATTTGTATCTGTTGCTGACATCTTAACACGTCCCATTCTGGAGATTATTTACATACCATTCATACGTTGATTTTATGCCCGTTTTAATATCAGTGACAGGGCGCCACCCCAGTTGCAGAAATTTGGAACTATCCAGAAGCTTTCTTAAAGTCCCATCCGGTTTTGTTGTATCCCATTCGATCTCGCCATTGAAACCAACAATTTCTGATATCAGCTGCGCCAGCTCTTTTATCGAATAATCAACACCAGAACCAATATTATAATGCATATTTTGAAATTTATCTGCATTTTTCATGGCAAAAATAGATGCAATTGCAACATCCTCATGAAAAATAAACTCTCTTTGAGGATTGCCGGTCCCCCAAAGAATTACTTTTTTATCTCCCCCAGTTTTTGCATCATGAAATTTTCTTATTAATGCCGACAGGACGTGGGAGTTCTCGAGATCAAAATGGTCCTTGGGACCATACATGGAATTAGGGAGGAGCGCGATAAACCGGTTATTATTAAACTGTTTGTTGTATGTCTTACAGGCAAGAATCCCTGCGGTTTTTGCAATCGCATATCCCTCGCTCGTATCTTCAATCTCACCGGTCATCAAATATTCTTCTTTAATGGGTTGCGGGCAATTTTTCGGGTACATACACGAAGAACCATAGAAAACAAGATGTTTTACATCAGTTTTTGTCGCTGCTTCAAATACATTGTCCTGGATTGCAATATTGGTATGTAAAAAAGTGGCAGGGTAGGTCTTATTCGCCATAATCCCCCCCACAAGTCCGGCTGCAAGAAACACATATTCAGGTCTTTCATTTTGAAAAAAATCGTTTACTGCCTGTTGATTCGTTAAATCAAGTTCGTTATGGGTTTTGGTGATAATACTCCGGTACCCATCAGTTTTTAATTTACTCCCAAGGGCGGAACCCAAAAGTCCTGTGTGCCCTGCAACAAAAATTCTGGCATCTTTATGAATTTCAATACACTTCCCGATAAATAGTGCATGATGATTTCAATAATTCTATTTTTTTCATTTTGGAACCTTTTTCCAGTCACTCAAAAATTTAGCCAATCCAGCATCAGTCAAAGGATGGGAAAACATCTTCTCGATAACGTTGTAAGGGATAGTCGCTACATGTGCACCGACTTTTGCCGCGTCGATCACATGCAGTGGATGCCTCACACTCGCGACAATTATCTCTGTCTTAAAATGGTGTATAGTAAAAATAGTTACCATATCACGGACGATCTGCATCCCATCATGACCAATATCATCCAGCCGCCCGATAAACGGACTGACGTAAGTTGCCCCCGCTTTTGCCGCAAGGATTGCCTGATTGACAGAGAACACAAGAGTCACATTCGTCTTAATATTTTTAGCATTGAGAATTTTGACTGTTTTCAATCCTTCCGGGGTCATCGGAATTTTAATGACAATATTTTTCGACCATTCCGACATTTTGATTGCTTCTTTAATCATCTCATCTGATTGAAGACTGATTACTTCGAGACTTATCGGACCGTCGATAATACTGATGATCTCCCGGACAACCTCATCAAAGCCCCTGTGTTCTTTTGCAACCAGCGAGGGATTTGTCGTAACCCCGTCAATCACACCCCAGTCATTAGCCTTTCTGATTTCATCGATATTAGCGGTATCAATAAAGATCTTCATCGTTTCCTCCTCACAATCTCTCTGGCTGATGCAACAATATTTTTGGTAGTCAAACCAAATTTCTCAAGTAACTCCTCATATTCCCCTGATTCTCCGAACACATCACGGACCCCGATAATTTTCATGGGGACCGGGTATTGCTCTCCCAGTACCTCAGCAATTGCTCCGCCGAGGCCACCCAAAATGCTGTGCTCTTCAATTGAAATCACAGCGCCCGTTTCTTTGGCAGTTTTGATGATTGTTTTTTCATCAAGGGGTTTTATCGTGTGAATATTGATGACACGTGCATTGATTTTGTCTTTTTTTAAGATTTCTGACGCTTCGAGAGCTTTGTGTACCATGGTCCCCGTTGCAAAAATCGCAAGATCGTTACCGTCAGTCAGTTTCACCGCTTCACCAAATTTGAAGTGATAGTTATCATCAAAGATAACCGGTGTCTTTGCCCGGTTCAACCGGATATATGTGGGACCTTTACGGGTAATTTCAGAAATTACTGCATTCCGGGTTTCTATGGCATCGCAGGGATTAATCACACTCATGTTGGGAATCACCCGCATGAGTGCCAGATCTTCCAGAGACTGGTGGGATGCCCCATCCGGTCCATTGGTTAATCCGGCATGGCTCACCGCAATTTTTACTGATAATTTATCATGTGCTATGGTATTTCGTATCTGCTCCCATGCTCTCATTGAAAAGATTGCATAGGTGCTGGCAAAAGGAATTTTTCCGGCGATTGCAAGTCCGGCTGCAACACCCATCAGATTTTGTTCTGCACAACCAACATTAATAAAACGTGAGGGATATTTGCCTGCAAATTTGCTTGTCTGGGTAGAAACGGATAAATCTGCATCCAAAACAATAACACCCGGATGATCGCCCAGTTCGATTAACGCATCTCCATACGCGTCTCTGGTGGATTTAGATTCCATGTACTAATCCCCCTTCAGTTCCTGCAGGGCAATTTTCATCTCGTCTTTGCTTAATGCCTTTCCATGGAATGCACAGATCCACTCCATGAATGACACCCCCTTTCCTTTGAAAGTATGTGCAATAATAACGGTTGGCTTACCTTTCCTCAGTTGGGCTTCATCAAATGCATCAATAATTTCCGGGATTTTATTGCCATCGATCTCAATCACATGCCAACCAAATTCCCGCCATTTTCCGGCAATCGGTTCTAGGCCCAGTACTTTTTCAGTAGGTCCATCAATTTGCAAACCATTGCGATCCACAATAGCAGTTAAATTGTCCAGTTTGTAATGGGAGGCAAGTATAGCCGCTTCCCAGACCTGACCCTCATCGCACTCCCCATCCCCGAGCAGGGTATATATCCGGGAATCTTTCATATCGATTTTTGCTGCAAGTGCAATACCACATGAGATCGAGAGTCCTTGTCCGAGAGACCCGGTTGAAGCTTCGACCCCGGGGATTACGACATCTGGATGCCCCTGTAATACACTACCCATTTTTCGTAATGAGAGCAATTCGTTAACAGAGAAATAGCCACATTCCGCAAGGGTGGCATATAATGTTGGCGCAGCATGACCCTTTGATAAAATAAACCGATCTCTATCAGAGTCATCTGGTTCCGAGGAATTAAAACGCATCTGATGAAAATAGAGAACGGTAATAATATCAACACAGGATAGGGAACCCCCAGGGTGCCCGGAACCTGCCTCAAAAATCATATTGACAACGTGTCTTCTTATCGTCCTTGCCTTTTCCTCAAGAATCGTAATATCGGTCATTGCGATCATTGGAATGTCTCATCCGCCCTTTTTATTCCCATTACTTATTTGATTTATCTTGTGTTTTAGTTCATCCCGTGTTACTGCTGCAGCCTCTCGTTTCCCTACAACAATTCCAACTGCAATATTGGCTAGGTGTGTTGAATCAATCATTGTGGAAATGCCAGATGCTAAAGAGAGTGTGATTACACTTGCCACCGTATCAACAGTCCCGGTTACATTTCGTACTTCATCCGCAATTGAAGGTACGTGTGTTACACTCCCGTTTTTCTCAAAGAGAGATAATCCATCTTTTCCACGTGTGATAAGAACAAATTCACATTCAAGGTGTGTCAGCAACCATTGACCCATATTTCGAATGCTTGTTTCATTTATATGCCGAATACCCGTGACAGACCCTGCCTTTTCCAGATCCGTGATGACGACTGTAACACCTTTGTAGTCAAGGAAATGTTCAACTTTAGGATATACTATGATGGGCTTTTTGAATTTCTTTCCTAATTCTATTGATCCTTTCAAAAGTTTGTTTGTTGCTACGCCTTTATTATAGTCTGATATAAGAATTACGTCCACTTGTTCGATATTTTTGCTTACAAAATCCAGAATGGACTGACAATATTCATCGTTTACAGGATCTTTACACTCCCGATCTAATCTGATAATCTGGTGTTGCCCTGCAATTACCCTTGTCTTGACAGTTGTCGGACGCTCTTTAATTTCAATTACACAGCTTGTGTCAACTTTTTCCTGTTTTAATAATCCAATCAATCGTTTGCCGAACCAATCATCTCCCACTACCCCAACAGCTAAAACGTTTCCCCCTAAAGTGCATATATTATTAATAGCATTCGCGGCACCACCGAGTCTGAAATTCTCAGAAGTAATATCTATTAAAGGAGCCGGAGCCTCAGGAGATATCTTGGACATTGTGCCGTTTAAATATCTGTCCAGCATTAAATCGCCAATAACCAAAACCGAGGCTCTGTCAAATTGATCGATTATTTTTTTTATATCGTCAGAATTCACTTTTATTCCCCAACAATAACTTTCAGATAGTTTTTACCACTTTTTTCACACCTGAATCAAACAAAATTATTTATATTATACATTTATCAGGAAGCCATCAGGATAATAAATATTTATTGTAATAAAGATACGAAGACATTAATTAAGTATATTTGGCAAGGATCCCAGTTCTGGTAAGTTAATCGAATCGGTAATGGCGGGTTCTTTATTTTTTTCATTTTTTTCATTCATGAAAGAAATTATACTGAATTCCAGATGAACAGCTGATTACGATGTAAAAAATCTGTTTTCACATCACACAGGAGTGTTTCCGATCCCCGAATCGAATTCTGGTTCAGGATTGTCAGGAATATGTTGGCACTTTTCCCGTCTCAATCCATTCTAAAATCTGCTCCACGCGTTTTTCAATTGTGTGATGTTGAATGAGTTTGCTCCGTGCATTTGATACAATATTTTCAGCCATCTGAGGGTGAGCAATGACCTGTTTTATATGATCGGCTAATTGAAGAGGATCAGTACTTGAATATAGTAAAATTTCAACTCCATTTTTAAACAGATTTTTATTTTTAGGACGATTTGGTATTTCCCAGGAAATTACCGGCCGTCCCGCAGCCATGCCCTCAATAACCCGGCTGGGATATGCTTTGACTAAACAGGGAAGATTAACCACTGCCATGTTGCTTTGTAATGCATTCAGCCAAAGTTTGAATGATATTTTCCGTAATTTCCGTAAATTGCAGAGATAAACTGGAAGGAAAAATTTTGCACCGGGCAGTCGACTTTTAATAAAAACTATCGAGATAAGGTTTAATGCAGTAAATAAATAGGGAAACACGGTACCATCTTCAGAGGAAGGCTGCCTGACGAGCAATTCCTGCAGTTCTGGAGATTTCAATAAAACAGCACGCTGATAATAAACTGACCCGATAAAAGCTCCCTGTTTTTTTGGGTTAACGCTGATTTTTTCTAATATACAGCGCTTGGGAACTGCTGATGGCCACCACATTGCAGGTACAGGTTTATTTTTATTAATATTTTCGACATCATTTTCATCAACAGCAACTATATGTGTAAGGTACCTAAGCCTTTTTTCAACCAAAGCACGCCTTCCTCTTAGGTCAGGATTGAGATCACATTCTTCGTTATTGTACTCGAGTGATTCGGGAATCATTCCAACACGTACTGGTGCAAGGCTGGCTATCCATTCCAGAAGGGATTCATCAATTTTTGTATGAGCGACTTCCATCCACACCTGATCAAAATGTTCCCCTGCACAGATCTCTTTTATACGTGGTAACCAGATTGTAGTTACTGTAAAACAGTCAACTCCATTTTCAGAAAAACCCTCTTCAAAAGCCAACTGCGCACCATAAGACCACTGTCGGGCCCATGTCCAATACGGAAACTCCAATGCTATGAATAATACCTTTATATTTGACACAGATATCCCGCCATCGAGGTTGAGATGAGATATTTTATAAAAAAAAATGTCCCCAAAACTCCATAATCAGTGCAATTGCTTCGGTGATAAATTTTTTGTTATAAACACCAAAAATTTAGTTTTTAGGGAGCGTTCCCATGATCCTTCTTACGGTTTTTATAAAAGATTTAAAAAAGTCATAATCCCATAACTTGATGCAGCCTATAACAACTAAATTTGAATAGAGCACAGCCCTTGTATGGGTAAAAAACGAATCTTTAAATGCGTTTCTTGTTGAGATTTTTAGCCGTTTATAGCAATGCTTGCAGTAAATAATTGAAAATGGGAGTTGGGAATATTTGGTATAAGTATACACTGATTCCATTGAACATACCGGACATTTGACAGTAAAACTATAAATTGAACGGTTCTTGTAAAGATTCCCTGTTCTTTCCGAAGATAGCACATTACCTTCCATCAGGTATTTATTAAGGAAATTGATTTCATAAATTTCCCTTTTGAATTTATGAAATTTTTTATCTTCAATCTTAGTTAAATTAATTATTGGAAATTTATTTAAAACAAATTTTTTCTTATCGTTAATTAATCCACTCTTTATAGCATACTGCCAAATTTCCGAATCGGGAACTGCTTTTATGAATTGGAGGGTAATATTATATTGCGGATGACTCTTCCACCAATCCATTGATTCTTTAATTGTTTCCTCTGTTTCAGCAATATCTCCGAAAATAATATTACTTCCTACACGAACCCCAACTTTATCACACACTTTGTATGCCTGTTCAATTTCAGCTTTTGTGATCCTTTTTTTCATACTCGTTAAAACAATATCACTAAAACTCTCCACACCTAACCCGACGTTAATTATGTTTGAGTCTTTCACTTTTTTTATTATCCCCTCATTAATATTATCTACGCGCCATTGAGCCATCCATTTGACGTTATATTTTTTAATTCGGTTGGCGAACTCAGAGATTCGTTCTTCATTTGCACTAAAAAGCTCATCAAGTATATTTATTAACGTGACATCATATTTTTCTTTGAGGAAATCAATTTCTTTGAATACATTGTCAAGTGATCTTTGTCGATATTTGTTACCTAATGGATGAAAACAAAAAGTACAATTATATGGACATGATCTTGACGTATTTATTTCAACCAAGCGTTGTTTGTTATTTAAATCAAATAATAACCCTTGAAAACTTGGTTGTTCAACCCAGTCTATCTCGAGCCATTTATCAAATTCCAATCCTTCATAATCCGGGAAAGGAAATGAATCCAAATCTTTTATGGGGGGCCTTGGATCATTCAAAATAAATTTTTTATCTGCATCCTGAAATCCAATTCCCTTAATTTGCTTGAAATCTTTGTTATTACACAAAGCATCTGCAAGTTCTACCAGTGTTTCTTCACCCTCTCCCACTACCCCAAAATCAATCTGCATATTTTCTAAAGCAAGCTGAATATCTGAAGTTATTATTGCCCCGCCAACAACCGTTATAATGCGAGGATTTATTTTTTTTACTGTATTTATCACATCATCTATTTCAGCCCAATGATGTGAAATGCCCCCGGTACATACCACATCTATGTCATGATTTTTAATTTTTGCAGATAATAATTCCTCGATAGATTCTTCATAGTGACAGAGGTTCAATATAAAAACATTAAACCCGTTCTTTTTCAGGTTAGAGATAACATACCCAAGACCATAGGGAAAGATATAATATTCGTTTTTTTTAGCGAAACGAGGGACGACAAATAAAAAGTTTTTATTCATTTTATGCTCCTGTCATTCAATTCGATCTGAAGATTTTATTATAAATTCAATCCTTTGCGACACTGAATGATCAATTATAAATTGGTTGAATCCTTTTAATAAAGGTCGTGTTATTCTGTTTTCCGAGTTGGAAAAAAGTGTATTGCTGTGGAGTAAAATTCAAGTGTAATCATTACTGATGACCCTGAAATATGTATTTGTTTAATATCACTGCAACAAACAATTGTATAGATCGGATAATCAAATTCAAGGGAAATCCAAATTAGACCCAAAGGAGTTGAATCATATAAACCCTCATGAAAAACTGGAGAAAGAGATTGAATCCTTCCAGGGAATCTGGAAAGGTGGCTACTGTGAAGGAAACCCTCTGGATCCGATTGGAAGATCATCTTACGGAAGACTAGGGTATTTGAGTGTTCTTTACGCTATTTATATTGCGTGTATAAGACCATATATAACAAATCAGACAAAAGTAATCGAGATCGGTCCGGGCAGGGGTTGCTGGACAAAATGTTTTGTCGAAGCGGAGGAGATTTGGTGCCTTGATGCTCTCCCTGCAGATTATAATAATTTCTGGGAGTATGTTGGAAAAAGGGGGAATATCAAATATATCCAGGTTCACGATTTTAGCTGCTCGACTCTACCGGATGATTATTTTGATTTTTTTTTCACCTTTGGTTGCTTCTGCCATATATCGAAGGAAGGGATCGATGAATATATGAAAAATCTTTATCCGAAGCTCAAAACCGGAGCACATGGTTTTGTGATGATAGGTGATTATGAAAAATATAACAAGTTGGTAGAGAAAAAGGGTTTTTTTGATATCGGGAACTATGTTTTTAGTGATCAGCGCTTGATTGATAACATGATTTTTAGAAAGTTGTGGAGAGTTGTTCAGATTATCAGACCGATTGAGCTTAAAAAGATCCGGGATATCGATAATCTCCCACATCCGGGACGATGGTATGATTACCGAACTGAGGATTTCTGCGAGATGCTTAAGTTAGTTGGTTACGGAGTGCTCGATAAAGACTGTGGAGTAACCCATAGGGATCCTGTAGTACACTTTATAAAGAGATAATTCTTTATCTAGATAAATGAAAGGAAAACTTATTGCGGTATTTTTTATTATAATTTTCATCAGTCAGTCATCAATGTATTAAATCTGTCAGGTGTTTAATGCGTCCCATACAATTCATAAAAGAAATCTATGGCTATTTTATTACTAATGGTCCATCAAACAAATTATTTTCAGATTTACGATTCCGCTATTATTCAAAAAGACTCAAAAAGACAACCGGGACGTTTATGAGCTCCATGGGACTGTGTATTCAGGGACCTGAAAATGTAACCGTAGGAAACAATGTTTTTTTCAACAGGAATGTTATAATTCTCACTGTAAGCGGGTGTAAAGATTCTGAGGTCATTATTGCTGATAATTGCCTCTTTGGACCTAATGTGGTAATTGTTGCAGGCGACCACTCTTATTTAAACCGGATTGAAAAGATCCGGTTCAGTGAAACAATTCCCGGTAAGATTACAATAGGTGAAGATTGCTGGATTGGTTCTAATGTTACAATTACCAAGGATGTGACGATTGGTGAAGGCTCCGTCATTGGTGCAAACAGTGTAGTAACACGGGATATCCCCCCCTTCTCTATTGCCGTTGGAGTTCCGGCACGAGTAATTAAAATGAGGGGGCCCGACGTAAATTATGCCGGGGAGCAATCAAAGTAGATGCAAAGGTGAGTTGAGAACGGGAAATATATCCTGTGGTCATCTAAAAACTATCATTATTACCTCTCTGGATAATCTCCTAAATAAAATTGATTATAGAGAATGAAACATGAGGTGATAAGTAATGCAGCAGAATCCGGGTAAGCAGAATAAAAATAAAAACATTTGTTTTATTACAGCGATACTGGTAACCGGAGGTTCTGATAATCAGCTATTCAGTATCTGCTCACGATTACAGAAACTGGGATATGATATAACAATTTATTCACAACACCCTCAGACAAAATTTGGTTCAAAAGAGAATACATTCAGGGATAATGGGATTCGGGTCAGTCAACCCCCTTCATGGATAAAACCTGTTATTTTCACGCTCGGTGGTATTCGCTATTTCCCTCATTTGATAGTCAGATTTTTCCAACTGCCCTCCAAAAAAAGGTTATCTTCACAATCTTACCGGGATATTTATCGCTATATAGAAGAAGATTTTGCCCGCAATATCTTCAATTACTTACTCATTTTTAGGATTTTTATTAATAACATCCGTGATAACTACCGATTGATCTGTGCTTACCATGCTTCGACGTATAAAGCGCTCTATCAATTGAAACATTTGCTGAAAATACCTATTTTTTATACTGAAATATCATCACCAAAATATCGATCAAGATTTACTATTAACCCCCAAATGATTGAAGAATATCTCAACTCATTTGACAAAGTATTCGTACCTTCGAAAATTATTGGTGAAGAACTGGAACGATATGAAGGACTGCGGAAGCAATTTGAGGTTATTCCTTTCTTCATAGATCTCCCTGAATATAATTACCGTCCACCTAATAAACCAGCCCAAACGTTTGGCGTGATGGCTCGACTATCCCGGGAAAAAAACCATGAGGTACTTATTAATGCCTGCAGCAAAGTTCTAGAAAAAATACCGGAGGCCAAGCTGATTTTCGTTGGAAACGGTCCACAAGCTGAAGAATATATGCAATTGACCAAAGAATTGGGGTTATCAGAAAGTATATGTTTTTTAGAACCATACAAAAAGATAGATGATGTTATCCATTTGATTGATATTATCACTCTCTGTTCAGATGTTGAAGGTATGCCACTATCACTTCTCGAAGCTCTTTATTTCGGTAAACCAATTATTTCAACACCAGTAGGATCTGTACCAGATATGGTGATTAATGG
>Ga0194053_10000937_pt1 | contig 19890 bp, 17 predicted proteins | sample SepL228m_MetaG_FD_161684 | JGI IMG/M metagenome (GOLD analysis project Ga0194053, IMG submission 161684) | Anoxic zone freshwater microbial communities from boreal shield lake in IISD Experimental Lakes Area, Ontario, Canada - Sep2016-L227-8m | ecosystem: Environmental > Aquatic > Freshwater >... | reverse complement strand
CTGCCACTCGCTTCGGGTCCACTTCGGACCGCGTGGCCAGAAACTCGGCAGCTCGCAAGTCTTCATGGGCGATGAGGCCAGCCCACGAAGCGCCGAACTCGAACAGGTTCGCGGACAGGGCCTGTTGACCGCCATAGCCACCCCCGCCCCGGTCCGACCAGTTCAACATATCGGTCGCCAGGCAGACGGCGGCGCGGCCAGGAGTTGCTCGCGAACCCTCGACCTGGCGGTGGCTCGCCAGGCTGCAAAATCGGGAAAGTCGCCGGAAAGCCACGATAGCCGGAACGTCATGCGCTCAGCCAGTCGCTGCTGGATTTGGAGGAAGACAGCCCGGAGTTGGAGGCGGAGTTGCTGAAGGCGATTGACGGCCCCTACACGCCATATTCTTCGGAAGAATTCCGCACGCTTGGCGAGCGGATCATTCGCGAGCAGCGCAAGCAGTGAGCTTGGCCGTAGCAAAGGCCGAGGTCTTCTCCGCCTTGCCCTGCATACGAACCAGATCACCGCGTTCTACAGCGATAAGTTCGAGGTGACGAAGGCATTGTGGGATCAGAGGTCTGAGCAAACAATCAGCTTTTCGGGCGTTTTAAGATAATTTCTGATGGGTTGGCTATTGAACGTGATAACGGATCGGCAGATGAAATTTGTCCAAGGTTACCGGGCACATGCCGTTGATGTCTTCGCAGAGGTGCCGGGCGGCATAGTCGATTTCCCAATCCATGAATCCTCTCAAGGTGACTTCTAAGCGCCCTCCTTCCAATTTCACATAGCCCGCTCTTTGGACAATCATCGCCAGCGCCGGCACAATCTCCTTCTTGCAATCATAGTGCTTTAAGAGTTGGCGGCACATTTCGGTTTTCAGGTTGCAGGCAAACACCTTGATGCAATCCAGAAACCGCTTCTCCTCGTGGTTGAGTTTCAACAGTTTTTCCCCAGCGTGAGCCTCATTAAAGCGGATTTCTGAGGGCAGTTTGTCCAACTGCCGATCCGTCAATACAATCTTACTTTCGACCACCGTGATGTCGTCCAGGATCTCCTTTTGGCTCCGGGGTGGGGTTCGGCGTTTGCTGGCCGGCCGATCAAGCAGTTGATTGGCTAATGCAATTTTCAAGCCGTTTAATTCACTCACCAGTCCCGCCCGCTGTTTCTTTAGTTCCCTGACCTCTGGGTTGTCCACCAGGGGCTGCTCTTCCAATTCCTCCAGGACATAACCCGGCGTGTAGTTAATCAGATGTTTGTGCAGCAGTTCCTTAATGGCATTCTCCTCTCCCCAGCGCCGACAAATCAATTGCACGATCGACTCCGCCCCGATTTCCTCGGCGGTGCCGTTGGTGTAAATGGCCGCTCGCTTTTTGTCCCTTCCATTTTGGATCACCACCGCCCGAATCTTCCCGTACTTGCTCATCGTCCGTGTGGTCTCCAGGTAGGGGATCACTTCGGCCTTCCGGATCTCATAAGTCACCTGGGCCACCCGGTTGAATTGCTCCTCCGCCAGATCGTTCACCCATTTATCCGAATATTTAGCCCAACTGATGAACAGCGCCCGCCGCTTGCCCTCTCCCTGATCTTTGCCCTCCAAGTAGCGGTAGAGCTCCGCGCTGTAGCCCTCCCGATCGAAGACCACGATCAACTGGTCCAGCCGCTCCTGACTGACTCCGGCTTGCGCCCCGATCCGTTTGGCCTTCTCGATCAACTCCGGTATCTTTTGCAGCAGATCCTCCGACGCTGAGCGGATCAAGAACAGCCAGGGGGCGAAGCGCTCGTCCACCACCAGAAAATGGTAGCTGCCTTTCATCGGCATCTGGCGCACGCCGTGCCAACCCTTGCTGATCCGATACAGCCCATAATACGGCAAGAAATGGCCATCGATATACATCACTCCCCACGCCGCCAGGTCGGACTTCAAATAGCCCAGCGCAAACCCATCGATCAAGGCTTCGCCTTTGCCCAACTTTCTCACCTTGTGCAGGAACCGCCGCAGCGTGAAAAGGCTCGGACTCTGCGTGCGTCCCAGCAATACGCCAAACTCCTCAGGATAAGCGCGCTTAAAGTCCTCCAGCGACCCAAACCCAAACACATCCAAATAGAACAACGTCAACCCCAACTCTTGCAGCCTGTAGCCTTCATGAGTCCCAATAGTGATAATTCGGCTCAACGTCGGAACAAAATTATATCGCGCCAGCAACGGCGCAAACAGCAGCCCGCCAGCATACGCATTGTATGCACCTTGTTCCAACCGATCCAAATAGACTCGCTGCGCCGGCCAATAGGAGTCTCGCCGCCATCCTCTTCCCAGGTCGGCAGTTCCGGCTATGGCCTCGCCTCCTGCAGCGTGGCCCTCTCCCGTTCCGCTTTGCGCCGCCCGCGCGCTGCCTGCACCGACTTGCTCCCTGGATTGGGCGGCAGAACCCTCCAAAGGCAGCATCAACTGCGGCTCAGGCTGGAAGGCTAAAAGCTCACCTTGGACCGCTGTGTCGCCGACGCCCTTGGGGGGCGGTTCGCCCAACCCGTTTTCCGCCAACACTTGTTGGATGCTCGGCACGCTCACCGCCTCTTGCCAGGTTTCCAGCAATCGCTGCTCAATCCCTTTCAGTTTCCAGATCCCCTCTCGAAAAACGATGTGCAAGATCTTACCGCGCAACTCCGGGGTGAGCTTCCACCGACCTTGGGGACCCCGGCGCTCCGAAATCAGGCCCAGGATTCCCTCGCCAGCAAAATCCTTCAGGTATTTCTGTGCCGAGTTGACGTGCCGTCCAAACGCCTTCGCCAAATCCTCTTCCGTTCCCAACCCGCACTCATGCAACTGAACAATCACCAACCGAACGCACCCCTCATCCCCTGACTGCCAACTCATATAGGGTTTGCCCTTTACGATCACACGGGTCCGCCCATTGCCCTCCACCACTTGGATGGACTTCTCTGGCCGCCATCCCGGAAAATCGACGTCATTCATCGCGCGAGTTCTTTCTGGGCAACCCTCATACCAAAAAACCGCCCAACGAAAAACCCACAAGAAATTATTTTAAATCGACCATATCGTAACTAATTGTAGTCACATGACTTATGAAGACACTGTTTTCGGCCTGATTGTTTGCTCAGACCTCTGTGACTGGGCACCCCTGGTTTTTGAAATCCACCTGTTTTCGCACCTTCGTTGTCTCAAAAGCCCATCTCGTTTATCATTGTCTCTTTAACCCGTGTGTGGTAGAGTGTGTGAGACATGAACGAAAAATCAAAACCGCGCATGGTCGGATACGCCCGCGTCAGCACCAACGGGCAGGAACTCAAACTCCAACTGGACGATCTGCTGAAAGCAGGGGTCGCAAAGAAAGACATTTTCACCGACAAGGCGTCTGGCTCGAAATCATCGCGCCCCGGACTGGACGCCTGCCTCCAGCAGTTGAAGCCGGGGGACACCCTGCTGGTCTGGAGGTTGGATAGGTTGGGGCGTTCCCTGCGGCACCTGATTGATTTGGTCGAAGACCTCCGGCAGCGGGGGGTGGGGTTCAAGTCCGTCTGCGATGGTGCCATCGACACGACGACGGCCAGTGGCGACCTGATCTTCAACATCTTTTCATCGCTGGCACAGTTCGAGCGGCGGCTCATTCAGGAACGCACGAAGGCCGGGCTGACGGTGGCGCGGGCGCGTGGCCGGAACGGAGGTCGGCCTTCGATCCCGTTGGATCATCCTTCAGTCGTGGCGGCCAAGAAAATGCACGCGGACAAGACCATGCCGGTGGGGGACATCTGCAAGATGCTGCGGATTTCAAGGCCGACGCTTTACCGCTACGTCGCACTCAAGTAATCATTCAAGGAGTTGCGTGCCCCGGTGCGGCTGGGCATCAGACCATCAAGCCCCGCGCCTTTGACCAGATGCTGGTCACGGTATCGCGGAGTTGCGTGTCTGACCAATGGTGGATGCCCTGTTGAGAATCCATCCCATAGCACTCCGTCAGACGCCTCAGCGCATTCCGTTCGTCGGGCGTGAGCAAGTGATCGAGTTCCTCGATGAACTCCATTTTCCGAAAGGACGGATCAAGGCTACCAACCTGGAGAGAAGCCTCCTCGTCATCCAGACTGAGCACTGTGACTGCGGCGCGGTGCCTGTCGCCATCAACGCGACGATTGCGATGGGACTTTGGCGGAGCCTTGACACCTGTGCGCTTCTCGGTGAATGCGAATTTCTGGATGAGCGACATGATATGGTTCTTCATGGATGTTTTGATGAAGCCAAATGCCTTGGCTCTGGTCGGGCATTTGTGCAGATGTCCGGCGTGCAGAATGTAGGCGAGTTTGGCCCGGCATTCCGCTTTGAGTTCATCCCGGTGCATGAGCGGATTCGAGTCGTCCACGTAGGGAGCGACCAGGATGCCGATCATGCGCTCGATGTCGCCAGTCACGTCATCCAATGTGATCCAGGGCTGTGAAGCCAGGGCGTCGGGTGCTGTGATGATGTTGATGTTTACGTTTTGTGTTTTTGACTTTGAACAAGTGTTTTTCATCCGCCGAGGCTAATCCCCGGCAGGGATCGGTCGATGCCCGTGGCGGACTTTCTGGCGGTTACATGACCGTGGGCTTCGAGCCGAACTGGGTGATTGACCGGCAAGACAGGTTGTAATAATGTGAATGCACTTGTTGAGATGTGCATCCAATAAGTAACACATGGCTGCCGTGACAAAAACCGAGCAGACGCTCGACTTGGTAAAGCGGATGGGACTGGTGCGCCCGAAAGACCTGTCCAGGCACCGCATTCCGGTTATCTACCTGCGGCGGCTGGTTCAGCGCGGTCAACTTGTCCAACCAGCACGAGGCGTCTATGCCGTCGCCGGACACGAGCCAACCCTCCACCACAGCCTGGCGGCAGTCAGCAAACGGATTCCTCGCGGGGTGGTATGCCTGATAAGTGCGCTCGCCTACCACGAGATCGGCACGCAACTGCCCTCGGTCGTGTGGCTGGCGATCAACCAAAGGTCGCGTCCGCTGGTCACCAAAGGGCTGCCGGTCAAGATCGTCAGGTTCTCTGGACAGGCTCTGGCGGAGGGCGTCCAGGAGCACAAGATCGAAGGCGCGACTGTTTTGGTTACCACCCCGGCCAAGACCATCGCCGATTGTTTCAAGTTCAGGAACAAGGTGGGCCTGGACGTGGCACTGGAGGCCCTGCGAGAGGCGTGGCGAAAACGAAAGGTTACGATGGCCGACCTGGATCGGTTCGCCAAAATCGACCGGGTGACGAACGTGATGCGCCCCTACCTGGAGATGCTGACGTGAAGGGGAAGCCCATCCAGAACTTGGCGGCATCAGTTTACGCCCGGCTGTTGAAGCGCACCGAGCTTGGCGACGAGGACTTTCAATTTGTGCTCATGCGCTACGGCGCGGAGCGGTTGATGTATCGGCTGAGCCAGTCCGAGCACGCCGCCAACTTCGTGCTCAAAGGAGCCATGTTGTTCCTGGTCTGGACGGGGGCACAATACCGCGCCACGAAGGACATGGACTTGCTGGCCCTCAAGTCACCGTCAGTGGAGCGTTTGCGGGACATCTTCCGGGGGCTGTGCGAGATGCCTGTCGCCCAGGATGGGCTGGCGTTCGAGCCTGACAGTGTGCAGGCCGAGGAAATCCGGGAGGACAACCTGTATCAGGGCGTGCGCGTGACGTTGATAGCGCGACTGGGCAAGGCCAGAGTTCCGCTCCAGGTGGACATTGGTTTCGGTGACGCCGTAACGCCCAAGGCCCTCCAGACCAACTTCCCGACCTTGCTTGATTTTCCGGCGCCGCGCCTGGCGATGTATCCCAGGGAGACGGTCGTGGCAGAGAAGTTCGAGGCGATGGTCAAGCTCGGTTTAGCCAACAGCCGCATGAAGGACTTCTACGACATCTGGGCGCTATCGCGGGAGTTCGACTTCGATGGCAGTGTGCTATCCGCCGCGATCCAAGCCACGTTCAAGCGCCGAAAGACCGCACTGACCCCGACGTTGCCTCTGGCGTTGACATCGGAGTTCAGCGGTAACCCGTTGAAACAGACGCAGTGGAAGGCGTTCGTGCGCCGGAGCAGGCTCAAGCTGGCGACCGAGGGCCTGGAGCAAGTCGTGGTTCAGATCAGGAGCTTCCTGGAAGCCCCTGTGGTCGCCGCCAGCCAGGGGGAGAGGCTGAAAGTGGCCTGGGCTCAGGGAGGCCCCTGGAGGCCATCGTAGGTCTTCTTCGACCTTGGTTGCCGCTATCGCCCTGGGAACCAGGCCAGGAAGCCTACGCTCACCCTGTCCCCGCCATCATGGAGAGCGACGACGAGGTTTTGATTGGGCAGGTCAAATCCGGCCTCGCCGAAAACCCGATGAATGTGCTGGGCCAGTAGGTCGTATTCGGTAATGAGCGGTGCTGCACCCCTGCCGAGACCAAATTCGCAAAGGAAGTTGCGAGTTCCGCGAGTCTCGAAGGCGTCCAGCAACTCATAGCCTGCCGCCTCCAACACGCGCACCGCTGACGCCAAGGACAGCACCGGCTTTACCGGCTCCGGTGTTTTGACCTCTGGCCAGCCGTCGAACATTGTCTTGATGTCCAAGTCGTCCTCCAAATCCGCGATAGCCGTCGTGCGCCTTTTCATTTCTGCTCCTTTAGGATCAAGGACGATAACGCATCACCCTGGCAAATCCGGTTCGAGTTCCTGTCGCGGGTGACGTTTCCCTTCGGGTCGTAATACCCCAAATTCCGGCCAAATTTATCTCGCGCAACAAGCTGATGGCCATTGTCAACAATACTGCCGATCCGGTTGCTGCACCGGTCGCGGATGACTTGTTCTGGTTTCATAGAGAATTGTGGACTTTTTTGATTCCGAGTTCTTGTTGAAAACTCATCCAGCCACTGGCACGCGCCGGGTGCGCTTTACTTTCCGTCTATGCCCGGTGCCGGGCTGCAAGACGAAACTCACGAGAACCCTGTCACCATTTCGCTCCGACAGGGGGCTGTCCTTGGGCATCGGCAGACCAACCCTGGAGAGGATTTCTCGGAGATGATCCCTGAAATCCCGGTGCCGGACGAAGCGGGGAGGGCCTGGTGGTGCCTTCAATTTGAAAATGTAAACAGGATGATGCGGCGCTTTCTCCGCCTGCCGCACCAGGTATCCCGCCTCGCGGAAGCCCATCGTGGCGAGCACGATCACGTCCTGCCCGCTGCCGGGATCGGGAAAATAAACGTCTTTATAGCCCACTTCATCGGCGAGATCATTGGCCCCCATTACGAACGCTTTCAGCTTTGGCAGGGGTGAGGCTGTCATGGTTCGATCTTTCATTCGGAGCAGTTGACGGGACGGTTCAATTCACAGCCGCAACTGGCGCTGGTGCTGTCTGCTGCTCTCGTGGAGCTTCAAGGGCGGGTTTGAACTCGACCAGTTTGTCCTTCATGCCCTTCTCCCAGGCGTCGAGCGAGGGCACTGTGACCTCGGCTTTGCTGGCGTAACCGTGATGGACTGCCTTGGAGTTGTGCCCCAGTGCCTCTTGGGCGAAGCGCAGCGGGAATCCGCACTTACGCGCCCGCTCAGCCCAGGCGTAACGATAGGAGTGCAACGAGACCCCGTGGATGTTCAATCCGACACAGCGTTGGTGGAACTCCGTGGCTCGGTCACCGGCCCGCACCGTTCGCAGATACGGGAACAGTGGGCCGGATTCGGGCAGGCTCTTTAGAATCTCCACCACGTCTTGCCCGAACTGGATGATCGCGGGCTTGATCCGGCTCACCGACCGATTCTGGAGCTTGTGGCGGTTGTAGCCAATCGTCCAATCGCTCCAGTCCACATCCTCAGCGTGGAGATCGGCTACGTCGGACTGGGAACCGCCCAAGTGCCAGCAAAGTTGATAGAACCCCAGACGTTCCGGGTTGCCTTCACGGGCAACAATTTTCTGGTGCTCCTCCCAGGTGATCGCCCGCTTTTTTCCGTAGGTGACCTTCGGCCATTCTCGGCGAGGGATGATTGGTTTCAGCAGCCAGTCCATCGACAGGGCGAAATTGTGGATGCGCCGGAGATAGACGTTCGTGCTGCTCTTGTTGTTGGCCAGCACTGCCAAGAAATGATCGGCACGGGTTTCAAGCAGGGGCAGGGTGCGGATGCTGTTGTAGGCACGGTCGCAGATCGCAACCGACCAGCGGAGATGGGTTGGCCCCTGCTTGAGGCTGACGATCTTCCCCATCACTTCCTGCCACGTCCGCGTGACCATTTTTGGGTCGGTGCCCATCAGGTAGGTGCGGGCGATCTGGAGGTTCAGGAACGGTTGCCGGTTGGCCTCGTTGCTGGCGCTCAGCAGGGTCTCTGCCTCGACCTTATTCTTCGTGCGAAGGCTCTGCTGCTTTCCGGTTTCGTTGTCCTGGATGAAGTAAACGCCGCTTCGGCGGCGAAACATCCGATACTTGTGCTTCATGTCGTTGCTCATGGTCTGAGGCTACGACATGTCGATTTCCCAGCGTTAGCTACGGGTGGCACACATAAATCTGCATAAGCAGAAAGGTGGCAAACCCGGCATTTTGCTGGAACTTTTGCTGGAAGTCCGACCTCCTCAAATCTCCAAACCTCGTGTAGTCAATCAGTTAGGTTTGGAGGCGAGGGTCGGAATCGGTCGCCTCAAGCGTCGTTTCGGGGTTAAAAATGCCATATTTTCCGCGTGAAGCAAGCACTACACTGGCACTACCCGACCCAGCACTTTCTCAACACCTTTGCTGACGTTTTTGCTGACAGTCCCTCGGCGAAGGGAAGACCCAACTCCAACTAGTTTTGCAGGTAAATGAGTTCGCTGAAGCTTGTCCCTCTATTTGTTTCGACAAAGAACCTGAGAAGCACTGCGTTTGCCGCATCCGAGGCCGCACGATCCATCCGTATTATGTAACGAAAAGGAGTTCCCGGGCTGGCAAACAGCGGGTCGGCGAGTTCATGCTTAGCTGAAAGCGGAAACATCGTCTCCTCTCTGCCTCTTTCCCAGGATACCAAGCTGGGAACCCCTATTTCGTAATCCCCTGCAATGGGTATCCGCTCGGGAGCGCTTTCTCCCGCAGTATACATGTGGTGCTCCGCATCGATGACCCGGATTCCAACTGAGGTGATTACCAAATCCACAGGTGCTTCATTCACGAAGAGAACTTCAAAAGCAGGTTTCTCTTTCCCCAGCGCGCCGCCCCAGAAGAATCTCTCACACTTCAGAAGAAACTCCCTTTTTGAAAATCGCTTTCTCCAGAGCGCGGAATCCTCCTCCTCAATATTCGCCTCCCTTCTCCACTCCTCCAGCTCTCCCGTCTGGTCTGACCACTCTGACAAGCCTTTCGCGATGCGGACCTGCACGAACCTGCCAACCTGTTCATTGAGGCCAGCGGTTTTGGCCTCATCCGCCGGCCCAGGAATCCTGGTTTCCTTCGGCTGCATCTGCTCAGGAGACTCACGCAGGGACGCCTCCGCTTCCAAGCGCCGGCTATAGGTGATCCGCCCCTTTTTTCGCAGCCCAACGAACCACTCCACGAACACCAGTTCTCTTTGTTTCAGGTCCGTCCTGGCGTCCTGCTCCATCCATCCCTTGTTCCCGTCCGGTGCCAGCTCGCATAATTTTTTGAATGTGAAAGTTGCAATCTCTTTATTGCCGGGCCGATGTACAAACGCCCAAAGGCTCTCTGCGAAGTCAACGATAGACCCGGGATCTGGATTGTCCCCTTTCTCCCATCGCCGCCTTTTTCGGTCGAAACCGTCACCTCCTCTCGCGTCCCGCCATTCGGCGGGTTTCTGCGGCAGAGTAAGGAGCAGTTGGTCGATTTCCAACATAATTGACGCCACTGTCGAGCTCATTTGCCAGAAATCGTGCCTCGAATTCCCTCACGCCCGCAACTGAATTTTCGAGCCGCTACTGGCTGAAATTGTCCCCCGGCAAACACGGGCTGCCGTTCCTCTGGCCTCTTCGATCGATTATTGTTTCCCCATCGGCGAGGCCCTCCTCCTTGTAGCCGCTGCTCGTATCGGGACATCGTAGATGTCCGCCGATGTCCTCCCATGGTCAGTTGTTGGCCTAAATCCCGGCTCGTAAGCTCGTGGCAATGATTGCACTCAATAGTCAGCACCGCTCGCAGGACCAGAGGCGACCGCACTGCATAATCTGGCCCGCGGACCCGCCGATTTTTGGGCGCGGTATTCAGCTTGGGCCGGTCGCCCTATTTGTAAGCTTTAAAGCATCCCCATACTGAAATGAACGCAGACCAGATAGCATTTCACAATCTGCGCGAGAAGCCTGGCCTGCTTGATGAGCAGCAGACCGCCTGGTCGACAGGTCTTCGCGAGGATGAACTGATGACTGTAGCTAAAGCCGGGGTGCTCCGTCCTTTGGCCTGGCCTCTTCCAACCAATGCCAAACGGCTCTGGTCGCGCGGTGCGGTTGAGCGGTTCAATGGTGACGAGGCGAAGCAAGAGGCCGCCCGCCGCGCACTTTTGAAGTTCCACCGGGATAAGAACAATACTCGCATCGGAACTGCGGAGAAGCGACTCGAAACAGTCTGCGGCGGCGCCGGTCGAGACGGCGAAGGCGACAAAGGCAAAGGCGGCGCGGGAAAAGGAGACAGAGGCGGTGGCGGCCGCTTCTTTTGTGCCCAAGACGGTTCGAGTGCCGGCCGAAATCACTGACAGATTTATTCGCGCTTCGATGGAGCGAAAGCTCATTAACGAGCGGGTGGCCACGCAGCAGGAAACCGTCTTGCCGCACCGCTTTTTCAGGCTGAAGGGGCAATGAAAAGGCGCGACTTGTTGCAGAGATCACGAAAGAAATCATGAAAAGGGAACCAAAGAAGATGACTGCGGTCGCAAAGACGAAGCCCTACACAGCCCCAGACCAGTTTCAGGCCACCGTCTTGTTCAGGTCCGGGGCGCAACTGAACCTGCGCTTCGACGCTTCAGGGCAACTCCAATCGTTCCAACAGGCATTTCAGCAATGGACCGAGAACGCATCGAGTAAGAAACCGGGCGGCGACTACCAGGTTATTGGCTGGCAACTGGCTTCCGGCAACTGGGCCAGCCACCAATTAACAATCGCTTGGGACACGGTCGCCGCGATAAGTTACACGAGATGAACCGGAGCCCCCATACCGATGGGTGCCTTCAGGAGAATAGATGAAGTTGGCATTCAATTTTTTGGCTCCTGAACGGAGCCTCAGAAACGTGCCCTTAGCCTTTAGGCGGGCTTCCTTGGGGAAGCCGCGCCACCGCTTGAGCCAAGGGCTCAAGCTCCCCGTCGGCTCACTCAACGTTCGCCTCCTCAGTGGTCAGGCAGCTAGTGCTGCCTGTTTTTCACACCGGATGCACCAGAGGATGCAAACAATTCATTTCAATAAGAGGGGAGATCCAGCGAATAGGCCGGCAAAACAGGCCGTCTACACTCTGTAAACAAACGCGCTTGAAATCTTGATAAGTACCTGAAAAATAGACGTCAACAGCGCAGACAGTGAACCCGACATCAAAGACTGTTTCGTTTCGCCTCCACGACCACCATTTTAGGCGACTCGAAGAGCTGGCGGGCGCCTCCCATGCGAGCCCAGGAGACGAAGCCCGAAGCCGCCTTATCGCCGCCCTGGAGGACCAGGATCGCTTCGCTGAAATGAGGCAACGGATCTCAGCTCTGGAGAGCCAAATCACCACCCTCCACCGTGACCTCGCTATTTCAATCCAGGCCCTTCTCATCGCCGCCACTCAGGGCAAAAAGATTTCCCCCGAGGAGGCGGAAAATTGGGTCCGGGAAAACCTCCATGGGGCCACGTCATAGGCTATGCTTTCCATCTCCCCACCAATTGCGGCGGCAGGGCAAGGGAACTACTACCTCGACCTCGCTCGGGAGGACTATTACCTCGCCGGGGGAGAACCCCTTGGCGCCTGGTTTGGGGAAGGGAAGGAAATCCTTCACCTCGATGGCACGGTGCAGCGGGAGCACTTCCAAAACCTGCTCCGAGGCTTTTCGCCAGACGGCAGCAGCGCCCTTGTTAAAAACGCCGGGATCAAGGATCGCCAGACGGCTTGGGATCTCACCTTTAGCGCCCCGAAAAGTGTCAGCGCCGCCTGGTCTCAGGCACCGCCCGAAATCCGGGCTAAATTCCAACTGGCCCAGAGGGAAGCCGTTGAAGCGGCGCTCACCTACCTCCAGGAAGTCGCCGGCCTCACCCGAAGGGGCAAGGGAGGCACCGAGACCGAAAGGGCAAAACTCGTTTCCGCGCTCTTTGAGCATGGCACGAGCAGAGCCCAGGACCCCCAGCTCCACACCCACGCCGTCCTTCTGAATCTCGGTTTTCGGGCCGACGGCACCACCGGCACAATCCGAACGCTCGAAGTCTTTCAGCACAAAATGGCTGCGGGCGCCATTTACCGTGCCGCGTTGGCGGAAGCCCTCCAGCGCACCCTTGGACTTGACATCGAACTGGACCGGGAATTCTTTAAGCTCGCGGGCGTCAGTGATTCCCTTTGCTCTGACTTTTCCAAACGCCGAAAGCAAATTGAAGAGGCCCTTTCCAAGAAAGGGCTCGAAAGCGCCGTTGCCGCCAAAATCGCCGCACTCGAAACCCGTGAGGTCAAGGGCCACATCGCCCGCGACCTTCTCTTTACCACTTGGAAAGCAGTAGGCCGGGAACACGGCTGGACGGAAAAAAACCTCATGCGGCTTATAGGCCGCGACCGCGCCAAGGAAGCCCCCGCGGTCACCGCCGCGGAGCTTTCCGAAATCGCAATCCAGACAATCACTATCGGGAAAAGCCACTTTTCCGAGCGGGACCTGGTCCGCTTCGTCGCCGACCACGCGCCAGGGAAAGGAATCCGAGCAAGCGAAATACTTCCCGCCGTCCGGGAGCGTATCGCCAAAGACGATATCCAAGACATCGGGCTTGTCCGCGGGCGGCGCGTTTTCACCACCAAGGACATCCTTCGAGACGAAAAGGACCTGCTCTCCACCGTCCGCGCACGCCAACAGGAAAACGGCCACCTCCTTGACGAGGGCTTTGTCTCCAAAACCCTTTCCAAGCAAAAGCTTCTTTCCGAGGAACAGAAAGCGGCCGTGCTCCACATCACCACCCGGCCGGGAGCGGTGCAGGTGGTTTCCGGCATGGCGGGCACCGGGAAAAGCACTATGCTAAAGGCCGCCCGTGAACTTTGGGAAAAAGCCGAAATGCACGTTGTTGGCGCCGCCATCTCCGGGAAGGCCGCCCAGGGGCTAGAAGAAAGCGCCGGCATCCAAAGCTACACCCTTGCCCAGGCGCTTCACGACCTTAACCTTCCAGCCTTTGGCTTCGAGCTCCGTTACAAACGCCTTTTCCCAAATGCCCCGAGGTGGAGCCCATTCCATGACCTCAAACTCCCCTCCATCCACTTCAAGACGGACGCGCTCCGGCTTACGGAAAGAACGGTTCTCGTCCTTGATGAGGCCGGCATGGTCGGAACCAAGACCATGAAAGCCGTCCTTGATGCCGTCGAAGCGGCCGGGGCCAAGCTTGTTCTCGTGGGAGACGCCCGACAGCTCCAGCCCATCGAGGCCGGAGGACCCTTCCGGGCCATCGAAAAGCTGGTCGGCAGCGCGGAGCTAAAGGAAATAAAACGCCAGAAGGAAGACTGGGCACGGCAAATGGTCACCCTCTTTGCCGACGGCAAGGCCAAGGAGGCCCTCACCCTCGCGAATGAAAAGGGCATGGTCACCAAGGCCAAGACAGCGGATGAAGTGAAATCAAAGCTCATTGCCGACTGGAAAAAGGCCGGCATCGCCCGGCCGGACCAAAATCTCATTCTTGCCAGCCGAAACCAGGACACCACCGAGCTAAACACCCTCGCCCAGGCGGAGAGACGGACAGCGCGAAAACTTGGTAATCAAAATATCACCGTGAATGGGAGCACGATTTACACCGGGGATCGGCTCCTGTTTACGAAAAACAGCAAGCTTCTTGGCGTCAAGAACGGACACCTCGGCACCATCACCGGCATAAAGCGTGACGCGCTCCTGGTCGCCCTCGATACCGGGAAGCAGGTGAGCATCCCTTTCCGCTCTTACAACCAATTTACCCTTGGCTACGCCGTGACCACGCATAAGGCCCAGGGCATGACCACGGAAAACTCCTTTGTTTTAATCGACCCCGTCATGCAGGACCGGGAGCTTTCCTATGTCCAGGCGTCGCGCGCCAGGAACGAAACGCGCTTTTACATTGATCAGGCCACCGCAGGTAAGTATTTCAGACAAGCAGCTAAGTTGATGAGTCAGACGCGGCAAAAGGACCTCGCGACGGAATTGCATGAGGCTGAGCAACGAAGACGCGAAGAACAAAGCCAAACCCGTGAACAGCAGAGGCAAAAACACTGACCAAGGCGTTTCATCATGCGCCTGATCTGGACACTCGCCCCCAAAGGCATGGGAGGACTTGTCCTCCTCGTTGTTTTCCTTTTCATGTTTTGTGTGGCCATCGGGCGCCACCTCCTTAACCCCAAGGGAATTTTGCTCCTCGCCGCCGCCCTTGTCCCGCTCGTCGCTATTGCGCTGACCGGGCCGGCCAGGCTCTTCGAGAAATGGGAACAGGTCCCGAACCTGGTCCGTGGAATATGCCTGGGCATTCTGGCCTACATCGCCGTTGTCACCATTGGAAACTTTGCCGAGCTCTACAACTTTCGCCTTTGGCTCGATTTCCTCCTCCTTCGCGGCGGAGCGCCCTGGAGTTCGGTTCATAGCGTCGCCCTGGTGGGCGCCCTCTACGCCATCGCCTCCCAAGCTTACGACCAGCCCTTATCCATTCCACCCGACGAGGAGAGAATCGTAAGCGGGCACCGCCTCCTTCCGGTGGACCAGGCCAGGGGCCAGCTTTCTCCGGGTCTCAACCGATCGCAAGTGAAACTTTTTTGGGGCACACTTGAGCTCCCCGAAGAGGCTGGAACCCAGCACTTTTGCATCGTTGGAGCCTCCGGCTCCGGCAAAAGCAAATCCATCCAGCTCCTCATGCAGTCAGTCCTTCCAAACATCCGCCGCCGCACAAATCGGCGCGCCATCGTTTACGACGCCAAGCGCGACATCTACGCCACGCTCATTGGCATGAACATCCCAGAGGACCAAATCACCATCCTCAATCCCTTCGACAAACGCTGCGCCGCGTGGGACATGGCAAAGGATATTGCCGATCCCGCCACCGCCGCCGAAATTGCCGCCATCTTTACCCCGGAGGAAGCTGACCGCCAAAACCCGTTCTTCCCCAAGGCCGCGCAAAGTCTTGTTGGCGGGGTAATGGAGGCCTTCATCCACGTTGCGCCTGGTCGCTGGACGTTTCGAGACGTCATTCTCGCGCTTCGCACTGACGCACGACTCAAAGCCATTCTTAGCCAATGCCCTAGCACGGCCTACATCGTTGAAAAATATCTTCCCGGCACTGATACCCAGCACGATATCGCCGCCACAATCGAGAACACCATGCGTCGGCTGGCCTTCGTCGCCGCCGCTTGGGATCACGCGAAGACCTCCTTTTCGCTCGACGAATGGATCAAGGGCGAATCCATCTTGCTCCTTGGCAGTAACCCCGGCCGGCAAAGCACGGTCCAGCAACTAAACGCCGCCATCTTCCACCGCCTGGCGGAAATTGTTCTCGACCAGCCAAACGCCGACAAACAGCCCGTTCCCCCGCAAACCTGGTTTTTCATAGATGAGCTCCGGCGAGCTGGAGACCTTCCCCAGCTCCCCGAGCTTCTGGTGGAGGGCCGCTCCAAGGGTGCCTGCGTTGCCATCGGCTTTCAGGACATTCCCGGCCTCTTTGAGGTTTACCAGGAAAACCGCGCCGAGGAAATCATCGGCGCCTGCAGGAATAAGGCGTTTCTCAAAATCACCGATCCAAAGACCGCCAAATACGCCTCAAACGTTTTCGACAAGCAAGAAGTGGAGATCACCCGCTACAGCCCAAGCTGGAGCGTTTCCGAAACGGAGGGGAGTTTCAACAAAACGCTCACCATGGGCGTTTCCGTAAATCGAAGCCTCCACACCCGGCCCGTCATTGACCTGGCCAAGTTCCAGCAGATCAAGGAGGCAAATCCCCAAAACGGCATCGGCGGCTATTATTATCTCGCCGAAATCGGCGAGCCCTACTTTTCCACGCTTCCAGGCCAGTTCGTGGACGAAACACTCCAAAAGCCAAGCCCAAGCGCCCTTGATGTTGAACCACGTCCACCCGAACACCAAATCCTTCGCGACTGGACACCAGCCGACCTCGACCGGCTCGGCTTATCCGATTTCTCAAAAGACCTGCTTTCAAAACCGAAAAAACAATCCGGTGGCAAGAACCCTCCCGACGAACCTGGGGAAGGGGGAATCCTTGCCCTCCTTCCCAAACAGAAACCATGAAACCACTCTCCCTCCAAACTTCCGTAGCGCTTTTAGCGCTCGCCTTCCTGCTTTCCGCCTGCGGTCCATCGCAGCAGACCTCGCCCGACAAGCCCCAGGCCAAAGAGCCCTACGAAGGGGCGGCCGCCACTTCCGAGCCGGCAAAGACCACAGCCAAAAACTTCCTCTTCGTTACCGACGTAATCGCCGAGGACCCAACCGGCGACGCTGTCGCCGAGATCTCCATCGTAAGGCCTCAACGCGCCATGCTTCGTTGCAACGAAATCCAAATTGGCCGCCAGTATGAGGCAACCTTCCGGCTCCTTGACGGCGCCGGCCACCAGCTCTGCAACAAAGCTGGGCGCTTCACCCCAACTGAAACCCCCTGGACGGTGTGGTGTCCATTTGGACCCGATTACAAAGTCCAGAAAGCTGGCAAATGGAAATGGACCGTGGACGTTCCAGGTCTTGGCCGCTACGCCACCGAAATCGGAGTTCTTCCGCCCACGCCAACCGAGCTTGCCGAACTTGCCCGGCACGAGAAGGCTCGCGAATCCGTCTTTCGAGCCTTCGCCTATTACTGGCTTGGACACACAAACGATTATTTCACTTTGGTTCCACAGGCTGAGCCAAGCGCAACCCGTGGCGTCACCGCAGCGGACGAGAATCCAGTGGCCAAAACTCGGCGGCAAATTAACCAGGAAGTGGCCAGGGGGGGCCGCGAAGGCGCGGAGGCACTCCGCCAATATAAGGCAAGGAAAGGCGAGATTGAATTTCAAGATCTGAAAACCATCGACATCAGCAAATTAGCCCAAGACAGCCCTCCCCCAGACCTCCCCGACTTCGGTTCACGCTCGCGTGCTTCCCAAGCGAAGCCACAGCCAACTCTTCCGGCTAAAAGGCAACACGAGGACACCCTGCTCGATGTCACCATGGACAACGCTCGCATGGTCGGGGATGACCCCGCGGCAGTCCTTCGCAAATCTCGCCCAATCAACGTTGACGCCTACGTCGATTACTACCACCTTCTTGAAGTAAGAGGGCTCACCTCCAGCTTTTCACAAAACTTTGTCACCGAGGCCGACACCTTAAACGGCATCAACTACCGCGGGACCGCGACTTTTGGCTTTCGGCTCTACCGCTTCTTTGTCCCCGGCAAGGGTTGGAACGACTGGCAAGACGTGTCCAGATCGCCAAATGAATTCTTTGAGGCGCTGGCCCAGATCATCGGATCTAGCGACGTTCCGTCCGAACTCCACGATAGGCTCGCCGTTGAATTCACCATTGTCGAACGAGACGGGAATTGGTTCGTTGTTGCCAACAACCAGGACCGCTTCGCCAACGGCAAACTCGTTGCCACCGGCAGACCCGTCAACTTGGCCCCAACCACCGCTTACGCTCGGCGCATTCTAACCACCGGGACAACCCCAGACCGGGACACGGACAGAAATTTGGGGAAACTTGCTCGCGACAATCCGCAGGCCCTGGAAAACGGGATCATCGCCACCATGTCGCAGCTTCGAGGGCGGCCTCTCCAGTAAAACATTGCCGCCACCGTTTAGGTCCTCACTCGTCGGGGCCTCGACCCTGGCCGGGAAATCCTTTTAACCCGTTCCGGCCGGCCGCTTCAGTTTAGGCTCCGGCGCGCTCCCGACCGCGAGGAGCCGGCCACGAGCGAGGCTTTCTCCAATTGTCTTTTTCCCCAATCGCCCTGGAGCGGGAAAACGCACGCGTCCGGGCGATTCGTTGTTAGGGTGGTCCTCGCTGCCTCCTCCAGGCTTGAAAATCTCCGCCCGGCAACTTCTTGCCACACCCCGGCGCCTGAGGCTTTGGTCAACCCAGCGCCTGGCCCCGCGAGATCGTCGCGCACACGGCACGGCTCGCCTTCATCGGTCAGCCGCCAAGGGTGAGAGTGTACGAGGGTCAAGCGAGCGACCTCGTGGGGCGGAAGCCGAGGTCGCCGGATTCGCGGCCCGGTTCGTGGACGCGGCGGGCCGCCGCCCGCGTGCGACTGGCGGTCGCACTCCAGGCGCCACCGCGGGCCACCCGCTTCGAACTCGAATCTGGACCTACTGGATCAGTGACAGAATCCTGCTGATACGGGTCGTCGCCGTCCCAGCACCACTCCCACACAAGCCCGAGCATGTCATACATCCCAAATGCATTCGGCTGTTTCTTGCCAACCAGGGGCGTCTCACTTCCGTCGCAGTTCCCGTTGTACCAAGCGACATCGTCGAGCGTCCCGTACCGGGGCGCGCTCGTTCCTGCACGACATGCGTACTCCCACTCTGCCTCGGTCGGCAGGCGAAAACCGGGGCACGCCAGCCCCTTCCAGCGAACCTTGGCGCTAAATCTGAAATCTTCTATGTCGTGCGACTCGTCGCTCAGCACATATGCTTCCTCGATCCCGAAGGTCTTCGAGAGCCTGTTGCAGTAGGCCACCGTCCTGAACCAGTTCACGTGAACAGGAATGTCATCCCCACCGTACAAATGCTCTTTGTCGCCCATCAGTGCTTTCCATAGGCCATTTGTGACCGGGGTGGTCTGCATCAGAATCGCGCGGGTCAGGGTCACCCAGTGCTGCGGTCTCGCATCTGCGCGGAAGGCGTAGCTCTCTTCCTTGTCATCCTCGTCATCCTCGCCAGCTCCCATCATGAATCTGCCCGGCGGTACGACCACCCACCGTAGCACATCAAACCCATCCGGTAACGCGAGCGCCTCGCCGAACCCGTTGACCAGCGCGCGGCTCTTCTCGCTAAACGCCCGCCTCACCGTGCGGTGCCTGGTGACGGTGACAGTCTTCTTGACCCGTTCGGTGACCGCCTTGCGGAACAACCCTCCGGGCTTTACGACGACGTTTTCCCACACGGTCTCCTGCTCCTGGAAAGGCTCGTCCACCTCGCGCTCGACGGACACGACTTCGTCGCGCGCCTCGTATCTCCATCTCAATTGCTTGAGGAAATCGTGGACCTCCTTCAGCCCAGAATCGAAACGCTCCCGCTCGAAATGCAACAGATCCATCAGGCCCCACTCGCCGCCGCCGGCGGCGAGGGACTGCAACTGCAACAAGAACGGGTGGCGCGCCAGAGCCGGCGCCTTGCTCGCCAACGGCAACAGCTCCGCGAGCGCTCCTTTGACGCGGTCCTGCAGGCCCTTCAACTTCTCGGACCTGAGCGCGGCGAGGAAGGAGTCGAGGTCGGGGCTGAACTGCTGGAACACGCTGTCGCCTGCCGCCTTGACGGCATAGCCACGATCCAGCTCGATGGCCTGTCGAAGCACCGGCAGCGCCTGGCCCGGCTGGCCGAGCGCCATTCGGACCTTGGCCGCCTGGAAGAGCGCCTCGCCCAGCCTCCCGTCCAGCTCGATTGCGGCTTCGGTGTGCCGCAGGGCGTCCGGCAGGTTCTCGCGGATGAAGGCCGCCCAGCCGGCCGAGAGGAACGCGCGGGCCGCCTCTTTCGGGTAGTCGGTCTTGGCGTAGCGCGTGGCGAGTAGGAAAGACTGCTCCGACCTGACCGGGTCCACGAGCGACACGTCGCAGCCAGCAAAACCAAGCCGCACGATCGCCTCC
>Ga0194053_10000936_pt1 | contig 19916 bp, 14 predicted proteins | sample SepL228m_MetaG_FD_161684 | JGI IMG/M metagenome (GOLD analysis project Ga0194053, IMG submission 161684) | Anoxic zone freshwater microbial communities from boreal shield lake in IISD Experimental Lakes Area, Ontario, Canada - Sep2016-L227-8m | ecosystem: Environmental > Aquatic > Freshwater >... | reverse complement strand
TTTGTCCAAGAACAGCCATACTATCTTTCAACGGATTCATCAAAAGTATCCTTATTTTGTGGTGAAAATAATGTACCTGATGAATCCGTTATTTACAAATGGCTAATTCCTTATGGGATGACTGTGACTTAATACTAAAAATTAACGGGACAGGTTTAATATCTGTCCCGTTTTTCTAAAGGTAATACCAGACATCAACAGAAATAATTATCAGTCCAAATTGAATAGATTAAATAAAAGGATATCGTTATCATGAAAATAGTATTTGTAGGCGGCGGTGCGCACCGCTACCTGTCAGTAGCGCGTTCTGTGCTTGCCGAACAAAAAGTAGTGGATAAAGGCGAGATTTGCGTATATGATTTAAATGCGACCCGCGCAAATGCAATGGCTGGCATGATTCAAAAATCGCCAGAATTTAAAAGCTCAGGCTGTATCGTCACATGCCCGGATTCTTTAGATATTGCATTGAACGGCGCGAATGTAGTTTGTGTAGTATTAATGGCTGGGAACAGACTGAATTATGAGCTAAGTACTGTTACCTGCAACAAATATGGTTTCATCGGTTCCGACCAATTGTCACCCAGCGGTGCATTTCTCGCCTTAAAAGGCGGTCCAATTCTACTTGATATAGCAAAACGCATGGAAAAGCTGTGTCCAGACGCCTGGCTGATTGACTTCGCAAATCCGGTTGCTGTACTTAGCGCAACGGTGAATAACCACACTAAAATCCGTTGTTTAGGGGTATGTGCTGGTTATACTAATCACCTATGGGATCTCAGCCGTATTTTGGGTAAAGATGAAGAAGCTCAGAATATTCAGGCAAATTCTGCCGGTATAAATCACATGGCATTCATCCTCAAAGATTCAAAAATAGGTGATGAAGACCTTTACGATGTGATTAATGCTCATATTGCAACCGACTGGAAAATGCCGGAATTATCACCTCGTTGGAATGCTGCTTCACGCGGTAATATTATGAATAGCGTTACAACCTTGTTGCGGCTATACAAGAAATTTGGCGTATTAGTATTTTCCTCTGAAAGCGATGGCCTGGCACATCTTGATATTGAAGGAATTTATAATGAAGGCGCTAATCATCGCATAAATACCACTATTGAAGAAATTGAAAAACATCTAAACAGTAGTCTCAAATCCCGACAGAATAGTGATGAAATTTTCCAGAGCCACCTAAATCGGGAAATGACTGAAGCAGAATGGAATACTGAATATCCGGAACGGCTTTATTTATTGCGTGAAGACCAGAATGTCATGACGAAAATTATTATGGCGGCAGCGGGTGTCGATGAATTGCGAATTGCGACCAGCTACCCAAATTATGGCGCAGTTGCAGGATTTAAAGACCGCACAGTGCTGGAATATTCACAGATTATCTATAAAAATACCATCCGGGCAGCAGGACAATTTGAAATACCAGATGTTCTGCATGGGCTGGTCAGCGCACTGGCGACTCACCAGACTCTGCTTGGCGACGCGATTGCCACCGGCGACCCGCGAGTGCTTTATGAAGCATTGTATTGCTACCCGGTGAAACAAGACACGAATGATGCCAAGCAGTTGTGGCGTGAATTATTAGTCCAATCAGCAGATGAATTAAATCCTGCTTTCCAGAAAACTATAGAATATTTGATTTAAGGTCTACTCGCTTAAGGTCACTTTGACAAGCTCAGTGATCGGTCGCTGAGCCTGTCGAAGCGACCATTATTAAGTATATTTCTCTTTAAAAGCGAAAATCAAGTTAGGTGAAGAAATGAATCAACGCGAACGATTTATGCGCACTTTACGATATGAAGATGTAGATAAACGTCCTATCTACCTTGCCAGTCCATGGCGTGATACCGTTGCAAGATGGCAGCATGAAGGACTGCCTGTTGGTGTAGAGCCGAATGAATATTTAGGTGTGCAGGATGCTGGATTTATTATGAAAAATATCACCCCGACTGCCGGATTGTACCCGACATTTGAAAGTAAAGTGCTGCGCGAAGAAGGCGATGTAATTTATTCTATAGATTCTTATGGGCGCACCATAAAAGATTTTAAAAGCCAAACCACCATGCCGGAATGGCTGGATTTTCCGGTGAAAAACGCTGATGATTTAAAACGATTATTGGATGAACATTTTGATGTTGACAACCTTGATCAGCGTTTCGCGTCGGATTGGGCTGACAAAGCAATTGCATCACAGGAACACTCTGATATTATCATGATAGATGGCGGGTGCTATTACTGGACACTGCGGTCTATCGCCGGTGTTGAAGGCGCAAGCTACCTGCTTTACGATTGCCCGGAACTGGTGGATGAATTATTTGAGCGATATTTCATTGTTGTTATGGAAGGCTTGCGGCGGGCAGTGAAGTTAGTAACGGTTGATGTAATAGGATTCGGCGAAGATTTCGCGTATAAAACCGGACCACTGTTATCGCCTGCCATGTTTAAAGAAATGATCTTGCCGCGCTATAAAAAGACGATGGATTTTGCCCACCAACATGGAGTTGAGTTCACCTGGCACGACAGCGATGGCGATTCCCGATTATTTCTTGATGACATGCTATCAGTAGGAATAAATGGCATTGCTCCATGTGAAGTAGCGGCAAACATGGAACCTGCCGCACTGCGCAAACAGTTCGGCCGTGAATTAAGAATGGGTGGCGGATTTGACAAACGAATAGTCACCGCTGGACCAGAAGCTATAAAAAATGAACTCCACCGATTGTCGCCATTAGTGAAAGAAGGCGGCCTCGTTCTCGGAATCGACCATTCAGTATCCGCCGACGTCTCATGGGATAACTACCGGTATTATATTGACGCGATAATGAAGATTGTTTAGATTGATAGCTTGTAGAAAATTTTAACCACGAAATACACGAAGGGCACGAAAAAGTATACAACATGTATTTTGTAGTAAACAAAAAAACAAAACCTATTGTCTAATGAAGTACTCCGGTGTACAATATTCCCCAAGGGAGATTATATCATGAATTCTGTTTTTTCATTTTGGCGTTGTTATTTTATTGTCGGCGTTTTGCTGCTTTTAGCTGTTATTGTCAGTGCTGATAACGGTCGCGGACTTCACAAGAAAGCTTATGCGGTTCCTGTGCCTGCCGGGAAAAAGGTTAAGATTGACGGGAAGTTGAATGACTGGGACCTTTCCGGGCAGATTCACAGTTACGTTGTATCTGAAACTGCTGATACCCAGGGAGCGCGATTTGCCATGATGTATGACAAAGACGCATTGTATCTAAGTGGTGTTGTTGCCGATACATCGCCAATGATGAACCGCAACGACCCGAAAGTGAATGGAAACAAGGGATGGGACGCCGATGCCTGCCAGTTCCGCATGATTCTTGACCCGGCACAGGGATATCCGGTAAACCAGTCAACCTGGAATGCGGTTGATAATGACCAGATGGCGCATTTGATACTCTGGTACTACACTGACCGTAAAGAACCCTGCCTGCAGCTTCATAAAGGCATGACATACAAACCAATTACCGGTACAGAACCTTTTGGCGTACTGCCGCATGATAAATTTCAGGCTGCATATTTGCTGAATAAAAATGGCCGCGAATATACTTTTGAATACAGAATACCCTGGAAATCACTGGAAACTAAGAATATACCAGAGGCTGGCGATCTGGTTGCCGGTACAGTGCAGTTCAACTGGGGCACAGCAGACGGCCTGAAAACTGCTGGTGGTTCTGCGTGGTGTTATGATGTGATGAGCGGACCGGGATTCACCTTCCAGAGTTCAGGATGCTGGGGAAAAATAATCTTTTCAAAAACCGGCAACTTACCAAAAGACCTGGTAGAAGACGGTTTACCGCCAGAAAAACCACTTCCACTTAAATTTGAATATAACATTCCGGAAGACAGCCAGGTAAGTGTGCAGTTATTCAACGAAAAGAATGAAATGGTACGCACTATTGTGGCGCAAGGCGACCGTCGCGCCGGTAAAATGATTGACCGCTGGGATGGCCTGGATGAAGTGGGTAAACCACTGCCAGCAGGCACTTATCAATGGAAAGGACTTTATCATCAGCCCATCACAACAAAATTCCTTTTTTCAGCCCATAATTCCGGACAGCCGCCCTACCCTACAGATGACAACAAAGGCGGCTGGGGCGGCGACCACGGCACGCCGACCACATCATGCGCATTGCCAGACGGTATGCTGCTGGCATGGAACAGTTGCGAACTTGGCTGGGGTATTATTCGCACCGATTTAAACGGTAAAAAACAATGGGGATCAAAACATTGCTCACGGTATTTAGCTACTGACGGCAAACGTTTCTTCGGGTCAGGCGATGAAGGATTTGAACAACATGCCGGCGTAGCAGTCTACGATGCTGCAGACTCGCGGCCATTAAACTTTGGCAACGGAAAACCGATTGCGGATTTGCCGACAGGTGGGGATGATAAGACAAACAGTGTCACTGGGATTGCATACATCGACGGCAAACTATACGTTGCTATTAGTGCGCGAAATATGATTGCTGTTAATGATGCAGTTATGGGAACTTTAAAAGAAACAATTAATGTCAATAACCCCGGCGCGCTGGCTGTGGCTAAGGATGGCAGTTTACTTATAGTGAGCGATGAAACAATCCTGCGTTTAAAAGATGGAAAAACAGACACATTCATTAAAGAAAAAATCGACAAACCTTTTGCTGTAACTACAGATGCAGAAGGTAATATTTACATCAGCAACCGCGGAAGCCTGCAAAATATTTCAGTATTTTCTGCTGATGGCAAGTACCTGCGCAGTATCGGCAAAACAGGCGGCAGACCAGCAAAAGGCAAGTACGAAAAAGACGGTATGCTGGAACCGGGTGGCTTATCAGTCGATGCTAAAGCCAACATCTGGGTAGCTGAAACACTCGATTCTCCCAAACGATTCAGCGTGTGGAATAGTAAAGACGGCAGTTTGGCCAATGAATTCTTTGGCGGAAGTGCTTATTTCGGCTGGTTATGGATGGATCCCAAACATCCAGATGAAATATATTGTCACAATACAGTATGGAAAGTTGATTGGACAAAGAATACCTGCTACCCTACCAGCACCATGTGGCGTTCAACCAAGCCAAATATGATAGGTGCTGTTGCGGCAGACGGATACGCCGGTCACGTTCGTGTTATGACAGCGAAAAACGGCAAACAATTTGCCTGGGGAATGCGCGACTACAGCAACATGCTGTATATGCGCTCTGGCGACGTATTTAAACCGATTTCCGGAGTAATTCGTGTTGCATTCGGAACATTTGGTGGCGGTATGCCATATCCGGCAATGAAAGATATCTATGAAAAAACTAAGGCAGGTGCTTTCTTATGGCAGGATGCGAATGACGACCAGGAAATACAACCGGAAGAATTAGTAGTATCTCCATCCGGACGTGGTGAGACTGCATTTAACTGGATTGATGCTGACCTTAATGCCTGGTGCGATGCTGGCTGGATTTACAAACCAGCTAAAATCACTGATGATGGCAGGCCTATTTACGACTTTAGCCAAAAGACTGATATTCCATTTAAAGGCAGCAATGCCAATGCGACATCTTTGTGGCTTGATGATAAAGATGATACCGTTTATACATTAAATCCTGGTTCAAATCCTGGCCTTGCACATTGGACACGTGACGGAAAAATGTTGTGGGGTTACCCCAATATTTTACCATGGCCTTCATCACTGAACCTGCCAATGGTAACACCGGGTAAACTTCACGGTTTAACCATGCCTCTATGCGTTGCTGGTGATTTCACTGGAGCGGTAACATATTACAACCCATACCATATTCTCACCCGCGATGGATTATATGTTGCAATGATAACCCGGGATGGACGAGATGGCAAAGGGTTGGGACCTGATGTAATTGCAACCGAATCTGTACAAGGTCAATTAGTGAAACCGGAAGGCATGAACCGATACTTCCTGCTTGCCGGTGCGCAAGATGGCCGCGTAACAGAAATATTCGGTTTAGATACTGTAAAACGTCTTCCTGGTGGTACATATATCCATACCGAAGAAGACGTTAAACAGACTATGCAAGCACAGCTTGAGTACCAGAAGGCGTTATCTAATACTAAAAAATTGGAAATTGTCCGCGGATTAAAGTCGCTTGATTCAGCCAGTTCAGTTGAGAAATTTGTAGATGCAACCCGTTCATTCAGTGTTAAAGCTGCTTATGACGAGAAAAATCTATATGTGTCTTATGATGTTTCAAGTCAATTTGCATTGATAAATGCAGAACCAGACCTGCGGGTAATATTCAAATCCGGCAACCTGTTGGATATTCAAATGGCAACTGACCCTACAGCAGATGCGAAACGAAAGACACCAGCACCAGGAGACTTGCGCATCCTTATCAGCAGGCAAGCCGGCAAAACTATCGCTGTTATATACCGGCCAAAAATTAAAGGCTTTACCGGGACACCGGTAGTATTGTCATCGCCTACCGGCAAGGAATCTTTTGATGCTATCGATATAAGCGACAAAATAAACCTTAATTACAAACCGAAAAACGGCGGCTTCGAAGCATTTGTCACCATTCCTCTTGAAACTATTGGATGGGCACCGCAGCCAAGTACTCAGGTTAAAATAGATTTCGGTTATATCTTCGGGAATGCCACCGGTACGCAGGCTTCATTACGCGCATATTGGACCAATAATAGTCCAACATCAAACATTCTGAAAGATGTACCGAGTGAATGTAAATTAGAACCTGCTGAATGGGGAGATGCAAGAGTAGAATAGAAAATATGTAATTTAAGTTAGTAAGATAAAGAGTAGTTCGCAGTAATATTTATAAAAAACTGCGAACTATTTTTTATAAAAATTTTATGACAATTGAAGTTTTGAAGGTAAAGAATGCTTGACTAATCTACCCCAAATCCTGCATAATATCTTTCAGCTAATCTGCTTTTAACTACTTGATTCTTCATACCAGTTAAGCAGATTTTTTTAAAAAGTCATTTAAAAATTACGGTTTTTTAAATCAATTGTGGAAAAAACAAATGACGCATTGTACGGGGTCTTCACCCGCATGCGAGTTTCCATAAACTATTATAAAATCTTAAAAGGTGGTAACATGCCAGCAATACCTGTAATTGCTTATGTAATTGGTGGAAGTGTGGTATTTCTTTTCATTGTAATCGCAGTGATATTGAAAATCGTAAGTGATAAACAAACAAGAAAACTTCTTGCCGGAAAGAAATACGCTTTAATTGAAGTTGGTATAAAAGCAACTGATACCAGCTACCGTGCATATCGATTAAAAGAAATCCTGCAAACTTATGGCATGTCCACTCATGATTCTGGCATGAAAATTGAATGTCGCATTATCAGAGGCGCAAAAGACAAAGACTTGCGTCTGAAACCACACGAATTCGCGTTTGAAATAGTCGCAAAAACCAGCGATGGCACCAGAACTATCGGCAAACCATATTTCAGAAAATTTAAGAAAATCGAAGGAAAAGAACTGGCATTTACATATAAAGCTCTCAGCGCATACCCTCAACATCTTGCTAAAGGGTTAAAACCGTAACATATAAATAGTAATGAAAAATTATTATCAGCCAGTAATTCAAAATTTTATTACTGGCTTTTTTCTATTGACACTCATAGTAAATCTTATTATAATTTTGTAATCCGGTTAACTAATATTTAATTGCATTTTATATCTTTCAGGTAGTAAAATAGCAGTATTAACATAACATATTTTTGAATAACGACGAAGGGTAAAACTTTAAATGACCAGAGAAAATTCTACATCACAACTCGCCAGCGGCATAGTTACTTTGCAAGATATTGCTGATCGTTGCGGTATATCAAAAGCCGCTGCGCGTTGGGCAGTGATGAGTGATGATGATACTCATGTCAGCAAACAAACCCGTGAACGAGTTCGGAAAGTTGCGAAAGAATTAGGTTATAATCCTGCCGCCAACCAGGCAGCCCGCAGATTAGCATATCGCAAAGCCGGGAAAGCTCCCCTTTCCTATTTAATAGGTCTTATTGTCCATGACCATATCACTGCAAATGACCAATATTTTAATCCATTATTATTAGGCGCACTGGAAGTCTTGGAAGCAGAAAGATTTGGCGGAATGGTTATGTCATCCTCTGCTTTTAACCCGAGTGTACCAGACGTTCATCTGCCCATGGTTATTGAGCATGGCGAGGTTGATGGAGCGATTATTTATGGTTCATTCAGTACCATGGTAGAACAATTGAGAAGCTGCCCTCAATTTGCTGACAGGCCAATAGTATCGCTTATATCACCACTGCCAGGTTGTTCGCAAGTCGTTTCCGACGACTATTCTGGCGGCTATGCTTTAATGAAACATCTCTTAGAACTTGGACACCGCAAAATAGGCCATTTCTTTAACCTGGCAGGTACACCACACCAGCTTCGCGGTAATGGCGCGCGCCAAGCTTGCCTTGATGCTGGCGTGAATCCTGATGACTGCCTGCATCATTTAGATTACAATAAATTTTGCAAAACAATTGATGAAGAGATAGAAATTATAAAGAATGAAAAGAAAATTACTGCTATTGTCGCACGCCAGGATTTAATGGCATCGCTTATCTATCAGGCATTACAGCGTGCAGATATGCGTGTCCCGGAAGATATCAGCCTTGTTGGATATGATGATAGTATCCCTATTGTTGATACATCCGGCAATAATTTCCTGACGACAATTCACGTACCTTTAGTCGAAGTAGGACGCCAGGCAATAGCACTTTTACTGCGTCATTTACATGACAACACATTACCGATAGAAACAGTATCGTTACCAGTAGAATTAGTGGTTCGCAAATCAACATGCACGCCTTCCCAAGCATAATAAGAGATGAAAATGAGTGATAATTTGATTAATAAACCGAAGCAAAACTTAACACTGAATGAAATTGCCATCCATTGCGGTGTCGGCAAGTCTACAGTTTCCCGCGCTTTCAATAATGATCCGGAAGTTAGTGCAGCAACTCGCGAACGAATTCTTTCGGCTGCTAAAAAATTAGGATACTCACCATCGCAGCATGAATCAGCCCGTCGTCTCGCTTTGCAAAAATATGGCAGAAAAGTGCTAAACCAGGTAGTATCAACAATATTTCCAAATTATTTTCATCAAGCCCCATATTTCTTGCGAATTGCAAACGGCATTCTTGACGTATTATCATCTGTAAATTATGCAGTCCTGCAAGTCCTGACAAATAATGATTCATCTGTTAACCCGACATATCCAACAATATTTTCTCGCGGTGAAGTCGACGGAATAATACTTGGCAGCCAAATGGAAAATATATTATTTGCGTTGCGTAAGGAAAGCGGTTTCAATGACAGGCCGATTGTAAGCATAATACATAATATGCCAGGTTGCGCATCAGTTGTTGCTGATGATTTTTCCGGAGGCTACCAATTAACAAACCACCTGCTTAACTTAGGGCATCGCCACATTTTGCATTTTTACGAAAATGTTGATGAGTCGGTATTTGGAAGACGCCATTCTGGTATGGTTCATGCAATGAATGAATGGAAACTTGACCCAGATGTTTATCTGCATGTTTGCCGCTGGCATTGGATTGGTCCTCTTGACCCCGCACATGTATCTGAAAAGTTAACAACATATTTGCATGGTAAAAACGCAAGATTATTCGAAGAAAATATTGCAGGATTTCTGCAGGACCTTAGTAAAAATCCAGAAATAACTGCAATAGCTGCTACAAATGATATTACAGCAATGCAAATATGGCAGGTGTTATCAGATGCCAATCTATCTGTGCCGGAGAGATACAGCCTTATTGGTTTTGATGATGTAATATCAAACAGCTATGATATCAATGGAAGTTCAATTACTACTATACGTGTGCCATTAGAAGAGATCGGTCGAAAAGCGGCTGAATTATTGTTGAATATGCTCGCAGAAGCGCAAACTGATAATTGTGAAATAGTACTGCCTGTTGAGTTAATAGTACGTGAATCTACCAGCAGCATAATCGCCAGGTAAAATACTTACTTAAACCACTCCGGTGGAACCTGCTGCAATAATGCAAAAGCTAACATCCAGATAATTATTGCACCATAAAGATATGGGTCGGACAGTAATTTTTTCTCAGGTTCTTCCCCATCATCATCTACCATTGCCTTGCGGCAATAATGCATAACCGCATAATACACAATCGGAACAGTTAGAATGAGCGCCGGATTTTTACCAGATGCGGTGGTGAAAAGCGCATAACAAATTATAGTCATTGCCGCAGCAGTATTCACCTGATGATCAAGAAAATCCATTGTGTATTTCGCCAGCACTGGCCTTGTTGTATCATCGCTGTTTACATTAGCTAATTCAGCCCGTCTTTTTACCGCGGCAAGAAATATTGCTAAGAAGAATGTACAAAGGATGGTCCATGCAGTTGGTGCCACCTGTACAGCGTAAATACCCGCCAATACCCGCAGACAAAAACCAAAAGCAATCGTCAGAATATCTAAAACAGGATGATGTTTAATATATAGCGAATATAAAAGTGTGATAACAGCATAAAGACCGGCAACGTATAATGTTTTTATATCCAGCATCATTGCAACCGGAACCGATAACGCAGCTAAAATAATCACCACAAAATATGCCTGGAATTTAGTCATTCTACCTGACGGCAGCGGACGATTTGATTTGCGGGGATGCTTTTTATCGTATTCAATATCTAATATATCGTTGATTACATAGTTAGCGGATGAAATAAGGGAGAAAAGCAGAAAAGTTAATAAAGCAGCAACAATTGCTTTATCTTCGAAATATTTAACACCTAAAAAAAGTCCCGCTAAACAGAAGAAATTCTTTGTCCACTGTCGCGGGCGTATTATTTGCAAATAATCTTTAACTTTTGCCATGCTGAATTTTATTACCTTTTTCCTCGACCGCTTTTTGCGGGTGAACTAATTGCACCTGAAACTGCCGGGCCAAGATCTGCTAACTTTACCCCGTATTCGACCAGGACAAGGCATAAATCGCGAAGCGAATCTATTGACGCACGCAACTCCTGCGGAGAATCGCCTTCTACCGCATAACGCAATCTGGCGATAGCATGGTCAAACTTTGCTAACTCAACAATTGGAATATCATCCATAATTCTGTTTAATTCGCTGTTAACTTTATCAAGCATTTGCTCGCCTTGAGTTTTCAATTCTGATATTTCAACAACCTTCAAGTCAGACTGGGCAAATTTTTCTGCTTCATTAATCAGATTTTGAATTTCCGGTTCACTCAAACCAGAACTTACATTCACCAGCACAGCTTGCGATGAACCAGTCTCCTGGTCAACTGCGCTTACATGTACTATTCCATTTTGGTCGATATCAAATGTAACATCAATACGCGGTTGTCCGCGTTTAGCTAATCTTACACCATCAAGGGTAAAACGACCCAATGCCTTGTTTTGAGCGGCGATTTCTCGTTCACCTTGCAGAACATGTATTTTAACAGCAGTCTGCCCATCTTTTGAAGTGGTGAACGTTTTCGTTTCACTTGTAGGTATAGTAGTATTCCGTGGGATAACCCTGGTAAACATACCACCAGATGTTTCAATACCAAGCGATAATGGCGTCACGTCAAGCAACAGCATATTATTCAATGCGCCGGAGATAATTCCACCTTGAATAGCCGCGCCTAATGCAACAACTTCATCGGGATTTACACCTTTTACCGGTTCATGTACTAATATCTCGCGTACCATCTGCTGTACAGCGGGCATTCTGGTAGAACCGCCAACCAGTACCACTGCGTCCAAATCGCGCGGCATCATCTTGGCATCAGCCAGTGCTTGTGCAGTTGGGTCAATCATGCGCTGGCGCAGATCTTTGGTTAATTCTTCAAACTTATCACGAGTTATTTCCATTTCCAAATGGCAAGGTTTACCGCCGGAAGTCGCGATAAATGGCAGGTTGATGAAAGTTGACTCTAAAGTAGATAACTGAACTTTCGCTTTTTCAGCCGCTTCTTTCATACGCTGCAATACTAACCGGTCTTTACTCAGGTCTACTCCTTCTTTTTCTTTTAAAGAGTGTAACTGATACATCATCATGCGGCCATCCCAGTCATCGCCGCCTAATCTGTTATCGCCATTCGTCGCCAAAACCTGAAATACACCGTTAGTTAATTGCAAAATAGACACGTCAAAAGTTCCACCGCCAAGATCCCAGACTAATATCGTTTGCAAACCTTTTTTATCCATGCCATAAGCCAAGGCAGCAGCAGTAGGTTCATTTACTATTCGCACTACATCTAACCCGGCGATACGTCCTGCGTCACGAGTAGCTTGGCGCTGCGCATCACTGAAATATGCCGGGACGGTGATTACGGCTTTTTTAATTCTTTCACCCAAGAAATCTTCTGCATCATGGTGCAGTTTTTGCAAAATCAAAGCAGATATTTCCGGCGGGGTATAAGATTTTTCATCAATTATGACAGTGTGACGCGTTCCCATAAATCTTTTAATGGATGCGGTTGAACGATTAGGGTGTGTCAGCAATTGCCTTTTTGCAATATCTCCTACTACCCTATCGCCAGACGGCGTAAAGCCTACAACAGATGGGCATAGATTCCGCCCTTCTGAAGTCGGGATGATGCGGGGAGCTCCGTGCTCCAACACCGCCATTACAGAATTTGTTGTTCCAAGATCAATCCCTATGATCGTGTCTGCCATCCATGTACCCCCAATTTAAATTTACTACTCTGGCAGCGGTTCTTCTGATGAAACCGATACCGCTACGCGTGCCGGACGGAAAATTTCGCCATTTTTCGTATAACCTTTTTGTACAACACCTATTACAGTGTGTTCCGGGACATCATCATTAACAACTCTTGCTACTGCGTCATGAAATTTCGGATCAAATGGCTGTCCTTCAGCATTCATCTGCACAATATTATAACGCTCAAGAATTCCCATTAGTTGCCGATAAATTAGGTCAACGCCTTTTGTCATAGCTTCAGGAACTAATGCTTTATGCACAGCATCTAAAGCTCGTTCAAAATCGTCAATAATCGGAAGCAATTCTGAAATCACTTTATCACTTCCGCGACCAAATTCCTGATCACGTTCAGATCGCATTCTTTTGCGAAAATTGTCAAAATCAGCATGAGCGCGAATATATGAGTTTTTTACTTCCGCAAACTGCTGCTTGTAATTTGCCAGCTCTGCCAGCAATTGTTTAACATCAACATTACCACCGTCGACCGATACCTCATCGTCGACATTCATTGAATCAAACTGGATATTGTCTGTCATTCCGTCTTTCCCCACGGCTATCAACATAAAACTATGCTATTAGCCTCTTTCTGATTTGTATTATAGTATATTTTTCCCTTTAATGCATTAGGGATTTTTCTTATATTTTTCGAATCGAGAAATATAACTTTGCATTTGTTCTATTGATGATTTACCAGGCATTATCTGCATAGCGTTCCATCCGCATCGCATGGCGCCAACTACATTTTCTGATTTATCATCAAAAAATATTATACTTTTCCCTGAACAATTTAATATTTCCATCGCCTTACGGTAAATAGCCTCTTCCGGTTTCCGTACTCCCAACAAATGGCTGGCCAGATGGGTATCCAACATCTCAATTGCCGGATAGCGTCCTGAATGCAAAAATTGTTCCCAATGGGTATCGCATGTATTTGACAAACATGCAGTTTGATAACCACTGTTTTTCAGAAATGATACAAAATTTGTCATACCAGCAAATTCTTTATTGATAATACTAAGGTATATCTTTTTTATTTCCTCTACTGAATATACCCCATTACAATACTTATTGAATCTTACTGCCATTTCATCAAAAGTAATATATCCGCGTTCTAACGCGTCTTCAGCGGCGATAAATCCGTTTTGTGCTTCAGGAATGTTATTATACTCACGATATTCAATACCGGCAAATTCACATGCTTCCTGCCAATTATCCGCAATTCGAATCATCACCCGACCAAGGTCAAATATAACAATATATCCGTTTTTATGCATGGCTGAATTTTACCGGAAATATGGGGTTGACGTCTACCACCAATAAAAGGACAATTAAGGCGTAATGAAAGATTTAAAAACATTGAACTTAACTGAGCTGACAGCAGAACTGACCAGTGCCGGATATCCAAAATTCCGCGCCCGTCAAATATTCTCGTGGCTCCACAGCAAACTTGTCACATCATTTGATGAAATGACAAACCTGCCGACAAATATGCGGACAACATTAAGCGAGCAATACTCAATAACGACATTGAATATTGCAGAAAAAAATCGTTCTGTAGACGGGTCAATCAAATATCTTTTCGCTTTATCAGATGATAATTGCATTGAAACTGTATTTATGCCGGAAAATGACCGCGCTACTGTTTGTGTATCATCACAGGTTGGCTGCGCTTACGGCTGCTCGTTTTGTGCCACTGGCAAAGGCGGTTTGATTCGCAACCTGACGGCTGCTGAAATAATAGACCAGATTTACCGGGTTCAGATTGATACCGGAATGCGAATATCAAATATCGTATTCATGGGTATGGGAGAACCACTGGCAAATTATGATGCTGTTATAAAAGCTGTATACCTGCTGATAGATCCAGATGGATTGAATATTTCACAACGGCATATTACCATATCAACGGTTGGTTTAATTCCAGGAATTATAAAATTAAAAGATGAAGCATTAGGGGTAAACCTTGCCGTCAGCATACATTCGCCAATGCAGGCTATAAGAGAGAAAATAGTTCCAGTTGCCAAACTTTTTCCATTGAATGAATTATTTAAAACAATTCGGGGTTATTTCCACGCAACAAGCAGAAAAATTACTATTGAATACACCATCATACCAGGCGAAAACGACCGCCCTGAAGACGCAAACGCAATGCAGGGATGGATTCGCGGATTCCCGGTACTGGTGAATTTAATTCCGCTTAACTCTGACGAAGAAGGTTCACGTCCGCCATTGCAGGAAGCAAAGAAGTTCGTTGAACTTTTAAAAGAAAATGGACTGGATGCCCACGTTAGAAAATCGCGGGGTAATGATATTAAAGGTGCCTGCGGACAGCTTCGTAAAAGATATTTAAAAAACCATACTCAGGGGGAAGAAAATGTTTAGAATTGGTATTTGTGGTGGATTTGATATTTTAGAAGATGCAAAAAACGCCGGTTTCAAATTCGTCGAGATGGCAGTTGGATCATTAATGCCTGCTGAAAACGAAGAAGCTTTCGCACCATCAAGAGCACAGTTTGAAAACGCTATTTTGCCGATAGAAGCATTTAACTGCTTCCTGCCTGGTCACCTGAAAACTACTGGTCCTGATGTTGATTACTCAGCTTTAGAAAAATATATCAACTGCGCAGTGAGAAGAGTCGGCGAAATCAATGCGTCAATCATCGTATTCGGCAGTGGCGGAGCACGTCAGGTACCAGATGGTTTTGATATGGCGACAGCATGGAAACAATTAGAAAAAACTGCAACGATTGCAGGTGAAGCAGGCGCGAAATATGGTGTTACGATAGTAATGGAACCGCTGGGAAAAGAATGCAATATCCTGCAAAAAGTCTCAGAAGGCATTGATATGGCTGACCGGTTAAATCTTTCCAACCTGAAAACATTGGCAGATGTTCACCACATGATGCATGCGAATGAAAATTACGACATCATCCGCAGCGATGGCGGCAAATTAGGTCATGTTCATTTGAGTGGGATGAAAATAGCTGGCTTTACCGGTGGCGATGCGTATGATTATCCAGAATTCTTCTCAGCTTTAAAAACAAGCGGATATAAGAATCGGGTATCAATGGAAGACCATTCCGGCTTGATATCCAATGCGCCATCAAGAATAGAAATCTTCCAGAAAATAGTTGAGATATTAAGTACATATTAAAATTAGGTTATAATCATGCAATATTTCAAGCCTGAAGGTGATTTTTACGTTGGCGATTGTATGCCATTTTTTCATGATGGTCTATTTCACTTGTTCTATCTCGTTGATGAAAATCATCATCAGGCATTGGGTGGACTGGGCGGTCATCAATGGGCACATGCCAGCAGTACCGACTTGATTAATTGGACTCATCATCCAATGGCTATTCCAATTTCTGATGAATTGGAAGGTTCAATTTGTACAGGTTCTGTATCTTTTCACGAAGGAAAATATTACGCATTTTATGCCACACGTCTCCGCGACTGGAAACAGCATGTCAGCCTGGCTGTGAGTGATGATTGCATAAAATTCACAAAAATAGACCCGAAATTATTTTATTCACCACCTTCCAATTATAATCCAAATCATTTTCGCGACCCTGTCGTTTTTCTGGAGAAAAAGAATAAAATATTTCACATGCTGGTCACTGCTGAATTAAATGAATATCCAGTCACTGGTCGTGGCGGATGCCTGGCTCACCTTACATCAAACCATCTTGAAGAATGGAAAATACAGGAACCGTTTATCATTCCTGGTTTCCCGGATGTCCCGGAATGTCCTGATTATTTCTTCTGGAATGGCTGGTATTACCTTATTTTCAGCAATTTTGGCAAAGCACGCTACCGAATGTCCCGTAAACCACTGGGGCCATGGCTGCGTCCTGTATCCGATCAGCTCGATGGTGGGGCATCATGTGTAATGAAAACAGCCGCATTCCATAATAATCGACGTATCAGTGTATCATGGATAGGAACAAGAAAAGAAGAAAAAGACTATGGTCACCATCAATTTGGCGGCTACACCGTTTTTAGAGAATTAATCCAACACGATGACGGCACACTGGGGACCAAATTTGTTAATGAGATGAATCCAAGCGGTAAAACAATCAATCCATTAGAACCTATTCCGATAACATCAAAAACAAAATGCGATACACAATCTATATTATTCGCGGAATCAAATGGACTTGGTGCCGCAGTAATAAAAAATATCCCGCTAAATTTTCACCTGAAAACATTTGCAGTTATTGTTGACGGCAATGGAGTCTTTGGGATGCGCCTGCGAAGTAGAGATACCATTGATACGGGATATGATTTATGTTTTGATTTTCCAAATAAAACTGTAAAATTACATACAAATTCTATCACTCAAGTAAATCTGGAAAAATTTTTCTGGATAGAAATAATTGCAAAAGATTCAATAATTGACGTCTGTATAGGCAATAATCGGTGTATAATAGATTACTGCCCGGAACAAAATGGTGAAAATATTTGGTTTTACGGGTGGGATAAGAATGTAGCATTTCAAGAAATTGTTATTACAAAATTATAGCATCGTAAAATTTCATATTTGATAATTCATGGTCATTATAATGCAACTTTATTTAAGTGAAAAATGTATCATAATGTAATATCAGCAATTTATATAGACTTTATCTTTTGGTGTAAACTTCCAAAAGCATATTGATAAAAAAATATAAAGGGAGCGAAAATGCGTAAAGCTAAGTTAACTCTGGTGATTTTCACCTTATTGGGATTACTGTCCCTGCCAACATTTGCTGCTGAAGGCAATGCAGAAAAACCTGCTGTACAACCTGATAAAACTACCACTACCACCATCGAACCGGTGAAACCTGTTCCTGGAACACTTGAAAAACCAACCAGCATCTTCGGTGACGTGATAGTTACTGTTGAAGGTACAATTGCCGACTTGCCAAAAGAGTTGGATCCTGCTGTTCCGGTTTCAATTACAGTTGTAAACGGTGATGTAAAGACAACTGTAGTTCTGGAACGACCAGATGTTTTAAAGTTCAAAGAAGTTGTGTTGGCTAATGGCGCAAAAATCAGCATTACCGGATGGAAAGTTACCGAGAAAGAAAAAACATTTGTAAAAGCACGCGAAATCACGTTGGGAGAAAAGAAAATCACTCTCCTTAACGCGAGCGGCAATAAAACCTGGACCGATTTCGAAGTGTCGGTAGAAGTAGTTTTACAAGGCACAATTCAAAATGTAGTAATGCCAACCGCAGAACCAGCACCAGATGCAACAGCTAAACCTGTAGAAAATGTCGACCCAACCAAAACACAAGGCGAAAAACCTGTCAAAGCACCGCAAAAGAATGTTTCTTTTGATTTAGTAACCGACAAAGAAACCATTAAATTTGCTGATTTCTGCCCGTTCAGTTTCGCATTGAAAAACAAACTGGCATTAGCAAATGGACAAAAAGTAATAATCACTGCCAAACAACGCGCCGCAAAAGGCGCACTGACTGTTATGAAAATATCAATTGTCGGCGTAGCAAACAGTGAATTAAAACTCCGAGATGAAAACGGTAATCCAATGTGGATGCAGAGAAATACCACTAAGCCGAAAACCGAAGGCGATAAACCGAAAGAAAATCCTGCTCCGAAAGAGCAACCCAAAAAAGAACTCTAAAAAGATCTCTAAAATTGTAAATACCTAAGATAAGAAAGGCAGGAACAACATTGTTCCTGCCTTTCTTATTAATTTATGACCATCAAGCGCGTTCACACCTTAACCAACATCCCATGCCTTTTGATACACTTATTGGAATTACACAACCATCACCTTCAGATGAAATTCTGTCAGTAATATCAATATCACCCATTACATCAAAGACTTTGCAATATTTGGTATCAAAAATCTGCAATGCAGTAACAATATCGTCACCTAAATTGATCAGGTAATAGTAATCCACATTATCTGCCTGACGTCGGAATGATGTTAATTGCGGGCATGCCCATTTCCGTTCACGACCTGCCATGACTGTATCTGCCAGCAACTTTTCATATCCTGTATTACCTGGCACTGCACATCTGCTGCAAACTTCCCAGGCAAAACACACAACGCGGCCATTACCCAACCGATTTTCGATAATTGATGGACGACCATCATCAAATGTTGCCTTAAGTGTTGCTGTGGTAACGAACCATTCCCCAAAATTACCTTCAACAGTCAAACCACCAGATGCCATAGGTTCGTTGAAGGTATCGTAAACATCAGAAAGGTATGCGCCAAAAAGATGGTCGAACTCCCCACCTGCTCCTTCTGTACGAAATCGGCCATACTCGTCATATATACCAAACGGTATATCTACAATAAGAGTACCACCTTGTTTTACATACTCAGCCAATCCATTCATGGTAGAGTGCGGCACCAATGGCATACCAGGCACAATCAACACCGGATAAGCGTTTACACCACCTTCTAACAATTCACCATCGGTTACAAACTCCCAGGGAATATTGGCATTCGTAAGAGAACGTGCTGCACCAAGGCGATTACGCGACCCGGCGTCTTGCTTCATACTTTCAGCATGGTTAAACCGACCGCTACAGGAACAAAATGCCTCGTTTTCCCAACTATACAACACCGCTGCCAGCTTTTCAGCTTTTGCATCATATAATTCATGTTGCCATTTCTGCATCTTACTGGAAAACTTCCCCAGCAGCCATGCGCGTTCTGATGGAATGCCTTGCATTGTGGTCAATGCATATTCACCTGCCTCGTATCCTGTTAAACGTGCGTTCCATGTCCAAAACCCGCCCCCTTGCAATCCGGCAGCCAGATAACCGAGTATCATCTGGTAACGTTCGCGGGGATGCATATTGAACCCGCGGTCTGCACCACGAAAGTTTGGTCCACCAGTTGTTTCGTAGGGAATAGCCCATTTTCCTTTTGCGAAATCCCGGGTAATTCGTGCCTGCATATATAACGGCAGAAAAAACTCATAATTCGCCAACCAGGAATGCCAGCCAAAATGAATGGAAGACATTAGACCATCAGCTTTACTGGCTTGAAGCGAGAAATCCCATGTTTTCCCCACCGCATTGGCTAACACATTATGAATGCCGGTCAATACGGGATGCCGGTCATCAGCATGCATCATGGCGCGTTCACATGTTGTCATCTTATCAAGAAGGAACTCTGTTTTGAAACGCAAAAGG
>Ga0194053_10000935_pt1 | contig 19935 bp, 15 predicted proteins | sample SepL228m_MetaG_FD_161684 | JGI IMG/M metagenome (GOLD analysis project Ga0194053, IMG submission 161684) | Anoxic zone freshwater microbial communities from boreal shield lake in IISD Experimental Lakes Area, Ontario, Canada - Sep2016-L227-8m | ecosystem: Environmental > Aquatic > Freshwater >... | reverse complement strand
GGCGCAAGACAGAATTGGTCGAAGCCTGCGATTTCATGGGAATCAAACCTAAAAACAGCAGTTGGACCACGGATTTCGAGGATAACAGGGATAACAAATATTGCCCCATCCGTGCAATCCGTGCAATCCGTGGTCAATTCCCGCTCTGAGGGGAACGAGAGGAGAACCACGGATTACACGGATTACACGGATTACACGGATAAAGAAGGGATTGGGGTGCAAGGGGTGTAAACCCGGCGGGTGGCCGCGAAAGAGGTTCTCGACCATGACGAAGTCCTCTCAGGCCAAGGGCCTGCTTCATAAAGTTCGGGATTGGTTGTGCCGGCTCAATTCAAACAAACGTTCTTTATGCGTGAGGCTTGCGGCTGGTAGGAGGAAGGATGAGTCGCGCTTTCAGCGCTGATGGGGTTTTGGGCTGATGAACCCAGGGCGTTGCCCTGGGCTGGTATGAATGACGCCCTTGGCGTCTCCCACATGTCGCATCTCCCACCTTTCACTTCCGCTAGACCTTGGTGAGATATTGCTCTCGAAGAATTTTGTCCTGCGCCCGCGCAGACATTCCTGTCCGCTTCGGGGTTGACTGATCTCCGGGAGCGGACAAGAATGTCCGCGCTCCAATTACCCAGGGTGGTGGTTTTGGAAAAATCTGAGATGCGCACAAGTCCAAACGGAACGGAAAACTCATTTTGGCTGGGCCGATTTCGCCCAGCCCTGACTCCGTAGTACCTCCGTTGCACCTCCGTAGTACCTCCGTTACACCTCCGTAGTACCTCCGTTACACCTCCGTAGTACCTCCGTTACACCTCCGTAGTACCTCTGTAGGCGATACGGAGGTGTAACGGAGGTGCAACGGAAGTGCAATGGAGCTGCAACGGAGGCGATGGCGCTCACGAGTGTCAGCGGAGGTGTAACGGAGGTACGATGGTGCAGTCCGAGCTGCGGGTGGGAGAGTCTGGTTGATTGTCGATGTGCTAAATTGAGCCACCTTCCGCGCGAGAAGCGGGTCGCCAACGTCAAGGGCACATTGTGGTGTTCATGCGCATGAACTTAACGTTAACGTTCAATATGTGGCTCCGACCAGACCGTCCGAGACACCACAACCTGTAGGGGGCAATTACTGCTTGGAAAGGAAAGATGCCGCCCATCGGGTGGCTCAATTTAAGTGAGCAGAGGTGGCTACATTTCTCTTAGCGCCATCGCCTTGCCCCGCAATCCCTTCTTTATCGGCGTTATCCGGGAAATCCGTGGTTCCAACTGCTGTTATCAGGTTTAATTCCGATGAAATCGCAGGCTTCGACGAATTTTGTCTTGCGCCCCTGTCCGCGCTCCGAAAAAGATGCGCACTGTGCCACGGCGAAAGCTAGTTGTGAGTTGTCACGGGGCAGTCGTTAGTGTCAGAATCCTGGGAAATGACTGCCGACCACGAATCACAAACCACGGACAAGCTCAAGGTGTCCGTCATCGGCGCCGGCTCACTGGGCAAGGAGCACGTGCGGATTTACGCTGAACTGGCAGCGGCGGGACAGGTCGATTTCCTCGGGGTCCATGACGTGGCGGCCGAGACGGCAACCAAGCTGGCGGAGAAATACCGCGTGCGCGCATTCGGCTCCGCCGCCGAAGTCGCACTTGCCAGCGACGCCGTAAGCATCGTCACGCCTACGACGACGCATTTCGAGCTGGCCAAAGCATTGCTTCAGCAAGGGAAGCATGTGCTGGTGGAAAAGCCAATGACCGAGAACACGGCGCAAGCGGGCGAACTCGTGCAACTGGCTCGGGAAAAGAACTGCGTGCTTCAGGTCGGCCACGTCGAGCGATTCAATCCCATATTCAAATACCTGGAAAGCGTGGCCACCGACCCGCGCTTCATCGAGACGCACCGGCTCTCCCCCTACCCTGCGCGCAGCACGGACATCGGCGTGGTGCTGGACCTGATGATTCACGATTTGGATGTGGTGCTGGCCTTCGTCAAATCTCCGGTCACGAGTGTTGATGCCGTAGGCATCCCGGTTCTCAGCAAGTCGGAAGACATTGCCAATGCGCGTCTGCGATTCGCCAACGGCTGTGTGGCCAATCTCACAGCGAGCCGCGTCAGTCCGGAGAAGATGCGCAAAATCCGCGTGTTCAGCGGTGGCGCAATGACCAGCTACATCTCCCTGGATTACCGGGCGCAGGAAGGATTCATCTATCGCATTGCGCGCGACGACGAGGAGAAGAGTTCGATCTTAAAGAAGTTGCTGCACGCCAAAGACTCAACGATTGTCAGCGAGTTCGGCGGCAAACGGATCGTGCGCGAGCCGGTGCCCATCGCGAAGGAGGAACCGTTGAAGCTCGAGCTGCAACATTTTATTGAGTGTGCGCGCGCGCACCGGACACCCGTGGTCAGCGGCGAGTCGGCCAAACGGGCATTGGATTTGGCGTTCGAGATCACACGGCAGATTCACGCGCAGTGAAACCCGGGAGTTTCATGGTGATTGCGGGCGAAGCGAGCGGGGATCTCCTGGCGGCGGAACTAGTCCAGGCTCTGCGCCGCCAATTCGCCGAAGCCGAAGCGCGTCCGACTGCGGATTTCCAGCCGTTGCACACGAGTCTGGAGCCTCGATTTTTCGGCGCGGGCGGAGCGCGCATGGCTGCCGCCGGAGTGGATCTGGCTTTCGACCTGACCGCCCATTCGGTGATGGGCCTTTCGGATGTGGTGAAGAACTATTTCAAGTTTCGCCAGTTCTTCGACCAACTCTTCCAGCTCGCGCTCGAACGGCAGCCCGACGCCATTATCTGCGTGGATTTCCAGTTATTTAACCGCCGTTTTTTGCACGCCATCAAACGATATGTTGGTTCGCGCGACGACTGGTTCCACGATTGGAAGCCCCGGCTGGTCCAATACGTCTCGCCGCAGGTTTGGGCCTCGCGCGAAGGCCGCGCCTACCAAATGGAGCGGGATTACGATTTGTTGCTGAGCATCTTCCCCTTTGAAAAAGGATGGTACGCGAAGCGAGTGCCGCGACTGCGCGTCGAATTCGTCGGCCATCCGATGGTGGACCGGTATGAGGGACGGCGATTGGCACATCCACCACCAGAATGCGCCCAGGGCCGAGGGGCCGAGGGAATGCCGATGGTGCTGCTTCTGCCGGGCAGCCGGCGCGGCGAGTTGCGCCGCCACCTGCCGGTGCTCGTGGGAGCGGCCAAACTCATTGCGGCCACCCGGAAGGTGGTTTTCCGGATGGTGCTCCCAAACGAATCGCTGTTGCAATACGCGAAGCCGGTCGAGCGGGAGATTCCGGGGCTTGTGCTCCAAGTTGGCGGGTTGGACGAGGCGCTTGGGCAGGCGGCGGTGGCGATCGCTAAATCGGGCACTATCACTTTGGAATGTGCGTTTTTTGGCGTGCCGGCGGTGTTATTCTACAAGGAGTCGTTAGTGACCTACCTGGCAGCAAAGCAGATCGTTAAGGTGAACCATATCGGGATGCCCAATCTGCTGGCGAATGAGGCGGTGTATCCCGAGTTCATCCAGGACGCCGCCACCCCCGAGAACCTGGCGCGTGCGGCCTTGGAGTTGTTGGAGAACGAGGAGCGCCGCGGACACGTCAAGGCGAAGCTGGCGGAGGTTGTTGCCGTGCTCGGGAGTCCCGGCGCGAGCCGACGGGCGGCAAAGGCCATCGTGCGGTTGCTCAGTGAGACATGCTGAAAGGAGGCCAGAACTACCCCGGAAGTTACCTCCAAGCTGTCAGAAATTCGACATTGTTTTGCATGTCCTCAGCGGACCGGGCGGCAATCAAGCGCAGCAGTCGGCGCATTTGCTCGCCTACAGACAAGCCCTGTCGTGAGAGGATGATGCCAGAATGGTGTCTGCCTTCGCGCAGCCAATTCGTGTGTAAACTGTAGAAGTCGCCCCGGTTAAAGGAAAGTAGAGCCGAATCCTCACGCGCCGCTTTCTTGCAGCCGCAGATGCTCTTGTTCAATCCTGTCGGATTCAGCTTCCTCAGCAGCCATGTGCCTATCCATCTCGTCGCGGTTGGCGTGGTAATAGGCCATCGCGCCATAGACTTGTGCGAGGGAGAGATGCGGGTATTCAGCCGCAATTTCCTCCGGGGACATGCCGAGTTTGTAATAGCGCACGATGGTCCGAACCGTTACGCCGGTCCCGGCAATGTGCAGTGTGCCGCTCTTGATGCCCGGGGTGCGGGAGATCATGCCTCCGATTTCAACTTGATTTGGCACAACGCTCATGTTTACAAGATGGTTGATTCCACTCGCCCCGTCAATTTGGGGTGGAAGCCGGTGCCGAAGAAGCTTGGGACAGGCGGGACGCCTGTCCTACTTTGCGGTCATTCTGCCGACGGCAGTCAGGATGCCGTGGATGAGCGCGTGCGGATTCGGAGGGCAGCCGGGAATATAGACATCGACCGGGATGACGTTATCGACACCACCCAGGCTGGCGTAATTCACGCCGAAAATGCCGCCGCCGCAACCGCACGCGCCCACCGCAACGACTACTCGGGGGTCGGGGGTGGCGTCATAGGTCTTGCGGAGAGCCATTTCCATGTTGCGCGAGACGGGGCCGGTAACCAGCAGCATGTCGGCGTGGCGCGGTGAGGCCACGAAGTGAATGCCGAAACGTTCGACGTCGTACACGGGACTATTGAGCCCGACAATTTCAATCTCGCAACCATTGCACGAGCCGGCATCCACCTCGCGGATATGCAACGAGCGACCCAATACTTTTTTGATGCGCTCTTTCAGTTGCGCACCCAGCGAATCGAGCGATGCTGCCGGAAGGTTAATGGCTGAGGGCTCAGGGCTGAGGAATTTCTGGTGCGCGCCGCCGGAGTTGATCTCGTATTTGGCTTTGGTAATCAGGTGTTCCCTGCGTTTGGCAGCCAGTTCGCAAACGTTCGTCATCCGAATCTGGGCATCCGCCTCGGCACACAGGCCGCAGAAAGCACACTTGCCCAAATCCAACGTCACGGTGCGCATCCCACCCTCATCCGCGCAGGCAATCGCATTCGTCGGACAAGCCGCGGTCGCCGCCCGCGCGTCTTTCCAGTTGGCGAAGTCGATCTCCGGCCGTCCGCGCGCGCGGCTCGACACTGCCGCCGGCGTCTGCGGGTAAGCCGAGGTAACGACGCCGGTGGTCAAACTTTTGCGCAAGATTTCAAACATGGCAGTTGGTAATCGGCGATCTGTGATTCGTCATCGGTCGGTACCGGAATAGGAAAGATTGAAACTCTTGTTCACCACCGGGAAGTCCGGGACGATGTTGCCGAGGATCGCCTCGCTCAAGGCCGGCCAGTTCTGCAGCGATGGGTCTTTAATCTTGCACCGCGCGAGGCGGTTGCCGCCGCCGGTGCGAATCCAATGGAAGATTTCTCCCCGCCAGCCTTCCACATAGCCGAGAGCGACTTCATTTGCCGGCAAGGCGGGAACGGTCACCCGCGTCGGTCCTTCGGGCAGGGCGGCCAAAACCTGTTCGATAATCGAGAACGACTGTCGGACTTCGTCGATGCGGACCTGCATGCGCCGCAGCACGTCGCCCTCGCGATAGACCGGCACGGTGAAAGTTACCCGGTCGTAACCAGCGTGGGGAAAGTCCCGGCGCAGGTCGCGATCGATGCCGGAGGCGCGGCCAGCGATGCCGACCACGCCCAGATCGCGGGCGATCTCGGGTTTGAGCAGGCCGGTGGTTTCGAGCCGGTCACGGGTCGAGGAAGACTCGCGGATCAAATCCACCAGCGAATCGAACTCTGGTCGAAGCTCAGCCACAAAGCGCGTAATGGCCTGAAGATCCTCGGCGTCCCAGTCGCGGCGGACGCCACCAAGGCAGGCCATGCCACGCAAGAGGCGGTTGCCGGTGAGTTGCTCGTTCAACCGCAGCACGCGCTCTTTGAGCCGCATGGCGTGCGAATTGGCCACGACGAAAGCCACGTCAGTCGCAATCGCGCCGATGTCGGCGACATGGTTGTAGAGCCGCTCCAGTTCGAGACAGACCGTGCGGAGCGCGCGAGCGCGCGGCGGGGCTTCCGTCCTGGTGACGCGCTCGACAGCGTGGCAAAAAGCGGTGGCATGGGCGAAGCTGGAATCGCCGGAAATGCTCTCGGCCAGCTGGACGCCATGCGTCACGGGCATGTTTTCGAAGAGTTTTTCGGTGCCCTTGTGCGTGTAGAAAAGCCGGATCTGCAGATAAAGCACCGGCTCGCCCGCGACGCTGAAAAGAAAATGGCCTGGCTCGATGATGCCCGCGTGTACCGGCCCGACGGGCACTTGAAATACGCCCTCGCCTTCAACCTGCCGAAACTTGTGCCGCTCACCCTGGAATGGGGGTAGGACGGTCTTCAAATCAAAATCCTTCCGCAGCGGAAACACCTCGGGCCAATCGTCGTGCAGCGCGCAGCGGCGGGGGTTGGGATGGCCTTCGAGTTCGAGTCCGAAGAGGTCCTGAATCTCGCGTTCCTGCCAGTTAGCGGCCGGCAAGGCATTCGTGAGGGACGTGAACAACGGGCGCTCTGCCGGCACGGGGATGCGCAAAATGAAAAAGCCGTGAGCCGAGTCGAGAGCGAAGACGTAGTAAACATGGAACGTCTTGTCCTGGGAACGCGCATCGTCTGCGAAGAGGCTGACGAGCCGCGCATTCCATTTCTTATAAAGTTGCGCGCAGAATCCGGGGACCAGTTCCATTTGGGCATGGAAATAGACCTCGTTTGGGCGGGCGTGGTGGACAGCCTGGATTCGCGGCCCGAAACGTTCGGTCAGATCGGCCAGGATCGGCTTCAAGCTTGACAGGATATTCATCGCGCACCTCTCACAACCATATCGATGCCACGATGTAACACATGCAACTCATTTGCCCCCAATAATCCCCGCCGCCCGCTTCATTACTTCAAGCAACGGTTCAGGCAGCCAGATACTGAACACCAGCAGCGCTGCCAGCATCAGGACCATGGCCGGGGCCCCGGCGGACGGGGCCACAGCGTTGGTTCGCGCAATCTTCGGCACACCGAGCAAAATGCGAGTAAGCTGGTAAAGGATTCCGCAAAAGGCCGCCAGGAGCGCTACCAGCACGACCGTGCTTACGAAGGTGTGGCCGGCCGCAAAGCCGCCGTTCAAGACGGTCATCTCGCTGAAGAACAAGCCGAAGGGAGGCAGGCCGGTCGCCGCCACCGCGGCCAGCCCCATGCAGACAGCCGTCACCGGAAGCAGCTTGGCGATGCCGGGACCAATCAGCCGCATTTGCAAAGTGTGGCAACTCTGGTGAATGTTGCCGGCGGCGAAAAAGAGCACCGGTTTCGTCAGAGCATGATACCCCATGTGCAGGAGCGCGCCGAAAATGGTCACTGGGGAGTTCAGGCCGATGCCGACACAAATCAGCCCGACGTGCTCCAGGCTCGAATATGCCAGGAGCCGTTTTAGATTGGTTTGCACAAGAATGAACGGAGCCGCCAGGCACATCGAACCCAGCCCGAAGACCAGCAGCATCGTGCGGCTGAATGAGGAACCCAGGCAGGCCGTGGTCAGGATGTGGAACCGCAACAGGGCGTAGAGCGCGACCTTGAGCGACACCCCGGAAAGCATCGCGCTGGTGGGGGAAGGCGCTTCGCTGTGCGCATCGGGCAACCAGGTATGCATGGGGGCCAGGCCTGCTTTGGTTCCGTAGCCCACGAGCACAAAAACAAACGCCAGTTTGATCATCCGCGGGTCAAGCTGGCCAGCCACTGACATCAAGTGGGACCAGTTGAAACTGGGCATCGCGGAGTCTTTGTTGACCGCAGCCGCATAGGTGAAGACTGTGCCGAAGAGCGCGAGAGCCAAACCGAGGCTGCCCAGGATGACATATTTCCATGCGGCCTCGAGCGAGGTTTTCCGGTTGTACAACGCCACCAGCAAGACCGAGGAGAGAGCCGTGGCCTCCAACGCGAACCACATCACGCCCAGGTTGTTGGCCAGCACGACGAGAAACATGCCGGTGGCGAACAGGGGCGTCAGCACGAAGAACTCCTTCACCCGACCCGCCGTTACCACTCCGGCTGCCAGATCGCGCCGAAAATACTGTCCGGCATAGAGCGAAGTTCCCAGCGAAACCACCGAGATCAGCAGCACCATCCAGGCGCTCAACGAGTCGGCGCGAAAGAACTCCTCAAACTCGGTGACGACGTACGGCGGCTCGATCACCTTCCGCAGCAACATCACGCCGAGGCCGACCGTGACGGCAAAAGCGAGCATGTTCGCCAGCGCCATGGCAGGGCGCGACCGCGCCAGCAGGCAAAACAAGCCTGCCGCCGCCGGCGCCAGCAGTATGGGGATCAGCAGCATCATCCTTTCAACTGGCTTAGTTTGCTGACATCCATCGAAGAGAAGGTTTCACGAATGCGATAGACCAAAATGCCGAGAACCATGACAGCCACCATGACATCGAAAAAGATGCCCAGTTCCACCACGAGCGGCATGCCGTAGGAAGTCAGTGCGACCGCCGAGAGCATGACGCCGTTTTCTACAGTCAGGAGGGCCAGCACTTGCGTGATGGCTTTCCGGCGGTTAAACATGAGGAAGAATCCGGTCAGCAAGAGAGTGATCGCGATGGCGAGCGTGTTGTTGCCCAGCCGCTCGAGCGATGTGAAGGGGCGAGCCACGATGTAGCCCAGCAACGTGAATCCGCCGCATAGCAACATCGAAGCGGTCGAGTTCAGCAGCGGAGCAATTTCCTGGTCGATTTGAATCCGCCGCACCAGTCGATTCAAGAGCCACGGCAGGAAGAACACCTTGCCAATCAGCGTCAGGCCCGCCACCCAATACACATGGATGGCGTTGTCATGGAAGAAGGCCACGATGGCCGCAATGCCGGCGAGCATGAGCGATTGCAGGGCGAACAGCCGGATGCTGGTGAGCAACATGCGCTGCACCACCATCAAGAGTTGAATAACAAGCATCCCGGCGGCCAACAACGTGATCAACTGCGATGCGAGTTCAGATTCCGAAGAATTCATTGAGTCTCAGGTTACTGGAACAGGAACGTCGAGAGCAGCGCCAGCGTGGCCAGGATGAAGGCGGCGCTTAACAAATCCGGCACCCGGAACAGGCGCAGCTTGGCGTTGGTTGTCTCCACCAACACCACGGCGCCGGCGAGCGCGAGCAGCTTGGCCAAAAACCAGCCCAGCGACAGCCCGAGCGAAGCCGCGCTCGAGTCCGTGGCAATGCCAATCGGGAAGAAGATGTTCGCCAGCAAGGCCATCAGAACAAGCTGTTTGACCGATGCGCTCCATTCGACCAGCGCCAGGTAGCGGCCCGAGTATTCAAGAATCATCGCCTCGTGAATCATCGTCAACTCGAGGTGCGTGGCCGGGTTATCAATGGGGATGCGACCCGTCTCGGCCAGCAGAACAATGAAGAGGGCGGCAAATGCCAGGACATGGGCTGGATTCAGCAGCTTCCAGGTCGGACCCTGCGCGGCGATCAGCATTTGGCTGAGGTTGGTGGACTTGTGGGCCGCGATGGCCACCGTGAAGATGGCGAGCATCAGCGCTGGTTCAGCCACGGCTGCGATCGTCATTTCTCGGCTGCTGCCCATGCCGCCAAAGGCGCTGGCCGGATCCAGCCCGCCCAGGGCCAGGAAAAAACGGCCCAACGCCAGCAACCCGACGAAAGCCAGCGCGCCGCCAAACAGACTCAAAGGTGCGGACACACTCACCATCGGCACCATCAGACCCGCGAGCAGGGTCGAGATGAACAGCACATAAGGCACTACCCGGAAAATCCATGACGCATGTTCGGAGATCACCATGTCCTTGCGCAGGAATTTGGCCAGGTCGAAGTATGGCTGCCACACGCGAGGTCCCCGGCGGTTTTGCAGCTTGGCCTTCCAGTTCTTGATACAGCCGCTGACCAGCGGGGCCAGAGCCAGCAAGAGAGCCGTCTGAAGCAAGATGGCGAGGACCGAAAACATCATAACGCAAACATCAACAGCAGAAGCAGGGTGATGAAGATATAGATGAGGTAGGCTTGGATGCTCCCAGCCTGCAGGCCCCGCATTCGGCGCGAGAAACGCAAGATGCCACGGTTCAAGGGCCGGTAGAGGCGCGTGACGAATGCCTCTTCGATATGGCTCTCGAAGTGCAGGTTCTTGGCGAAATAGGGCGAGTAGTCGTATTCCCGCTGCACCTCGCGCCGCGGGAGGAACAATGCCTTAAAGATCATCCGGATCGGCTTGGAAAAACCGGTGGCGGTGTATTCCATCTGCGGGGTTAACCCTTTCAGACCGCAATCCCACGTCGGCCCGATGCGCACCTTCGTTTGGCGGCCAAAGAACAGCCACAACACCAGCGGCACCGGCAGCAGGCATATCCCCATTAACGCGATTCCCAGCGTCGAGACCGTGCCGCCCATCTCTTGCGTGTTCCCCAGCACCCATCCATCGGCCTCGCTGAGAAAGCCGGGAAGCGGCTGGCCAAGAAGCTGCACGGTCAGAGGATTAAACAGTTTAAGAAACAGGGTTGGGAAAAGCCCCAGGAATATGCAGGCTGCTGTCAGCAGCCCCATGCCAGCGAGCATGGTTGGCGCGACCTCGTGGGCCTGCGCGGCGTGGTCGCTGCGCGGCTGGGCCAGGAACGTAATCCCGAACGCCTTTACGAAACATGCCGCCGCCAGCGCGCCGGTGAGAGCCAGCATCGCGCCGCTCAGCGGAAACATTAACCGCACCAGGCTGTCTGTTGTGCCGAATCCCTGCAGCAAGGCCTGATAAGTGAGCCACTCACTGACAAACCCGTTGAGCGGCGGCAGAGCCGAGATGGCCACCGCACCGACGAGGAAACAGAAGGCGGTGGTTGGCATCCGCTTGATGAGGCCGCCCATCTCTTCCATGTTCCGCGTGTGCGTGGCGTGCAGGACAGCCCCCGCGCCCAGGAAGAGTAGCGCTTTGAAGATCGCGTGGTTCATGGTGTGATAGAGTCCCGCAATGAGCGCCAACGTCGCGAGCACCGGGTGGTGGGTGTGCAAAAACATCAGGGCGGCCCCCAATCCCATCAGAATGATTCCGATATTCTCGATGCTGTGATAGGCCAGCAGGCGCTTGAGATCATGCTCCATCAGCGCGTAAAGCACGCCCAGAACGGCGGAAATGGTCCCGATGGTCAATACCGTAACGCCCCACCAGTTCGGCGGCGTGCCCATAAAGTCGAACAGAACGCGGGTCAATCCGTAAATGCCGGTCTTGATCAACACCCCGGACAGCAACGCCGAGATGTTGCTCGGAGCCACCGGATGCGCCACCGGCAGCCAGATGTGCAGCGGCACAATACCGGCCTTGATGCCAAAGCCGAACAGGAACAGCAGAAAAGCCGCGTCGCGCCGGCCCGGCGACAGCTTGTCGCCAAGGGTGCGGAAGGTTTCAAATCCGTAATCGCCCGGGGCCTGGCCGCCCGCGGCCTGAAACAGCAGCAGGAAGCCGAGAATGAGGCAACCGGTGCCGACGTGCGACATGATGAAATACAACACACCCGCGTTGCGCGCTTCCGGCTTTTCGTGCTCGAAGCTGACCAGGCAATAGGCGGTCAGCGCCATGATTTCCCACGCGATGAGAAAGAAGAATGCGTTCGAGGCGGTGAAGACCAGCGTGGTGGCCAGCAACAGCGCATTGTAAAAGGCGGCGAGCACGCCAACATTCTTCCGTCCGTAGAAACCGCGCACATACCCAAAGGAATAAATCGACAACGCCAGCGCCAGGACGGAAACGATCAGCACGAAGAAAGCCCCCAGGGGATCGAGCTTGACGGTGAGCTGAAGGTAAGGAATCAGCGAAGGCCATAACGCAAAGCTTTCCCCGCCATTTCCCGGCCCGGAAGTAAGCCCCGTCAGCGCCGCTCCAATCCCAAACACGGCAGCCACTGTCGCGCTGCCAAACCCGATCCCGTTGGCGAACTTTTCCCACCGCATGGCCAGCAGGCTCGCGACCACTCCGAAACCATAGGCGCACAGAGCAAGTTGCAGGAACAAGGTGGGCGACGGCAGGTTCATCCCTGACGCATCCTGACTTGATCGAGCACGGCCAGGATGGCCTCGGGGGTCTCCGCGACGCGGAGTTCGGCCAACAGCCCGGTTTGCTGCCCCAACTTGGCGAGGCTGGCAAGCAAATGCAAATAACTGGCCGCATCCGTAGCGGGGACAGCCAGGAGAAAGATGAATTGCACCGGCCAGGAACCTCTTGCGCCCCAAAGGACCGGTTCGGGGGTGCGCCCAAACGCAAATTGCAGTTGTTTGACCCCGCTCAGACGCGCGTGCGGAAAGGCCAGCCCGCATTCGAGCGCCGTGTTGGCCAGCAACTCCTGGTTCATCGCCGCATGATAGAACGGCAAGAGGTCCGACACAAACCCCTGGCGCTGCAAGACCCGACTCAATTCGCTAATAATCCCGGCCGTGTCCCGCTCGCGCAGCCGCGGCACGACCAACGACGGCTGGGTATAATCCGCCAGTGTGACCGGGGCAGCGATGGGGATTGTCGCTTCAGACGGCATGTGCGTAAGCTGGTATCCAAACGTCAGCTTGGGCCGAGAAAAACCGGCAAAAATCGGGTGGTCAGGCGGCTGGCACCAGTGCCCGGCGCTTGCGCGGCTTGGCCACCGGTTTTGGCGCCTCCACAGGTTTCGGCACCTCATTCTCCGCCGGGTCCGGCAAATACAAGTAGCGGCCGCAGATCTCGCAGAGCTGAATATCCTCCCCGCGCATGAGCACCGTGATCTGGCCGATCGGCACGCGCATGTGGCAGCCGGCGCATACCTGGTTGCGCACGATAGCGACTCCCTTCTTGCCCCGAACCCGCAGGCGGTCATAGTGGTCGAGAACAGGTTGCGGCAGTTTGCTGCGCAATTCGGCAGCTTGCGCATCAACATTCTTGCCGGTAACGTCGCCAAACTCCAACGTCTGGAGTTTTAACAGATTCGGTAATACATCGTTCATAGGGAACTATTCATTGGGTTGAGGAGTGCTAATTTCATGCCACGGAAACGCGAACAAACATAACTTCTTATAGCACAAGCCGATGCATTATTCAAGTATTATTACAAAGTAATTTGCCCGTGGCGCCGCAGCAGCAAATGTGCAGACTTTGCACTGTTTGGCTCCGCCTGCGTGCAGCCCTCTCGGAATAAATCACATAAGTAAGATAAGGTTCATCAACACACCGCCTTCGCCAAAGCAGTAATCATCGTTTCGGCGCAACTCCTGCACAGCCCAGCCCTCCCGTGTGCAACAAGGCAGCTTTGTTGCCAACTCAATAGTTCCATTCTCGATACCCCGCGCAGGCACCCCGCCCCGCTTGCCAATCCTTCACTCCGCTGCTCTCTCAGTGGCGCGCTCCCCCTCCAGCAAACCATACTGCTTCAGCTTATATTGCAACGCCCGCCGGCTGATCCCCAGCGCTCGGGCCGCTTCCTCGCGATTGCTGGTCACTTGTGTCAAAGTTTGGCGGATGAGGAGCTTTTCCACTTCCGCCAGCGGCGTGCCAGGGCGCACCGTAAACGTCGTGACGCTGCGATCATAATCACGCAAGAAATCGGGCAAATGATGGACATCCACCACCCCCTCGCGACAGGTGATGACCACACGTTCAATCGCATTGCGCAGTTGCCGGACATTGCCCGGCCAAGAGAACCGCTGACAAAGCTGCAGCGCCTCGGCGGACATCCGCTTGCGCCGCCGTTTGTGCTTGGCAATGAACTGCTCGAAGAAGCGCTCGACCAAAAGCGGTATGTCCTCCGCCCGCTCACGCAACGGGGGCATGACGATAGGCACAATCTGGAGCCGATAAAAAAGATCGTCGCGGAATTTGCCTGCCGCCACCGCCTCGTGGAGCTTCTTGTTCGTGGCTGCAATCACCCGCACATCAACCCGAATGAGTTGCGACCCGCCGACCATCCGAAATGCGCCATCCTCCAGGACGCGCAGCAGGTCCCCCTGCCCTTTTGGCGAAAGGTCCCCGATCTCGTCCAGGAACAAAGTGCCGCCGTCCGCCAGTTGAAACCGCCCCGGCTTGTTGGCGATGGCGCCGGTGAACGCGCCTTTGACATGACCGAACAATTCGGCCTCCAACAACTGCTCGGCCAGGGCGGCGCAGTTTACAGAAATGAACGGACGGTCGCGCCGCGCGCTCTGCTGGTGGATTGAGCGGGCGACGATTTCCTTGCCCGTTCCGCTCTCGCCTTCAATCAGGGCCGTCACATCGCTGTTGGCCACCTCCTCGACCAGCCGCGCGACGGCGCGCATTGCTTCCGAATCTCCCACGAGCAAGCCGGGCTCGGCGCGGGTCTGCAATCGCAATCGAAGTTCGTTGTTTTCCGCCACCACGGCCTGAAACTCGAGCGCCTTCTGCACCAGCGCCCGCAGCCGTTTCATGTCGATCGGCTTGGAGAGGTAATCATAAGCGCCCTCCTTCATTGCCTCGACGGCGCTCTCCACCGTGCCATAAGCCGTCATGAGAATGAAAAGGGTGTCGCGACTGCGCGCCCGCACCCGGCTCAGCAATTCCAGCCCACTGAGGCCTGGCATTTTGATGTCGGAAATGACGAGGTTGTAGAGGCGCTCCTCAGTTCGTTTCAAGGCCGCCAGCGCATCCGTCATGGCATCGACGACATAGCCCTCGCGCCGCAAGGCTTCCTGCACGCCCGCGCAGAGCCCCTGCTCGTCATCCACCACCAAAATCGTAACTTTCGCTTTGTCCATTGCCCCTTTGGCTCCTTGGTCCATCTGAGTCATATAGCTGATTCAACCCATTTAGCGGATGCAACGATGCCACTCACGCAGCTTCTTTGAGCGGCAGCAACATGGTAAAAACCGCGCCGCGGGCGGGCGCATTCTGCGCCTGGAGAGTGCCGCCGTGCGCACTGACGATTTGCTGCGCGATCCAAAGACCAAGTCCGCTCCCTTCGCTTTTCGTCGTGAAATACGGATCGAAGATCAGCGCCAGTTTTTCGGGCTGGATTCCGGGACCATCGTCACAGACCGCGACCGAAATCTTCCCGTCCACCACCTCGGCGATCACTTCGATTCGGCCTTTTCGCTCGACGGCTTGCATGGCGTTGATGACCAAGTTGAGCAGAGCCTGGGTCATGCGGACGGGATCGGCCATCACTCGAGGCAGGGAATCCTCCAGGCGGGTGGAGATTTCGATTTCGCGCGCCGCCGCTTCCGGCCGCAGCAACTCGCACACATGCATGGCGATTTTGGAGATGCCGACCGGCTCCAAGTCCAAACCCGATGGACCGGCAAGCCGGAGAAAACGTTCGACGATGCCTTCGAGCCGGTGCAGTTCGCCATGAATGATCTCCAGACGGGGGTTCAACTGCCCTCGCAATTGTGGCGCCAGCGCGCCGAGGTCTTCTTCCAACAATTGGACGTGTATGTCGAGCGAGCTGAGCGGGTTGCGGATTTCATGTGCCAGCCGGCCCAGCAGCCGCGCCAGCAGATCCCGCTTTTCCGCCGCGGCCAACTGCGTCGCATCCTGGCCGAGGGCTTTTGCTAAAATGCTTTCCACTGCGCCACAGCATAGTTAACCTGCGGCCTTTCGTCCAGCCGCCGAGTTTAACGACTGGTCGAGTGGAGCGGAGGCGCGAACGTGATTAGGCCAATGGCTTCCAATGCTTCTGCCCTGTCGAACATCGTGGCAAACGGTCATCAGGCAATCCACTTCGTTTGTTCCGCCCTATCTATTCATTCATTCATTCCGTACGGCGGGTTTTCCCTCAATACGGCTGGAAGTCAGCCTTGTCCTCCTGCGCCCTTCCGAAACCTTTCGGGGCTTCGTTTGACGCAGGAGTTGCCGTTCACCCGTTTCTGGCCATTTGCTAGCCAACCATCCATTGCCGAGAGAAGAACCGATCCTTTCCCATTTTTCTGTCTATAATGTTTCTGTCTTAATTTATTAGACAGAACAATTGAAGACGGGAATATTAGACAGAAACATTAGAGACAGAAAAATGGAAACGACACATGGAAACGAAATCATTTGCGGATTACCGGGCGAATTCCTTCGGAAGCCCTTACGATACGTCGAATGAATACCTTCGACGCTTCCCCGAAGATACAGACCCCAAAGGGGGAAGGAGGAATCGCCCGCTGAAGTCCAAGTCCCCGCTTGCCAGTCGATTTTGGGCTGTCTTATCTTAAGGCCATGCGCGCGGATCATTTGATTACGGTTGACCCGGATATTCTGGGTGGCACACCCGTGTTCAAAGGGACCCGCGTGCCCGTCAAAACACTCTTCGACTATCTCGAAGACAATTATACCCTGGACGAATTCCTGGAGTGCTTCCCATCCGTGACGCGCCCGATGGCCTGCCAGATTCTGGAAACCTCCGAGTCGGCGCTGCTCGAGCCGGTCGCGGCGTGAATATCTTGCTCGATGAGTGCGTGCCGTGGCCGATGCACCGGCTGCTTATCGGCCACTCGAGCATCGTGGCAAATGGTCATCAGGCCATCCACTTCGTTTCCTCCGCCCCCTCTATTCATTCATTCATTCCGTATGGCGGGTTTTCCCTCACTACGGCTGGAAGTCAGCCTTGTTGTCCTGCGTCCTTCCGAAACCTTTCGGGGCTTCGTTTGACGCAGGAGTTGCCGTTCACCCGTTTCTGGCCATTTCCTACCCAACCATCCATTGCCGAGAGAAGAACCGATCCTTTCCCATTTTTCTGTCTATAATGTTTCTGTCTTAATTTATTAGACAGAACAATTGAAGACGGGAATATTAGACAGAAACATTAGAGACAGAAAAATGGAAACGGCACATGGAAACGAAATCATTTGCGGATTACCGGGCGAATTCCTTTGGAAGCCCTCACGATACGTCGAATGAATACCTTCGACGCTTCTCTGAAGATACAGACCCCAAAGGGGGGATGGAGGAATCGCCCGCTGAAGTCCAAGTCCCCGCTAGACGCTCTCGCGACCATCACGCGTGTCCGCACTTTCGCCAGGTTTTGGAGTGCATCCGCCCCTGCGGCGCTCTTGAGTTGGTAGTTGCGCACCGGCACTGCCCGGAGCGTCTGAATTCTACCATTGTTAATCTGACGCTCTGAGACTACATTGGTGGCTGTGAACCGCTTGACCAAGAAGGAACAGTTGGTTCTCTGTATCGTTTTGGGCCTGCTGTTGACCGGTTGGGCTGTTAAAGCCTATCGCGCCGCGCATCCGCCAAGGCAGGCCATCGAACAGGCACAACCGTAATATGCACGAAATCAGTTTTGAAGAAGCACTCGCACGAATCCAGGGCAAGGATCCGCGCTACCACCCTGACGCCTATTTTTTTGTCCGCGAGGCGCTGGACCACACCCAAAAGACTGTCGGCAAGGATACCCGTGGCCGCATTCGCCACGTGTCCGGCCAGGAACTCCTCGGAGGCATTCGCGACTTCGCCTTGCAGCAGTTCGGACCTATGGCGAAGACGGTTCTTGATGAGTGGGGCATCCGTTGTTGCGCTGACTTCGGTGAGATCGTCTTCAACATGGTGGAGGTTGATTGGCTGGCGAAGACGGACAAGGACAGCCGCGCCGACTTTGCGACCAGTTACGACTTTGACGAGGCGTTCCGCAAGCCGTTCCTGCCGAAGAGCCGGCAGGCGAAGGCTGAAAACACCCCCGCCGAGCCGGTGGAGATCAAACATTAGAATTAGAGAGCGCTGCGTATCCACGATTTTCAGTGCCGTTACAGTGCGGGAGCATCGTGGTAGGATTTGAATATTGATGATTATGACCCACGATCAATCCAACCCGGACCCCATACCTGCGATGCCGCCCGGCGTTAAGATCACGACGCTCGATAACGGACTGACCATTATCGTGCGCGAAGATCACAGCGCGCCGGTGGTCTCGGCTCAGGCATGGTGCATGGCAGGAAGCATCCACGAGGGCAAGTGGCTCGGGGCTGGCATGTCGCACGTGCTCGAGCACATGCTTTTCAAGGGCACAACCACCCGCCCCGGCAGCCGCATCGACCAGGAAGTTCAGGAGGCGGGCGGTTACATGAACGCCTACACATCGTTCGACCGGACGGTCTTTCATATCGACGTGCCGAATACGGGCGCGAAGGTCGCCATCGACATTCTTTGCGACATCATGCAGAACGCGACCTTGCCAGCCGAGGAGATGGCAAAGGAGAAGCAGGTCATCCTTCGCGAGATGGACATGAACGTTGATGACCCTGGCCGCCGCGCGAGCCGCCGTCTGTTTGAAACTGCCTATACTAAAAGTCCCTATCGCTTCACGGTCATTGGCTACCCGGACATCTTCAATGAACTCCAATCGGAAGACATCCGCGCATACTACCGCGAGAAGTACGCTCCGAACAATATCTTCTACGTGGTGGCGGGCGATGTAAAGAATGAGCAAGTTCTCGCGCAAATCCGGGAGCTTTACGTGAAAACCAAAGCCCGGGCGATGCCGTCAGTGGTGTTGCCCGAGGAGCCGAGGCAGACCGCGCCGCGGGAGGTGATAGAAGAAGCGCCGATTGAGCTGGGTTATTTCTACGTTGTCTGGCACATCCCGGAGTTGCGGCATCCAGATGTGCCGGTCCTTGATGTTCTTGCCGCCTTGCTCGGGCATGGTCGCAGTTCACGTCTCTACCAGGCCGTGCGCGAGGAAAAGGGCTTGGTGCATTCGGTCGATGCCTGGACCTACAGTCCGGGCGAACCCGGCTTGTTCGGCCTGAGCGCGACGGTTGATGCCGACAAATTCGGCTCCGCCCGCGACGCGCTGCTGATCGAAGTTGAAAAGATGAAGGCGGCCCCCGTTTTGGCGGATGAACTGAGCAAAGCCGTCAAGCAGTTCGTCTCCGGCACACTCTCGGTGCGCAAGACAATGCAAGGCCAGGCGCAGGACCTCGGGGCCAACTGGTTGACTGCCAACGACCTGAGTTTTTCCGAGCGCTACCTGGCATCGGTCAAGCGTGTCACCCCCGCCGATCTGCAGCGCGTCGCCCGCGAATATCTCACGCCAGAAAACCGCACGCTCTATTCGCTTTTACCCGTCGGCACTGCGCCCAAGCCGGCCGCTGAAGATGAAGCATTGCAGGAACTTCCGGTTCAGAAATTTGAACTCTCCAACGGTCTGCGTTTGCTGGTCAAAGAAGACCACCGCCTGCCGTTCGTCGAGTTTCGGGCTGTCTTCAAAGGCGGTTTGCTGGCGGAGACCCCGGACAACAACGGCATCACTCAGATGACCGGCAAGATGCTGTTGAAAGGGACCACCAGGCGTTCTGCCGAAGACATCGCCAAAGAAATTGAATCCGTCGGCGGCCGCATCGACAGCTACGGCGGCAACAATAGCTTTGGCGTGAATGCCGAGGTTCTGAGCGGCGATTTCGCCATCGGCTTGGATTTGCTGTGCGACGTGTTGGTGAATCCGACCTTCCCCGCCTTTGCCCTGGAGCGCGAGCGCCAGTCGCAGTTGGCTGGCATCCGCGCCCAGAAAGATCACCTGCTCCAGAGCGCCGCCCAGGCGATGCGGCGCGCCCTATTCGGCCCCGCTGGCTACGGCCTCGACGCGCTCGGCATCGAATCCAGCGTCCAGAAAATCCAGGGCGCCGATCTGAAAGCATTCCATGAGCGGCTTGCCCGGCCGAACAATTGCGTGCTGGCCATTTATGGCGACATTGAACCGGCCACCGTCCGCAGCGCCGTCGAGAAGGCGTTCAGCAACTGGACTCCTGCCTCAAGCGCGGTCGTCCCGACGCTGGGCTCTGGATTTGCGACATTAGACTCAATCAAGCGCGTCACCGAAACCCGCGATAAAAAGCAAGCCGTCCTGATCGTCGGCTTCCGTGGGACGACGGTGCATGATGCGGACCGTTACCCGCTTGAATTGGTGCAGGAGGCTTGCAGCGATCTCGGGTCGCGCCTCTTTCTGCGCATCCGCGACGAACTGGGTTTGGCGTACTACGTCGGCGCCCAGAACTTCGTTGGTTTGGCGCCTG
>Ga0194053_10000934_pt1 | contig 19986 bp, 14 predicted proteins | sample SepL228m_MetaG_FD_161684 | JGI IMG/M metagenome (GOLD analysis project Ga0194053, IMG submission 161684) | Anoxic zone freshwater microbial communities from boreal shield lake in IISD Experimental Lakes Area, Ontario, Canada - Sep2016-L227-8m | ecosystem: Environmental > Aquatic > Freshwater >... | reverse complement strand
GCGACACATTAAAGTTATCAACGACTTTCTTTGTTTGAATTTAATTGCTAACTGACTATATATCTATTCTTCAATTCTCATATGTTTCTTCTCTTCTGCGAAGGCAGATATTTCATCTCCCCCAATTTTCACCTTTACTACACGCAACTTATGACCATCTGCGTATTTATGCGATTTTCGGAACTTCTCGCGCACTTCCATGCCATTTTCAGCCAAATGCTCCATAACCGTATCAGTCAACTGGCAACCACCTTCAATTTCATCAGGCATAGCAGTCTTCTCTTCATTTACCGCCACTAATTCTGCTTTTACTTCGCCATTCTGAATGGAAAAATCCATCCCGACTGTTGAGTCTATCACCGCAATAATTCCTTCTTCACCGTCTTCCTTCACTTGTACTTTCATGCCCATTGATAACAATGTTTCTATCAATTTCATCTTCACCATTTCGTTATCAGATAGCTTCTGCAGTACAGTCTCGCATTCATTATATGTCGTGTTAATACGCTGATACATTTCTCTTATTGCCTGTATTCCGCTGCTTTTTTGAATTAGTGCCTGCAATTCGTTCAGAAATTCTGCTGCCGCATCCTGATAATAGGTTTCCAGATTTTGTTTCTGCATAGCGTTAATACATGCCAGCGATTCATTAATCAGTTTCCTACTTTCTTCACGTTCTTTCTCGCGCTGTTTTATTAAAGTAATCTCGCGATAAATCCGGTCTTTCAACAACTTCACACCTTGCATCGCCATTTTTGACTGTTTTACCGCCATCTTTTCATATTGTTCTACAGATTCCAGCATTTTTGCCTGTAGTTCAGCAGGCAACAGGATAATTTCCTGTTTCACATTTTCAATTTCTTCCAGCACTTTTTCAGCAGAAATAGTGTGAACAGATAATTCAGTTGACTCAAAGATGTCATTTGATAGCTGATAAATGCGTTCAGCAATTTCTTCTGATTCGCCGTTCTCATTAAACTCATTTTGCAATATATTCAACCTGGTTATTAAATCTTCCGGAGCATTGGGAGCAATAGTCATTCGCTGAATACAATTATGTAATTTATGGACGATGAAATCAGCCAGGGCGTTTTGAGTCGATACTTGATATGTAACCTCGGCCAATTCCAAAGCACTGGCTAATTGCGCGGAATAAGCAGCATTTTTCGCGATTATATGTGCCTCGTGGTCTGCACATCTTTGATTAAAAATAGCCATAGACGCTTCGTGTTCACGCTTAAGGTCTTTTACCGCCAGGTAAACCGCAACGCTTACTGCTGCAATCCCCGCACCAGTGGCAAGCATACCTGTAGCTGAAACCGCCGGTAATAAAGCCTGCATAGGCGGTGAAGCTATAAAAATCGTTGAATGCGACATAACAACCTCCCTAAAAAACTAATTTTTCTGTTCGCGCTGATTATATTAAATTACAGCATTACTGTCATATTTATCTTGCAGACTTTTTATCGCTGATAATCAAGGCTGCATCGAGGATTATGTTGGCGAGGGCGGTTTTGGTCATCAATTCCAATTCATTTATCTCACCATCGGCGTATATCAATGTCGCTTTATTAGTATCAACAGCAAAACCGCAACCGGCAGCGGTTACGTCATTTGCCACGATGAAATCGGCATTTTTCTTTTTTATTTTATCTGACGCATGCTGGTGCAGATTTTCTGTCTCTGCCGCAAACGCCACTATTACCTGGTCATCGCGCTTTATTTTGCCGACGTTTGCCAGGATATCCGGGGTGGCAGCCAGTTCCAGCTTTTCTGTTTTTTTGCCAGATTTCTTGATTTTCTGTTCGGCGGATTCGACCGGGGCAAAGTCTGCGGGAGCGGCGGCACCGATTATAATATCTGCCCGGGATGCGGTAATGCTGACCGCCTCGTTCATCTCGGCAGCCGTGGTAGTTTTTATTACATGCACCCCTTCAGGTGCGGGCAAATCAACTGGACCACTGATCAGGGTTACATGGGCACCGCGTTTTACCGCTTCAATGGCTATGGCAAATCCCATTTTGCCAGTGCTGGGGTTGCTGATGAAACGCACCGGGTCGATATATTCACGAGTTGGACCGGCGGTGACAATTATCTTTTTATCGCTTAAATCCACATAGCGTGCCAGAAATAGCGATTCCACCTTTGCGATAATTTCGCTGACGTCAGACATTCTGCCTTTGCCGGAATACCCACAGGCTAATTCTCCGCTGTCCGGCCCAATAAATTTCACCCCGCGCTGGCGAAGAATTTCTTCATTCTCCCGGGTAGCGGCATTTTCCCACATCTTCACATTCATCGCCGGTGCCAGCATTACCGGACAGGTACATGCCAGGGTTACGGAAGTTAGTAAATCATCGGCAATTCCATGCGCCATTTTCGCCATGAAATTTGCGGTGGCAGGGGCAATCAGCAATAAATCAGCATCATCAGACAATCCGATATGCTCAACATCCCAATCCCCCGGGTCGCTGAATAAATCAGTGTAAACTTTTCCCCCGGCGACGGTTTGCAGAGTTTCCGGGGTGACAAATTTTGCACCATTAACGGTAAGGACGGGACGCACTATTACCCGCCGACCAGGATTGCGCAGGTCGCGCAATGCGCGCAAACCTCGTACCAGTTCTGCTGTTTTATATGCAGCAATAGATCCAGTAATCCCCAAAACCACGCAAAATTTGCTATTGTCACTCATCTTATTCTTCCTCAATCTTAGCAAAATGGGAATATCGCCACGGACGCAGCCTTTCGGCTATAATCACAGCTTCAACATCGCGGACCGCTTCATCCAGCTTATCGTTAATAACCAGATATTCGTAATTTTCGATGCGTTCCATCTCATGACGGGCATTTTCCAGTCGTTTGTGAATGGTTAATTCATCCTCGGTTTTGCGTCGGCGCAATCTGCGTTCCAACTCATCCCAACTGGGCGGGGCAAGAAAAAGCAATATTGCACCCGGAAACTCGCGACGTACCTGTAAGGCACCCTGTACATCAATTTCCAGAATGACATCCATCCCCTTGTTTAGTTCTTCCTCAACCCAACTGCGCGGGGTGCCATAAAAATGGCCGTGTACTGCCGCATGCTCCAGCATGTCGCCTTGCTCCAGCATGGTAGCGAACTTCTCATTTGTTACAAAAAAGTAGTCAATACCATCTTTCTCGTGAGGCCGCGGGTCGCGGGTAGTGATAGATATCGAGGTGCGAATTAATGATAATCGCGGTATCACCCTGCGCAGGATGGTATCTTTGCCCACCCCGGATGGACCGGAAAGTATAAATAATATACCTTCATCTCTTTTTAAATCTTCTGTTGAAAAATTATTCATATTCCTATTTCTTTGGTGATTGTTCAAATCTGCATTGAATTGCAACGTCCCGTACTGACGGATCGCGGGCTATATCTTCTAAAATAAAGCGCAACTCTTCTTTGGGTTTAACTGAAATGAATCCTGTTGCCGGACGTACTATACCGCCGATTGTTATTACACCTTTTGCGCAGCCTATACGCGCATCTGAAACGTCAAGTGCTTCGCGCTTTGTTATTGCACGCTGCAAGTTACGCAATATCGTTTTGTCTTCAACTGACATATCACACCCCCTGATAAAATATTATATATGTTTCTTAGCCATATAAATATATATTACCTGCCATCAATGTAGATTTTTCCATATTAACATTGCTATTCATCCAGAATAACTATATCTTCATTACCGTTGCTATTGCCATAAACCATTTTTTCTCTTGGAGCAAATATTTGCAGGTGCAGAGATTTTTCGCCGTGCCGCAATGAATGAAATGGAACTTTTATTATGTATTCCCTATCTGCAGTCAAAGGATACATGGTCAATAACATGCCATTTTCATCTAATTGTACCTTCTGCGGTATAACACCAGGAGAATTCGTAATCTCTGGTTTTCCCATGGCAACACAGGGTGAAAAATCACCAACCTTTTGAGCATATAAATCCATAATTTTGATATGAATTGTAATATCTGTACTTGTTACCTGCAACGGATTTTTAATGTATAAATATACTGCTTTCTCTCCATCACCAGTATAATTATCCTGAACTTTTGCATCAACCAGAATTTCATTTCCACGAAAATGCCGCATGTCAGGGTCCACTGAGTATGCCATAATAATTAACAGCATGAATGCAATAATTATTGAAGAAACTACCCAAACCGGCGCAGGAATAAATTGCAATACACGTATGCCGCGACGTTGATAAATTGATGAATAATGTGGGCAATTTTTTGCACCATTGCCATTTGGCAGAAAATATTCTACTCCTTCAGCCTTGCCGCATCCATCCCCGGCAACCTGGTAACGGCAATAATTACAACGAATTAAATCCTCGCCGCATAACGTACAATCCGCCACGTCACCCGACCTGAAAACATTCTCATATTTGCATTGAGGACACCGGATAACCCGCATAATCACCCCGAAATAAAATGTAATAATAATATACTATATTGTGCTGAAAAATGATAGAGGGTAATTTGAAGAGAGAAGTGAAATGAGTAAAGAGTGAAAATTGGAAATGGCAAATTATGTCCATAAAAATAAAGATATTCAGTAAATGCAGTCACCGTTTGGAACTGGGCGGGAGCCCGGCGAACTCTGGTATGAAAAGAATGATTGTTAATTTTGTTGTTTAAATCAAAATACTGCCAATTGTGCCGGGCTCCCGCCCAGTTCCAAACGGTGACTATAATTTATAAAGGAACTTGTCTTTTTGTAGTGAAAACGTGGCGTCACCGTCCCGGTGACGAAAAAAAGGACAATCCGCAAAGATTGCCCTTTTATCTTTTACTCTTTTTTATCGCATTTTCTTCATTTCGAACTGTTCTCCGGCTAACGTACGTTTTACGAATGCGCCCCAAAACGGTGTGGGTGTATAATTCCAATCAAGAATCATGCGCGGTGATGATGCCAGGTGGAAACACCAGGCAGTCCAGCTCAATTTGTTTTTCTGCATGAACCCAAGGACGTCGGGGCACCATGTGTATGGGTCTTCCTGCGCGCTATCGGGAATAAAATCCATCTTCTTAATGTCCGCGCCAACCTCACCTACCAGAATTGGGTATTTATCGGCTATGCAAAGCACTTTTTCTTTCCACTGGAATTTCCAGGGATAGATATGAGTGGCGTAGATGATGCCATTACCAGTTTTGTCTTCCAATGCGAAATCTTTGATGCCGGTTAAGTCGTATGACCAGTCAAGACCGCCGCAAATAACGATGTTTTTAGCGCCAGTTGCACGTACAGCATCTACAAGTTTCTGCATGCCGACGGCATGGAAACCTTTGGCATTAAGTGCCTTTTCTTCCGGAGTTAAAAATGCATCTTCGTCTGCCGGTGCATTTTTATCCTCAACAAATCCGCCATTGCGCCATATTTCCCAACTGGTACCATGAGGTTCATTAAATAAATCAAACAATACACCTGGATGGTTTTTATATTTTGTCGATGCATCTGTCCAGAATGTTACTTGTGCCTGTGATGGTGCAAGGAATCTATGCAAATCCAATAATACATATGAGCCACGATTAGTAATTAATGTGATTACATTGTCAACCAGTTCGCGATACGCAGCACCACCGTCTTTCTGACCGGGACCTTTGCCATACCAAAATTCATCTTTCACTGGTAATCGGATAATCTTGCTTTTCCAGTCGTCAACCGCCACAATAGCGGTCTTCATAACATGGTCGCCTTGTACCAGGTATTCCAAGCTGTCTACATTAACACCTTGCAATATAACTTGCTTATTATCTGTATCCAGCACCTGATTGCCTTTTACATGCAATTCCTTCGCCCACTTCTTTGGTATAGGCTTCTCAACAGGAACTCTGGATGCTTTTTCAATCTCATCAGCAGTTTTTTTCTTTGCTATCAGCGCATCGGCATCAATGGGTTTAAGTGTAAGATCGTCCAGGTCAAATATGCCGGATACAACATTAAACAAACATGGCATCATTACCAAAGTAACCGCTTTTTCCGGAATCAGAAACTTTATTTTCCTGGATTCCCATCCCTTAGAATTACCGCGACTATATGGCGCACCAGGCTCATGTGACATTTCCTTGCCAGAAGCATCCTGGAACTTCAGCATAATTCGCGCGTCATACCAGGCTTCTTTGCCTACTTTCAGATCAGAAATCTGCTGTTTCCACGAGAATTCCAGCGCTTTGGTATCTTTAGGCAAGTCAAAAGTCCGACATATCATGACCGTTTTGTCTGGTTCTGTGGATTTCATACGCAGGTAATGGTTTGCTGCATCGCCTTCACCTTCAGATTCATAACTAATGCCATTACCTTTTCCCCAATCATCCGGCCATTTGTCAGCGTTATTATCTAACTCAAAATTACCATTAATAATGAGAGAACCATTCTCTTTTAATATTTTATCAGCTTTGTTTTGTTTTGCTTCTGCTTCTTTTTCAATTTTTACAGCCCATTCTTCAGCCCTTTTCTTAGCTTCTATTTTCAACGGCTCATCATCAATTGGGGTCATCACAAAGTCGTCCATATCAATGGTGCCAGCCTGTACCTGGAAAAGGCATGGCATGAACTCAATAGTCTTGGCGCCTTCGGGAAGCAATATTTTTGTGCTGCGCTTTACCCAGTCATTAGAATTGCTGCGGGTATATGGCGCGCCAACATTATGTTTCAACTTATTCCCATTAGCATCTTTAAACTCAAACATGATGCGGGCATCAAACCATGATTGGCTGCCAACTTTCAAGCCTTTCATGTGCTGGCGCCAGGTCAATTCAACAGCCTTTACACCATCAGGCACCGGCAGCAAACGATAAAGCATCACTAATTTGCCGGGATTTCCCACCATCCTGATGAAATGATTCAGTTTTTTTACTTCGGTGGTTTTATCAGGATCAACTTTTATTTCACCAGGTTCTGCCGGGTCAGCGACAGGTTTCGCGTCCGGATCTTCTGATTCCCAACTGATACCGGAACCTTTTCCCCAGTCATCCGGCCAATTATCGTCATTGGCATCTTTTTCAAAATCGCCATTACTGATGATTGGATTTTTTAAAACTGGCAGCTTAACTATCTCAGTTTTTGTATCAATCTTTGTATTCACCGGGGTTGCCGGTTTTTCGTCAGCACCGACAGCATTTGGCATATTAATTAAAAATATACCAGCAGCAATGAACAGTAACAGGCAAAATTGCCAGATTGTCTTTTTTAAATAAATCATTTTATATCCTTTTATTTTATACCAGGACTTTCGTGTAAGGTCACTTCGACAAACTCAGTGACCGGTCGCTGAGCCTGCCGAAGCGACCATTTTTAAGCATCTTTCCCCAACGGAGCTGTTACCGATTCTCTGGAGATAAAAGTCACTGGCAACACACGGTGTTCCGCAGGTGACTTGGGGTCTATCATTAATTGCAAGAGCAAATTCATAGCTTCTTGCCCAATCGCTAAAAATGGCTGGCGCACGGTAGAAAGCGCAGGTGTAAGCCATTCTGCCAGCGGATCATCATCAAACCCGACTACACTTACATCTTTTGGTATCTGCAAACCCATGCGGTTTAGTGTTCGATATGCGGTGCGCGCGACAGCGTCGCAACTGAAGAAAATAGCAGTAGGACGATCTGAACGCCCCATTAATTCACGGGTACAACGATCAATTTCGTCAGACCAGTCGGCCAATGGTTCGGTTTTTAGATCGTAAATTAAGGTGCGGTCAAACGGCAGTCCGGCATCGGCGATGGCATCGCGAAATCCAGCCAGGCGATCGCGCACAGTACTGGTTATAATGTCGCCAACAAAACCAATCCGGCGATGCCCAATCTTTAATAATTCCTGCGCAACCTGATATCCGCCGTTATAATTATCAGCGGTTACAGACGATATATCAATGCCTTCCACATGGTGATCGACCAATACAAACGGGAAATTATTGGATTTAAGCTGATATAAAACTTCGGTGAATTGTTTACTGTGCAGTGATAATACGATGGCGCCATCTACGGGTGAGGTTGGAAGCTGCCTTAACATTGTCAGGTCGCGGTCTATATCGCCATACGCGTCGTAAAGTTGTACTTGTATTCCCTGTGTTCTTGCAACCGACTGAGTTCCACGGGAAATCTGCAGTGACGGCTCCCAGCTTAAATTGCCGGCAACTACGTGAATTGTTCGGGTGATAACATTCTGTTCACGCACATATACGCCTTTGCCAGCCCGGCGTACAATCAAACCTTCATTTACCAGCAGTTCAATCGCCCGGCGAATAGTCATCCGCGCGACATTTTCCTGCCGTGCCAACTCCAACTCGGTGCCAATTAACTGTCCGGGTGCATAATCGCCATTTAATACCGATTCACGAATCTTATTCGCTATCGCCTGATACACTGGTATACATGTATCTATACAGGTATTTTTTTCCATGAACCTATTATATTTACCATCTATCGCCTTGTCAATAGGAAATTTAAAAATAAATAAAAAAAGGGGCAGGCACAACGCCCACCCCCTAATTTTTAATTTTTAATTATTGATTACTCATTCTCCACATTCCGCGCCGTAAATGCCGCAGTCAAACTGTGGTTTTACGTCTTCCGGCAATGCCAGTACTGCGCCGCGGCTGGCACTGGTTACCATTCGGCAATACCGTCCCAGCCAACCCTTGTTGATTTTAGGTTTAGGTGCTACCCATTCGGTACGGCGGCGAATGATTTCCGCTTCGTCTACCAGCAATTCAATTTTACGCGCCGGGATGTCGATTTTAATTAAATCTCCATTTTTAACCATCGCAATCGGTCCGCCTTCGGTAGCTTCCGGACTGATATGCCCAAGACAGGTTCCGGCGGTACCGCCGCTGAATCGGCCATCGGTGATTAACGCTACAGACTTGCCAAGTCCTTGCCCCTTAATCATCGAGGTAGGAGATAGCATTTCCGGCATTCCCGGTCCGCCTTTTGGACCTTCGTAACGAATTACTACAACATGACCCGCTTTTATTTCACGGCGTTCCAGCGCTTCCAAACATTCATCCTGTGAATCAAAAACGATTGCTTCACCCTGGAATACGAAACATTCCGGGTCAACACCAGCGCTTTTGATAACCGAACCATCAGGAGCGAGGTTGCCGAATAATACCGCCAACCCGCCATCTGCGGTGAATGGATTATCGATAGTGTGGATTATATTCGGATCCAGAATATTGGCATCCTTAATATTTTCACCCAATGATTTGCCAGTAACTGTCGGGGTGTCAAGATTCAACAGGCCTAATTTGCTGATTTCGCGCAAGATAGCACTGATACCGCCGGCGCGATCAACATCCTCAATATGCACATCAGGTTTTGATGGCGAAACTTTGCAGATGCATGGTGTTTTCATTGACAGTTCATTCACGCGATTCAACGGATATTCTACTTCGGCTTCATGGGCAATTGCAAAGGTGTGCAGTACGGTATTGGTAGATCCACCCATCGCCATATCAAGAATAAAAGCGTTGTCCAGTGATTTCGCGGTGACGATATCGCGCGGTTTGATATCTTTTTCCACCAGCATCATAATCTGTTGAGCGGCTTTTTTTGCCAAATCCTGTCGTTTTGGATTAATCGCCAATACAGTTCCGTTGCCCGGCAATGCCAACCCGATAGCCTCAAGCAGGCAGTTCATTGAGTTAGCAGTGAACATACCGGCACATGAACCGCAGCCTGGGCAGCAGGTGTCTTCCAGGCCTTTCAATTCGGCTTCGCCAATTTGACCAGTCTGAAACTTGCCAACGCCTTCAAAGATAGATATCAAGTCGCCTTTGGTGCCATCCGGCTTAATGCCGGCAGCCATTGGTCCGCCGCTTATAAATATGGTGGGGATATTTACCCGCAACGCTGCCATTACCATACCCGGGGTTATTTTGTCGCAATTCGGTATGCAAATAAGCGCGTCAAAACAATGCGCCATCGCCATTGTTTCTACACTATCAGCAATAATTTCGCGACTTGGCAGCGAATAGCGCATGCCAATATGCCCCATGGCAATACCATCGTCAACACCAATAGTGTTGAACTCGAATGGTATGCCGCCGGCTTCGCGAACAGCCTTTTTTACTACCTGAGCAAATTCATGGAGATGGATATGCCCGGGAACAATATCAATATATGAATTCACAATGCCGATGAACGGCTTATGCATATCAGCGTCAGTAACTCCGCAAGCCTTTAACAAACCGCGGTGTGGAGCACGGTCATGCCCCTTCTTTATAGTATCAGATCTCATAACAATCCTCCCTTATCAACTGGTAAGCAAATTATACCGCAAAATAGCGGAAGTATGAAGGGTTAAATTTAATTGCAAATTGCAATTTGCAATTTAACTCTTCTCAATTCACCCGTGAGGTGGCCAGAGCGTCCCGCTCGGAAAAAGAATGTGCCGGAAATAAATTTCAGCGTTTAGTACCTTCTTGCACAGCTAACGTCACCGGGACGGTGACGCCACGTCCTGCGCTAATCAATCGGGTACAGGCACGAATACTGTATTTTCAGGTAATTGAAAGCAAGTTGATAATCGCAGTATTCAAGCCAGTTCCCTTACTCTACCGCACTCTTTCTTAATCAGCTTCACTTAATTATAACCCTTTTAAAAATCATTTTTATCCTATTAATCGATGTTAAGAAAATTCTCAATTCTCAATTCTCAATTCTCAATTTGTCTAAACTCCATCTCGCGTATTGCCGCACAAACGGGTCATCATCTTCTGCCAGCTTCAATATTTGCGGCAACGCGGTGTCTGTCATATTTGTATTCACCAGGTATATTAATATATTACGTATGAAACCGCTTCTTTTGGCGCGGAAAACCGGGGAGTTCTGGAACTTTCTTTTGTAATCGCCGGGAGTCAGCGATAAATATTCTGTTATATCTTTAATAAAAATATCGTTTTGCAATGGTACGCCAGGATGGGAAATATTATTGTGCGGGCAAACCGACAGGCAGCGGTCGCAGCCAAATATCATTTCATCCATTTTGCAACCAAACTCTTCGGGTATTTCTACTTTATTCTCGATTGTCAGGTAAGACAGGCAGCGGCGGCAATCTATGGTGCCGTCTTCCTGCAATGCGCCAGTCGGACAAGCGTCGATACAAAGCCGACAATCACCGCAATTATCGGACAGTGCCCGGGTTGGGTCTAATACCGCAGTGGTTATGATTTCGCCTAACAATACCCGTGAACCATACCCGGGTACTATAACACAGGAGTTTTTGCCTATCCAACCCACACCGGATTGCTGCGCCACGTACCTTTCCGGTACCGGTTTGTCATCAATACATATTAAATTATCGAACTCTGACATTTCTATTGCCAGCATTGTCAGTAATTCTTTGATATATGTGTGGTAATCGACACAGCGTGAATAAGCGGCGAAATATTTGGTTGCTTCATTCGGTGTATCGGGATATGGTATGGCGACAGAAATTATCGACTGCGCATCAGGGAGAATACGGTCTAAATCTTCACGAAGTGGCAGGTGGCGGTGAAAAAATTGCATGTCGGCATGATGTTCTTTTTGCATCCATTCGCGCATTTTCTCATCGCGATGTGGTTGTACCCGCATAATTCCCACAGCAGTAAAACCAAGTTCATGGGCGCGGCGAACAATTTCTGCAGTATCCATTTTATCCTACAGTGCCGGGTTTTTCACCACGCACTATTGAAGCAGCTTTATTATTTTCGTCAACAAATACCACAGTGGGCTGCCATCCCTCGGCTTCCTGTTGAGATAATTCAGCATAAGCGATAATCACTACATTATCACCGGGGGTTATCAAATGTGCTGACGGTCCATTCAGGCAGATGACTCCGCTGCCGCGTTCGCCTGCGATAATATATGTTTCCAGCCGCGCACCATTGTTAAAGTCCAGCACCTGCACCTTTTCATGCGTCAGCATCCCCGCTGCATCCATCAAGTCGCGGTCAATCGTAATGCTTCCCATATAATTCAGGTTAGCCTCGGTAACGGTAGCGCGATGTATTTTCGATTTCATTAAAGTAATTTTCATGTCTGCCCAATTTTACCCGTCTACCCCATTTTCGGCAAGAGAGGGGAAAAATTAAAAATTAAAAATGGAAAATTAAAAATTAGTGTGCGCACGAATTGAGCGATTTTGATATTAACAAATAATCTCAATCGAAGTTAATTTTTAATTTTCCATTTTTAATTTTTAATTTATATACTTACAACGCCGGGTAATACTTATCAATCTCCCGTCTCGCAATTTCCACTGCCCGGGTAGCTTTGCCCAGGTTGCCGTGCATTGAGTATACGTCGCGGACGATTATTTCCAGCATTACATTTTTATTCGCGGTGATTTCCAGGGTGTTGCGGATTTCTGCGGCCCAGGCTTCTTCGTTCAGCACCACGTCAACTCCCAGCAGGTTGGGGTTTGGCTTGCGGGAGAAAATGATGCCGGTGCCGGACAGCGCGTCTGCCATGTATTGCTGATTTGCCCAGTTGGAGATGGAAACCGCGTGCAGGTTGGGCAATTTACTGAGAGAAGTTTCCCAAATTGGATCTGCCGGTTCACAGCAGCCCCAATAAACCAGTCCATACATCTCGGCAAGACTGCTGTAATACGGGAAACAGAACTCGTGGAACAGTTCCGGTGATACTCCGACGGTCTCCTGGCTGTCCATTCCTGCCCACATGTCTTTCAGTTTCACCTTGCCCGGGGTTACCTCACCTTTTGGCAGCAGAGTGGTGAAGTTATAGCAGGTTCCACAGGTGCACTGGTTGCCGTTGTTAAGTTCCAGCAAACCTTCCGCTTCAGCCCATTTCGCCATGCGGACGCCATTGTCACGCAGCAATCCCATCAGGCCGTGCAGTTTTTCGGGACAGTCATACATCGCGGTGAAGAATGTTTCCATCGACATCAGGCGCATTAATTGCTGGGTCAGGTAATTGTTGCCGTAAGTGCCTGAACGCATTTCCACCGGCATAATATCGCCAAATGTTTCTTCTAAAAAAGCCTTATATTCCAGGGATGATTCGCGATTCAGGCTGAATGTTGCCGGTTTTACCATGTCGTAGCCGTCAATATCCAGGTCTTTTATAGGGCAATCAAAGTGGTAACCCAGCGTCTTTCCCTCAGCATCCTTCATATAGGTTGTGGGAATCTCAATGCCAAACGGGTCATAAGAAACATGCCAGCCGGCATCGATAGTGTCGGGACAAACATGGTCGTCATTCAGAATCTCGTGGTGGCGGATGTTGCGCAGAAAACCATTTTCCAACCCGCGTCCCAGGTCCGACTTGCATTGAAAAATCTCCGCCGGCATAAAATCGCGGTCAAAAGTCCAGGTTTCCAGGCAAAACGGCGGACGCGTTCCCGCCACCCCGTCATTCATGTCAGTCCACATCTTTTTCCGCCGCGCCATAATCGGCAGCGCCGCAATCTCCGCCTGGCGCCTGGCCAGTCTGCGCAAATAAATGCGCTCTTCATCCGGCAATATATAAGCCATAATAATCATCTCCCAAACAGGTTAATACCGTGTTGGGAATATATTAATACAAATGGGGTGGGATGAGAAGTGAAAATGTAATTATTCTTGAAATAGTTACAAAAATTGTTGAGAATTTAATAGGCTTGAACCGCAGGTAAAACGCCAACCATAATATTCTACATATTTTTTCGTTAATTCCTTTTCATCTTAATTCCATTAGAAATTATGCTCTGTAAGAGCACTATTCCTGAAAACAAAGGAATTATGCTCTTACAGAGCGTCAATATTAATGAATATAATCCCCCAGCGGCGTTGGCCCTCACCCTTATACACATTTTATAATTAAAATGTTTGATGACAAGGGGAATTGCATAGTATTCTACATATCTCTATCCAATCTTGTTCGTAAGATAATTCCATAGCCCACAGCATCGCTCTCACCCTTATACACATTTATGATTATCATTTCACTTGACTGTTAAATGGGAAGTTGTACTCAACTTCCCCGAAAGAACCGGAATAATGATGTGATAAAGCGAAATAGCGATAGATTTTTTGCGTGGTGTTGTGTTTACAAACCTTATTTTGTCGTCACTACCTATACTTTTTTATTAAAAAAACTCTTTCGCGGGAGCTGGGGACAACTCCCCTCCCATTTACCGTATATTTTTCAATTAAGAAATCTAAAATATGAACCATCTCTGACTTTTTCTATATGTTTTTAATAAATGTGTATAAGAGTGAGGGCGTTGCCGTGGGCTATGAAATTAATGTTATTAGGAATTAATCAATGGCATAAAATAATAAAATTGAGATATATAGAATAGTATGCCTGCGGTCCAATACAAAAGCCTAATTGTTGATTAGAAACTACAACAGCAATTTTTAATTCGTAATTTTTAATTTTTAATTCTACTCAAACCCCCACTCGGTATCTGACGACCATTGATTTCTTCCTGCCGGGGTGTAATCGAGTGGTGCTATGCCGGCGATGCTGTGGTCTTTTGACCAGGAGTATTGCTTACCGCCTGCCTCGGTGCTTCCGGCCCAGGCGAGGGGAAATTTATCGTTGGTGTCGCGAACTCGGACGTTCAGACGGATGCGGTCGCCGCTTTTATGCGGTAGCGTTTTCAATTCGCTCCATGGCAGCGCGGCTTCCAGCGTATATCCCTGCGCGTTTCTGATAGCGCGTACCTGTGCGCCGGGAACGCGGCAATGCTGTGCCAGCCAGGCGTAGTCCATCGGCAGCGGGTGCGCGTAATAGAAATCTGGAGTGCGCAGGCGCAACACTTCCGCACCGCCATCCTGAGTGGGGTAAAATACGTAGGTGTATAGACATGGTAATGCAGCACCGAAACGGTACAACGGACTGGATGGCGGGAAAACTTCGTATTTCTGCACCCATTGCTTGCGATTGATGGTACCGAGTGACAACTCTACCAGGTCGCCGTCGCGCTCTGGCCACGGCCCCATCTGATTATAGACGTAATTAGCCGGGAAATTTTGCATAGTATGCAGATTTTTACCAGTGAGCAGCGACGGGAACATGTGTGGGGTCAGGTCTTTCACCCGCGCCTGAATGTATAAATACTTGTCATCCGCCATAAAGGCAATTTCGCTGCTGCCAGCATCCACAGTTTTCGACCATTCACTATCCGGCAGCCATGGCGTCAGTGCTGGCGGCGTCTTTTCGCGGTTCGGTAAAATATATGCAGGCACAGCTTTCAGTTTTTGCCAGTCCGCATTGTCGCCATCCACCGTTGGGGTGCCGCGGGTGATGGTTGCAACAGAAATTAATTCTTCCAGGGTTGCCGATGACTGGTTGGCTGCTGCCACTACTTTCACCGGGTATATATTCCCACTCACCAGACTTGCCGATTTCACCGGGAATAACAATGTTGTTTCACCCGGTTTTAGTATTATTTGCTGAACTGCTTTTTCAAATACCAGTTTCTCCGACGTTACCGTCACTGTGGCTGCCAATTTACGCGGATAAGTATTTCGCAAAGTTACTCGCAATACCGGGTGATTTTCTACCCGGCATGGCAAGTCGTGAATGATTATTTCTACAGGTCGCAAGCCTTTACATTCCGCAGTTTTTAATCTATTTGCAAATGCAGACGAAGAACCCATATATTCAATGTAGCGAACTTCAGCATCCACCGGCAGCACTATGCTGCCATTTATACGTTCCACCGCCAGCGGATTTCCCAACAGGTCGTAGACACGATACTCATTTTTTGGGTCAGCCAGCGACATGGTTATTCGGTCATTTGCAAATTGTCCGCGAAATTCCAGATTCGCCGTTTCGCGAGAGATTGCCAGCGTGGAAACAATGGCGGCAACCTGGCGATTCTTGCCGGTGAACATTAATACAAACGGCGGACGTTCGGGATGGATAATTTCCTTAAAGTTAAGGCCTTCCAGCATGCTGCGGGTTGCCGCCAGGGTCGCCAATTCGGGAGTAGGATTACCGGCGCTGTCGAATAACATACTGTCATTCCACAGGCTGATTTTGCGGGAACCCAGTGCTAGGTTATACATGATGCGGCGGACGCTGGCAGCATCGCCTTCCCAGCTAAGCCAGGTTTCAGTTTCCCATACTTCTTTTTTATAATACCGCGCCATCGCGTAGGCGGTGCTGGTGCGGGGATGCTCGTAATGGGTAGAAATTACATCAATGTCATCCTGGCGATTAGCGGTAAAAATCTTCCAATCGGTATCGTGAGAGCTGTCAGCAGCGACGATTTTGATGGTGCGGTCGGCGGCATTGCGTGCGGATACCAGGTGCGATAATTGTAGACGGTAATGTTCTCCGGTGGATTTCCAGCCGGATATTCCGCCGCCTTCCCATGGTTCGTTCCACAGGTTCATGGCGCGGTTAACGACTGTGTATCGGGTCATATATTCGCGCCATGCAGCTTCCCAGTCATCAATAGATTCCCGTCCCGGTGAACCGTCAAGTTTAATGGTGTAATTTTTATAAGGCACATCAATAAAATCGCCTTTTGGCTGCATCCATCCCGGCGAACCACCCATCAGGGTCATGACATTCATCTTTTCCTGACGGCAGGCGTTAAACAGCTTATCCATGTCATCCCAATTATATTTTCCTTTTGCCTGCGCAAAACTGCCGCATCCCAACTCGACCCGTACCCAGTCAACACCGGCACGTTTGTAATCGCGCAGCTTTTCCGGGGTAATTCTGGTATTTGTTGAGGCAAGAAACAAGCCTTCCGGGTTATATTTTGACGTATCGCGACGCGGAACCACAGCAACAGAACCAAGGTAGCGCACCAGCATTTTTCCGTTATCTTTAATTATTAAAGTCGCGCCGATGACGCCATGATTTGAAGTTGGGAATGTAATATCGATATTCTGAGCATCTACAGGTTGCCGATCGATATTTTCAACCGGAACCACCCGGATATCAGGCCCCCATTCACCAGAATCACCGGCATCCGCCAGCCGAAGTTGTTGAAAAACAACCTCACTGGCATATTTTACCCCGGTCAATTGCGCATGCGATATTTCGTCGGGAAAATATACACGGCTATTATCAACAAACTTTAATTTGCTTTCTTCACCATTAATGCCAGGCAATATACGAAGTTCCTGTATATTTCCATGACCTGGCGTTGCAATATCCAAAGCATGTTCGCCAGCAGTTAAGTTCAATGGCAACAGGTAAGTCAACGATTTCGCTATCCCATCACCTTCTACAAGAAAATACGGCATATAACCGTCATTCCAACCACCGCCAGTCTCGCTGGATGGTGGTGCCGACCGCAACTGCTTGCCATCTACCGTTACAGTATAAGAGATGGTTTCAATTCCAAGCTGCCAGGGAATATCAGCCGTCATCTGCAAGTAATAAATCCCTGCCGCCGCGACCGTTAATTTGCAATTGACCGCACCACCATTAACGCCGCCATTGCCATTTTCACCGAGTGGCAGCGTTAACCAATTGGCAGAAAGAATTACGTTAATTGGAGCAGAAGCTGAAACTATATAAGACAGAAGAAAAATAATTGTCAGCAACATATATAAACGATATCTAAACAGCATTTTTCCTCTCCACATTTTTATTTCAGAATACAGATTGTGAGTGGCGTTGTCAAAGATTACCAAATGAAAAGGGCAGGATAAAATCCTGCCCTTGGAGATACAAATATTAGATTTTATTTATCAACATACAATGGGCAGCCAACCGCGCCGGGTTGTGGAATATTTACCCAACCTGAACCAGGAGGTGCCCATTGGAAACTATAGTTGGCACCGCCAGCACCTTCTACAAACCATGCTTCAAATGGGTAATCAGTATTAGCCATTAAATAAATTGAACCATTTCCTTTTGCCGAAACCTGCTTGCGAATGGCCGGATATGCAGATACATCAGTAATAAATATTACGCCTACATCATCGCCATCAGAATGAAATTGATAAGTTCCTGATGTTGTTACATTTAATGTGCAGGTGAATTTTATACAAAAGTTATCTTGTTGAAGAACTACACCAAGTGAATTCTTCGGTCCGCCAAGGTTGTTGCGATTGCCATTTGCAGGTGGGGTGGCATCGTTATAATTAAAAGATGTTAATGGACAATCTGCCGGCACAAACATTTTTGATGCATTTGCTAAAGCAGTATTCGTTGGAAAATAACTGTCTGACCCGCAAAGATCTACATAATATCCACTTTTCAGCGAGTTGCCGACACCGCTGGGGGCGACTTTGGTTACACCAACATGACCGTCAAGATAGCTCATGACAAACTTGCTGGTATGGCGATAATCAAGGTCATTTGGCTTAACATATAAATTTCGATACCCGCCATAAGTGGATGTTATATTTCCATCGGCAGTGGTAAATATATCCGACGGTGAAGGCCAGGTACCAATTCCTGTTTCGCTGAGATAAGAATTGTAAACATACCCGTTAGGTGTGCTGCTTCCAAGTGTGGGACAAACCAGCACTTCAGGGTCAATACTTACAGTTTGCCAGACATTTAATGACGACGGCATAATTTCATCGTGGTCCTGGGCATACATCATCATGGTTGCGGTAATCTGGCGCTGATTGCTGGTGCAGGTGGTCTGCCGGGCTTTTTCACGAGCGCGGGCAAATACCGGGAACAATATGGCGGCTAAAATGGCAATAATGGCAATTACAACTAATAATTCAATCAGTGTAAAACCATGTTTTTTATTATACAGTTTCATAATTTACCTCCTTTATAATCAATTAAACCAGAAACAACTGGTCGGTATTACATTTCCTGCCCAACCACCGGCTGGCGAGGTGCAGTTACAGCTGCCATAAAAAGTACCGCCGCCTTCACAGCCGCGCTGCTCGTAACCGTAAAAGATACCCGCTTTTAAGGTGATAGAGCCGGAACCCTCTGCGAATACCATGGTGGTTTTTGGCGGTATTGCGGTTGGGTCGGTAATAAATACACAACTGACATCGTCTGCACTGCCGGTGAAATTGTAAACGCCATCAACCGGAGGAAGGAAGAAACCGGTCCAGGTAATAGTGAACTGATCAATTGGCCCACCCGGAAATGCTCCCCCGTTATTATCAGGGGTTCCGCCATAAGAATCTTGTTTTAAGTTAGAATATTTTGTCCAGGCATTTGCCATTTCGAATATTGGAGCACCGGAGGGATATCCGCCACCGCCAACAGCGTTATATACTCTCACCATCAGTCCGGGTTTAAACCCTGCCACACCAGCAGCGCCGGCACTGGTATCTAATGTACCAGCATGACCATCAAGAAAACTCATTAAACATTTGCCGGAATGACGGGTATCCCAGTCGGTTGGCCCATACCAAACATTCGGCTTGGCGGTCGTGGTATTGAATATTGATTTGGCAAAACCATCTGCGGTGACAAATTGCTTATCCGGTGCAGAGAAAATACCGCTGCTTTGACCGGCAACACCACTGCAATAAACATAACCGTTAGGAACATTTTTCCCCAACGACGGGCAAACAAGCACCCCGGGATCAACTTTTATGTCACTCCACACGGTATCTTCCGCCGGCATCATCTCCTTATGGTCCTGAGAATACATTGCCAGGGCTAACGCCAACTGGCGCTGGTTGCTGGTACAGGTGGTTTGACGTGCTTTTTCACGGGCACGTGCAAATACAGGGAACAAAATGGCAGCTAAAATTGCGATAATGGCAATTACGACTAACAGCTCGATTAGCGTAAAGCCACGCTGCTGACTTGTTTTTTTCATGATTTTCACCTCACAAATAGAGTCTCTAAAAGGCAACAAGTTTTCACCTGATTAAATTTACCTTTTAGATATTACCTTACATTTTAGACCCTGATATATGTAAAGTCAATAGATTTTGTAAATAGTAACTACTCAGTTTCGTCAGACTAATTTATAAAAAAAGACTTTTGTGCAATTAGTTGAAAAGTGGTTGACCAAGGAGCATTTGTTTTATTGCGGTTATTTGATCGATTCCCCGTAATTTCAACGT
>Ga0194053_10000933_pt1 | contig 20009 bp, 16 predicted proteins | sample SepL228m_MetaG_FD_161684 | JGI IMG/M metagenome (GOLD analysis project Ga0194053, IMG submission 161684) | Anoxic zone freshwater microbial communities from boreal shield lake in IISD Experimental Lakes Area, Ontario, Canada - Sep2016-L227-8m | ecosystem: Environmental > Aquatic > Freshwater >... | reverse complement strand
GCCCTTCTTCAACCCCGCGTTCGCGCAACCTGCGCAGAAGTTGAGGCAGCGGCACCTTTACGGGACAAACGTCACCACACGCGCCGCAAAGGGTGGTAGCGTCCAGAAGCGGGTTAGCCTTCTCCATTCCGTCCAGTAGTGTGGTCAGCACAATTCCCATCGGTCCGGGATAAGTCGTGCCATAAGCATGTCCGCCAACCATGCGGTACACGGGACAGGCGTTCAGGCACGCGCCGCACCGAATGCACTTGAGCATTTCGCGGTATTCGCCGTTTACTATTTCGGATCTGCCATTGTCGACCAAAACAATGTGCATCTCCTCCGCGCCGGTGGATTCACCCGGTTTTCTGGTCCCGGTTATCACCGACATATAACTCGTGAGAATCTGACCAGTGGCTGACCGGGGAAGCAACCGGATGAACTTGGGAAGATCAGCCAGCGACGGAATCATCTTCTCGATAGAGAGAACCGCTATGTGCAGCGGTGGTAAGGTCGTGCACATGCGCCCGTTTCCTTCATTTGTGAAGAGAACGATGCTGCCCGAATCGGCCACGGCGAAGTTTACGCCGGATATTCCCGCTTTCGCGGAGAGGAATTCTTCTCTAAGGATTTTTTTTGCGATTCTCGTGAGGACAGCGGGATCATCCGAATACTCACATCCCAGCTTCTCGGCAAAAAGCTTCCCTACCTGTCTACGATCCTTGTGAATCGCAGGAACAATGATGTGAGAAGGCCCTTCCCCTGCAATCTGTATTATGTACTCGCCCAGGTCGGTTTCCACCACACGGACTCCCTGCGTCTCCAGGTAGTTATTGAGGTGGATTTCCTCGCTGACCATGGATTTCGACTTCACTACACTTCCGATCCCGTGGTCTTTCAGTATGGAACCTATGCGCTCCCTCGCTTCCTGAGAATCCTTCGCCCTATGCACCCTGGCGCCGGCCCTGGCGGCATTTTTCTCGAAGCGATCTACATAATCGGACAGGTTGTCGAGAACGTGCAAACGCATGGCGGAAGCCTGTTCCCGCCATTCCTCAACGGGCACTCCTGACAATGCATCCGCCCTTTTTATCGTGAAGGTGTCGGTGGCGTTGCGCATCGCTCCACGAAGGGTAGCATTGCGTAAAGCCTGTGCGGCATTGGTCCGAAAGGGGATACCCTGCGTAAATGTACTCATCTTAGACCCTCCGCCAGCACCACCGCTATGTGCTTGACCTGCACGGCGCTGCCCCGCCGCCTGATCGCGTCGGCGATATTCATGAGGCAACCGTGGTCGCATCCCGTCAGCGTGTCCGCACCGGTGCTCAATACCGTGTCCAGTTTTTCATCTGCCAAAGCCATCGAGACCTCGGGAAGCTTGGCCATGAAGATCCCCCCGAACCCGCAACATCGATCCGCATAGGGAAGCGGAACTAATTCAGCGCCTTTGAGCGATTGCAGAAGCAGCAGCGGCTCCTCTCTGACGCCAAGCTCCCTGGTGAGCTGACATGAGGCATGATAAGTGATCCTCCCTTTTCCGGACAGGTTGGCTTCGTGGATCTTCAGAACGTTGACAAGGAACTGGCTAAGTTCATAGGTACGGCCTGCTATGGCCTCAGCCTTTTCTCGCATCCGGGCGTCATCTTTGAAGAGATCCGGATAGTGATTCTTCACCATGGATACGCATGAACCGGATGGGATGACAATTGGGTCATCATTCCCCTCGAAAATGGAAATGAAATGTTCCGCTGCTTTTCTGGATTCATGCCTGTACCCCCCGCTGTCCGCGGGTTTGCCGCAACAGGTCTGCCCCTGCGGATACAAGACCTCCACCCCGAAATGACGGAGGAGCCGGACTGTGGCTTCCCCCGTCTCAGGAAAAAACGTATCAACGAGGCATGTGGCGAATAGTTGAACACGCATTGGAATATACTCCTTGTGAAATTAAACTCGTGGACAAATCAGTTCGCCGATTCCAGGGAAAACGGAACTGTACCCCGTGTTGATTCCCCGCCCTGTTTTTAGCTTACCTTTTTAAGCTGTCATAGGACTCCAGTGTACGGCCCCCCTCTTTGCGCCATTCTTCAGGTGTCGGCGCACAGTCCTCCCCCGAGACACGTCCGAGAATCACGAAGTAGTCGGCCCAGGTCTTGAGGGTTGTCGGATGCTGAGCCCTGACCACCAGCACGTCCTGGATATTCTGATGATCCCACTCCCGCCAGAAACTCGGGTTCCACTTGAGACCGTCAAATTTGTGGCCTTCCAAGGCCTTGACTACGGAAATCACGTCTGTCGACTGGGCGCGTCTGATCGCGTCCAAAAGCTGGGCATGTCCGATGTATCCAACATAATGCCGAAAGATCGGCTCCCATTGCTCATTGCCTTTTGCGTAGCTCGACTTGAGTGCCTGTCGCAACTGCTGACTTCCGGGTGTGTCCAGCTTACAAAACCAGGGCACCGTCCAAACACCTGTCGCAGCCTCGCCGGCAGCCTTCATGATTATGGCATCGGTGAGGGGACCGGCAACGTGCATATCGGTGCTAAGGCCCAACTCCTTAATTTGTTTTAGGCAATGGACCTGGTCCTCTCCGTAGAGATTGAGAACCAGGAGGTCCGGCTTGAGGCTTCTGGCCCGCTTGAGGCTTGCCGAGAAGTCTTTGGTTCCAAGGGGTGTCATGTCGTTGCCCAGCTCCTTGCAACCGTACAATGACCAGCTTGCCAACGCGCGGTTGAGAGACGTCCGAGCAGTATGTCCCCACGTGTAATCGGCCGTGATATGGTAACAGGTTTTGGGATTCCAATTCTTCCCAACCCACGCCCCGAGAGCAGTGGCAAGCATCCAGTTGGAACAGGTGGCGCGGAATGTTGCCCGGTGGGCGTGTGACATGGTCGTATCGTCAGAGTGGCTACCTGTAGCCATGAAAAGGATTTTCTCCTTTTGCGCCAGGTCGCTGACTGCAAGGGTCACGCTGGAGGTCACCGTGCCGGTGAGAAAATCCACTTTATCGTCCTTGATAAGCTTCTGAGCCTTCTGAACACCAATATTAGGGTCACTGGGCACGTCCTCAGTAATCAAGACTACCTCGCGGCCTAGGAGACCCCCTTTCGCGTTGCACTCTTTCACCGCCAACTCGGAGCCTTGCAACTGAGCAAGCCCGGATTCAGCATATGGCCCGGACAGCGGTTCGATGTTGCCTATAACGATTCGCTCTTTGCCTTGCGCCCACGCTTGAGGTTTTTCAAAGCTTCCCATTACACCTGCTACTGACAGTCCGGCAGTAGCAGCGCCAGCGGCCGCCAAGAATTCCCTCCGTGTCATCCCATTGCTTTGGCAATGTTTCTTTTTCATGTCTTGCCTCCCGAAACTTGGATTAGGCTAACGGCCGGATTGAACTTCGCCCCATCCTCTGGGCAGCCGGGTCACTCTATGTGACTCGCTGCGCTTCATGGGGCCGGCACCAAACAGTTCCCCTCACGTCCTCTGTCAGCGAACCACCATGGCTGTAAACGGATACACGTAGGCCTGGAGAAACACCAGACAGCCTACCAGTGCAGCCAGAGCAATGCTGTGGAAGAAAACATACCTCAGGATCTCGCCCTCATGGCCGTACCATTGAGTTGCTGTGCTGGCCACGACGATGCTCTGCGCATCGATCATCTTGCCCATGACCCCTCCCGTACTGTTGGCAGTGGCCATGAGAGTAGGACTGATGCCTATCTGTTCAGCGGTGATTCGCTGGAGGCTTCCAAAAAGTACATTGGAAGAGGTATCCGATCCGGTAAGGGCCACACCCAACCAGCCCAACAACGTTCCAAAGAAGGGGTAAAAAATTCCAGTCATGGCAAACGTGAGACCCAGCGTTGCATCAAGTCCTGAATAACGGGTGGTGAATCCCAGTGCCAGCATAGCGGCAATTGTCAGTAATGAGAATCGAACCATCTTGATGGTCTCCCAGTAAACCCTCACCATGCCCCGGAACGAGTAGCCCATCACTATGGCGGAGATTATGCCGGCCAGAAGAATTCCAGTCCCCGTGGCTGACAGCCAGTTAAACGCGTACACCGCGGCTTCCTTGGTGGGCTTGGCAACCACGGGAGGCACACGCTCGATCATGTTGTGCAGGCCTGGTATAGGTATCTTAATGACGGAGATGCTATCGAGAAAAGCTTTCATCTGAGGCAGTCCCCATAGAAACACCAGGACACTAAGAATGACCCATGGTATCCACGCTTGGACAACTTGTTTCCTTGTGTGACCATGCTCTGCCCGTGCTGTAGCTCCCTTTTCCACCCCCTTAAGCCCCCAAATTTCCTTGGGACGCCAGATGAGGAGGAATATGGTTACTGCTGCGAGGGATGACAGCGCAGAAACGATGTCCACCAGCCAAGGGCCGTGGAAGTTGGAAACCAGGAACTGGGGCACAGCGAAGAAGGCACCTGCCACGAGGATGGCAGGCCAGACTTGGATCATTCCTCGGAACCCCGCAAATGCCCACACCAGCCAGAAAGGCACGAGAAGTGAAAAGAAGGGAAGCTGCCGGCCTGCCATGGCACTTAAATCAAAAAGGTCCAAACCTGTGACCGCTGCCAAAGTGATGATCGGAATGCCGAGCGCTCCAAACGCCACCGGGGCCGTGTTTGCAATAAGTGAGAGACCGGACGCCTGCAGAGGCCCGAACCCCAGCCCGATGAGGATCGCGGAAGTCACTGCCACAGGAGTTCCAAAGCCTGCAGCACCCTCGAAGAACGCACCAAACGAGAATGCGATCAAGACGAGTTGCAGTCGGTTGTCCTGAGTGATGCCAGTGAGGCTGTCCTGTAGTACCTGAAACTCACCTTTCTCTTTGGTGAGCCGGTACAAAAAAATAACGTGAAGAACAATCCAGCCGATGGGCAAAATGCCGAAGGCCGCTCCATACACTGCAGTGGCCAATGCCATCTCCGTCGGCATCCCGAAGATCAGCACTGCCACAACCAGAGCCGAGATGAGCCCCCAAACGGCCGCCCAGTGCGCCTTTACCCGGAAAATCGCCAGAGTGCCCAGCAATACCACGATAGGTATTGCGGCAAAGAGCGTCGACAGGGCAATACTGTTCAACGGATTATACACCTGCTGCCATGACATGTTAGTACCTCCTCCTTCCCTGAGTCAACAGGAGTTCAGCTTTTTGTTCCTTGGTTGCCTCGATCCAACGACAGACGAAGAACCTGTGAAATGTGAGACACGTTCCAAGTCTGGTTCCACCGCTTCTTGCCATAGTAAAGCTGCAACAAGCAGCCCGGGTTTGAAGTGATCACCGTCCGGGCCCCGGTCTTTCCGATTGCTGTGATCTTGGCTTCCAGGATCTTCATGGAACGTTCCCGGTGAGTGACGTTGTAGATGCCGGCGGAACCGCAACACTGGCCATCATCGGGAATTTCCTGGTAAGTCAGGCCCGGGATGCGGCGCAGCAGGTCCCGTTGAGGAAAAATGAGCTTCTGTCCGTGGCGGAGATGGCATGGGTCGTGGAAGCAGACAACCTCAGGAATCGCACCGAGTTTGATGTCGTCCCCAAGAGCGATCGCCAGAAACTCGGAGATGTCCCGAACCTTTGCAGAGAAAGCCGAGGCCTTCTCGGCAACACGGCCCTGCTTTCCCAAAGTCTCGCGGTAGGCCTTCAGTTCCGCGCCACAAGCCGCACAGTCCGTAACAATGGCTTCCACCTCCTTCCCCTCGAACAGGTTGACGTGGTGCTCTGCCATTTCGCGGTAAACCGCCCGCTCCCCTTCCGCGATATTGGGCGCTCCGCAACACTGCTGGCCTCTCGGCACCACGACCGTGTACCCGGCACGAGTGAGCAAGGTGATGGTGTCCCGGCTGACATCCGCAAACATGAGATTCATGGCGCAACCGAGGAAAAAACCGACGCGGCCCTTTTCTTTGCCGACCGCGGGGATTTCTTCCGGGATCATGGAGGTCAGCGGCCGCAGAGGAAGCGGCTGGAGGAGCGCTTCCATAAAATCGAGATCGGAGGAGATCAATTGCAGGATCTGGGACTTCCGGACGAGCCATTGGAGCCCAAGGTACTGGTACAACCGCACCGGCACCAGGTAGTGCGACAGTCTCTTCTGGCTGCGAACTGCATACTGGAGCATAAACCGTTTCAATAATGCTTGAGGAGTGTTCTCCTCGATCCTGTGCCTTGCCTCAACTACCAGCTCGCCCACCTTGACTCCTGCGGGGCAAACTGTCTGGCAGTTTCGACAGTCCAGGCAGTGGTACATGTGTTCCACGAACTCTTCAGAGGCCGGTAACCGCCCGTCTATCACCGCTTTGATCATGGCCACACGACCACGGGGAGACTGCGTCTCTATGCCGTCGGTACGATAAGTTGGGCACGTGGGGAGGCAGGTCCCGCACCTCATGCACTGAAGAACGTCGCCGTAATCGTGGATGTCTAGGGTAGCTAAAGCCTTGGCAATTTTCTCTGAATCGGCATGGTGTGGCATGGGAGCTATTCCATATCCTTCGGAAATATTTTTCCCGGATTGAGGCGGCCTTCAGGGTCGAAGGCATGCTTGATTCTTTTCATTACCTCAATGGCCTTGGGCCCCACCATTTTCGGCAGGTATTTGGCTTTGCTAATTCCAGTGCCGTGCTCCCCTGAGATCGTACCCCCAAGACTAATCGCCTTGTCGAAAATCACCTCGTACGCCTGTTCGACTCGGTCGATCTCGTCCTTGTCCCGTTCGTCCGTAAGACACGTGGGGTGCAGATTACCGTCCCCCGCATGGCCAAAAGTACCTATAGTTATTCCGTATTTTTGGGCCGCCTGTCTGATCGTCGCCATCATGTCGGGAATCGCGGGACGAGGAACCGTCACGTCTTCAAGGATCGTCGTGGGCCTTACCCTGGCCAGCGCCGAGAGTGCCATGCGCCGGCCGGTTGCTAGTTCATCGGCTTCCTTGGAATCCCGCGCCACCTTGACCGTCTTTGCGCGACAGGCCCTGCACGCCTGTTCGATTACCTCGGCTTCCTCTCGCACAACCTCAGGGTGCCCGTCGGTTTCGATGAGGAGGAGTGCTTCCACATCGCGCGGCAGGCCGATATTCATGTGATCTTCGACACAGTTGATGGTCACCGAATCCATCAGTTCAAGAGTCGAGGGAATGACCTTGTGGGATATGATAGCTGAAACCGTGCGGGCCGCGTCTAGGACGTCATCGTACAAAGCTAGGAAAGTTTTCTTGGTCTGAGGTTTGGGAATGAGCCTGAGGACAATCCTGGAGAAGATCCCTATGGTCCCTTCGCTTCCTACCAAGAACTTGGTCAAATTGTATCCGGCGACATCCTTGAGGCACTTGGTTCCGTACCGGACTTTGGAGCCGTCAACGAGATACGTGTCTAGGGCCTGGACATAATCGCCGGTGATCCCGTACTTGAGTCCCCTGAGCCCCCCAGCGTTCTCAGCCACGTTTCCGCCGATCGTCGAGATTTTCATACTCCCCGGGTCAGGCGGGTAAAAAAGGCCCTGGGCTTCGACTACTGCGTGGAGGCTCGCGGTGATCACTCCCGGTTCGACGGTGACGGACATGTCATCCGCGTCGAAGTCGAGAATGCGGTCCATGGCGGTGGTAACAATGACGATTCCACCATTCACGGGCACAGATCCGCCACTCAAGCCAGTGCCGCTTCCGCGCGGGGTAACGGGGATGCCTTCGTTGGCAGCGAATTCGAGGGTTCTTGCCAAGTCTTCCTCGGAGTGTGCGCGGACGACCGCGTCGGGCCGAAACGAGACAAGGGGGGTTGCGTCATAGGAATAGCAGAGGAGTTCGGGTTCTGATGCGAGAACCTTTTCCTTGCCGACCAGTTCGACAAGACGCAGGAGGAATGGCCGCTGCATGGGATGTAGACCTCTTAGTCATCAATTGGTATGATGATTTGACCATACGGTAGGGCAATTTGGTTGTCAACTTATTTGTTCTATGTTTGTGAAAAAAAGTTGACAGACCGGATGGCATCCTCTAATTATTTTGTCATGCCAGAACCACCCGTAAAAACACTCGATCCCCTGTTTCGTCCCATCAAGTTGGAACGCGTCGCAGAAAAGGTTGCCAACCAGCTCAAGAAGGTCATCGGCGACAGCGTCTTCAAGATCGGCGACAAGCTCCCCTCGGAGCGGGAACTCGCAGAACTCATGGGCGTGAGCCGCCCATCGATCCGGGAAGCGCTTCAACTACTGGAGATTCAGGGAGTCATCCAAACGGCGCACGGTGGAGGATCGGTGGTCAGGAACCTCACCGCGCAAGCGATCCGACCGCCCATTGAGATGTTTCTTGAGCATGATGGACGGCGTGTCCTCGAACTCGCCGAGGTGCGTGCATGTATGGAGGCCTGGGCAGCGCGCCAAGCAGCTGCTAACCGTACCGAGGCCGAAGTGAAAGCGCTCCGGGGGTTCGTTACCGAAATGGAACAAGACTTTGAGCGCGGGGAGACCCGCTTCGAGGTCGATCTCAAGTTCCATACGCAGATTGCCGCAGCCACCCACAACACGATCTACCTACACCTGATGGACAATATCTACGAACTGCTCCAATTCTCTATTCGCGTGCACCGGGAAGAGCAGTTTGTCACGCGCGAGGCCCAGGAGGCGATTCTCCGTCATCACCAGAACATCTTCCTCGCTGTGGAGTCGGGTGATCCGGATGCAGCGGAGACGGCCATGAAGGAGCATCTCCTGTACGTAATCAGGAATTTGAAGAGGCTGTTTCTTTCGGAATCGTCCTCATGAAAGCATGGCTGGCATTTCGCCGGTGTTCCTTGGCGGTTTAGGCCAGTAGGCTGTTGCGAAACGCAAAGGTTTTTCCTATCGTGGTAGAGAACGCAAATCGGTTAATAACACAGTCTGGAAGATAGCACGCACCCAGGCAGGTCTTCCACAGGTGAGGATTCACGATGTAAGGCATACTTTTGGGAGAAGATTGCGGGCGGCAAGTGTTTCATTCGAGGATAGGCAAGACCTTCCGGGTCACAAGGCAGGGCGGATTACAACTCAGAACTGGTATTATTCATCTCTCCTGTTTTGATACACTACGGACTGGAGGCATAGGCCGTGCGGTGGGGCTGTCGGCCCGGACCTTGAGCGATCGCATGACATCAATATGGACAGGAACTGGGTGGGGCTGATTTTATTTCTCCCTACGAGGACAAGAGTGCCCACGAATGACCGGACCATATACCTCAAGAATCCGGTCCCACAAACAGTGAATTGCAACATGCCCTCGTCCGGGCCGATAGTCCATCCCGCTTGAAACATTTCTCTCACCGTGGACAACGTGCCATCCGTGGGAGATCCAAATGCCGCAAAGTCATGGATGCCCGTCAAGTGGTCCGAGGCCTCATCCATATTCGCTCTATCAAGCAGTTGAGGAAGGTGCCACGAATAAAGACGGTGCAAAGAAGACCGGAGTGGCCGGTTCAAAATGCTATATGAATAGTTCTTGGAATGGGCTGAATGCCTCGCATGAAAATCCTGGTCTGCCAGTTGTATGCTCACTACTGTTATGTCGGGAGGCAAAAGGGAATTACATCCGTTCCTTAGCTTTAGTGGCGAATGTTGCCAGTCAGAGAGAAAATGAGCCACCTGGCCCGCAGCATGAACCCCTGAGTCAGTACGACCCGCCCCATGCACTCGTGTAGGGCGTCCAAGGATGCGTTCCAAAGCCTGTTCCATCGTCCCCTGGACGGTAGGAACTCCCTTCTGTAACTGCCAGCCGTGGTAGGCTGTGCCGTCATATTCCAGGACTGCCTTGTATTTGTTCATCAGCATCCGCAAGCTGCAAGAAATACTTGTGAAGACGATAGTCGCCGGTGAGTTCGGGATGAAATGATGTCGCAAGGAGGCGGTCCTGGCGGACAGCCACTATCCTGCCGTCTCCAAGGCGGCAGAGCACATTCACGCCTTGACCTATTTCAGTAATGACAGGTGCGCGGATGAATATTCCGTGGAAAGGGCCACCTTCGATACCTTTGATTTCAAGATCTTCTTCAAAACTGTCCACTTGGCGGCCGAAAGCATTCCTTTGGACAACCATGTCCATTATGCCGAGAACAGACTGGTCAAGTCCCACGTTCTTGGCCATGAGCACAAGGCCTGCGCAGGTTCCCCATACGGGAATACTCCTGGAAACCACTCGTAAAGGATCCAAAAGGCCGTATGTGGTCGCAAGCTTACCAAGGGTAGTGCTCTCTCCGCCCGGAATGATCAACCCTGAAAGCCCTCGAAGCTGAGCCGGGAGCCTTACCTCACGCGGTTCAACCCCGAGCCCTTGGAGCACTGAGCAGTGTTCCTGAAAATCTCCCTGAAGGGCCAGAACCCCAATCTTCATGGCTGCTCTACCAGCCTCGCACCGCAAGGCGGGCGTTTTCGGGCAATTCACTAACACCGATACCCACCATAGGCTCTCCCAACCCTTTACTTACCTCTGCAAGTATTTTCGGATCATTGTAATGGGTTACGGCCTCAACTATAGCTTTCGCTCTGAGCGCCGGATTGCCGCTCTTGAATATACCTGATCCCACGAATACCCCATCCACTCCCAACTGCATCATCATCGCGGCATCGGCCGGGGTTGCGATTCCGCCTGCAGCGAAATTGACCACAGGCAGTCGACCCTTTTCTGCAGTTTCCTTAACAAGTTCCAAAGGCGCGCCGATATCCTTTGCATAAGCAGGCAGCTCATCCGGGTTCATTATAGACAGGCGCCTGATTTCTCCAATCACCGCTCGCGCATGCCGAACAGCTTCTACCACGTCACCTGTCCCTGCTTCACCTTTGGTGCGTATCATTGCAGCCCCTTCCCCGATTCTCCTCAGGGCTTCGCCGAGGTTTCGGCATCCACAGACGAAGGGAACTTTGAACGGCCACTTATCGATGTGATGCTGCTCGTCCGCCGGTGTCAGAACTTCACTCTCATCTATATAGTCCACACCTATGGCCTCGAGTATTTGGGCCTCCACAAAATGTCCTATACGACATTTTGCCATCACCGGAATAGTCACAACATTCATTATCTCCAGGATAAGGCCCGGATCACTCATTCTGGCTACACCACCGTCGGCTCGAATATCCGCGGGTACTCTCTCGAGAGCCATAACTGCACAAGCACCCGCGTCCTCTGCTATCCGTGCATGTTCCGGAGTTACCACATCCATTATCACTCCGCCTTTAAGCATCTGGGCGTGCCCACGCTTAACAGTTTCGGTTCCGGTTTGCATCTACGTTCCCCCAATCTGATTCTTCTGGAATACACGAGTCCCTATAATACCTATTCGCCGCTTATAAACAATATTCAGTGAAAAAACATCGCAAAAAAATTTATTATATCACTAAAGTGACTGGATGAAGGGATTCAAATGAATGAGGAACGAATGAATTTTCAATCCGAGTTTGGTCAGAACCGGTACGTCATGGATGGTAAATATGTTGGCGATGCTGTCCTTCTTGAGGAATAAAGCCCGGAACCGCGGCCTCCATATTAAGGGCTTCTGCGTTGTCCTTCCTTTTCCGGATCTTTCTCTTGGCTATTCCTGGCAAAACCTTGATAGAGCCGTGAGTACGTTCATCTCGTGCCGGAATAGGTTTGCCCGTGACCTCACCGTAAATCGCATTGAGGATCTCTTGCAGGCTGTTAAAAACAGTTTCAACTATGGCCGGGTCAAGCTGCAGGTCTCCCTCCGATGTACGCCCCTTTTCCAGTGTATCTTCAGCAATGTTGTAGGCTGCTAAAACGCTCCGAATTATATTATTCTTACGATGGATTTCACGCCAGGCAATCCAAGAGGCGAACAAGGAAATCATACCGAAAATCACGAACAGGACAAACACGATTACGTTAAAGTACTTAATGGTTATGTCCAGCAAGTTCATGGTTTCCATGAAAAAGCTCCTTCCAGGGACGGAAGATGGAAAACGTCCTCATCTGATCGCGATGTGACCCCTATCAGGAAAGGAGTTTAGCGTCAACGGAAATGACACAAATGCAAACAGCCCCTGATGCGGTCTACCTGATTTTTATCACAGTGGTATTAATACTGTGAGTTTTGAAGGTTTGGTCAGACAATCTAATCATGTAACTAGTCGAGGAAAGTCGGGGCGACTCTCATTGAAGAGTCCCCCCATAAATCTGGTAGCAAAATGCGGAATGGGATCATTTTTTCTGAGCTTCTACCTTCTCGATTTCTCCCATTATAAACTTGTTGAAGGACTCATCAGGAGACATGAGAGCCGCCAGATCCGCATCCAGGTTACTGGGCCGTATCTTGCAAATCCAGCCATCACCGTACGGGGCCTCGTTAATTTTTTCCGGTTCATCTTCCAGGGCCTGGTTGACTTCTGCCACCTCTCCGGAGACTACGGCATAAATTCTTCCAACCCACTTGCCCGACTCGATGGAACCATAGGGTTTGCCCTGTGTCAGCCCGACATTTTCCTCTGGGAGATCAACAAAGGTGATTTCCCCGGCCTGCTTGGCTATAAACTCAGTGGCGCCCGTGACAACAAGATCGCCCTCAGTCCTTGCCCAAAAATGGTTCTGTTCATACTTCAGGTCATCAGGGAACACATAACCTTCAAATTCCATATCAACCTCCTGAAAACCGTGACACGGTTACAAAAGTCCTGTGCCTCGGTGCAATTTCGTATCCGGTCTAACCTTCGACAGTCTGAAGAAGTTGTGTGGGTTTAACGCGATTCAGTTTAAATCCCAATTCATCTGAAGATAGGCCGAGGGCCAGACCTAAGACTTGCGGATAGTAAACCACAGGCACCTTAAGGTCAAGACCAGCCTTCTTGACAATCTTTTTCTGTTGCCCCTCATACATGACGTTACAGAAAGGACACACCAGGACCAGGGCTTGTGCACCCGAACGTGCTACATCTCCCAGTTTTTTCTCTGCCAGAGCATTGGCGGTTTCCTCTGAAAATCCGAGCACTCCACCTCCGCAGCAGTCTTTAAGAGAAGGATAGTCCACGACCTGTGCACCCGTTGCTGAAATCAGTTCAGACAGAGTCCTGGGTACCTCGGGCGAGTCGAAGCCTACCGTAAGCTCGGACGGTTTCAGGTAATGGCATCCGTAATGCGGGGCTAGAGTCGCTCCTGAGAGAGGCCTGGTAATTGCACTCCTGATCCCATCCACTCCGATTTCTTCCCACAGGAGCCTCATATAATGGCGTACTCTCACAGGCCCTTCGTATCTCAAATCCACTGACTTGAGACGCTTATTTACCTGCTCCTTCAGCTCAGGCCGGCTCTCGAGGAGGTGTGCGGCCTCAGTCAGAGTCCCAGTGCAGGCGTTACAGAGAGCACATATTTCCATACCCTCCCTTTCGGCTAGGGCCAGATTGCGGGCAGCAATCACAAGAGTGTCCTCTGAATTCAGGGATTTCAACGGAAAACCGCAGCATCCGAAAGAGTTTAAGTCACGGAATGTAATGCCCAGAGCACTTGCCGTCAGCCTTGCCGACAGTTCATAGTTGAGATTTCGAACCGGAACCGTACATCCTAGATACAAGAGGACTTCCATAGGGCTGCCTTTTAATCAACAGGGCCACTTAAAGATCACGGAGACATCAAGACGTCTTAGAATAGTTCACATGTGCCAAATTTACGCTGTTCGCACTCTCGTGACCCGACATCTCATTTTGCTCCAGATGGCTCGTAATTACCACTCATTGAAATAAAAGCGGATTCAAACAGCTTCTCTACAACGCTTCCAGTCACAGGAGTATGCCGTAATCCTCTGAATGTTCCACGATTCTGGGTAGGCCTATTTTTTCACGTTTCTCGTTTTCAAAATCACCTACCTCGAGCAGACGGCCCCGATCCTTCAAAAGGGTCCTCTGCGCGGTAAGCCCGGGAGGGATGCAGGCTTCGGCAACAGCCAGGTTCTTAATGGCAAACATAACGTCAGTGAACCGGACATTCTGAGGACACACCTCATGGCACGCGTAGCAAGACGAACACAGCCAGATCAAATCACTCTCAAGAACCTCTTTCTTCATTCCCAGCAGTGCCATTCTTATAATCTTCCTTGGGTCGTAGCGCCGGTCCACCGCCTCAATTGGGCATGCCGCAGTACAGGCTTTACATTCATAACAAGCCTTAATACCCTCTCCGCCGGGCTGTTCGGCTACGCGATATTTGAAGGAAGCGTCCAGTTCGTTAAGCCTAATGCGGCTCATAAAGTTGCTCCTGTCCAGTGGTAAAATACGATGCCTGAACAGCGTAAAAATAACTGAGGTGTGATCGGCTGTCAAGGGGTGGCAATTCAACGATTTTGACGGATCTTACACCTCATTGTTTTCAAACAAATAACTCGAATACATCGAAGCTACCGACAGATACCCTCCACTTCGGACGGCCTAGTGGATGACCGTCTTTTTGGATGTATAAGCAAGCGCCAGAAGAATTGAGTTGAACTTTGTCTGCGCAGTGTCTCCACGTGAGGTAAGCACGATAGGAATAGTGCCGGGACCGGCAGTTATTATGGCACCGTCGTCTACGATAAGGCCGAGGCTGCCCATGGTCTTTGACAACATTTTGTAAATCACATTGGCTGTATTAATATCTGTAGCCACAAGGCAATTAGCGTCACCCCTGATCCGTCCTTCGTAATGTTTTTCTGCAGCAGCGTCAGGTACCGTAGCCAGGTCAAACGAAAGAGGACCTTCCACTATGAGTGGGCCGTAACGGTTCTCAAGTTCATTTGCCCTTTTCTCGGTCTCCGCTGCAAGAAGAGTGGCGGGGATCGCAGAGGTCTCTGTCTCCACCGCAGTGATGATAGCAACCTTGAGGGTCAGAGAAGCGTTTACAACCTTCCTGACAACATCCACCTGGTTCTCTATGGCCTGGAGTAGGGCGTCTGCATTTCTGAAACTGGGATTTACGCCGGCATCGGATAGAGCGAAGAAACGACCGTGCGGAAGCACGAACATTGCCGTACTAGTTGCCATCTTTTTGGCACTTGCCTTATTCGGGTCAGAAGTGTCAGGTCCTGACTTATAAATGGACAGGGCCGTGTGAAGAAGTGTAGCGGAGTCTATACTGCCTTTCATAACCACGAACTCAGGATTCTCCTGAATGAAGCTCTTAAACTCATCTGCCATGGATTTTTTCTTGGTATCATAATCAATGGCTAACGGATCGATGGGAATCAGTTCTACCTTGTCATCCAGGTGGGGTGAAAGGGGTAGCTTGGAACGATCTATAGCGGCCAGGACGTCTCCAGGTTCACCTATCAAGGCAAGCCTGTTGAGTAATCCTTGTTCTTTTGCGGTAGAAACGGCCATAAGAGCATCTTCATTGTCGGCACCCACCAGAACCAGGTTCGCTGGGGCAAGACTACCGTCTGAGATGGCACTGCTCACCTCATCAAACAGAGACAAGAAAGAAAAAGCCTCGCTGCTACTTTCAGCCGATCCCAAAACCTGTAAGGCTTGTTTAATACTGCGTGCTTCAAGTGTAATATGAAGTCGCCTATCGCCCCGGGCAGGATTGACGTACAATTCAAAAAGGTGATTTGCTATGAGATATTCATATTCAAGAGAATCCAGAGACATTATGGGTGTAAATGGGTTGTCGATCCTGTCACGTATCTTTTTAAAGAGCTTCAGGAAATGAGGATCACTAGATCGGGTACTTGTAATAAGTATGAAATGGGGCCGCTCCGATGGCTTGCCTGCGGATGCCATTTCCAAAACTGTTGCGACCTGACGTGCGAAAGAATCTATTACATACATGAGATTCATTCTTAGAGAAGGGGAAATTTTGCCCGACTCCACAATCATCATGAGCTCGCACACTTCCCTAAGGCCGGTGCCGATTTCGCCGGAAGCCAACCGAAAATGTTGTGGGATTACAAATTGTTCCTTTTTGAGGCATTCCGTAATCTTGCCGAAATCAAAGTCTATCAGCATTCTATTAGCTTCTTGCGCAGCCATTTCTCTGAGGATATGAGGTCCAGTCTTCCTGACCACTGAAGCAAAACGCTCATCTAAAGTCATAACCAGGAGGTTCAAGTTTTCCGGATTGACTTTCTCAATTTCAGAAATCAAGGCTGCGGTAGCTTTCAAAGGCGTAACCTTCACGTATCCCTTCAAGCTGAGTTCAAGTTCTCTTGATTCTTCCCTGAAAAGTGAGTTCATGTCATGGGCGGCTAGGGTTGAGAACGAAAGGGGGCTACAGACCGACGCATGAATCTTGTGGCCGGCGCCCTGAAGCCTCAGAATCTTTCTCAGCTCCCATGCAACCAGTGGCCCCCGATTCAGAGAGCTGTTGTGAAGCCGTTTCCAAGATTCATCGCGGACCTTTTCGGTCAATACGTAAATACCATCCGGAAGAGTTCCCAGATCCCCGCCACCACAGACCAGATCGGTTACACTGGCGAGCCTTATGCCGTTTTTCAAGAGGATGTTGATTATTTGTAGGGCAAGTTCTTCGGGAGAAGTCCCGAAAGAGTTGAAATCTATTTCGGCTCGAAACAGGACGGTGAATCCCCGTGCAGCAAGAACATAAACGGCATATCTCTTTGCGATTAGCGCTATTGAAATTTTGTCTTGAAGATCACTAAATGAACCGTAAATTCTTGCTTGGTCCAGTTCGATGGCTTTTCGCCGAGCAATGTTTCTAAGGATCATCTTAATAATAGTGCTTTCCCGGCCCGGCATGGCACTGCGATAAAGGAGCATGATATAAGCAGAGAGGATATCACCGTAAACACTTACCAGTTCTTTCTCTTGCCTGAATTCCGAGATAGCTTCCAGGCAACGCTCTAGGAAGCTCGCGAACTCATCGAAGTCAGCGGGTTCATGAATCCTGTTCGCAAGGAGCATGACATTTTCGAGCACCCTCTCAGTAAACAAAGACGATACGTATTGAAGTTCGCCACGTATGTTTCTAGACGCATTGAGGACGCTCTCAATTCGTGAAGAAGTCCGAACCCTTTCCATCGGTAACTCCGGCTGGACCTCGAATAAGGAGGGGTCAAAGTAACCCGAATCGACAAGCGTCTTACTTATGTCCCTAATGACTTTACTTACGCTATTCTCTTCCTGCATGTTCTTGTTATGGTCCTTTGGGACGAAACCCCATTACAGGGAAGGTCCTAGATGTTCATTATTCTGAAACAGAAAGGTTAAATATCTCGACGGAACAAATCCGCTACGCTAAAGAGTTTTGCCAGGGCTTTCCAATCCACATTCTTGATGGCGACTATAGGGAAATTCTAGGCGTAGGTGCATTTAGGGCTCGGGACATCCAGCTATGGCAGATTGTCCTGACCAAGATCAACTGATTGTTTTCAAGTGATTCATCCGCAATTTCAAACTATTGAATCAAGAATGGCAATACTATAGCCTATCATGTAGACTCTGTATCAAGGTATCCGGTACAGTGCCATGCGCAACTTCAAAATTAATAGTCGGGGCTTCCCCCAAGAGTTGAAACGCATGCTTCAACGCTCTGTCCTCTTTGACTTTTCCTGTATCGTTTCTTTGCAGTGCTTGGCAACCGAAAATTTCGCAGTATCCTCCTAGCCTTCCCGCAATGTATCTGTTGGCGTAATTCACAACTAGAGCAATTGCATGTGGATCTTTAATAAATGACTTTTCCCATGCCGGTGTATCTTTTCGAGCTAGCAGGAGCCATGCCAGCGACACCATGTCATGGGCCACCGTGGACTGGGATGCTATTACAAGTCCCGTCAGCGGTTCGATCACGCATCCCTTGTCCGGACCATAAGTGGCGAGGATCTTGTCCGCAGCAGAAATGACCAAGCGTTGCTTGTCTCGGATCGTAGGAACGTTGTTGCCTTCAGCAGTCTTTTCATGGAAAGTTTCCGCGTCATGGTGGTATTCGAAACGGGTGTCTGTTCGCCAGTATCCCACCGCTGCCTTGAGACCGAGGGTATTTCCTGCTAGTGCATGGCGCCCGCATCTCGGCATGAGTACGATATGGTCCATTGTCTTCAGAATATTCGGCATCATGATCGGCCCCTTCCAGTGAGACCCGGAAACGGGGAGTTCTTCATAGAAGGCGTCCCAACCGTGTTCGTCGAAAAAATGAAGTTCGCCTCCGGCTTGCTCAGCCGCCCCAGCCATCCCACAGTCTACCATGAGTTGCCGACTGTACCTGTTGTCCGCAATTCCGCTCGTTGTGAGCTTTACGTGTTCTATCCCCGACATGTCCCCCACTACGACCCGTCCAGCACCCTTTTCTTTCAGGAGTTCCACTACCACGCCAATGGCCGTTGGACTGGTGGTGGCCGGATACCTGCGTCCCGAGTTCAGGGCTGGCTTGACAAACACTGAGTCACCACGGGACAACCAGGAGAAATCAGTCGCAGCTTCCGCACAGGCGCGAACTGCGTGCCGAAGCACTTCTTGGGAAGATTCCCTCTGGACACCAGCCAACACCACTTTTGTCATTGCACCCTCCCATGTTCAAGACTTTGTACGGGGGCCTAAGTTTAATCATATCACACATCTTTGAAATTCCGGCTCAATGAAAATTTTGTTATTTGTAAAAAATAGGATTGCTTGTCCGTGAACCTTCATGCCAGTATGTCATCATGTAGGCTTGGTTCCTTATGGAAAGCACTTCAATTACGGGGTCAGGAGAACAAAGACCATGTCCAGAGTTACCCTTGGTGACGTGTCTCTACGAGGTATAAGTCTCGCCCACTATCCAGACCTTGACGCACTCAGAAAAGACTACTTCCAAGCAATTCCCCAGATGTGCTAGTATGAAATCCTTCCGGACCCAAGTGATTCGGAATTGATTTCATGCGTTGCGTCGACGGGGTGACCTCCACCAACTGAATTAGACTGATAATCTCAGCCGAGGACTGTTCGATGGGATCTTCGCCGTTCACTAAAATGTCCGCAAAGGCGGAAGTGGGCAATACATACTTCTCTGTCATGGGTTTGACGGTTCTATTGTACTGGTTTAACACGGACTGCCTTGTCCGCCCTCTCTCACGAACATCCCTTTCAAGCCTGCGAGCAAGAGAAGCGGTTTCCGTTAGTAATACGAAAACCTTCGTATTCAACAACTGTCTTATTTCCTCCCAATATAGCACGAAAAGCCCCTCTACTATTATAAGGTCACCTGGGGTGACACGGATCGAGGTAGTGGAGCGTGTATGGGTCGTGAAATCATAGACCGGACAAAGAATCTCGTTTCCACTGGCAAGTGTGTCTAAATGATGACACAACAATTCAGCTTCTATGGCCTCTGGAGCATCGAAATTCCAATCCTCTCTCTCCTCGGGACTCAGTGCGGACAGGTCACGATAATAAGAATCGCTAGAGATAATCACGGGCCTATTTCCCGGTGTTATCTCCATTAGATACCGCGCCAGGTGTGATTTTCCTGAACAGGTAGTTCCAGCGATTCCAACGATGTGCGGTCGAAGAAGTGTCAACGGTTTTGCTCATGAACCTGATAAATGACTTCCAGGGTCTTTTTCGCGGCACTGGACCAGCTATATAGAAGGCTTCTCTCAAAACCTTTCTGAACGAATTGCACGCGAAGCTCATCATTTTCCAGTATTTGTTCCATAGTGCGGCAAATATCATCTTCATCATAAGGATCAAACAGGAGCGCCGCATCCCCCGCAACTTCCGGCATTGACGATAAATTAGAACATACGGTGGCCACGCCACACGCCATAGCCTCGAGAATCGGCATTCCAAAGCCCTCATACAAAGACGGAAAGACAAAAATATCCGCAGCGCTGTAGAGAGACGGGAGGTCCAGGCCATCCACAAATCCGATAAAAGAAATGTCCTCAGCGTATGCCGATCGGGCCGCTGTCTCATAAACCTCTTCCGCTCGACCCCATGGCGTCCCGGCAAGAACCAACTGATGGGGGATTTTGGTCTTGGCCTTCAAACGACTGAAAGCGTTGATCAGGCGCACATGGTTCTTACCTGGGTGTTCTATCCTTGACACATAGAGAATGTATGGAGAACGAATGGCATACTTGGCCT
>Ga0194053_10000932_pt1 | contig 20041 bp, 14 predicted proteins | sample SepL228m_MetaG_FD_161684 | JGI IMG/M metagenome (GOLD analysis project Ga0194053, IMG submission 161684) | Anoxic zone freshwater microbial communities from boreal shield lake in IISD Experimental Lakes Area, Ontario, Canada - Sep2016-L227-8m | ecosystem: Environmental > Aquatic > Freshwater >... | reverse complement strand
TGTGTCTTTAACTGCGGGATCTTCAGAAGAACCAGAAGGAAATTTTGGTCCTGGGACATAGTAGGTGGCAGCTCCACCTCCCTTCTTCTCCAGATAGCCGAGATCACGCAATCCCCTGAGTTCCGCACTCGTACTGAGCACCTCTTCTCCTGTGAGTTGGCGCAATGTATGGTTGTCAATAGCTCCGCTTTCACGGGCAAAAATGAGCGCATATCGCTGGGCATTGGTCAGTTCAGCCCCATCAAAGAGTTGGAACCAGACCAGATCGGATTCTGTGAGAAAATGATGCAAGAGGAGTCTTGCCACAAAGCGTTGGTTGGTGCGATCCGACTCAAAGGTGGGTGGAGAGAAACCATGCGCCCGCATTTGTTCCCTCATGACACGAATGCCACTCCCTTTGGTTTCTGCGGTGTTGGTCTCGTGAAAAACGGCGGCAAGATTTGGATTGCGAAGTTTGGAACCTGGGGTGCCAAGCTGATCCTCATTCTTAAGTGAGAATCCGGCATTGATAATTTCTATTCGGTTGGAATACCGGATGATTTGCGTGGGCTGATGGATGCGGTAGGAGCGGTGCATCAAGGCATTTACAATGGCTTCACGCAAAGCCTTTGACGGAAGACTCGGGGTGTTGGCCTGTGTTTTCCCTTCCGGCAATTCAAATCCCTTTGGCAAATCATCCAAGACAGCAGCCTGAGCACGATCTACCAACTGGAGCAGCGGACCGCGCATATCGATAGTGCTCTCGTAGCGGCGATCAGGATCAGGGACCCATTCTTTACCAAGCACACGGATATAATCCACCCGCATGGAAGGCAGCTCACGCCGAAGTGCCTGTCGCTTCCCAAAGAGCAAGAGTCCGGTCAGCGTTGGACACCATGACGAACCGTTGCGCCTGATAGCATTTAAAGCCTGCAGAAGTTCTTCATCAGAATATTTCAGTTCTTCCGCTTCTGGATTCACATTGGCTCGAAGTCTCCGGTAATGCTGGATTGCATCAGCATCGAGATCGTCGATTGTGGCATTGGGAAAGAGGTGGGTATCGTAGGTCTCGTGATTCTTGTCTGAGTAAAAGAGCTCAATATCTTCCTCCGTGCAGCGCTGATCCGTGGAACCAACGCGACGCCATGCCCCGCGAGGCAGTTGCTGCTTTTGAAAATAAAGAGGTTTTTGAGGAGCTGGGAGTTCATCCACTTCAATCGCGATCACAACATGATGTTGGAATTCAAGGGTCGAGATGCGTGGCCGAATCGGAATGTTGAACGTCGAAGCGCAACCAGTCGCAATATCGGCTGACACCTGGTCAGGATCATTAATTCCAACAACTTCATAACCACCAAAGAAATCGTCTCCGCTTTTTCCTATCCCAAGCAAAATGGTGCCCCCTCCAAGATCCGGTTCATTGGCAAAAGCGCATATTGTTTCAAATACAGATGTGCCCAATCCGCTTTTTGCCTCAAGCTGGGGGTGTTCATCCAACTGGTTTAACTCAGTCAGCAATTCTTTGAGTTCTGCTTCCTTCACTTTAGAGCCTCCTTGGCTTTGTATTCTGTAAAGCCCGCTGCAAGCGATGCAAAGCTCTTTGGCTGGTGGGTCTCAAATCCGCTCTGGTCCACAAACACGAAATCATAACGCTGTGTGGCTCCTTCCTCTTTCTCGGCGTTGGTGGCATCCTCGCACCATTGTTTCAGGCGGGCCATCTTCTGCGGAAGGTCGAGTTCGGCCCTGCCTTTCGTCTCTATAATCCAAGTCGTGCCATCCGTCGTGCGAACAATGAAGTCGGGGATGTAGTTGGAGAGGTCGCCGTTCGCCCGGACATAATCGAGTTTGAAGCCGACGGCCATGTAGTTTTTGGCGAACGCTTGGACATCGGGAGCGTTTTCCAAGAAGGATGCAAAACGAAGCTCGAAGCCTCCCGAGTGAGGTTCTCCAACAACCTTGTTAAAGATACTCTTGGTCGCATTGATATGCGCTCGATAGTCCGTACGGAAGGGGCGGGTTTCTTTGAGACGGATTCTGTCCTCAATGCGTGTTGTCCCTGTCTCCTGAATCGTCAGCGCATTGATGGCCTTCTTGAAAGAGTCATAAAGAATCTTTCCGGCTTCAGGTTCGGAGAGATTCCGAAGAATCACCGCGTCTTCGAGATTAACGGGGGAGCCTTCAAACAGATAATCCGACATGAAGGTTTTTACCTTCCCGTAAAGAATGTCGTAGCCACCAACGAGGCGAAGGTCGTTGAGAAGCTGGCGAGCGAAGAACGCAACAACAGAGCGAAAATCAGCAGGGCCGGAACCATCCATACGAATGGTGTGGTGAACCTCGGCATCGAGCATCGTCTTGAAAACGATGTCGCGGGTCTGCTCTGGGGTGAATGGCTTTACTGGGATGCGGGGATTTCCAAAGGCGGCGGGGTTGATGCCCGCTAGGTTCTTAAACTCACGCTGATAACGGCGAGTGAGTTTCGGCAGCGAAATGTCGAGGGCATCAAGGTTCTTCTCCTCGTTTTCGGAATCAACCTCAACGACGATGGACTCTTGTCTCTGGGCTCCTGCTCCCATCGGAACACGCTCGAAGGTGACGCCCTCACTCTGGATGGATTCTACAAACTCCATGAAGGCCGGAGTGCCGAGAACGGAAACCGTCTCGCTCACGGCGTCATTGCCAAAATACATGCGGCGAAGTCCACGGCCCAGTGTCTGCTCTGGCAGGATATTCGACTTTCCGGCGTAGGCACGAAGTCCGCAAATGACGGTGACATTGCGAACATCCCAGCCCTCTTTGAGCATCAAGACTGAGACGATTGCCTTGTAGGGGGATTTTGGAGAATCAATCTCATTGGATTCCTTACGGAGCTTTTCGAGTTCCTCCTTGTTCTTGCCACTTGAAGCCTCGGAAATTTCTCCGTTGTTCTTGGTGTGAATCACCAAGACGCCACCCTCAAGCTCTGGGCAAATCTTTTGGAGATACTCCCCTACCTCGTCGCAATTCTTGGTGTCGTCCACCATGACGAAGAGGACGGCCTTTTTGCCTAGCTGCTGGTGCTCGGCATAGCTCTTGCGCCACTCTTCGACTCCCAGCTTCAAATAGTCGTCGTATTTTTCCGTGAAGATAGAGCTCTTCTTATCGTGGAGCTTGGCCCTGCTGACGGCATCAGGAAGGACAGGATGTTTGACGACATTCTGATGAATGGCTTCGACCAGCGGATAGTCTGATACGGTCTGAACAAAAATTGCGCCATTGTCATGGCGCGGCGTAGCCGTGACATCAACTTGAAGAGAAAGACGGCTCTCTTTCTGAAGCATCCTGTGGTGGATGTTCTGGATGGATTTAAACCATGCCATACGGGGGTCATGGATGTGGTGGGCCTCGTCATTGAAGACGGCCAGCTCCTCGATTTCGCGGATGATTTCGCCAAGGTCGGTATTAGAGTCAGTCGTTTTACCGACTGGCTTGGGGCCGAAAGCATCATCGAAAAAGTAATTCCGAAGGTCATCATCATCGAGCGTAGGTTCCTGAACATCCCCGAGGAAAACGCGGTGGATATTGGTCAGGAAGAAATTACCTGTTGGTCTGACAATGCGAACATCATCCTGAATGTGGAGAGTGATTTGAAAGTCATCCCGCCAGTTTTTCCCATCAAGTCCATTCGGGGGAAGAATCGGGTCGTTGAAGAAAATCTTTAGCCCATCGAAATCTGTGCGGAGACGGTCAAGGACGATGATGTTGGGTGCAATGACAAGGAAGTTCCGGGCAAGGGCGGAGTCGGGCTCATAGAGCTTGTGGAAAAAACTCCAAGCAATCAAGAGGGAGAGCACCTTCGTCTTTCCCGCGCCAGTCGCGAGCTTCGAGACATAACGGGGCCAATCCTCGGGAAACATTCCGGGAGAGACCGCTCCAGATGCGTCAAAACGAATCAGGTCGTATTTGTCCCTAGCCTTTCGGACTTCATGAAGCCAAATCACAGTCTCAACGGCTTCTCTCTGAGCGAAGTAGTAGCGGAAGGTGGAGAGTGTTCCGTTGGCGTTCTCTAGGAGATGGTCGGTTTCAAACCAATGTCTCAGAAGTGCAATAGAGGTCGAAGAAGCCCCTTTGTAGTTACTTTCGCGCCATGCAAAGACTTCCTTCCTTATGCTCGCAACGAGAGGAGGGAGGAGCTTCTCATAGGCGGTGCTCCTCATCGCCTCATCAGCCGGAAACCATCGCTGTGCAGGAATCAGCGGGGCGTAGGGAGAAGAGGGAAACTCGGGATGGAGGGCCATTTTAGTGGAAGATTCTACCGTTCGAACAGTTCCCTGACGAGGTTAGAGTCTGCCTCATGGAGAAAAGAACCTTACAGAGTAACTCCGGCGGACAATTGGCGGATACTTTCAGACCGCTTCTCACTTGTGCCATACTGTGCGAAACAAAATCAAACCAAACCACTGATTACACCTAACTCTAGTATTTAAGCCTATTTACAGTGATTGAGAGATGTGGCTAGAGAGGGAATCGAACCCCCGACACGAGGATTTTCAGTCCTCTGCTCTACCGACTGAGCTATCTAGCCATGAACGCTCCGTAAGCGGGAGGAGAATGCTCTCTTATTCCAGAGTGATCGGCAAGTCTCTTTCTTAAAAACCATGCTGCACCTGATCGAGTGCCGCGATACTTTTTTTCCCTGCATGCCACCTCAATGACCTTGCAATGGCCCGTGTGATGAACTTCTTTGCCTCGGCTACCGCCCCGTGCAGAGGCAATCCTTTGGCCAGACCCGAGGCAATGGCGGCGGAGTAGGTACAGCCTGTACCGTGGGTGGCGCCCCTTGGTAGCTTTTTGATATACGGCTCCACATATTCCCATTCTTCCCAGTCCGGCATGAGCAAAATATCGGTGGCCGACTCTCCGATCAGATGCCCACCTTTGAGCAGGACGGCAGTTCCCGTGGTTGCGGTAAGCTGCTTGCCGGCATCTCGCATTGTCGCGACGGATTTCGGCTGCGAATTCGTCAGCAATGCAAGCTCGTCGAGATTGGGTGTGATCAATGTTGCCAAAGGAAAGAGATGTTTCCTGTAGGCTGCAATGGCTCCGGCTTTCAGCAATGGATCACCGCTGGAAGCTACCATCACGGGATCAACAACTAAGGGAGGAAGCTTCTTCAGATCTCCCAGTACTTCTGCTACGGCACGGATGATCGGCATGGAAAAGAGCATTCCCGTTTTGATTGCAGCGATGGGATAGTTCGTAAAAAGTACCGCCAGTTGATCTCGCACGATCTCAGGTCGCGCCGCCTGGATGGCACGCACTTCTCCGGGGGCCTCTGCCACGATGCAGGTGATCGCCGTGAGACCGTGGCAACCGAGAGCGCTGATAGTCTTGAGATCAGCCTGTGCTCCGGCTCCACAGGAGGAATCAGATCCTGCGATAGTGAGTACGATGGGTTTTTGAAACATGGTGAAATGTAAAAGGTGAAAAAGTAAGAAAGTAGCACCCCGGGTAGATTAGCTCCAAATTTCAATCTATTCTACTCTCCACCAACATAGGCACTCTAAACATTCCCACTTTTTACCTTCGCACCTTCAAACCCAGTCACCGATCATCCCTTCGCGCCATCAGGAGGTAGATGAGGTTTCCAAGCGCCGCCACAAAGGCAGCGACATAAGTCAGGGCCGCGGCATTGAGCACTGCATCGACTCCAGCAGCCTCTTCACCGGGACGGACGATCCTCATCTGCTGGAGGATGACTTTGGCACGGGCCGAAGCATCAAATTCCACAGGAAGAGTGACTAGCTGAAAGACCATCAGCACGGCATAACAGGCGATACCGACATTGATCAGTCCTGTCAGGTGAAAAAAGAATCCGCCGATAATTACAAAGGGGAGTATCTGCGAGGCAAACTGCGTCGCGGGGACGATCTGCATGCGCAGATTCAGGGGGCCATAGTTTTTCTGATGCTGAAGGGCATGGCCACACTCATGGGCGGCAATACCAACAGCCGCGATGGAGTCACCCTGATAGACATCGGTGGAAAGGCAGAGCCTCTTGCTCCCAGGGTCATAGTGATCACCCAGCATCCCGTCGATCGGCACGACTTCGACATCCGTGATACCTGCGTCAGCTAGGATGCGCTGGGCGGCTTCGGCACCGGTCACACCGCTTGCCACGGGGATCTGTTTGTACTGGGAAAAGGCCGCGGAAACTCTGAACTGCGCCCAGAGGCCGAAGGCCAGAGGGAGACCGATAAGAAGGAGATACATTTCAAATGTCATGCAGAAAAAGACATCTCAGCCGCGTAAAAGTTCAAATCTCCATTGGCTTCGGGCAGCGACTCAGAAGCTTATGCCCCTTTGCCGTGATCAGCGCCACATCTTCATGGCGCACCCCGCCGAGTCCGGGTATGTAAATACCCGGCTCTATGGTAAAGACCTGCCCTTCCTTAAGTTTCCCCGCTCCGAAGCGTGGGGATTCATGAAGATCCAGGCCGAGACCGTGTCCGGTACCGTGAAAGAATCCACTCCAGCGATCATTCACCCGCTGGGTGGGATAGCCGTTATCGGTGAAGAACTGCTTCACTTCCTCATGGATCCCCCCCCCATCGGCACCTGCCCGAAGTGATCCGAGTGCCAACTTCTGGCCCAACAGGCAAATCTCCCAGATTCTTGTCTGGGCCTCTGTTGCCCTGCCGCGCACGACCGTGCGTGTGAGATCGCCGTAGTAGCCGCTCGCAGCAGCACGAGGGAAAATATCCAGGATGATAAGCTGGTTAGCCTTGAGAGGGCCATGACCCCGCTCATGCGGATCACAAGCCTGCTCTCCACAGGCCACGATGGAGTTCCCTGCGGGTATCCCGCCAGCTCGCAGGATCGCGGATTCAATTTCAATGCGGAGTCGCTCGGAAGTCAGCGTCTTACCAACCCATTTCAGCAAACCACGAGAACCGATCTCGGAAGCTCTCAGCACCTCAAATGCCCGCTCCATTCCTGCCTCGGTGATCCGTGTGGCCTGAGACATCAGCCTGACCTCCTCGACGCTCTTGATCTCACGCTCCGGAAGGAACATTCCGGGAACCGACCTTACCTTGATTCCATGTTCGTGCAACTCCCCGGCAAGTCCCAGAGGGAAGTTGGCGGGCACCAACGGGCGAGTGCCGCCGCGCGCCTTCAGAAATGCGGCGATGATCTGCGTTGGAGAGGGGTGGATGCCGGTTTTGGCGATGATGCTCCTCTCGACTTCGCTTGAGGAAACAACCTCATCGACCCGTGCCTCTCGGCGACCACGGTCGAGTTCAAGATCGTTGAGCAGGATCGAGCGCTTTCCCTGCTTCTCGAGATAGACAAAGGGATCAGGCGCCCGGAAGCCTGTGGCATGAAGCATATCGGCCCCCTGCTCGCTCTCCGAGATGATAAGTCGGACAGGTGATTTTTTTATTAAACGGGTGACCATTCCCAATCGTGGACGCTTCCATTGACTCCGGACAACCAGAAAGCATGGAAAAACCATCCCCCTCTTTATTCTAAAAAAGAACTTGCCCTTTCCCCGATCCTACCTATTATCACCCCTCCTTATGGCAAAAACTTCATGGCTTGAACGAGACAAACGCAAACGCGCCACCGTGGCGAAGTGGGCGGAACTCCGTGCCGAGCTCAAGGCAAAGAAAGATTACATTGGCCTCAGCCAGCTTCCCCGTAACGCAAGCCCGGTTCGTCTCACGAACCGATGCCTGATCTCCGGGCGTCGTCGCGCTTTTATTCGGCGCTTCAAGCTTTCCCGTATCACATTCCGCGAACTGGCCACCAACGGGCTCATCCCCGGTGTCACCAAGTCGAGCTGGTAGAGTCTGATTTTCGGTTGGCACTTCCTTTGCTTGGTAATAAGGATGCCTCTTGAAAACTTCTCAGCATTTATGATCGCCCACACAGAAAGTGCCCTGCCAATTCTGGCATCAAGCATTCTTTCGGTCTCGGCATCCTGCGTCGCCTGCAACTCCTGCCTCGCTAACTGAGTTCTCCCATGCCGTTCGTCGCTGCCATTTTGGCTGTGGCGGCAGGGGATCCAGCGTACCTGCCAGCCGCTCAGTGGGAATCCGGGGAAATGATTTTCCTCCGGCTACTGGCCCTTTTTGCCCTTGTTCTGCTGAACGGATTTTTCGTCGCCTCGGAGCTGGCCATTGTCAAAGTCCGGGGCAGCCAGCTCGATACCCTCATCGAGCAGGGAAATACCAGAGCCAAGGTGACCAAGCACATCACCGATCATCTGGAAGCCTATATCTCGGCGACACAACTCGGTATCACGCTGGCTAGTCTTGGCTTGGGTTGGCTTGGAGAGCCGTTTCTGGCTCACATGATCGAACCGGTATTTGCGCTGATGGGCATCTCCGCTCCGGTGATCGTCACGACGATTTCGTTTGTCATCGCCTTTTCACTCATCACCTTCCTTCATATCGTACTTGGCGAACTCGCCCCCAAATCACTGGCAATCCGCAAGCCTGTGGAGTTGGCCCTCTGGTTGAGTCCGCCGTTGGGACTCTTCTACATCATCTTCCGACCGATTATCCGTTTTCTAAACACCTCGGCAAATCTGTTGCTGCGTCATGTGCTACGCGTGGAACCCGTGGATGAATCAGAACAAGCTCACACCAATGAAGAGCTGCGCGTCATCCTGACGGAAAGCCGTGATGCCGAGGAAGTCTCTCTCTTGGGTCGGCAACTTGCGGTGAACGCCCTAGATCTTCGCCACAGGGTTGTCAGGGACATCATGACTCCCCGCAGCGAGGTCGTTTTTCTGGATTACGAAGAGCCTTTTGACGGGGAATTGCACAAGGCCATCGATTCCCGTCACACCCGCTTTCCGCTTTGCAACGGCGCTCTGGATGAATCCGCGGGACTGGTTCACATCAAGGATCTGCTCCAGATTATCCACTCGGGAAACAAAGACCTCAAGGGAGTCCAGCGCCCGATCCATCACGTCTCGGAAATGATGCCCTTGGAAAAACTTCTCAACTATTTCCTGAGCAAACATGCCCATCTCGCCATCGCCGTCGATGAATATGGGGGCGCGGTCGGCATCGTCACCCTCGACAACGTACTCGAAGAACTGGTCGGCTCGATCCATGACGAATTTGATACGCACGAGGAAGAGATCACGAAAATCCGCGAGGGGGAATTCAATGCCGAGGGGACTCTTGCCCTCCACGATCTGGCGGAAGAGACCGGCTTGAAATTCGAAGAAACCGAAGTCAGCACGATCGGCGGTTACATCACCCAACTCTTGGGGCATCTGCCTGTGCGCGGAGAGCGGGTCAACATAGGGGATTTTGTCGTCACGGTTACCGAGACAGATGGACGCCGCATCCTTCAGGTCAACTTTAAGAAGCAGACAGCCGTGCCCCTGCCTCAGGTTGCGGAGGTTGGGAAGGATTGAGACTTGAAAATCGGCGCGCCAGCTATCAGCTCACGAATTCCAGCCTATCAAGCCTCGGCACTAGCCCGACATCAGCCGCGCGGCCTAAAAATTCGCGGATTGCGGCTCGACCGCTCTCACCGTAATCGAGGGTATAGTCGTTGACATACATCCCGATAAATTCATCGGCAAGCGGCACCTCCATACCGCGTGCATGCGCCATGCTGTGATCGACGGCAGCTTTCCTATGAGCGAGTCCGTAGGCGATGCTTGCCTTCATGATGGTATTGATTTCAGTACGCTGTTCGGGTGTGAAGTCCTTGCGAATGACGTTGCCACCGAGTGGCAACGGCAGCCCTGTCTCATTCTTAAACCATTCCCCCATGTCGGCAATTTTCACAAATCCCTCCTGAGCGTAGGTCAACTGCCCCTCATGGATGATGAGTCCCACATCAGCAACACCTGATCGCACGGCATCAAAGATTTCATCGAAGGGAATCACGAGATAATCGAATTCCCGTCCAAGAAAAAGCTGCGCGCTCAGAAAGGCGCTTGTCATGAGTCCCGGAACAGCGATTTTCTTGGTACGAAGCCATGCTTTCTTTTCCTCCAGAGAGGCATCCGCAGCAGGAGCGTTCGAGGGGAGTGATATAAACATCGGTCCGTAGCCATCTCCCATGCTCGCACCGCAGGGCAGAAGCGCATACTGATCAAGTAAGTGAGCGTATGCATGGATGGAAACGGCCGAGAGATGAAGTTCCCCGCGCATGGCCCGTTCATTCAGCGTCTGAATGTCCTGAAGACTATGCTCGAATTTGTAGCCCATCAGATCGATCTTATCGGCAGCCATCGCATAGAACATGAAAGCATCATCGGGATCAGGTGAATGACCGAGCAAGAGAGTGGTGGCAGGAGCGTGGGACATTTGAGAAGGCTAGAGGCTAAAGGCTGAAGGCTGAAGAAAATCTGACAGATTTTTATAGAGATGTTGCTCTTGAAAGCTTCCTCAGAAGACTAGGTCCCTGGTAGATGAAGGCCGTATAGACTTGGAGCAGATCCGCTCCCGCGGCAAGGCGTTGACTTGCCGAATCAGCATCGCTGATCCCGCCGGATGCAATCACGGGAATTTGTGTCTGCGTGCGGATAATCCGGAGAACTTCCATCGCGCGTTGACGCAGCGGAGCACCGCTCAGCCCCCCCGTCTGATCCCGGGAATATGGGATCGAGGAATGATCAAGCGTGGTATTGGTCGCAATCAGTCCGGCAAGTTTTTCTCTCTCCGCAAGCTCCACGACAGCGATCAGATCTTCCTCGGCAAGATCAGGGGCGATTTTGACAAAAAGCGGGCGATTTGGGGCCCCCTCCCAGTCGCGGAGCGTGCGGATGATGCGCCCGAGAGCTTCCGTGGATTGTAGATCCCGCAAGCCCGGAGTATTTGGCGAGCTGACATTGATGACAAAGTAATCACCGAGGGCGTGAAGCCTTTGAAAAGAGGCCAGGTAATCGAGGTGTGCTTCATCGACTGGTGTCACTTTGGACTTTCCGATATTGAGCCCCACAGGAATACGCGGCCAACAACCGGAGGAATGAAGTCCCTCCAAGCGCATGGCGACAGCATCAACACCGTCGTTATTGAACCCCATGCGATTGATGAGCGCCTGTTGTCTCGGATAGCGGAAAAGACGCGGTTTCGGATTGCCGGGTTGAGCCTTGGCCGTGATCGTCCCCACTTCGATGAAACCGAACCCAAGCGCTTCCCAAGCTTGCAGAGCGACGCCGTTTTTATCCATTCCGGCAGCCAGACCAACCGGATTTGGAAATTCGATTCCGGCCACCGTACGAGGCAATCTCGGCACAGCATCACCAGCCGTAAGACGCACCAGAGATGGCAATCGGGAGCCGATCTCAAGCGCACCCATGACCATTTCATGCACTTCCTCAGGATCGATTGAGAAAAACAGCGGACGAAGTAGTGAGGTATAGAGATCCATGGAAAGTGAGTTTCGAATTCAAGCAAAGCATTGAGAAAATTCCTACGGAAATCAGGGAAGGATGAAGTTCCCATTGAGAACCCTTTTTAGGGAATCTTTGTTTGAACCGCGAACGAATTTCACAATTCAGGATCTAAAGCTACACACCAGAATGAGTATTTTCACTCATTCTGGTGTGCACTTTGTATAATCCGTTGAGAGCTTGACGACACCGCGCCCCGCCTCCCACAACAGGAAGCCAAAAGGAAGGAGAGAGCGCTATTTACTTACCGATTTGATCACCTGATCAAAGACTCCCCTGTCTGCAAAGTGGGTTTTCTGAGCATTAGTCCAACCGCCGAAATCGGCGATCGTAACCAAATCGAGATGTTTGAATTGACCTGCATACTTCGCCTTAGCTGTGGGATCAATAGGACGATAAAAGTTCTTGCCGATGATCGCCTGCCCTTCAGGGCTATAGAGATACTCAAGATAAGCAGTGGCCTCCTTCCGGGTTTTGTGCCGATCCACATTGGCATCGATCACCGTAACTGGAGGCTCGGCCAAGATGCTTAGAGATGGAGTGATGATTTCGTACGCATCCCCCTTTTCCTTCTTAATAAGATAGGCCTCGTTTTCCCAGGTAATGGAAACATCGCCGAGCTTTCTCTCCGTGAAGGCAATTGTTCCAGCACGGGCGGCTGATGGAAGACCGTTCTTAAGAGCATTCTTGTAAATGCTGGCTATGAAGGATCGGATCTGTGTTTCGTCTCCACCGAATTTCTTTTTGGCATAGGCCCATGCCGCAAGATAATTCCAGCGCGCACCTCCTCCGGTCTTTGGATTTGGAGTAATGATGGAGACATCAGGTCGCACAAGGTCATTCCAATCCTTAATGTTCTTGGGATTTCCTTTTCTAACGAGGAAGACGATGGTCGATGTATAGGGAGAACTATTGTGAGGGAGTCGGCTTTGCCAGTCCTGTGGTATGAGCGGTTTGTCAAATGCCCCAGTGCTCCCTTTGTCATGAATCGCGTCGATATCATACGCGAGTGCCAAAGTGGCGACATCGGCCTCCGCTCCATCCTGAATCAATCGTGATTGTGAGCCCGAGCCACCGTGAGATGTGGCTATTGTGATTTCCTCTCCGGTCAGATCTTTCCAATGCTTGGCAAAGACCCTGTTATACTCTGCGTACAGCTCACGGGTCGGGTCGTAGCTGATATTGAGAAGTTCTGTCGCGGCATGAATCGATCCCCCTCCCATGAGCAGGAATGTGACGATCATTAGATACTTAATTTTCATAGCTTATAATAATGCTGGTTGTTGTTTGGATGTTGTGATGGAGCTTCCTTAGAAAGTTACTTTTGCACTCACTCCGAGGATCAAGTCATTGCCCACAGTTCCATTGCCCGCAGGATTAATGATGTATTGGAGCGAGGGCTTCAGCGAAGCCCACTTGTTGAGCTGAATGTTGTAAAATGCCTCAATAACTTCCGTGGAGGTGAAGTTTGGCGCATAGGCGTAATAGTTCTGATAAGTCTGGCTCGGAGTTGTCTGAGTCACCTTGGTTTTTGCGGAATTCAAACTGGCTGTTGTAATTCCGTTGCTCGTTCCGGTGCCAGGATTGACCGGCTGTTGCACACTTGGACCATCCGGAACGGTGGCGTTGTAGGCGCTACCGTAGGCGTTTTGAAGCTGCTGGTTCTGCGATTGGATGAACTTGTTGTAGTATGAACTGTAGAATCCGGCAGCCAGCGCGATGCCAACGCTGTCCTCATCTCGGGTTGGGATCAGTCCTTTGTAAACAAGGCCGGTCTGGAAGTAGAACGGCAGCTGGTTGTTCTGCGGCGGCGTGAAGGTGAACTCATTGAAGGTAAACAGCCCCTGCTTATTCAGAATTGCGGGATCCGAACTTGGCTCGCGGTAGAGCTGCTGATCAGCCTGGAGATAGAGCCCCCATGTCACTTGATTCTCTTGGAAGGCCGCCTGCTTCGTCGCTGCATAGGAAGTGTAAGTTGGCGTCGTGTAATTCCCGGGATACTGGGTGTTTTGCGCCGTGGTGTATTTCTTCGTGGCTGCATTGTAATTGTAGCCCTGCGTCACAGAGTATGAAGTTGGGAATGTAGATGTTGTAAACTGGGTCGGCGTGAAGGATGTGTTCGCTTGTCCCCAGATATAGGAACCAAGAGCATATTTCCCCTCCAGCTTGTCCTTGCCGAATTTGGGCTCCCAGCCAATTTCGTTCACATTGTAGAGGCCGTTTTGAGAGTAGTTGCCGCCATTGCCCTGATCATAGGGGCTTGCCGCATAGTAGGCGGGAACCGCCACTGTCTGCCCCTGTGCGTTCACATAGGTTTTCTGGCCATTGAGGGCAGTTGCTGGACTTGCAGGTCGCACGCCGATATTCCCAGAGTTGGGATTAAACCCCGGAGAGCCCTGAAAGTTAAATCCATGATTATTCTGGGAACCTGCCACCCATCCCACATTCTGGGATGCTCCCGGTATAGGCTGTCCGTTTCCTCCGACGACAGGTACAACCTGTCCTGATTGCTTGAACTGCCCAAGGTAGCCTTGCGGTACCGAGGTGTAGGGATAAACGCTCGTTGCCCCGTATTGAGTGGGAGTGACACCTCCTGTACCGGAAATCGCCGCGTAGAGACCGCTCTGAATATAGACATCCTTGACAGGGCGGACCTTGAGAGTCGCTCCCCATGCCGCGTAGGTGCTACCCCAAGGAACGGGGCTGCTCTTGTAATACGCGATGGATCCCTTTGTCGGCTGGCCCGCGGCATTGTACGCCGAAGAGGGGTTGATCACGGCGATTCCGGGTCCAGGCGTCCCGCCGATCCCCTTGCTGGAGGTAATGGCATTGTTTTCAAAAAACTTGGACAGAGGCTGTTGCAGGAACTGCTCGTAGGGATTCTCCCATCCTGCATTGATGCTGAAAGCCTTGTTGGCGGTGGTGTATTCGATTTGTTGAGTCATGATCCTCAACCCAGTTCCACTGGCATAGGTCGTTGGATTGAAGTTGCTTGGTGTACCTGCCGCCCATTGAGGATTACCGCCTCCCCGGTAGCGCCAGTTCGATTCGATGGTCAACCCCTTGATTCCGAATAGAGGGGCGAAGTCGTAGACAAATTTCAGCTTCTCTTCGTTTAGCCAGTTTCCCTTGGGTTGATTGGGGAGTCCCCCGCTCACCTGACCCAAAAATAACTCCTTGGCCTCGCCGGTGACTTTCAATCCGTATGACTTCAATGGATCTGAGAGACCCAGCCAACCAGCCGTGACGCCATTAGTTTGATTCCACCAATTGGAAATGAAATTTTTTGACCCCTCTCCAATATCTGATGAATATACGATGTTTATTGTCGTTATAAATAATAAAAAGGGGGATAGACGCTTGAGCAGGCTATTATTTGGCTGTGCTATTTGAGGTTTTTTCATGATGTCAATTTGTTGCATTCCTTACATAACCGAACGCAAGAGAGGCATTCCTCTGTCGCCCGATCACATTCCATCATGAGCAACGATTGACTCTGTGTTCACTGGCAATGTCGAATCTGGACGGAGTGCCACCACTTCCCTTAGAATCACCCGATGTGGAAGAGCGCCCATGAGCATATCCTGCAGTTGACTGTCTATGAACCCGGCAAGCCAGTCGAGGAGCTTGCCCGTGACTTGGGTCTTCGCGAGGAGGAGATCATCAAACTTGCTTCCAATGAAAATCCGCTCGGCCCCTCTCCGAAGGCTTTGGAAGCCATGCACAGGACGCTGGAGCGTGCCCACTTCTATCCCGATGGCGGGGGGTATGAGCTGCGTGGCGCGATCGCCGAGCGGCTTGGTGTTGCCCGCGAGAATATCGTGCTGGGTAACGGCTCCAACGAGATCATCGAATTCATCGGCCATGCCTTCCTCCGTCCCGGTGATGAGGTGGTGGTCGCCCGTCACTCCTTCGCCGTCTACAAGCTGATGGCCCAACTCTTCGGGGCCGATACCGTCGAGGTGCCCGATCCCGCCTTCACCGCCGATCTCGACGCCATGCTTGCAGCCATCACGCCGAAGACCAGGGCCATTTTCATTGCCAATCCGAATAATCCCACCGGCACCATGGTGGGACAGGAGGCAATCGACCGCTTCATGGCTCAAGTGCCCGATCATGTGCTTGTTATCTTTGACGAGGCCTATCATGAGTTTCTCGATGACGGGGCTGCTCCCGATGTCCTGCCGTATGTCTGCACAGGTCGGAATGTCGTCGTCATGCGAACCTTCTCCAAGATCATGGGCTTGGCCAATCTGCGCATCGGCTACGGGATCACCACACCGGAACTGGCTTCTGTCCTCCAGCGCACACGACAGCCATTCAATGCCAATGGAATCGCCCAAGCCGGAGCGCTAGCCGGACTCCTTGATGAGGAGCACATGACCAGAACACGCGAGCTGACCCACGAAGGACGGGAATATTTTGAACGGGAGTTTGCCGCAACGGGGTTGGAGTTTGTACCGAGCGTCGCCAACTTCGTCCTGGTGAAAGTGGGGGACGGCAATGCGGTTTTTCAAGCGATGCTTCGCAAGGGAATCATCCTCCGCGCTATGGCAAGCTATGGCCTTCCTGAGTGGGTAAGAATTTCTGTCGGCACGATGGAGCAGAACCGTCGCTGTGTGGCGGAGTTAAAGATATTGGCAGAGTCAGGAGAGCTTGCTCTAAACTGATTGTGGAAGAGACGATCGCCGCCGTTGCCACGCCACCCGGCGAGGGGGCTCTGGCCGTTATCCGCATCAGCGGGCCTCAGGCACTAAATGTGGCTGATAAAGTCTTTCTGGGTGCACGGAAACCCTCAGAGATGGAAGAGCGAAAGGTCTCGTTTGCTCGCATCATTGATGCCAAGACCGAAGTGGTCGACGAGGCACTGCTCACCGTCTTTCGTAATCCCCGTAGCTACACCGGAGAGGATCTTGTGGAGATCAGCGGCCATGGCGGATCACTCGTGGCCTCGCGGGTGCTTGCTGCTGTGCTAGCTGCCGGTGCACGGATGGCAAGACCTGGGGAATTTACCGAACGAGCCTTTCTCAATGGCAAAATGGATCTGACTCAGGCCGAAGCAGTGATGGATCTGATCTCCGCGCAGACTCCTCGTGCAGCACGAGCCGCTGCCCATCAATTGGAGGGGCGCTTGGGAGATGAGATCATGGCCTTGCGCGGGGAACTTCTTGAAACGGTGGCTCATCTGGAAGCCTTCATTGATTTTCCCGAGGAGGGGATCGATCCTGAGAGCGGAGCCATCTTACTGGAGCGGATGGAGTCGGTGGGATCTCATATCAATCGATTGCTCGCCACGGCGAATGAAGGACGATTGTTGAGAGAGGGGCTTTCGATTGCACTCTGCGGTGCACCCAATGCGGGAAAATCGAGCCTGCTTAATCTGCTGCTGGGTGTCGATCGTGCAATCGTGAATTCAACGCCCGGTACCACCCGGGACACGATTGAAGAACGGGCAAGTCTCGGCGGCTATCCCTTCCGCGTTATTGATACGGCGGGACTACGTGAGACGACCGACCCAGTGGAAGGGGAGGGAGTGGAGAGGGCGCGTCAGACTGCAAAAAACGCCGACCTACGGCTTCACCTGCTCGATGTTACGACCCTTAATCCGGGAGATGGAAACATGCGACGGAGTGCGCCTCTCTTTGAGGACGAGTTGCTCGTGATGAATAAAATCGATCTCGTCTCTGATCGTGACCTGCTCCCTGATGGGCTCAGAATTTCCTGCATCACTGGAGAAGGGATTGAAGCTCTTGTGGATGCGATTCTAGCAAGAGCAACGGGTGGCTCCGAAGGGGAAGCCCTACCTGATGGCGCAGCGATCAATGCACGCCATCAGGAATGTCTCAGGCGGGCAGCTTCGGCACTCTCAGTTGCCATCGATTTGCTTGGCAAGGGTGAAGCCCCGGAACTTGTGGCTGTTGAGTTGAGAGCATCACTTTCTGCTGTCGGAGAGATCGTGGGAGAGGCAGGGACGGAAGAAATCCTCGGAAAAATCTTCAGCAGCTTCTGTATTGGGAAGTGAGGATTGGTTGAGGAGATCCGAGCTTTCAAATGCTCCGTAACGACTGGGTTAGGTAATTAGCGACACCCATTCGGCGAGAATCGACATCCATGATTCCTCTCCATCTGCATTGCCTGTTCTTTGAATACCGTTCACCGAGAGCGTCAATATATATACGATCTACATAGTAGCATTTATCCTCATGAAGATTTTATTACAGAGTAAAAAAACCTTGTTTCTGTATCAATAAGTTATTGACACGATCCAATACATCGTCTTTCTTCTAATAAACGACTATTACGGTCGTTATAAAAACTCGGTTCTCATCTCAACAAACCACCGCTATGAAAACAAAAACCAAGAAGTTCTCAACTACCCTGCTCGCCTTGGCGGGACTCGCGCTCCTGAGCTCGGGAGCCCAGGCCAACCAAACACTCAGTAATTACGACGTCTTTGTCGGGTTTCGGTCGACGACCAGCCCCAACAATGCCGTACTCTTCAATGTCGGCAATGTCAGCCAGTTCACCAATTCGGCCAATTTTGCCAACTTCTCCTTCGGTAGCTCTGGAACCACCGGTGCCGATCTGGTGCAACAATTCGGATCAGGCTGGTATACCGACTCCACCGTCACTTGGGGTATCTTCTCCGCCCTCACCGGCAGTTATGCCCTGGCCTCCAAGGCAGAAACAGTCAACGGTACCCAGTCATCTCCCTACGCAGCGCTGAATACCGCCAAGACAGGTAACCTGATAACCGGCATCAACACGGTTCAGAATAACTACATCACCTCCACGGCCGCTACCAATACAGCTAATGCAGCCTATCAACAGGGCGTAGCCAGCGGAACTTACTACTACGCCGTCAACCTCAATCCCGACTTCACTTCGACTGCATGGCCCAGCGGATCAAGCATCGAGGGGGCTCTCTCAAAAAACCTCGATCTCTACTACTTCACTCCCTCCTCCGTCCAAGTACTCGGTGGAGGAAACGGGGCCTCACTCGCCGTGAACAGCAATGGCGTGATCAGTGCCGTTCCGGAACCCTCAACCTACTTCCTCTTCGGACTTGGCGCTCTGGGATTCGTCCTCGCAGTGCGTCGCCGAAGCTCATCCACCCTCTAAATCCTAACTCAACAAGCAAGACAAACAACACATCGACCAACCAACACCTGAACCTCAACCTCATCAAACCATGAAACTGAATAAAACACTTGCCATCGGTGCCATTGCCCTGGCCACCTCATCGTATGCAACGGCTGCGTTGAATATCTATGTCGTCGCTTCCAACGGCGATCGTTCCGCTACTCAGAAGGGTATCGAGACTCTTCTAGCCGCAAATGGCGGCTGGCACTTCCAAGGGAATAAGGGAACTGCTACAAACGGCTCGGATGCCAATGCACTGAACTCCAACTACGGCGCCTGGAACGGTACCTACTCCGGAACCAATGTCGTCATTCGCACCTCCTACATCGGAGCTGCCGGCGCTGTCCGTTCCCTTGCAGGCCTCCAGCCGGAGCGCTATGTGGTCGCTGATGGTTCAGGCACCAACTCCACCGTGGATATTTATGCAGCCACCAACGCCACACTCAATGGGAATGTGACCAACGGTTACACCACCAACACACCGAACATCGCCTTCTCAACGGTCTTCCAAGCGACGACTCCCTACAATGGCACTTATCAGGGAATCACCTTCGATGCCCTGGGTGAAATCCAAGTCGGCGTCTCGCCAATCGTCTTCTTGGCGAGTCAGGGTTCGCCGGTCACGAATATCACCAGTCAGTTAGCCCAGAATCTTTACGGCAGCGGATACCTCTCGGCCTTCCAATTCACAGGCAATCAGGCTGACACAAACACGATCATCTACCCCCTCGGCCGCAACTCGGATGCCGGTCAGCGCTACTCAGTATTGGCAGAGATTGGCTATGGTAACGCCACTGCCGTCAACCAGTGGACTAACACGATTACCGGTGCCACTACCAATGCCGGAGACAAAATCGTCCATGGAGGAACGGTCACTTCACTGGCTCTCTGGCCTCGTGAAACAGTCAGCGGACTCGATAGCGGCAGCGCAGGAAACAGTGGATACACCACCGGTGCCCTCCTTGCCTCGGCCCTGACGATCAGCAGCATCTCACCCAGCGCTATTAAGAATACATTTGGTGGCGCAATACCCGGTGCCACGGCTGCTTACTTTGTTGGCTACATCACCACCGGTGATTACACTACCACCGTGGCCACTAACAGCAGCGCCACGCTCCTTAGCTACAACGGCGTGCCTTACACCTCCAACAACCTCGTCAACGGTGCCTACACAGCTTGGGTCTACAACCGAATCCTCGAGCGTACCGATGCCCGCAACAGCAGCACCAACACACTGGGAAATCCCAAAGTCGCTTCATTCAAAGATGATCTGACTACCACGATTACCACGACCACTGGTAACGCCAATGGAGGTATTTTTGTGGGTGATCTGAATGTTGGACGCACCGCCGACGGTGGAGTGGTCACTCCTAACTGATCCACCTGGTACAGGTTCAAGACATGGGTAACGCATTAGGTTCAGGACATAGGTAACACCATGGGCCTTCTACTGGCAGAGTAGAAGGCTATGCCGTGGCAACACCTAGACCTAATGAGCCAGAGAACAGAGTT